>Ga0137403_10000164_pt1 | contig 80452 bp, 76 predicted proteins | sample CZOMad2_1_16fung_FD_122057 | JGI IMG/M metagenome (GOLD analysis project Ga0137403, IMG submission 122057) | Vadose zone soil fungal communities from Angelo Coast Range Reserve, California, USA - CZOMad2_1_16fungal (Hybrid Assembly) | ecosystem: Environmental > Terrestrial > Soil > Vadose zone...
CTTCGCCACGTCCTCGTGCGTCAGGAGGCGGCCGCGGGCCACGCGGCCGAGGGCTACGCGCGGACGTCGGGCCGGGTCGGCGTCTGTCTGGTGACCTCGGGGCCCGCCGCCACGAATCTGGTGACCGCGCTGCAGGACGCGCTGATGGACTCCATCCCCATCGTCGCGTTCACCGGGCAGGTGCCCACGCACCTCATCGGCAACGACGCGTTCCAGGAGGCGGACAACGTCGGGATCACCCGGTCGTGCACGAAACACAACTTCCTGGTGAAGGACGGCAACGATCTCGGTCCCATCATCCGCGAGGCGTTCCACATCGCGTCAACCGGACGCCCGGGGCCGGTACACGTAGACCTGCCCAAGGACATCCTCGTGAAGGAGTGGGACCTCGTCTGGCCCGATAAGATCCAGATGCGGTCGTACAACCCGAACTACGACGGCCATCCCGGTCAGATCAAGCGGGCGGCCAAGCTCCTGGCCTCTGCCCGGAAGCCGGTCCTCTACGTCGGCGGCGGCGTGATCTCGTCCGACGCGAGCGCGGAGCTCCGAGAGCTGGCGGAACTCGGGCAATTCCCGCTGACGCAGACCCTGATGGGGCTGGGCGCGTTCCCGATGGCGCACCCGCTCTCGCTCGACATGCTGGGCATGCACGGTAGCTACTACGCCAACATGGCGGTACACCACTCCGACGTCCTCGTCGCCGTCGGGGCCCGCTTCGACGATCGGGTGACCGGCAAGGTCGACGCGTTCGCGCCGGACGCCGAGATCGTCCACATCGACATCGATCCGTCCTCGATCTCGAAGAACATCAAGGTGGGCGTGCCGATCGTGGGCGACTGCCGCCGCGTGCTCGGGAAGCTGGTGGAGGCGCTGCGGGAGGAGCTGCGCGGCGGACCGGCGCCCGGCGTCCACGAGGGACGCCAGCAGTGGGCGGCGCAGATCGCCGAGTGGAAGCGCGACTTCCCCTTCCGCTACGAGTGGAGCGACGACGTCGTCAAGCCGCAGTACGTGATGCAGGAGATCTCCAACGTCACCGGCGGCGAGGCGTTCATCGTCACCGGCGTCGGCCAGCACCAGATGTGGGCGGCGCAGTACTACCGCTTCAAGCACCCGCGCATGTGGTGCACGTCCGGCGGGCTGGGCACAATGGGCTACGGCCTGCCCACCGCGATGGGGGTCCAGGCGGCGAACCCCGGCAAGCTCGTGATCAACATCGACGGGGACGGCTCGTTCGCGATGAACAGCCAGGAGCTCGCCACCTGCTTCACCGAGGGGTTGCCGGTCAAGACGGTCATCATCAACAACAGCGGCCACGGCATGGTCCGTCAGTGGCAGCGGATCATCTACAAGGAGCGGTTCTGCGCGATCGACCTGCCGGGCATTCCGGACTGGGTGCGCCTGGCCGAGGCCTACGGCTGCGTCGGGCTCCGCGTGACCAAGCCGAGCGAGCTGGTGCCGGCGCTCGAGAAGATGATCAGCACGCCCGCGCCGGTGGTGCTCGACGTGTGCGTGGACAAGGACGAGTGCGTGTTCCCAATGGTGCCGGCGGGTGGCGCCAACACCGACATGATCCTGGCGCCGCCCAGCCGCATCGTGCGCGACCGCGCCGCCCGGTCGCAGACGGGCTTCTAGATGCAAAACGGCAACGAGCCCCGCAAGCACACGATCGCGGTCCTGGTGGAGAACAAGTTCGGCGTGCTCTCACGCGTCGCCGGGCTCTTCTCGGCGCGCGGGTACAACATCGAGAGCCTCTCGGTCGGCGAGACGCTCGATCCGTCGGTGTCCCGGATGACCCTGGTAGTCCGCGGCGACGAGTTCGTGATCGAGCAGGCGACCAAGCAGCTGCACAAGCTCATCGACGTGATCAAGGTGACCGACCTGACCGACGAGAGTCACGTCGAGCGCGAGATGGTCCTCATCCGCGTCAACGCCGAGCCCTCGAACCGGGCGGAAATCCTGAGGACCGCCGACATCTTCCGCGCGCGGGTGGTCGACGTGACACCGGTCTCGTTCGTCCTCGAGGCCACCGGCGACGAGGGCAAGCTGGAGGCGCTGATCGAGCTCCTGCGTCCGATGGGGATCCAGGAGATCGTCCGCACCGGCAAGGTCGCGATCGCGCGCGGCCCGAAGACGCGCGTCCGGCGCGTCGAGCCGCCGCGGAAGCCACGCACCGTGGACGACCCGAAGGTGGTCGGCTTCGCCGATTAATACTCACCGACAGCGAGGAAAGGACACACGATGCCCGCGAAGATCTACTACGACCAGGACGCCGATCTCGGTCTGCTCAAGGGCCGGAAGATCGCGATCATCGGATACGGCAGCCAGGGCCACGCGCACGCGCTGAACCTCAAGGACTCCGGCCAGGACGTGGTGGTCGGGCTCTACAAGGGCTCGAAGAGCTGGGCGAAGGCCGAGAAGGAAGGCCTGCGCGTCGCGACCGTGAACGAGGCGGCGCAGATGGCCGACGTGATCATGATCCTGCTCCCGGACCAGAGTCAGCGGCACGTGTTCGAGCACGAGATCAAGGGCGGGCTCGGCAAGGGCAAGATGCTCATGTTCGCGCACGGCTTCAACATCCACTTCAATCAGGTCGTGCCACCGCCCGACGTGGACGTCACCATGATCGCCCCCAAGGCGCCCGGCCACGTGATGCGCGATCTCTTCACGCAGGGCCCGGGCGTCCCGGCGCTGCTCGCCGTGTACCAGGACGTCTCCGGCAAGGCGCGCGACCTCGGCCTGGCCTACGGCAAGGGCGTCGGCTGCACGCGGGCGGGCGTGCTCGAGACGACGTTCAAAGAAGAAACAGAAACGGATCTATTCGGAGAACAGACCACGCTGTGCGGCGGCATCTCGCATTTGATCAAGGCGGCGTATGAAACTCTGGTCGAAGCCGGATACCAACCCGAAGTGGCGTACTTTGAATGTATGCACGAGATGAAACTGATCGTGGATCTGTTCTATCAGGGCGGGCTCGCGTACATGCGCTATTCCGTATCGGACACCGCCGAGTACGGTGACTACACGCGCGGACCGCGCGTGGTCAGCGACCAGACGAAGGCCGAGATGAAGAAGATCCTCGGCGAGATCCAGTCGGGGCAGTTCGCCCGGGAGTGGGTGCTGGAGAACCAAGCCAACCGCGCCGGGTTCCTCGCCATGCGTCGGCGGGACGCCGAGCATCCGATCGAGGAGGTCGGCAAGCGCCTGCGCTCGATGATGTCCTGGATCAAGCCGCCGCGGATCGGGTGATGAACCGCTTCCCGCTCGCGCCCGAGGGCTGGCCGTTCGTCGCCGTCCCGGCGGCGATCGCGGCCGGGCTCGCCCTCGTGGGCCGGCGCGGGCTGGCGGCGCCCTTCGCGGCCGCGGCGCTCGCCTCCCTCGGGTTCTTCCGCGACCCGGAGCGCGAGGTGCCGTCGATCCCGGGCGGAGTGCTGGCGCCGGCCGACGGCCGCGTGACCCAGGTCGACGAGATCAGCGATCCGTTCGTCGGTCCGGCCGTACGGGTCGCGATCTTTCTCTCGCCCCTGGACGTGCACGTGAATCGCGCGCCGATCGGGGGCCTCGTCGCCGGCGTCGTGTACTCGCAGGGCCGCTTCGTCCCCGCGTACCGGCCGGAGGCGGGCGCCGGCAACGAGCGCTGCATGGTGCACCTCCAGGGCGACAGCGCCCGGGTCACCGTCGTGCAGATCGCGGGCGTCGTGGCGCGGCGGATCGTCTGCCGCGTGGGGCCGGGTGACAAGGTCGCCGTCGGCGAGCGCTTCGGCATGATTCGGTTCGGCTCACGGACCGACTGCTGCATGCCGCGTGGGACCGACGTCCGGGTCCGGGTCGGGGACCGGGTCCGCGGCGGCGTCACGCTGCTGGGGTTATTGTCATGACGATGATGAGACGGGGCAAGGGATCGAGGCGGCGGCGCTGGCACGAGCTCCGCGACAACCGGCGGCGCGGCATCGTCCTGCTGCCGAGCCTGCTCACCACCGGCAACCTCTTCTGCGGCTTCTTCGCGCTCTTGCTCACGGTCGAGGGAAGGTACGCCGACGCGTCGCTGGCGATCTTCGTCGCGATGATCATGGACCTGCTCGACGGCCGTGTGGCCCGACTCATGAAGGCGACCAGCCAGTTCGGGGTCGAGTTCGACTCGCTGGCCGACGTCGTCTCGTTCTGCGTGGCGCCGGCGTTCCTCGTGTACTCCTACGCGCTCAAGGACCTGAGCCGCCCGGCCTGGTTCGGCGTCTTCCTGTTCGTCATCTGCGGGGCCCTGCGGCTCGCCCGCTTCAACGTCCAGACCGGCACCGTCGACCGGCGCTTCTTCATCGGTCTGAGCACCCCGGCGGCGGCCGGCGTGGTGGCCGCGAGCATTCTCCTGCTGGGCGACGCCCCGCCGGCGCGCTGGATCCAGGTCACGCTGGCGGCGGCCGCCGGAGTCCTGGCGCTCCTGATGGTGTCGACGTTCCGCTACTGGAGCTTCAAGGAAGTCGACTTCGTCCGGCGGCGCCCGTTGCAGACGCTGCTGGTTGTCGTGCTGGCCATCATGATCGTGGCCACCAAGCACGATCTCTTCCTGTTCGTGCTCTTCGCCGGCTACGCGCTGTCGGGACCGGTCCACCGCCTGGTCCTCGGCCGCCCCGTCGCGGCGCCGGTCGAGCTGGCCAGCAAGGAGTCGACGTAGGGGGGCGTATGGACCGCGTCATCGTCTTCGATACCACGCTGCGGGACGGCGAGCAGGCGCCCGGCTTCTCCATGAACACGATGGAGAAGCTCGAGATGGCGCGCCAGCTGGCGCGCCTGCGCGTGGACGTGATCGAGGCGGGCTTCCCGATTTCCTCGGACGAGGATTTCGAGGCGACGCGCGAGGTGGCCCGGCAGGTCGGGACGCTCGAGAACGCGCCGGCCATCTGCGGCCTCTCCCGCGTCGGTCTGGCCGACATCGACCGCTGCTGGGAAGCGGTGAAGTACGCCCGGAAGCCGCGCATCCACACGTTCGTCGCGACCTCTGACATCCACCTGAAGTACAAGCTGCGCAAGTCCCGGGCCGAGATCCTCAAGGCGGCGGTCGACGCGGTCCGGCACGCGCGCGGCTACTGCGAGGACGTCGAGTTCTCGCCGGAGGACGCGTCGCGCTCCGACTTCGACTACATGTGCGACGTCCTGTCGGCGACGATCGAGGCCGGGGCCGGGATCATCAACATCCCCGACACCGTCGGCTACGCGATTCCCCGCGAATGGGGCGAGCGGATCGCCCGCATCCGCGAGAAGGTGCACGGCCTCGACCGGGTAGTCCTGTCGGTTCACTGCCACAACGACCTCGGCCAGGCGGTGGCCAACTCGCTCACCGCTATCATGCACGGCGCCCGGCAGGTGGAGTGCACGATCAACGGAATCGGCGAGCGCGCCGGCAACGCCTCCCTCGAGGAGATCGTGATGGCGCTGCGAACCCGGAAGGACTTCTTCGGGATCGACACGAACGTGCGAACCGAGGAGATCTTCAAGACGTCGCGGCTGCTTTCGCACATCACCGGCGTGCACGTGCAGCCCAACAAGGCGGTCGTCGGCGAGAACGCGTTCGCCCACGAGGCCGGCATCCATCAGGACGGGGTCCTCAAGGAGAAGCTGACCTACGAGATCATGCGCCCCGAGGACATCGGCCGACCGGCCAACAAGCTCGTCCTGGGCAAGCACTCCGGGCGGGCCGCCCTCTCGGCGCGGCTCAAGGAGCTCGGCTTCGCCCTGGCCGGCGGCGAGCTCGATCGGGCCTTCAAGGCGTTCAAGGACCTCGCCGACCGCAAGAAGGAAGTCTACGACGAGGACCTGATGGCGATCGTGACCGACGAGGCCACCCAGCCGGTCGCGCCCCTCTACGAGCTCGACTACCTCCACGTCATCAGCGGCACGGGCGTCGTGCCGTCGGCGACGGTGCGCCTGAAGAAAGAGGGACAGACGTTCCAGGACTCGGGCGTGGGCGACGGGCCGATCGACGCCGTGCTGGCGGCGATCGAGGCGATCACGGGCGTGAAGGGACGGCTTCAAGATTACGCGCTGCGCTCGGCGACGTCGGGCAAGGACGCGATCGGCGAGGTCTCCATGAAGATCGACTTCGACGGCACGCTGGTCTCCGGCAAGGGAGCCTCGACCGACGTCATCGAGGCGAGTGCCCGGGCGTACCTCAGCGCGCTCAACCGGGTCGCGCGGGCGTCGGCACAGCGCATGAAGGAGGTCGGGCCCTAGATGGCGACGTACCGTATCGCGGTTCTGCCGGGCGACGGGATCGGTCAGGAAGTGATCCCCGAAGCCATCCGCGTCCTCGAGGCGGTGGGCAAGGGGACGGGCACGACGTTCGAGTTCGAGCGCGGGCTGGTGGGCGGCGCGGCGATCGACGCGACCGGGAAGCCGCTCGCTCCCGGAACGATCGAGCTGTGCCGCGCGTCGCACGCCGTCCTCTTCGGGGCGGTCGGCGGCCCCAAGTGGGACAACGTCGCGCACGAGCAGCGACCCGAGCGCGGGCTCCTGGCCATTCGTAAAGAGCTCGACCTCTACGCCAATCTCCGACCGGCGAAGTGCTTTCCCATGCTGGTCGACGCCTCCCCGCTCAAGCGAGAGGTCGTCGAGGGGACCGATCTCATGGTCATCCGCGAGCTGACCGGGGGGCTCTACTTCGGCGAGCCGCGCGGCGTCGAGCGCTTCGCCGACGGCGGCGCGCGCGCCATCAACACGATGGCGTACACCTCGCGCGAGGTCGAGCGCATCGCCCGGATCGGGTTCGAGGTGGCGCGCAAACGCCGGCGGCGGCTCACGTCCGTCGACAAGGTGAACGTCCTGGTCGTCTCGCAGCTCTGGCGCGAGGTCGTGACCCGGGTCGGCCAGGAGTACCCCGATGTGACGCTCGACCACGTCCTGGTCGACAACTGCGCGATGGCCCTGGTGCACCGGCCCACGCAGTTCGACACGATTGTGACCGAGAACACCTTCGGTGATATTTTGTCCGATGAGGCGGCGATTCTCGCCGGCTCGATGGGCATGCTGCCGTCGGCGTCCCTCGGCGGATCCGTCGGTCTCTACGAGCCGGTGCACGGGACGGCGCCGGACATCGCCGGGCAGGGCATCGCCAATCCGATCGCGGCGATCCTCTCGTCGGCGATGCTCCTGCGGTATTCGCTCAACATGGAGAAGGACGCGGACCGGATCGACCAGGCGGTGCTGCGGGTGCTCGACGCGGGGCACCGCACGGCCGACATCGCCGCGGCCGGCGCGCGGCCGCGCGGAACGCGGGAGATGGGAGACCTGATCGTGCGCGAAGTGGAGCGACAGTACTGATGGCCTCCGGCCTTACCATCGCGGTGGTGGGCGCCACCGGCGCCGCCGGGCAGACGACGCTCAAGATTCTCGAGGAGCGCAAGTTCCCCGTGCGCGAGCTGCGGGCGTTCGCCTCGGAGCGTTCGGTGGGCAAGACGGTGACGTTCCGGGGCGAGCCCGTCACCATCCGCCGCCTCGAGCCGCTCGCCTTCAAGGGCGTCGACATCGCGTTCTGCTCGGCGGGCTCCGCGCAGGCCAGGGAGTTCGCGCCGATGATCGTGAAGGCCGGCGCGACCGTGATCGACAAGTCGAACGCCTTCCGGATGGACTCGGATGTCCCGCTGGTCGTCCCCGAGATCAACGCGGACGCGGCCCGGCGTCACCACGGGATCCTGGCGTGCCCGAACTGCACCACGATCGTCACCGTGATGCCGCTCAAGCCGCTGCACGACGCCGGTCGGCTCACCCGGGTGATCGCGACCAGCTTCCAGTCCGTCTCCGGCGCGGGCGTCAACGGCATCGCCGAGCTCCGCGAGCAAGCCCTGGCGTGGGCGAAGGGCGAAGCGCTGACGCCCCGGCACTTTCCGCACCAGATCGCCTTCAACCTCATCCCGGCGATCGACCGCTTCGGCCCCGACGGCTACACCGGTGAGGAGATGAAGCTGGTGAACGAGACGCGCAAGATCCTCGACGCGCCGGCGCTCCGCGTTGCGCCGACAACGGTGCGGGTCCCGGTCTTCACCTCGCACTCGATCTCGGTCACCGCCGAGACCGAGGTCAAGATCACCGCGGCGCGCGCCCGCGACCTGTTCGAGCGATTCCCCGGTCTCAAGCTCTGGGACGACCCGGCCCAGCAGCGCTACCCGATGCCGATCGTGGTCGAGGGGCAGGACGACTGCTTCGTGGGCCGGATCCGCGAGGACCTCTCGAGCCCCAACGGACTGAGCTTCTGGGTGGTCGGCGACCAGCTGCGCAAGGGTGCCGCCACGAATGCCGTCCAGATTGCCGAGCTGCTGGTCCGCCCATAGGTGCTCGCCCGGCGCGGGCCGGCCGCCAGGGCGAGCCGGCCGGCGATGACCTCGCTGCGTCGCTACTACCGCCGGTTCGGCTACAACGAGCGGTTCTTCCTGGCGATGATCATCACGATCCTGGTCGTGGCCTACGTGGCGGTGCCGCTCGTCGTCGAGTTCGTCGATGCCGTCCGCGGGTACGACCCCACGTACTACGAGCCGAAGGACTTCGAGCGCCAGGACTGGCTCCGGCGCCAGATCGTGCCCGCGGTGCTGCCCGGGCTCTCGTGGGAGATCGTGATCGACATCATCCTGTTCCTGCTGGTCGCGGTCGTCTGGCTCACATTCGTCCCGGCCCGCAGTCCGCGGCGCCTGCCGCCGCCGCGATAACGCCGGAGCATTCGACCTTCCGTCTGGTGCTGTCCTACGACGGCACCGACTATCACGGCTGGCAGGTCCAGCCCAACGCTCGGACGGTGCAGGGGCTTCTGCTCGATGCCGCGCGCCGGCGGTTCGGGACCGAGACGCGGATCGTCGGCGCCAGCCGCACCGACGCCGGCGTTCACGCGCTGCGACAGGTCGCATCGCTGACGACCGTCGCCCGCATCTCGAGCCCCGGCCTCCGGGGCGCCCTCAACGCCGATCTCCCGCGCGACATCCGCGTCCTCGACGTCCGCGAAGCGCCCCTCGGATTCAACGCACGGCGCGCGGCGACCGGCAAGCGCTACGCCTACCTCATCGACAACGGCCCGGTGGCGATCCCGCTCCTCGACCGTTACGCCTGGCACATTCCACAGCGGCTCGACGTGGACGCGATGCGGCGGGCGCTGGCGGGGCTCCGAGGCCGCCACGACTTCGGCGCGTTCTGCGCCGCGCCGGGCCGCGAGAAGGATCCGGTCTGCGTCGTGCGGGCGCTCCACGTGATCCGCCGGAAGGAGCGGCTCGCGGTGCTGCTGTCGGCGGACCGCTACCTCCACCACATGGCCCGCAACATCGTGGGCAGCGCGGTCGCGGTCGGGCGCGGCGCGCGGGACGCCGACTGGCTCGGCGCCGTGCGCGAGTCGGGCGACCGTACGCGCGCGGGCCCGACGGCGCCGGCGCGCGGGCTCGCGTTGGTCCGGGTCCTGTATCCGCGCTAAGATCGCGGGTGAACCATGCGTACTTACATCAGGGTCCGCGGCAGTCACGTCGACGAGGTCACCGGCGACGTCGTTCGCGAGCAGCCCCTCACGCTCTCCGTGAACGGCGAGAAGTTCCTGACGCTCCTCTGTTCGCCCATCGACCTCGAAGCGCTGGTCATCGGCTACCTGTGGATGGAGCGGGTCATCGAGGGGCTCGACGAGGTCCGGCGCGTCGAGGTCTCGGCGGTCGACGGCCGGGCGGCAGTGACCCTGACACACCCGGTGACGCTGCCGACCGAGCGCATTCTCACCTCGGGGTGCGGGGGCGGAATCACGTTCCGCATCGACCACCGGCTGTTCCCGCGCCTGTCCTCGGCGCTGCGCGTCCGCCCGGAAGCGCTCGCCGTGGGGATGAAGGATCTCTTCGCCGCCGCGGTCCACTACAAGGCCTCGCGCGGCATTCACGGTGCGGCCCTGAGCGACGGCGAGCGACTGCTCCTGGTCGCCGAGGACGTCGGCCGCCACAATGCGATCGACAAGATCAAGGGCGCGGCACTCCTGCGCGGGATTCCGACCGAGAATCGCATCCTCCTCTCGACGGGCCGCGTGTCCTCGGAAATGCTCCTGAAGGCGGCCCGGATGGGCGTGCCGCTGGTGGCGTCCCGGACGTCGCCGACGGAGATGGCGGTGGGTCTGGCCGAGCAGCTCAACATCACCGTCTGCGGATACGTCAGGGGCGAAGGCCTGAACCTCTACGCTGGTAGCGGGCTCGTGCTCGAAGTCGCCGCCGCCCGTGGCTGACGAGACGCGGGACGACTCGGCCGAGACCGAGCGTCATCGTCGCGGACTCCGGTTCCGCAAGCGGGACGATTACGCCGTCGAGCTCTTCAAGGAGGCGCGCGCCCACCTGGACGACATCGCCCGTGTCGACCGCATCCTGCTCGAGCTCGGTAAGTTCTACAACCCACTGGTTCACGGCCCGATCGTCGATCTGGCGACCCGCCGGCGCATCGTCGAGCATCTGCAGGCCGCTCGGATCGACGACGCCCGGACACTCCTCGACGAGCGACTCGCTCTCTATGCCCGGATGGAGCAGGACGGCTAGGCTCCGACGCTGGAGAGATTCTTCACATGAAGCCGCACACTTACGGAACGTGAGGGCTTGACACCCGTGGTCTGACCACATTACGATTCCCCGAAGTTAAGAGCATTCTCATTCAAGGGGGACCACGGCAATGACGCAGGGCTTCACGGACTCCCTCCGACAGAATCGGATGATCGTCGTGGCCGTCGATCGTGAGTCCGGCCACGTCCGGGTCAAGGAAGCATCCGACGTGTGTACCGACCTGACCTGCTCAGGGGAGACCCTCGTCGTCTCCGACGAGGGCGCCAGCACCGACCTCCAGACGCTCAATCCCGGTGACATCGTCAAGCTCGAAGGGAAGACGGGAAGTCCCAGGCGCATCGTCGTGGTGCGGCGCGCATGGGACGAGCTCACCAGCCCCGAGTGGTAAGGAGGACTCCATGAGTCTGTCACGGCGTGACTTTCTCAAGTTCGGCAGCGCGACCGCCGCGGGCGTCGCGGTCGCCGGCCAGGGAGTCGATCTCGCGCCGGTCGAAGCGGCCGCCACGTCTCTGAAGATCAAGGAGGCGAAGGTATTCCACGGCGTCTGCCCCTACTGCGCGGTGGGCTGCGGCCAGCTGATCTACGCGAAGGACGACAAGATCATCGACATCGAGGGCGATCCCGACACTCCGCACACGCTCGGGCGCCTCTGCCCCAAGGGCGCGGCCACCATCCAGCTCTCCAACAATCCGCTGAGGCCGACGAAGGCGCTCTATCGCGCGCCCGGGTCGGACCGGTGGGAGGAGAAGCCGCTCGACTGGATGTACGACCAGCTCGCCAAGCGCTATTACGAGGCGCGCGAGAAGTATTTCATCGAGAAGGAGAAGGACAAGGACGGCAACACGGTGACCGTCAACCGACTGGAGGCGATCGCCTCGCTCGGGTCGGCGTGCGCGGACAACGAGGAATGCTACCTCCTGTCCAAGCTCAACCGGACCTTCGGCATCGTCTACCACGAACACCAGGCCCGAGTCTGACACTCCGCCACGGTCCCAGCTTTGGGGACCACGTTCGGTCGCGGGGCGATGACGACGAACCTCATCGACCTCCAGCACTCGGATGTCATCATGGCCACCTCCAACATGGCCGAGAACCACCCGGTGGGCTTCCAGTGGGTGATGAAGGCCAAGGAGCGCGGCGCGAAGTTCATTCACGTGGACCCGCGGTTCACGCGCACGAGCGCCGCGGCCGACATCCACGTGCCGATCCGGTCGGGCACGAACATCGCGTTCTTCGGCGGGCTCATCAACTACGCGATCCAGCACAACCTTTACTTCCGGGACTACGTCGTCCATTACACGAACGCGTCGTTCCTGATCGACCCGGAGTTCAAGACGGCGACGGACGGCAACGGGCTCTTCACCGGCTTCGACGCGGCGAAGGGAGCGTACGACCGGACGTCCTGGAAGTACCAGCTCGACGGTGAGGGGAATCCCAAGCGCGACCTGACGCTCCGGGATCCCCACTCGGTCTTCCAGCTCATGCGGCGGCACTACAGCCGCTACACGCTGCAGATGGTGGAGCGCGTCTGCGGGATTCCGCAGGCGAAGTTCGAGGAGGTCGCCAAGCTCTACTGCTCCAACTCGGGGCGGGAGAAGACCGGAACGATCACGTACGCGCTGAACCTGACGCAGCACACCAACGGCGTCGAGAACATCCGGGCGCTCTGTATGCTGCAGCTCCTGCTCGGGAACATCGGCCGTCCGGGCGGCGGGGTCACCGCGCTGCGCGGCCACGCCAACGTCCAGGGCGCCACCGACCTGGAGCTCCTCTACCACGAGCTGCCCGGGTACATGGCGCAGCCGCTCCGCGACGCTCATCCCGACCTGACCGCCTACATGGAGAAGGAGACACCGAAGGGCGGGTTCTGGGTCAACAAGCCCAAGTTCTTCGTGAGCCTGCTCAAGGCCTTCTACGGCGACGCGGCGACCAAGGACAACGAGTACGGCTACCAGTGGCTGCCCAAGCGCGCCAAGGCCGACGCCTACAGCCACCAGCACATCTTCGTGGACATGTACAACGGCGCGATCAAGGGGTTCCTCGCCCTCGGGCAGAACCCCGCGGTCGGCGGCCCCAACGCCAAGCTCGCCCGCAGCGCCATGCAGCGTCTGGACTGGCTCGTCGTCAAGGACATCTTCCTGACCGAGACGGCCGAGATCTGGAAGGCGCCGGGGGTCGATCCCAAGACCGTCCAGACCGAGGTCTTCTTCATGCCGGCCGCGCCGGCCGCCGAGAAGGACGGCTCGCTGACGAACACGATGCGGCTCATCCAGTGGCACGAGAGGGCGGTGACGCCGCCCGGCGACGTGACCTCGGACGCCGAGTTCGTGTGCACGCTCGCGCGGCGCCTCCAGGCGCTCTACGCGGGCTCCAAGAAGGAGCGCGACCGCGGCTTCCTGGCGGCCAGCTTCAAGTACGGCGACAACCCCAAAGAGCCGGAGATGGTCGAGGTCCTCAAGGAGATCAACGGCTACGCGACCGAAGACATCACGGACAAGGACGGCAAGGTCGTCTACAAGAAGGGCCAGCCGCTCAACACCTTCGCCCACATGACCGACGACGGCAAGACGGCCGGCGGCTGCTGGATCTACACCGGCGTCACCGTCGAAGGCCCCGACGGCAAGCTCGTCAACAAGGCGAACGCGCGCAAGCCGGCCGACGACAAGGACTATCTCGGCCACGGCTGGGGGTTCGCGTGGCCCGCGAACCGGCGCATCCTCTACAACCGCGCGGCGGCCGACCTGGCCGGCAAGCCCTGGAGCGAGAAGAAGAAGCTCATCTGGTGGGACGCCGAAGCGCCGGGCAACGAGCCGGGCAAGAAGGGCAAGTGGGTCGGGCTCGACGTTCCGGACTTCAACCCGTTCCTGGCGCCGGACGCCAAGAACGGTGACAAGCCGTTCATCATGCGCACCGACCTGGTCGGCGGATTCTTCGGCCCGCTCAACGACGGCCCGTTCCCCGAGCATTACGAGCCGATCGAGTCGCCGGTCAGGAACCTCCTGTCCAAGCAGCAGAACAACCCGGTGGCGAAGATCTGGAAGGTCCCCGACCAGCAGAACGAGCTGGCCCCCACGGGCTCGGCCGAGTACCCGTACGTCATCACGACGTACCGGCTGACGGAGCACCACCTTTCCGGCGTCATGTCGCGCTACCTGCCGATGCTGGCGGAGCTGCACCACTCGCACTTCACCGAGATAAGCCACGAGCTGGCCGATGAGCTCGCGCTCAAGAACGGCGACATGGTCACGGTGGCGACGCCGCGGGGCAAGATTCACGTGAGGGCCATGGTGACGAACCGCCTCAAGCCGTTCGTGATCGACGGCAAGAAAGTGCACCAGATCGGCGTGCCCTGGCACTGGGGCTACAACGGAATCGCCGAGCTGCCCGGGAGCCGCGGCGACATCACCAACGACCTCTCCGCCACCGTCGGCGACCCCAACGTGTACATCCAGGAGACGAAGGCCTTCATGTGCAGCGTGAAGAAGGGGGTGGTGTAGTCATGGCGCGCACGCTGGCGATGTTCACCGACACGTCGCTGTGCATCGGCTGTCGGGCGTGTCAGGTCGCGTGCAAGCAGTGGAACGAGCTCGGCCTGGAAGTGCCGGACTGGACCGGGACCTACCAGAACCACACCCACTTCACCGACAAGACGTTCCGGCTGGTCCGTTTCATCGAGGAGCCCAAGCCCACCGGCGACCTGGCGTGGCTGCTCATGTCGGACGTCTGCAAGCACTGCGCTGAGGCGGGCTGCCTCGACGCGTGCCCGACCGGCGCCATCTATCGGACCGAATACGGCACGGTCAACATCAACCAGGACGTGTGCAACGGATGCCGCTACTGCGTCTCCTCGTGCCCCTTCGGTGTGGTGAGCTTCAACGAGACGACCGGCACGGCGAAGAAGTGCACGTTCTGCAACGACCGGATCCACAACGGGCTCGGACCCGCCTGCGCCAAGGCGTGCCCGACCGACTCGATCCAGTTCGGCTTCCGGGACGACCTCGTCACGAAGGCCCAGAAGCGCGTCGAGACCCTGAAGGCGATGGGCTTCAAGGACGCGCAGCTCTACGGGGCCGACTCCAAGGGCTTCCTCGGGGGCCTGAACGCGTTCTTCCTTCTGCTCTCGAAGCCGTCGACGTACAGCCTGCCGGAGCAGCCCAAGCTCCCGCAGCGGAACGTCGTCGTCGATTCGCTCCTCTCCGTCGGCTCGGCCATCGTCATCGGGCTGGGCGCGCTACTCGCGTTCCGCGATCGCGGGCAGGGAGACGGCCATGCTTAAGACGCCCGACTGGGAGCTGATGATCGTCTGGTACTTCTTCCTCGGCGGCATCGCCGGGGGCGCCTACTTCACCGCCGCGGTCGCCGACAACTTCGGCACCGTCCGCGATCGCGCGGTCGCGAGGACCGGCTATCTGCTGTCGCTGCCGCTCGTCGGCATGTGCGGGATGCTGCTCATCGCGGACCTCGGCGTGCCCCGCCGGTTCCTCAACATGCTGGGGGCGTTCAAGTTCTGGGACCCGATGTCCATCGGCGCCTGGATGGTCGGCGTCTTCGGCATGTTCACGTTCGTCTCGTCGGTGCTCAGCTTCACGTCGTCGGAAAAGATGGCGGCGCTCCGGCGGAAGATCGGCCTGGTCGGCCTGCTCTTCGGCTTCTTCCTCGCCAGCTACACGGGCGTGCTCATCAGCAATTCCGCCATGCCCTTCTGGAGCGACGCCCGGTTGATGGGCGCGTTGTTCCTCGCCTCCGGCGCTTCGACCGGCATGGCCGCGGTGTCGCTCCTCATGTTCGTCACCGGCGCGACCGCGGGCGAGGGATGGGGAAAGGTGAAGAAGGCTGATCGGTTCTCGATGATCTTCGAGCTGCTCGTGCTGGCCGCCTTCCTGTTCATGCTGGGCTCGGCGGCGAAGCCGATCACGACAGGCCACTTCGCGCCGCTGTTCTGGGGCGGGCTGGTGGCCATGGGGCTCGTGATCCCGCTGGTCCTGGACCTCGTCGGTCACAGGGTCCGGGCGCTGGCTCCGATTGCCGCGGTGCTCGTCCTCGTGGGCGGCTTCATCCTTCGCTATGTCGTGCTGATGTCGATCCAGGCCTGAGGGGGGCCCGCTCTCGACTCTGGATCTTCGCGAGGAGTGGGCCGATCTTCTGCGGCGGCGCCCCGCGTTCAGCGAGGCGCTCGCCGCGTACGGCGAGATCATCGCGGCGTGGGCGCGCTGGGCCCCCGGGCGCCTGACGCCTCTCGGCTGGAACGCCTCCGAATGCCGGCGCGTCTGGGAATCCGGCGTGCCGCTCCTTCCCCGAGCTCCCGCACCGATCGTCGCCGACGACCTCGAGGAGCTTCTCGCCGTCGTCATGGAGAGCCTGGCCGTCATCAAGCACGACGCCGTACCGTGGCTCCGGCTGGTCGCCGAGGCATGGGACCACGGCGCAATCGCGCCGGCGGCGCTCTTTCCCGCGCCGGGCGGTGTGGCCGCGCAGATCGTCGAGACGATCGCCGGGTCGAGCACGGAGATGGCCGTCTTCCTCGCCTGCGGGAGCCTCCGGCCCGCGCTCGAGGCCTACTTCGCCGAGGTACGGTCGAACCTCGGCCCGCACGACTGGGCGCTCGGCGTGTGCCCGTTCTGCGGTGCCCCGGCCGCCTTCTCGGACGTGCTCGAGGACGGCCGGCGGCGGTTGGCGTGCCATCTCTGCGGCGGCGGCTGGTTCTTTCCGCGCACGAAGTGCCCGTTCTGCGCGAGCGAGCGTAGCCAGGACCTGCTGCGCCTCGAGCCGGAGAGCCAGGATCAGGGCTACCTGATCATCGCCTGCGGCGGCTGCCGCGGCTATCTGAAGGAGCTCGACCGTCGCGTTCGGTGGAACGGGCAGTCCGCTCTCGTCGAAGACTGGGGATCGCCTCACCTGGACCTCATCGCGCATCGCGCTGGCTACCGGCGGCCCGTTCCCGTGCTGATCGGCTTGTCACAGCCCATCTAAATCCGCATCGGAAATATGGTAAACTCTCGCTGCGCTTGAGGTTTTTAGAGCTATGCACCTGACCCTGCTGACCCTTGCGATCGTCGGGTATGTTGCAGCGACAGGCCTGGCCCTGGCGTACCTGGTCCAGCGGGACGAGCTTTTGCACCGCCTGGCAGCGCTCGCCACGCTGGCGGCCTGGATCCTTCACACCGGAGCCCTGCTCGCCCTGGCGATCGACCTTGGCCGGCCCCCATTCAGCAGTCTCCCCGAGGCGGTTTCGGTCGCCGTCTGGGTCGTCGTGCTCCTGGAGATGTGGCTCGAGCGCCGGTACGGCCTGTCCGGGCTCGGCGCCTTCGTTCTGCCGGTGGCCCTGGCGCTCAGCCTGCAGTCGACGGCGATACGCCCGTTGATCGTTCCGGCGCTCAGCGGCGCCTGGGTATGGGTACACATCGGGCTGGCTCTCGTGGGAATCGCGGCCTTCGTCTTCAACTTCGCCGGCGCGCTGATGTACCTGCTCCAGGAGCGACAGCTCCGGGCCAAGCGCCCGGGCGCCCTGTACTACTCGCTGCCGGCTCTCGCGACCCTCGATCGCCTCACCTATCGCACGCTCGCGCTCGGCTTTCCGTTCCTGACCACGGGGCTGCTCCTGGGCGTCCTGTGGGCCGGGGCCGCGTGGGGCAGTGTCTTCGCCTTCGATCCCCTCGCGCTTCTCTCCTTCATCGCCTGGGCGGTCTACGCGGCAACCCTCGCGGGACGCGCCGTCGGCGGCTGGCACGGGCGGCGTGCCGCGTACTTCGCCATCCTGGGATTCGCCGCTCTCGCGCTCACGCTGGGCGCGGGGCTGTTTCTCCCGGGCAAGCACGGCGGATAGAATGCCGCTTTTCGTCGCCGGCGTCTCGCATCGCAACGCTCCGGTGGAGCTGCGGGAGCAGCTCGCGGTCGACGAGGACAAGCTGCGCGAGGTGCTCCGCGACATCGCCGCGACCGGCGTGGTTCGCGAGGCGCTGATCCTGTCGACCTGTAACCGGGTCGAGGTGTATGCCGTCGCCGAGGTGCCGGGCGAGGCGCGCGCCGCGACGTTCCGGCATCTCTGCAGTCACCGCGGCGTCGACTCGGCCTCCGTCGACACGGTGCTCTACACCCACACCGAGAGCGAGGCCGTTCGTCACGCGTTTCGCGTCGCCGCGAGCCTCGACTCGATGATGCTCGGCGAGCCGCAGATCCTGGGGCAGGTGAAAGACGCGTTTGCTCTCGCCCAGTCGTGCGAGACGATCGGGCCCGCGCTCCACACGCTGTTCACGCAGGCCTTCGCCGTGGCGAAGAAGGTACGGACGGAGACCGAGATCGCGCGGCACGCGGTGTCCGTCTCGTTCGCCGCGGTCGAGCTGGCGAAGAAGATCTTCGCCGGACTCGTCGGCCGGGGTGTTCTCCTCGTGGGCGCGGGCAAGATGAGCGAGCTGGCCGCCCGGCATCTCATCGATCAGGGCGCGTTCCCGCTCTACGTCGCCAACCGCACCTGGGCGCGGGCCCAGGAGCTGGCGCGGGCCCTGGCGGGGACGGCCGTGCCCTTCGACGAGCTGCCGACCGCGCTGGCCGCGGTCGACATCGTCATCGCCTCGACCGGCGCGCCCGACCCGGTGATCAAGCGCGAGACCGTCAGCCGCGTGATTCCGGCTCGCCGCGGCCGACCACTGTTCTTCATCGACATCGCCGTTCCCCGCGACGTGGAGGACACCGTCGACACGCTGGACGGCGTCTACTGCTACGACATCGACGACCTGAAGCAGGTCGTGGACGCGAACATCCGGGAGCGCGCCCGCGAGGCGCATCGGGCCGAGGCGCTCGTCGAGCGCGAAGTCGCGAAGTTTCTCGTCAGGCTGGGCGACGTCGAGGTGATTCCCACGATCGTCTCGCTGCGCGAACGGCTCGAGGCGATCCGCGTCGGCGAGGTCAAGCGGACGCTCGCCCGGCTGCCCGACGCCACGCCCGAAACTCGCGCCGCGCTCGAGGCGATGTCGTCCGCAATCGTGAACAAGATCCTGCACGCGCCGATCACCAAGCTCCGCGAGTCCTCCCGCGCCGGCTCGCCCCGTTCCTGGCTCGAGCTAGTCCACGAGCTCTTCGGTCTGGGCCGGGGAAGAAACGAATGAAACAAGCAGTCGCAAGAGAAATGAAACAAGCAGTCGCAAGAGATCGGGCGGGTCGGAGCCGGGTCGCATCTGTGTCAGGCCACCCCCGGTCCAAGCCGGCCTCGAGGCCCCCGCTACAACAGAGCCACGCCGCGTCTACGTCAGGCCACCCCCGGTCCAAGCCGGCCTCACGGTCCCCGCTACAATGATCCGGATCGGCACCCGGGGAAGTCAGCTCGCGCTCGCGCAGGCCGGGGCCGTCGCGGTCCATCTCACCGGCGCGGGGGAGCAGGTCGAGATCGTTCCCGTGCGAACCGAGGGGGACCGCCGGCAGGAGGTCCAGCTGGCGGCGATCGGGGGAAAAGGGCTGTTCGTGCGAGAGATCGAGGAGATGCTCCTGAGCGGCGGGATCGACTGCGCCGTGCACAGTCTCAAGGACTTGCCGGCCCAGCTCCCGCCGGGCCTCGTCTTCGCCGCGTTTCCAGAGCGGGAGGACGCGCGCGACGTCCTCGTGACTCGGGAGCCCGCCCGCTTCGAGAGCCTGAGCCCCGGCGCCAGGGTCGGCACCGGGAGCCCGCGCCGCCGCGCGCTGGCCCTGGCCCTGCGGCCCGATCTCGTCGTCGAGCCCGTTCGCGGCAACGTGGACACGCGGCTCCGGAAGCTTGCGAGCGAAGGCTGGGACGGCGTGCTCCTCGCCGCATCCGGCCTCAAGCGTCTCGGGCTGGTCCCGGGCAACGTGCAGTCGCTCGACCCGGAGGTATTCGTGCCGGCGGTCGGGCAGGGAGTGCTGGCGGTCGAGATCAGGGCCGACGACCACCGCGTGCGAGCCCGGCTCGAGCCGCTCGACCACGCGCCGACGCGGGCCTGCGCGCTGGCCGAGCGCGAATTTCTCGGCCGGCTGGGCGCCTCGTGCAACTCGCCGATGGCCGCCCACGCCGTCCTCGAGGGTGGACGGCTCCGGATGAACGGGCTGGTCGCGAGCGAGGACGGGCGCAAGGTCCTCCGCGCGAGCGGGCTGGGCACGCCGGACGAGCCGCAGCGCCTGGGCCGGCAGCTCGCGGAATCGCTCCTCGATCAGGGCGCTGCCTCGGTGGCGGCACTGAGGCCGGTGGCGTCATGGCGCGAGTGACGCGGGCGCTCGACGAGCGGCCGCTCGAGGGCCGCACCATCGTGGTCACGCGGGCCCGCGCTCAGGCCCAGCGATTCGCCCAGCTCCTGGAAGCAGCCGGCGCGCGGGTCCTGCAGGCGCCGACGATCGTCATCGAGCCGCCCGCGTCGTGGGAGCTGCTCGACACGGCCCTGGCAGCGCTCGACTCGTTCACCTGGGTGGTCTTCACGAGCGTGAACGGTGTCGCGATGGTGGACCGACGCCTGACCGCGCGGGGACTCGCGTGGGCCGCGATCGCCCGCAAGCGGGTGGCGGCGATCGGCCCCGCGACCGCCGAGGCGCTCGCCGAGCACGGCGTGCGCGTCGAGCTGGTCCCGGCGGAATATCGCGCCGAGGCGCTGGTCGAAGGGCTGCGGCGCGTCGTCGGGCCCGGCGACCGCGTGCTCCTGCCCCGCGCGAAGGAGACACGCGACGTGCTGGTGGTCGAGCTCCGCCGCCTCGGCGTCGCCGTGACCGAGGTGCCGGCCTACCAGACCCGGCGCGTCGAGGACGGCGTCGGCCGCCTCCGCGAGGCGCTCGCGTCGGGCTCGGTCGACGCGGTGACCTTCACGAGCTCGTCCACCGCGCGGAACTTCGCCGAGCAGTTCAGCGACGACGAGCGGAGCGCCTGGCGGGGGCGAATCGCCGTCGCCTCCATCGGGCCGATCACCGCCGCGACCGCCGCCGAGTACGGCCTGTCCACCGACGTGATGCCGAGCGAGTACACGATTCCCGCCCTGGCGCGGGCGCTCGCCGACTATTTTTCCCGGGCCCCGAAGAGCGCGGGCCGCCGATCAAGAAGGAGCGAGTGATGGCGCACGCTATGTTCCGCCCCCGACGTCTTCGCGAGAAGCCGCTGCTCCGCAAGCTGGTGCGCGAGACGGCGCTGGCCGTCGACGACCTCATCTATCCGCTCTTCGTCGTGCACGGTCGGGGCGTGCGCCAGCCGATCGCGTCGATGCCCGGTCAGTTCCGGCTCTCCATCGACGAGCTGGTGAAGGACATGAAGGACGTCGCGAGCGTGGGGATCCCGGGCGTGCTGCTCTTCGGTCTGCCGGCCGACAAAGATCCGCGCGGCTCCGAGGCGTACGCCGACGACGGCATCGTGCAGCAGGCGGTGCGGGCGGTGAAGGACGTGGTGCCGGACCTGCTCGTCCTGACCGACGTGTGCCTGTGCCAGTACACGAGCCACGGCCACTGCGGCATCGTCGAGGGCGGAACCGTGCGCAACGATCCGACGCTCGAGCTGCTCGCCCGCGTCGCCGTCTCGCACGCCGAGGCCGGCGCGGACATGGTCGCGCCCTCCGACATGATGGACGGCCGCGTCGGCGCCATCCGCGAGGCGCTCGACGACGCGAGCTTCGCCGACACGCCGATCATGGCGTACTCGGCCAAGTACGCGTCGAGCTTCTACGGCCCCTTCCGGGACGCGGCTGACTCGACGCCGCAGTTCGGCGACCGGCGGGCATACCAGATGGATCCGGCGAACGCCGTGGAAGCGATGCGCGAGATCGCGCTCGACCTGGACGAGGGCGCGGACATCGTCATGGTCAAGCCGGCCCTGCCGTACCTCGACATCATCTCGCGCGCCAAGGCGGAGTTCGGCGTCCCGCTGGCCGCGTATTCGGTCTCGGGCGAGTACGCGATGATCCGCGCCGCCGGGCGCCTGGGCTGGCTCGACGAGGAGCGCGCGATGATGGAAGCCCTGACCGCCATCCGCCGCGCGGGCGCGGACGTGGTCATCACATACTTCGCCCGGGACGCCGCGCGGCAGCTCGAGCGCGGCGGTGGGAGCTGAGGGTCACGTGCGCATCTCGGCCAAAGGCGAGTATGCGATCCAGGCGATGCTCGATCTGGCGCTCCATCGCGAGCGCGGTCTCACGCCCATCCAGGCCATCGCCGCGCGCCAGGCGATCCCGCAGCGCTATCTCGAGCAGGTGCTGCTCGCGTTGAAGCGCGCCGGCCTCCTCACTTCCCGGCGCGGGTCGGCGGGCGGCTATCACCTGACGCGTCCGCCCGAGGACATCACCGTGGGCGACGTCCTGCGCGCCGTCGAGGGTGCCGGGGCGCCGTTCGAGACGCATCGCCGGGGAGGCCGGAGCACGGGCGAGCGCCACGATCTGGCCGAGCTGTGGGACGAGATCTCGAGCGCGGTCTCGAAGGTCGTCGACCAGCTCACGCTCGGCGATCTCGCGACCCGCGCGCGCGAGCGCCGTAGCGCCGCCCGGCCGATGTACCACATATGACGCCCGCGTCGAAGATCGCGAGCTCGGTCGTCGAGCTCGTCGGGCGGACGCCGATGATCCGGCTCAACCGCGTGCCCAAGCCCGGCGGGGCGAGTGTCGTCGCGAAGGTCGAGTCGTTGAACCCCGGCGGGAGCGTCAAGGACCGCATCGCCGTCGCCATGCTCGAGGACGCCGAGCGCCGCGGGCTCCTGAAGCCGGGCTCGACCATCGTCGAGCCGACCAGCGGCAACACCGGCATCGGGCTCGCGATGGTGGCCGCGGTCCGCGGCTACCGGCTGATCCTGACGATGCCCGACGACATGAGCGTCGAGCGCCAGCGCCTCCTCGCCCGGTTCGGCGCCGAGCTCCACCTGACGCCGGCGATCGAGGGAATGACGGGCGCCGTGCACGCCGCCCGCGAGCTCCTGCGCGAGCACCCCGACTACTTCATGCCGCAGCAGTTCGAGAACCCGGCGAATCCGGAGGCGCACCGGCGGACGACCGCGATCGAGATCCTCGATGCCGTCGGGGGGCGCCTCGACGCTTTCGTCGCCGGGGTGGGGACCGGTGGAACGCTGACCGGAGTGGGCGAGGTCCTCAAGGACAAGATCCCCGGCGTGCGCGTCGTGGCGGTCGAGCCGTCGGCGTCGCCCGTGCTCGCCGGCGGCCGGGCGCGGCCCCACGCGATCCAGGGGATCGGCGCCTCGTTCGTGCCGGGCGTGCTGAACCGCACGATCATCGACCGGATCATCGCGGTACGCGACGAGGACGCGCTGGCCTGGTCGCGGCGACTGGCGCGAGAAGAGGGGCTGCTGGTCGGCGTCTCGGCCGGAGCGGCGGTGTTCGCCGCCTGTCTCGTGGCCGGAGAGCTCGCGCCGGGCCAGCTCGTGGTCACCGTCCTCCCCGACACGGGCGAGCGGTACCTCAGTCCCGGAGGCTAGGCGTGGCCGTGACGGTCTACATCCCGACCTCGTTCCGTCGGGCCACGAACAATCGCGACCGCATCGAGGTCACCGCGGTCGACATCAGCCGGCTGCTCGATCAACTCGAGGCCTCGTACGGTGGCTTGAAGGGGCTCGTGCGCGACGAGGGCGGCGAGGTACACCATCACGTGAACATCTATGTGAACGGCGAGGCGATCGAATCGCTCCAGGGCCAGCGCACGGCGCTCACGGACGGCGACGAGGTCACGATCATTCCCGCGCTGGCGGGTGGCGGCCTCCGCCGCGCCGCGGTGGCGCCATGATCGTCACGGCGGAGGAGCTCGAGGCAATCCGGCGGCAGGCGGTCGAGGAATATCCGCGCGAGTCGTGCGGCGTCATCCTCGAGCAGGGACGACTCCGGCGGATCGTCCGGTGCCGGAACATCCAGGACGAGCTGCACGCCAAGGATCCGCAGCGCCATCCCCGGGACGCGCGGACGGCGTACTTCATCGACCCCAAGGATCTGCTCCGCATCGGACGCCTCGAGGGCGAGGGATTCTCGATCGCGGTGATCTATCATTCGCACGTGGACGCCGGCGCCTACTTCTCGCCCACCGACCGGCAGCAGGCGCTGATCGGCGGAGAGCCGACGTATCCCGGCGCGACCTATCTCGTGACGTCGGTGATGGGCGGACGGGTGGACGCCGTCGCCGGCTTCCGCTGGAGCGATCGCGAGCGGGATTTCGTGCGGGTCGAGGTGGGCTCCGATCGCTGGCGCTGGCTCGAGCGCGCCCTCTTCGGCGCGGGCCGACTGTGGGAGCGGGCGGGGCTGAGCACGCTGGGCCGGAAGTCCTGACATGCGAGACTCCAAGAGCCTCTTCGAAGCCGCCGGCCGCGTGATTCCCGGCGGCGTCAACAGCCCGGTCCGCGCGTTCCGCGGCGTCGGCGGCGAGCCGTTCTTCGTGGCCCACGGCAAGGGGGCGCGCATCTGGGACGTCGACGGCCGCTCCTATCTCGACTTCCTCGGCTCGTGGGGGCCGCTCATCCTGGGCCACGCCCCGGCGCCGGTGATCGCCGCCGTCACCGAGGCCGCGACGCGCGGGACGAGCTACGGCGCGCCGACCGGGCTCGAGGTCGACATGGCCGAGGCGATCACGCGGGCCTTTCCGTCGATCGAGCTGGTACGTCTCGTCAGCTCGGGGACGGAGGCCGCGATGAGCGCGATCCGTCTGGCCCGCGGCGCTACCGGCCGCCCGTTCCTCGTGAAGTTCGACGGCTGCTATCACGGCCACGCGGACAGCCTCCTGGTGAAGGCGGGCTCCGGCGGCGCGACGTTCTCGATCCCGGATAGCGCCGGTGTGCCGGGGCCGCTCGCCCGGCTGACGCTCACGGCGCCGTTCAACGACCTCGACGCCGTCCGCGCGCTGTTTCGCGAGCGCGGGCGCGAGATCGCCGCGGTCATCGTCGAGCCGGTCGCCGGCAACATGGGCGTGGTGCCGCCGCGCCCCGGTTTCCTCGAGGGGCTGCGCGAGATCACGCTCGCCCACGAGAGCGTGCTCATCTTCGACGAGGTCATCACGGGGTTTCGCGTCGCGTACGGCGGCGCGCAAGAGCTCTACGGCGTCCGCGCCGACCTGACGTGCCTCGGCAAGGTCATCGGGGGCGGGCTTCCAGTGGGCGCCTACGGCGGGTCGCGGAGTCTGATGAGCCACGTGGCGCCGCTCGGCGCCGTCTATCAGGCCGGGACGCTGTCGGGGAATCCGCTGGCGGTCGCGGCGGGTCTCGCGACCCTCGCCGAGCTCCGTAAGCCCGACGTCTACCGGCGCCTGGACGCGCTCGGCGGCGAGCTCGAGCGGGGACTGCGAAGCGCCGCCGATCAGGCCCGCGTCCCGCTGACCGTGAACCGCGTCGGCTCCATGCTGACGGGCTTCTTCTGCGAGGGGCCGGTGACCGATTACGCCTCCGCCAAGCGCGCCGATACGAAGCGCTACGCGCGCTACTTCCACGAGATGCTCGCGCGCGGCGTGTTCCAGGCGCCCTCGCAGTTCGAGGCGGCGTTCGTGTCGCTCGCGCACACCGACGCCGACATCGCGCTGGCCGGACGGGCCGCCGCCCAGGCCCTCACCGTCGGCTGATCGGCCGACCGCGGTGGCCCGGCGCCGTTCAACAATCTCCCTTCGGCCACTACGAACAGCGCGAATAGATTGACGGGCCACGGAGGCGGTGATAGGGTCCACAAGCATCCTTCAATCCCTCGGGGGGCAATCGACTGTCGATGACGGCCAAGGCGGGCGTAGGCGCACTCGGCGTAGCGCTCCTCGCCATTCTGATCTTCCTGGCGGTGTCGTCGTGGAGTCGTCAGCCGGCCGTGGCGAAGCCCTCCAATCAGCCGATCAACTTTCCCCATAACGTCCACGTCGGCACCTACAAGATCGACTGCCAGTACTGTCACAGCGAGGCGCGGCGCTCGGAATACGCCGGGCTACCGTCGGTCGAGCGGTGCATGGGCTGCCACAAGATCACCGGGGCCGCGCTGCCGGAGGTCAAGAAGCTCGCCGAGTTCCACGCGAAGAAGGAGCCGATTCCCTGGGTGCGGGTGAACAAGCTTCCTGAGTTCACTTACTTTCCTCACAAGGCCCACATACGCGCGGGCCTCAAGTGCCAGACGTGTCACGGGCCGGTCGAGACGATGACCACCTACGCGGCCCAGACCGGACCGAGGCTGACGAACGACCTCCTGAATCTCGTCGGGCTGAGGCCGGCGCCGCCGCCGCTCACGATGGGCTGGTGCGTGGACTGTCACCGCAAAGAGAACGCGACGGCCGGACGCCACGCGCCGCTCGATTGCGTGACGTGCCACCACTGAGACAGACGACACATGAAACGGCGTGACTTCTTCAAGATCGTGACGGCATCCGGCGCCGCGGCCGCGGCGGGCGGCTGCCAGCAGGCCACCGAGTCCATCCTGCCGCTGGTCGTCCCGAACGAGCAGATCGTGCCCGGCGTCGCCTCGTGGTTCGCCACGGTGTGCCGCGAGTGCCCGGCGGGCTGCGGCGTGCTCGCGCGGAACCGCGAGGGGCGCATCGTGAAGCTCGAGGGCAATCCCGACCACCCCGTCAACGCGGGCGCCCTCTGCCTGCGCGGACAGGCCGCGCTCCAGGGTCTCTACCATCCCGATCGGATCGCGGGCCCGATGGTGCGAGAGGGGAGCGGCGGGTTCAAGACGGCGACGTGGGAGGCGGCCGAGAAGCTCGTCGTCGAGAAGCTCACCGCGCTGCGCGGTGCCGGCAAGGGCCGTGCGATCGCGCTGGTGTCGCAGCTCGAGAGTGGAAGCGTCGGCGCCCTCCTCGATCGGTGGGGCCAGGCCCTCGGCGCGCGCCCGCGAGTGACGCTGGAGCCCTTCGCGTACGAGCCGATCCGGGCCGCGAACCGGATCACGTTCAACCGCGACGCGATCCCGTACTACGCGTTCGAGGACGCCGAGACCATTCTGTCGTTCGGCGCCGACTTCATCGAGACGTGGCTGTCCAACGTGGGCTACGCGCGGATGTTCGCGCGGATGCACTCGTTCCGCGACGGCCGCGCGGGCACGTTCATCCACGTCGAGCCGCGACAGTCCTTGACCGCGTCGAACGCCGACGAGTGGGTCCGCAACGTTCCCGGGACGGAAGGACTCCTCGCGCTCGCCATTCTCCGGGTGATGGTGGACGAGGGCATGGCGGACCGCCGGTTCGGCGACGCCGTGGCCGGCGTCGACCTCAAGAAGGCCGCCGAGACCACCGGGGTCGCGGCGGAGACGATCAAGCACGTCGCGAAGGCGTTCGCCCACGCCAAGCCGGGGCTCGCCATCGGCGGCGGGGTCGCGGTGACCGGCTCCAACGCGACCGAGACCCAGGTCGCGATCAATCTCTTGAACGCGGCGGCCGGGAACGTCGGCAAGACGGTCCGCTTCGGCCCTGACTCGGCGTACGGCAAGATCACGCCGCACGCGGAGGTGGCCGCGCTCGCGCGCGCCATGGCGGGCGGCGAGATCGAGATGCTCGTGCTCGGCCCCGGCGTCAACCCCGCGTTCACGCTCCCGTCCGGCCTCAAGCTCGCCGACGCGATCCGCAAGGTGGCCTTCGTGGTCAGCTTCGCGAACGTGCCGGACCAGACGAGCGAGCTGGCGCACGTCGTGCTGCCGGCCACCCACTGGCTCGAATCGTGGGGCGACTACGCGCCGCGTGAGGGCGTGCTGGGCTTGCTCCAGCCGACGATGGCGCCCATCCGCGATTCGCGGCCGATGGGCGACACGCTGCTGCGCGTCGGGCGGGCCGCCCTCGGCACGGAAGAGGGCAAGGGACCGCTGCCGTGGCCGACGGTCGAGCAATACTTGAAGAGCGCGTGGGAGCCCCTGGTGAAGGGAGACCTCGAGGGTGCGCTCCGCCGCGGCGGCGTCTTCGCCGACGTCGCCACCGCCGCCGTGACCGCGAAGATCGCCCCGGTGGACGCCTCGCCGGCCAAGCTCGAGGGCGACGCCGCCGGGCTCGCGCTCCTCGCCTATCCGTCGCTCCGGTTCTACGACGGGCGAAGCGCGATCAGCTCGTGGCTCCAGGAATCGCCGGACACGATGACGCAGGCCGTGTGGGACGCGTGGGTCGAGGTCTCCACGGAGACGGCCCAAAAGCTCGGCATCGCCCGGGGCGACATGCTCGCGGTCAAGTCGCCGCAGGGGACGCTCGAGCTGCCCGCGTACGTCTCGCCGACGCTGCATCCCGGCGCGGTCGCGATTCCGCTCGGGCACCGCTACACGCCCTATCAGCAGCGGCTACAGTATGTCGCCCCCGACCCGCGCTCCATGAATCCGATGACGATCCTGCCGGCCGCGACCGACGCGACCTCGGGCGCGCTCGCGTTCATGAGCGTCAAGGTGACGCTGACCAAGCTCGGGACCCGCCGCCCGCTCGCCGTGCTCCAGGCGACGCACGATCAGGACGACCGCGAGCTGGCTCAGCACGTCGACCTGCGCGCCGCTCGCGAGCAGGCCCTCCGGGGCAAGGCGCCGCACGAGCCGCCGATCACCCTGTACGCCGACAAGCAGTATCCCGGGCCGCGCTGGGGCATGACGATCGACGTCGACGCCTGCGTGGGCTGTCAGGCGTGCGTGGTCGCGTGCCAGGCGGAGAACAACGTCCCGGTGGTGGGAAAGGCCTCGGCCGCGTACGGGCGCCAGCTGCACTGGCTCCGCCTCGAGCGCTGGGCGGAAGGCAAGCCGGAGCGTCCGACGAATCTCTTCCTGCCGATGCTCTGCCAGCACTGCGAGGTCGCGCCGTGCGAGCCGGTCTGCCCCGTCTTCGCGGCCTACCGCACGGACGAGGGGCTGAACGGACAGGTCTACAACCGATGCGTCGGCACGCGCTACTGCGGCAACAACTGCCCGTATCACGTGCGGCGGTTCAACTGGTTCCAGTACGAGTTCCCGGCGCCCCTCGAGGTGCAGCTGAACCCCGACGTGACGGTCCGCCAGCTCGGCGTGATGGAGAAGTGCACCATGTGCGTCCAGCGCATCGTCGCCGGCAAGGACCGGGCGCGCGACGAGAAGCGCGGCGTGCGCGACGGCGACATCGTCACCGCGTGCCAGCAGACGTGCCCGACCCAGGCGATCACGTTCGGCAACCTGAAGGACGAGGGGAGCAACGCGACCAAGCTCACCCATTCGCCGCGGGCCTACCACGTCCTCGAAGAGATCGGAACGCGGCCCTCCGTCACGTATCTCCGGAAGGTCGTCCGCGAGCACGCGTGAGCCGATGAGCGACGGCCACAGCACGCCCCCGACCTTCGCCGACGTCAACCGCGACGTCCTGCGCACGCTGGAGCCGCCCGGCAACCTGTACTTTGCCTGGATGTGCGTGGTCGCCCTGCTGCTGGCCGGCTTCTTCTTCGCGTGGGCCGGCCAGGTCTGGTGGGGCATGGGCATGGCCGGCAAGCGCGTGCCGCAGATGTGGGCGATGTACATCACGACCTTCGTGTTCTGGATCGGTATCGGCCACGCCGGCACGCTCATCTCGGCCATCCTCTACCTCTTCCGCGCGCGCTGGCGCACGTCGATCTACCGCGCCGCCGAGGCCATGACCATCTTTGCCGTCATGACGGCCGGCCTGTTCCCGCTCATCCACGCCGGACGTATGTGGTTCGCGTACTTCCTCCTGCCGTACCCGAACCAGCGCTACCTCTGGCCGAACTTCCGGTCGCCCCTGGTGTGGGACGTGTTCGCGATCTCGACCTACCTCTCCGTCAGCACGGTCTTCTTCATCGTGGGGCTCGTCCCCGACATCGCCGCCCTGCGCGACGCCTCCACCGGCTGGCGCCGCCGCATCTACGCGATGCTGGCGCTCGGGTGGGAGGGCGCCGACAACCAGTGGCGTCACTACCGGCGCGCCTACGGCCTGCTGGCCGCGCTGGCAACGCCGCTGGTGCTCTCGGTCCACAGCGTGGTGTCGTGGGACTTCGCGATGGCGCTCGTTCCCGGCTGGCACTCCACGCTCTTCGCGCCGTTCTTCGTCGACGGCGCCATCTTCTCGGGCTTCGCGATGGTGCTGGTGCTGGGCCTGCCGATGCGCCACTTCTTCAAGCTGCACGCCTACATCCAGGAAAAGCACCTGGACGCGATGGGCAAGCTCATCCTGGTCACCGGCCTCGTGCTGACGTACTTCTACCTGTGCGAGATCTTCACCTCGCTCTACAGCGGCGAGCACATCGAGAAGGCCTCGCTCTTCTGGAAGGTGACCCAGAACTACGCGTGGGCGCTCTGGACCATGTACTTCTGCAACTGCGTGGCGCCCCTCGTGCTCTTCTCGCGGCGCGCCCGGACCAGTCCGGTCGTCCTGTACGTCGTATCCATCCTGGTGCTGATCGGCATGTGGTTCGAGCGCTTCAACATCATCGTCCCGTCGCTCGGCCACGACTTCTATCCCTACACGTGGGGCATCTACTACCCGAGCCCGACCGACACGATGATCGTCATCGGCAGCTTCGCCTTCTTCTTCCTCCTGTTCCTCGGATTCATCAAGGTGATGCCGTCGCTCTCCATCGTCGAGGTCAAGGAGACGATCCCGGCGCCCATGCGCGAGAAGGCCCATGGCCACTGAGACTATCCTCGGCGTCTTCGCGCACGTGGACACGACGGTCCGCGCGCTCGAGGAGCTGCGGGCGCGCGGCTATCACGACCTCACGGTCTACACGCCGATTCCGGTCCACGAGATCGAAGAGGTGCTCGAGCGGGACCGGCCGGTGAGCCGGGTGCGTCTCTTCACGCTGCTCGGGGGGCTCACCGGCATCGCCTCCGCGTTCCTGATCACGATCTGGACCTCGATGGTGTGGGGGCAGGTCACCGGCGGCAAGTTCCTGCAGTTGGTACCCGGCGGCATCATCGGCTCGTCCCTGCCGCCGTTCTTCATCATCGCGTTCGAGATGATGGTGCTCTTCGGCGGCTTCGCGACCGTCATCGGCATGGTCGTGCTCGGCCGGTTGCCCCGCCTCAAGGCGAGCGCGAGCTTCGACCCCCGGTTCACCAACGACCGCTTCGGTGTGGCGGTCCACTGCGCCCCGGAGCGCGCCGCCGCCGTGCACGAGCTCCTGCGAACCGCCGGCGCCGAAGAAGTGAAGTCGCGATGAGGGGCCGCGCCGCGTGAAATACGTCTTCATCCTCACCCTCCTGGTGGTCGGCGCCGCCGCCGGGCTCTGGGGCTTCGCGATCGTCGTGCGCTGGAGCGACAACATGACCCAGACCCCCCGGATCATGCCGGGCGAGCGCTCGTTCCCCATGCCGACCGGCCTGGTACCGCGGGGCGGGGAGCTGATCATCCCGAAGGAGCAGCGCGACCTCGCGGCCAAGCGGCCGAATCCGATGAAGACGTCGGACGCATCCATCGCGATCGGCCGCGAGCGGTTCGCGACGTACTGCGTGCCGTGCCACGGCCCCGAGGCCAAGGGGGGGACCACCGGTCCCGTGGCGGCCAAGTTCATCCCGACGCCCGACCTGACGAACACCGAGCTCCAGAGGCAGCGGACCGACGGCTACTGGCACAGCTACATCGTCGTCGGCGGTGCCGTCATGCCCGCCTACGGCGAGGCGCTCTCGTCGCAGGAGGCGTGGCACATCGTGAACTTCCTGCGGTCCATCGCACAGAAATGAACGTGCTCTGGGGCGTCGTGGCGCTGCTCGGCGCGATCGTCTTCCTGGTCGGCGCGAACTCCCAGGACGCGCCCCAGGTCTGGTCCATCTATCTCGTGAACCTGGTGTTCTGGTCGGGGCTCGCGGTGACCGGACCCGCGATCGCCGGTATGATGCAGATCACCGAGGCGCGCTGGTCGCCGAGCGTGCGTCGGATCGCGCTGACGACCGCCGGGTTCCTCCCGATCTCCTTCGTGTTGCTCCTGGTTCTGTTCACGGGCCAGACGGTTCTCTATCCGTGGGTCACGACGCCCATCCCCGCCAAAGCGGGATGGCTCAACCCTCCGTTCTTCTGGCTGCGGACCTACGTGTGCGCGGCCGCGCTGTTCGCCGTGTGCTTCGCCTTCGTCCGGGCGCTGCTCCGCGACGCGATCCCGCCGGAAGACGGGCGCGAGCAGGCGCGGCGGACCCGGATCGCGGTCATCCTGCTCATGCTGTGGCTGGTGACGGTGTCACTCTGGGGCTTCGACCTCGTGATGTCGCTCGACCCGAAGTGGTACAGCGGCCTCTTCGGCGGCTACTTCGCGGTCAGCACGCTCTACACGGCGTTCTGCCTCCTGTCGATTTTCACCATCCGGGCCAACGCGCGCGGGCGGGCCTCGATCCCGCCGGCCGCCGTCCAGGACGTGGCCAAGCTGCAGTTCACGATGTCCATCCTCTGGATGTACTTCTTCTGGTCGCAGTACATCGTGATCTGGTACGGCAACGTCCCGGTCGAGACGCGGTTCTTCGTCCAGCGCGTGTTCGTCCAGCCGTGGATGACCCTGGCCTGGGTGGTGCTGGTCGTCGGCTGGCTGATCCCGTTCGCGTACCTCCTCAAGCGGCTGACCGGCCGGCCTCCGCAGCGGCACGCGCCGCTCTTCGTGGTCGCCATCTTCGGGCTGGTCGCGATCTTCCTGGAGCGCGTGTTCGTGGTGTTCCCGTCGGTCTCCGCCACGGCGCGGCTGCCGTTCGGGCTGCGCGACTTCGCGATCACCGCCGGGTTCCTGGCGCTCTTCATGCTGAGCCGCCGCTGGTTCTTCGCGCGCTTCAAGCCCGTCCTCAATCTTCCGCACACCGGCCACTAGTCCTTCGCGTCGCGGCCCGCCGGGCGGGGAGTCCCCCGCGACCCGCTAGCAAACATCCCGTTGCGACTCAGTCCGAGGAGCGCCAGATGAGACCAACCCTGACTACACGGGTCGCGGGGGACTCCACCGTGCCCCCCGCCCGGCGAACAGGGCGTGTAGTACAGTATTCTGCGTGCTGACGGTCGAAGAGGCGCTTGCAGCGATTGTTTCACGCGTGGGGCCGCTCGCGGTCGAGCGGGTCGACGTCATGTCGGCGCTCGGCCGGGTGCTCGCCGAGCCCGTTGTCTCGCCGTCCACGATTCCGCCGTGGCCGAACTCGTCGATGGATGGCTACGCCGTCCGGGCTCACGACACGGGCAGGGCACCGGTCGAGCTCGCCGTCGTCGGCCGGATCATCGCCGGATCGATGCCGTCCCGGCCGCTCCACGCGGGTGAGGCGATGCGGATCTTCACCGGCGCGCCCCTTCCCGAGGGTGCCGATGCGGTGGTGCCCCAGGAGGACGTGGCCGCCGACAACGGGCGGATCACGATCGCCGCGAGCGTTTCGTCCGGGGCGTACGTGCGCCCGGCCGGAGAGGACGTCCGGGCCGGCGACGTCGTCGTCCAGCCCGGAGGCTCGATCGGCGCCGCCGAGGTCGGGCTGCTGGCGACTCTCGGATATTCCCAGGTGCGCGTCTTCCGCCGACCGCGGGTCGCGATCCTCTCGACCGGCAACGAGCTGGCCGACCTGGGGACGGAGCCGGGTCCGGGCCAGATCCCGAACACCAACACCTACTCGCTGATGGCGCAGGTGATCGAGGCGGGCGCCGAGCCGATCAACCTCGGCGTCGCGCCCGACCAGCTCGACGCGATCACCGAGCGGATTCGCTGGGGCTTCGACGCGGCCGACGTCCTGGTGACCTCCGCGGGCGTGTCGGTCGGCGAGCTCGACCTGGTGCGCGACGCGCTCGAGCGCTGCGGCGCCGAGCTCCACCTCTGGAAGGTGTCGATGCGACCGGGCAAGCCCATCACGTTCGGCACGCGCGGTGGGCGGCCCGTGTTCGGCCTGCCCGGCAATCCGGTCTCCGCGATGGTGACGTTCGAGCTGTTCGTTCGCCCGGCGCTCCGCCGGATGGCGGGCGCGCAATCGCTCCACCGGCCGCGCATCTCCGCACGCGCCCTCGCGACGATCGAGAATCCCGGATCGCGGCGCGGCTACCTGCGGGTCACGCTGACGCCCGACGCCAAGGGCTTCGGCGCGCGCCTCACCGGCGACCAGGGCTCGGCCATTCTTCGCTCGATGGTGCTGGCCGACGGCCTGGCGGTGGTCGCGCCCGACACGACGATCGCCGAGGGTCAGGCCGTCGACGTCATCGTTCTCCGCTCGCTCGAGCCGAGATCCCGCTGAGCGTTGACATCGTTTTCAACCGCGTGCTACGGTCGGCGCGGATGACCCGAGCCCTCGGCGCGCTCGCAGCGGCGGCGATCCTCGCTGGCGGTTGCGCAAGTCAGGGTACCGTGGCCCAGCTCGGCTCCGAGGTCAGCAAGCTCCGGTCGGAGCTGGCCGAGCTCCGCGTCGCTCAGGAAGTCACCGGCCGCGATCTCGCCCGTGTCGGTCCACAGATCGAAGCGCTCGACGTTCGAACCAGCGAGACTCAGGCAACCGTTCGGACCATGTCCGGCGAGCTTCAGCGCTTCTACAAGCGCGCCGATGCGGTCGACAACGCGGTGGGCGAGACGCGGGCGCGCGTGGAAGCGCTGACTCCGGCGCCGCCTCCCCCGGCTGCTCCTGGGCCGCCGCCGACGTCGTCGGCAATCGCAGCGGTCGAGCGACCGCGCGTGCCGTCCGTGCCGTCACCGGCGGTGCCGCCGTCGCAGGTCGCACCACCCGCGCCGCTGGTCCCGCAGGCGGTGCCGGCCGAGCCCGTGCCGCCGATCCAGCCCGTCCAGCCCCAGGTCGCACCGCCGGCGCCGGCGGCGTCGCGCGCCGGCAATCCGGAGCAGGAGTACAACGCGGCGCTGGCGACGTTTCGATCGCGTGAGCACGGACAGGCCGTGCTGGACTTCATCGACTTCATCGCGAAGTATCCCAAGCACGCGCTGGCGGGAAACGCCCAGTACTGGATCGGCGAGGCGTACTGGGCGCAGCGCGACTATCGTCAGGCGCTGGTCGAGTTCGAGAAGGTGTCGGAATACGGTCCGGGCAAGGCGCCGGACGCGCTGGTCAAGATCGGACTCTGTCACGCGCGACTGCGGAACGCGTCCCGCGCCGAGCAGGCGTGGCAGCGGGTCGTTCGCGAGTATCCGAAGTCCGAGGCGGCGGCCCTGGCTCAGTCGCTCCTGAGAACGAACGCGGCGTCGCGCCAGTAGGGGACCGGGCGCCGTATCTGTTCGGATTCTTTGGCGGCTCGGGCCTCTTCTGTATACTGAGACCCCGCTGACGCGACTCCGATGATCGAGCTTCGACCTGGAGACTCTCGCTACCCCGCGCTGCTCGGCGCGATTCCCGCGCCGCCGCCCCTGTTCGTGCGCGGCGAAATGGTGGACGACGACGCGCTCGCGCTCGCGATCGTCGGGTCGCGCCGTCCGACGCCCTACGGTCTCGCGGTCGCCGAGCGCCTGGCCTCCGATCTCGCCGAGCGCGGCGTGACGATCGTGAGCGGCCTGGCCCGCGGCATCGATACCGCGGCGCATCGCGGCGCGCTCGCCGCGGGCGGGCGCACGATCGCGGTGCTCGGCTGCGGCCTCGACGTCGTCTACCCGCCGGAGAACGTCGCGCTCGCGCGCACGATCGAGGCGCACGGCGCGGTCGTGTCGCAGTTCGCGGCGGGGGTGCCCGCGCTGCCCGGCCACTTTCCCGCGCGCAACCGAACGCTGGCAGGGCTCGCCCTCGGGGTCGTCGTGGTCGAAGCCGCGGAGAAGAGCGGCGCCCTGATCACTGCCGGATTTGCCGGCGATCTCGGGCGCGAAACCTTCGCCGTTCCTGGCCGAATCACGTCGCCGTCGAGTGCCGGCGCGAACCGTCTCATACAGGACGGTGCTAAACTCGTTACATGCTGGCAGGACATCGTGTCAGAATTGCCAGAGCCGTGGCGCCGTGCCGTGCGCGGCCCTCTGGCGTCGACGGACGCGCCGCCGCGACCCGAGATCGGGAGTGACGAGGGCCGAATGTTTCGGTTGCTGGCTCCGGACGAGCCGCAGCACATCGAGGAGCTCATCGCCCGCGCGGGACTGGAGCCGGCGCGGGCGGCGACGTCGTTGATGACGCTCGAGCTGGGCGGTTGGGCCCGGCAGCTGACGGGACAGCGGTGGGTCTCGGTCGACACACACGCGAGGAGAGTGTAGGTGGCGACGAAGCGGGCTCTAGTGATCGTGGAATCACCCACGAAGGTGAAGACGATCCAGAAGTATCTGAACTCGAAGTACATCGTCAAAGCCTCCATGGGCCACGTGCGCGACCTGCCGAAGTCGCAGCTCGGCGTCGACCCGAAGAAGAACTTCAAGCCCAAGTACGTCGTGACCCCGGCCAAGAAGAAGGTGCTCGACGAGCTCAAGAAGGCGGCCGAGCGGGCCGACACGCTCTACGTCGCCACCGACCCCGACCGCGAGGGCGAGGCGATCGGGTGGCATCTCGCCGAGGAGCTCGACGTCGCCAAGAAGAACGTCTTTCGGATCACCTTCAACGAGATCACCGAGCGCGCCGTCAAGGCGGCGTTCAACAACCCCGGCAAGATCGACCTGAAGAAGGTCGACGCCCAGCAGGCGCGGCGCGTGCTCGACCGCCTGGTCGGCTACAGCCTCTCGCCGCTGCTCTGGGAGAAGGTCCAGCGGGGCCTCTCCGCCGGCCGCGTGCAGTCGGTGACGGTGCGGCTCATCGTCGACCGGGAGCGCGAGATCCTGGCGTTTGTCCCCGTCGAGTACTGGTCGCTCCACGCGCGGCTCAACGCGTCGCGGCCGCCCGAGTTCGTCGCCACCCTGAAGGAGGTCGCGGGCGAGAAGGCGTCGCTTCCGAACGAGGAGACGACGCGCGCCGTCATGACCTCGCTCGACGGCGCGCGCTTCGTCGTCAAGTCGGTCACGCGCGGCGAGCGTCGCCGGAACCCCTTGCCGCCGTTCATCACCTCCACCCTGCAGCAGGAAGCGGGGCGGAAGCTCGGCTTCACGGCGCGCAAGACGATGACGATTGCCCAGCAGCTCTACGAGGGCATCGATCTCGGGTCGGAAGGCGCCGAGGGCCTCATCACCTACATGCGAACCGACTCGGTCCGGGTGGCGCGCGAGGCGCAGGCCGCGGCCCGCGGCTGGGTCATCGCGCGCATCGGCACGGAGTACGTGCCCGAGGCGCCGCCCACGTACCGGTCGCGGGGGAGCGCTCAGGAAGCGCACGAGGCAATCCGGCCCTCCGAGCTTCGAAACGAGCCCAGAGTCGTGGAGCAGCACCTGTCGCCGGACCAGATGAAGCTCTATCGGCTCATCTGGGAGCGGTTCCTGGCGAGCCAGATGATGCCCGCGGTCTACGACACGGTGGGCGCGGACATCGAGGCCGGACCGTGCCTGTTCCGCGCCCAGGGGGCGACGCTCAAGTTCAAGGGCTTCACCGCCGTGTACGAGGAGAGCCGCGAGGAAGGCGAGGCCCCGGCCGAGCAGGACCAGGAAGGCGCCATGCCGCTGCTCGAGGAGGGCGAGGTCCTGACGCTCGTCGCGCTCGACCCGAAGCAGCACTTCACCCAGCCGCCGCCCCGCTTCACGGAGGCCTCGCTGATCAAGGTGCTCGAGGAGCTCGGGATCGGCCGGCCGTCGACCTACGCGTCGATCCTGGGGACGATCATCAACGACCGCGGCTACGTGCATCGCGAGCGGCGCACGCTGACCCCGACCGAGCTGGGCATGGCGGTCACCGACAAGCTCATCCCGTACTTCCAGGACATCATGAACGTCGAGTTCACGGCGCAGATGGAAGACAACCTCGACAAGATCGAGGAGGGTCAGCGCAAGTGGGTCGACACGGTCAAGGAGTTCTACGAGCCCTTCAAGCGCGATCTCGCCCGTGCCAAGCGTGAGATGCGGAGCGAGAAGGTCGGCGAGCCCACCGGCGAGCTGTGCCCGGAGTGCGGGAGCGAGCTCCTGGAGAAGCGCGGGCGGTTCGGGAAGTTCCTGGCGTGCTCCGCCTATCCCGACTGCCGGTACACGCGCAACCTCGACGGGAGCGGACGCGCCGAGGACGAGCCGGCGAACGAGAATTGCCCCACCTGCGCGCGGCCCATGGTGATCAAGCACGGGCGCTTCGGGAAGTTCATCGCGTGCTCCGGCTACCCGGAGTGCAAGACCACCAAACCGATCACCCTCGGGATCGCGTGCCCGGAGCCGGGCTGCACGGGCCAGCTCGTCGAGCGCCGCTCGCGCCGCGGACGCACCTTCTTCGGCTGCTCGGCGTATCCGAACTGCAAGTTCGTGGTCTGGCGGCGCCCGGTGCCCGAGCCCTGCCCGAAGTGCGGGGCCGCGTTCGTCACCGAGCGCGCGCTGAAGAACCGCACCGTCCGCAGCTGCGCGCGCGAGGGGTGCGACTTCGAACGGGAGGTCGAGCTCCCGGTGGCATGAAGGATCCGCTGGTCGCGTTTCTCCGCCACCTCGCCTCGGAGCAAGACGCCTCACCGCACACGCTGCGCAGTTACCGGGCCGATCTGCTCGAGTTCGTTCAGCACGCCTCTCACGGCGAGAGGGGGGAATGGCTCGCGACGGTCGACACCCGGACCGTGCGCGCCTTCCTGGTGCGCCTGCACGAGCGCGGGCTCGAAGCGGTGACGATCGCCCGCAAGCTCGCCGCGGTGCGCAGCTGGTTCCGGTTCCTGGTGCGACGGGGTGTCCTCGAGCGCAACGTGGCCCGCGAGGTGAGGGGACCGCGGACGCCGAAGAAGCTCGTCTCCTTCCTGCCGGTCGACGAGGCAGCGGTCTTGATGGACGCCAGGCCGGCCGGTGGCCCCGAGCGCCCGCGCGACGCCGCCGTCCTGGAGCTGCTCTACGCCAGCGGCCTCCGCGTTTCCGAGCTCGCCGGTCTCGACCTCGACGACGTCGACCGCGCCCGGCAGACGGTGCGGGTGCTCGGCAAGGGCCGCAAGGAGCGCATCGTCCCGTACGGCGGCCGCGCGGCGAGCGCGCTCGCCGCCCACCTGGCTTCGCGCGGGGACGACCGCGGGCCGCTCTTCGCCAATCGCCGCGGCGGCCGGCTCACCGTGCGCTCGATCCACTCGATCGTGCGGCGTCGCGCCCTCGCGTGCGGGATCACGCGGCGGGTGAGTCCGCACACGCTGCGCCACACATTCGCGACGCACCTGCTGGACGCCGGCGCCGATCTGCGGATGATCCAGGAGCTCTTGGGCCACAGCCGGCTCTCGACGACGCAGCGATATACGCACGTCGGCACCGACCAGCTCATGCGCGCCTACGACGCCGCCCATCCCCGCGCGCGCGCGAAATGACTCCGGGCGCGCCCGCGTGGAGCTTCTCGGCCACCACGGTCGTCGCGATCCGTCACCGGGGGCAGGTGGCGATCGCCGGCGACGGCCAGGTCTCGATCGGCGCGACCATCGTCAAGGCCGGAGCGCGGAAGGTCCGTAAGCTCTACCAGGACCGCGTGGTGGCCGGGTTCGCCGGGACCGCGGCCGACGCGTTCACCCTCTTCGCCCGCTTCGAGGCGAAGCTCGAGGAGCATCGGGGTAACCTGTCGCGGGCGGCGGTGGAGCTGGCCAAGGACTGGCGCACCGACCGCGTCCTGCGGCGGCTGGAGGCGCTCCTGGCGGTGGCCGACCGCGAGCACTCGTTCATCGTCTCCGGGACGGGCGACGTCATCGAGCCGGACGACGGCCTGATCGGCATCGGGTCGGGCGGCCCCTACGCGCTGGCCGCCGCCCGCGCGCTCGTCGCCCACTCCGATCTGGACGCCAAGTCCATTGCGGCCGAAGCGATGCGCGTCGCCGCGTCGATCTGCGTCTACACGAACGACCACGTGAGCGTGGAAGTCCTGTGACGCCGGGCCAGTTCGCGTCGGCGTGTCCGAGCCACGCCGCCTTGACGGAGGTTCGGGCGTGTCGGAGCCGGGTCGCATCCGTCTCAGGCCACCCTCGGTCAAAGCCGGCCTCGAGGCCCCCGCTACAATGACCTCGGGCCTCACGCTGACTCCCGCGGAGATCGTCACCGAGCTGGACCGCTACATCGTCGGCCAGGAGAAGGCCAAGCGCGCCGTCGCCATTGCCCTCCGCAACCGCTGGCGGCGTCAGAACCTGCCGCCCGAGCTGCGCGACGAGGTGGCGCCGAAGAACATCATCATGATCGGCCCCACCGGCGTCGGGAAGACCGAGGTGGCCCGACGCCTGGCGAAGCTCTCCCAGGCTCCGTTCCTGAAGGTGGAGGCCTCCAAGTACACCGAGGTCGGCTACGTCGGCCGCGACGTCGAGTCGATGATCCGGGACCTCACCGAGCTGTCGGTCAACATGGTCAAGGCGGAGATGACGGCCCGGGTGCAGGAGCGAGCCGAGCAGCTGGCCGAGGAGCGTCTGCTCGACGTCCTCTTGCCGCGGCGACCGCAGGAGCCGTACTCGTCGAGCTCGCTCGAGGAGGTCACTCCGGACGCCTCGCGCGAGACGACGAAGGACAAGCTCCGGGCGCAGCTCAGGGCCGGACGGCTCGACGATCGGCTCGTGGAGCTCGAGATGCAGCACCAGGCGACGCCGATGATCGAGGTCCTGTCCGGCCAGGGGCTCGAGGAGATGGGCATCCACCTCAAGGACATGCTCTCGAACGTGATGCCCACGCGGACGAAGCGCCGCAAGGTCACGGTGGCCGAGGCGAAGCGGCTGCTGGCGCAGGAAGAGGCGCAGAAGCTCATCGACATGGACGAGGTGGTGGCGCAGGCCATCCGCCGCGCTGAGAACTCGGGCATCATCTTCCTCGACGAGCTCGACAAGGTCGCCGGACGCGAAGGGGGGCACGGGCCCGACGTCAGCCGTCAGGGCGTGCAGCGCGACCTCCTGCCCATCGTCGAGGGGTCCTCGGTCACGACCAAGTACGGGGTGGTCCGCACCGACCACATCCTGTTCATCGCCGCCGGCGCCTTCCACGTGGCCAAGCCGTCGGACCTCATTCCGGAGCTCCAGGGGCGCTTTCCGATCCGGGTCGAGCTCGACCCCTTGACGCGCGACGATTTCGTCCGCATTCTTACCGAACCGCGGAATGCCCTGGTCACGCAGTACGTGGAATTGCTGAAAACGGAGCAGGTCGTCCTCCGGTTCACGCCGGAGTCGGTGGAGGCGATCGCGGAGACCGCGATGCAGGTGAACGCGAGCACGGAGAACATCGGCGCCCGGCGCCTGTACACGGTCATGGAAAAGCTGCTGGAGGAGATCTCCTTCAACGCGCCGGCCATGCCGGGCAAGGAGCTGACCATCGACGCCGGCTACGTGCACCAGCGGCTCGCCGAGATCACTCGGGACCAGGACCTCTCGAGGTTCATCCTGTGATGGCGGTGCGCAGCCGCAGCCCGAAGGGCGAGGCGCGCCTGTGACAGATCCCCGGCGCGCCGAAATACTATTGGAGTCTCTGCCCTACATCCGGGAGTTCCGCGGCAAGACGATCGTCATCAAGTACGGCGGCGCGGCGATGGAAAGGGCGGATCTCAAGGAACCCTTCGCCCTGGACGTGATCCTGCTGCGTCTGGTCGGCATCAACCCGGTCATCGTGCACGGCGGCGGCCCGCAGATCGGCGCGCTGATGAAGCGTCTCGGCAAGGAGCCGCGCTTCGTCGGCGGCATGCGCGTGACCGACGAGGAGACGATCGAGATCGTCGAGATGGTGCTGGTCGGCAAGATCAACACGGAGATCGTGGGCCGCATCAATCACCATGGCGGCCGCGCGATCGGCCTCTCGGGCAAGGACGCCAGCCTTCTGCGGGCGCGGCGCCGGCCCCACCGCATGCCGAACGGCGACGAGATCGACATCGGGCTCGTCGGTGAGGTCGAGGCGGTGAACACCGAGGCCCTGCGGCTCCTCACCGACGACGGGTTCATTCCGGTCATCGCGCCGGTCGGGGTGGGAAGCAAGGGCGAGACGTACAACATCAACGCGGACCTCGTCGCCGGCGACATCGCGGCCGCCCTCGGTGCCGAGAAGCTGATCCACCTCACCGACGTCCAGGGCATCCTCGACTCCGAAGGGAAGCTGGTGAGCACGCTCGCGCGCAAGGACGCGGAGCGGCTCGTCCAGGACGGCGTGATCGACGGCGGCATGCTCCCCAAGGTGGAATCCTCGCTCCGGGCCCTGGAGGGCGGTATCGCCAAGGCGCACATCATCGACGGCAGCCAGCCGCACGCTATTCTCCTCGAGCTCTTCACGCGCGAGGGCATCGGAACGGAAATCGTCCTGTGAGGTCGACGGCGATGGACACCAAGACGCTCCTGGAATGGTCGGCGAAGTACCACACCCCGAACTACGGCAGCCGCGCCCCGATCGTGCTCGTCCGGGGAGACGGCGTGCGCGTCTGGGACTCGGACGGGCGCGAGTACCTGGACTTCGGCGCGGGGATCGCCGTCACCTCGTTGGGGCACTGCCATCCCCGGGTGACCGGCGCCATCCAGGAAGCGGCGGCAACGCTCCTGCACGTCTCCAACCTCTACCACGCGGCGCCGCAGATCCACCTGGCCAAGCTCCTCATCGAGCACTCGTTCGCCGATCGCGTGTTCTTCTCGAACTCCGGCGCCGAGGCGAACGAGGCGGCGCTCAAGGTCGCCCGCAAGTACGCGCGCGAGCGGATCTCCTCCGACCGCGTCGAGTTCGTGGCGACCCGCAATTCGTTCCACGGGCGCACGTTCGCGACGGTGGCGGCGACCGGCCAGGAGAAATACCAGCACGGCTTCGAGCCCCTGGTGCCCGGCTTCAAGCACGTGGCCTACAACGACCTGCGCGCCATGGAGCGCGCGATCGACAACCGCACGGCGGGCGTCATCGTGGAATGCATCCAGGGCGAGGGCGGCGTGCACGTCGCCGACGAGGACTACCTGCGCGGGCTCCGCAAGCTCTGCGATCAGTCGGGCACGCTCCTCATCCTCGATGAGATCCAGACCGGCGTCGCAAGGACCGGGCGGCTCTGGGCCTACCAGCACTACGGGATCGAGCCCGACATCATGACGCTCGCGAAGGCGCTCGCCAACGGGGTGCCGATCGGCGCCATGCTGACGCGTGAGGACATCGCGAGCGTCCTGATCGCCGGAACCCACGGGTCGACCTTCGGCGGGACGCCGTTCGTCACCTCGGTGGCGCTGGCGACCATGACGACGATCCTCGACGAGAAGCTCTGGGAGCAGGCCGCGCAGCGGGGCCGATATCTGATGGACGGGCTCCGGGCGATCCAGGCGTCGAACCCGAAGGTGCAGGTCGTGCGAGGCCGCGGGCTCCTGATCGGTGCCGAGCTGTCGGTGCCGGCCGGGCCGATCGTCGACGCCTGCCGTGAGTCCGGGCTGCTCGTGCTGTCGGCGGGGGAGCGCGTCCTGAGACTGACGCCGGCCCTCATCGTCGAGGAGCGCGAGTGCGAGCAGGCGCTGGAGATCATCAAGACCGTGCTCGGACGCGCCTGACGATGCGGCACTTCCTGTCGGCCGCCGACCTGACGCGTGACGCCGCCCTCGAGCTGTTCGCCCTCGCCGCGGACCTCAAGCAGCGTCGCAAGTCCGGGCGCCTGGGCGCGCCGCTCGCCGGCAAGACCTTCGCCCTCATCTTCGAGAAGGCCTCGCTCCGGACGCGCGTCACCTTCGAGGTCGGCATCATCCAGCTCGGCGGCCGCGCGGTCCACCTCGTGGGCCGCGAGATCGGGCTGGGCACGCGCGAGTCGGTGCCCGACGTCGCGCGCAACCTTTCCTTGTGGGTCGACGGCATCCTGGCGCGGGTCAATTCCCACGCGACCATCACGGGGCTCGCGCGCCACGCGAGCGTCCCGGTGATCAACGGGCTCTCGGATTTCGAGCACCCGTGCCAGGCGCTCGCCGACTTCTTCACCCTGTGGGAGCGCGGTATCGACTTCCGCGCCATGCGGCTGGCGTGGATCGGCGACGGCAACAACGTCTGCCACTCGATCATGATCCTCGGCGCCCTCCTGGGCGCCGAGATCGTCGTCGCCTGTCCGCCCGGGTACGAGCCGGACGCGGGGGTGGTGGCGACGGTGCGCCGCGGCGGCGGGCGGCTCGAGGTCACCGAGGACGCGCGCGCCGCCGCCCGGGGCGCCGACGTGATCTACACGGACGTCTGGACGAGCATGGGGCAGGAGGCCGAGCACGAGCAGCGGCTCGAGGCCTTCAGTCGCTACCAGATCAACGAGACGCTGGTCGGCTTCGCCAAGCCGTCCGCGCTCGTCATGCACTGTCTGCCGGCCCATCGCGGCGAGGAGATCACCGACGCCGTGCTCGACGGCAAGCAGAGCATCGTCCTGCAGCAGTCGGAGAACCGGCTCCACGCGCAGAAGGCGATCATGCTCCGCCTGCTGGGAGGCTCGCTCGATGACGCCTGATCCCAAGCGCGTCGTCCTGGCCTACTCGGGCGGCCTCGACACCTCGGTGATCCTCCGCTGGCTGATCGAGCGCTATCGCTGCGACGTCGTGGCGTTCTGCGCCGATCTCGGCCAGGGCGAGGAGCTGATCCCCGTGCGCGACAAGGCGATGCGCACCGGCGCCGTCGCCGTGCACATCGTGGACTTGCGCGAGGAGTTCGTCCGCGACTTCATCTTTCCGATGCTCCGGGCCAACGCGGTGTACGAGGGCGCCTACCTCCTGGGCACGTCGATCGCGCGCCCGCTCATCGCCCGGGCGCAGGTCGAAGTCGCGACGAAGGAGGGCGCCGACGCCGTCGCCCACGGCGCGACCGGCAAGGGCAACGACCAGGTTCGCTTCGAGCTCACCTACGCGGCCCTGGCGCCGCAGCTGCGGGTGATCGCGCCGTGGCGGGAATGGGAGCTCGACTCCCGCACCTCGCTCATCGAGTTCGCGCGGCGGCACGACATCCCGGTCCCGGTGACGGTGGAGCGGCCGTACAGCACCGATCGCAACCTCTTCCACATCTCTTACGAGGGCGGCGTGCTGGAGGACCCGTGGGCCGAGCCGCCCGCCAAGATGTTCCAGCTCACCAGCGACCCGGAGGCCGCGCCGGACGTGCCGTTGACGCTCGAGATCGCGTTCGAGCGCGGCGACCCGGTCGCCGTCGACGGGGAGCGCCTGGGCCCGGCGGCGCTCCTGACGCGGCTGAACCGGCTCGGCGGCGAGCACGGCATCGGCCGCGTCGACCTGGTCGAGAACCGCTTCGTGGGCATGAAGTCGCGCGGCGTCTACGAGACCCCGGGCGGCACCATCCTGCACGCGGCGCGGCGGGCTCTGGAGTCGATCACCCTCGACCGCGAGGTACTCCACCTGCGCGACTCGCTGGTGACCCGCTACGCGGAGATGATCTACTACGGCTTCTGGTTCTCGCCGGAGCGCCAAATCCTACAATCGCTCATGGACGACTGCGCGCGCGACGTCACCGGCAGCGCCCGGGTCAAGCTGTACAAGGGCGCCGTCACGGTCACCGGCCGCCGGGCGCCGCGATCTCTCTACCGGACGGACTTCGCCACGTTCGAGGCCGACACTGTTTACCGGCAGCGCGACGCCGAGGGTTTCATCAACCTGAACGCCCTTCGTCTCAAGATCCGGGCGCTCAGGGACAAGAACGCCTGATCCGTGCGGATCGACGTCGCGCCCACCGCCGAAGCGGTTGTCCCGGACGCGCTCCACGGCGTCACCGCGCTGGTGATCGACGTCCTCCGCGCTTCCACCACGATCATCACCGCGCTCGCCCACGGCTGCCGCGCGATCGTGCCGGTGGCCGATCCCGGCGACGCTCGCCGGCGCGCCGGCGAGGGATGGGGCGACGGCGCCCTGGTGGCGGGCGAGCGCCACGGCGAGCCGATTCCGGGGTTCGACCTCAGCAACTCGCCGGTCGAGTTCGGCACCGTCGGGGTGCGCGGCAAGACGGTCTTCTTCACCACCAGCAACGGGACGCGGGCGCTCCTGGCGGCGCGGGCGGCGGCGGCCATCGGCGTGGCGGCGCTGGTCAACGTGAGCGCGGCCGCGGCGTGGGCCGCGGGCGCCGGGCGCGACGTCGCCATCCTCTGCGCCGGATCGCGGGGCGCGCAATCGCTCGAGGACTGGACGTGCGCGGGGTTCCTGATCGATCGCATCCTCGCGACGACTCCCGCCGCCGCGCTCACCGAGGCCGCGCGCGACGCGCTGGACACGGGGCGGCGCTACGTCGGCGACGTGGGCCGTCTCAAGCGGGACGCGCCGTGGGCGCGCCGGCTCATCGCCGCAGGGCGGGGCGCCGACGTGGACGCGTGCCTGCGCCTGGACACGACGACGCTCGTGCCCCGCTACGTGCCGAACATTGACAAGATCGTGGGCGACCTCGGATAATGATGAGGCTGATTCGTCCCGGCGACGGAGCTCCAGCGTGAACTTGCCGATCGGCCTCACCCTCACGCGCATCGTCGCAGTACCCCTCCTGATCGTGTTCCTCATCTCGTCCTCGCGGGTCCACGCGGTAATCGCGGCCGCCATCTTCATTCTCGCGGCCATCACCGACTGGGCGGACGGGATGCTCGCGCGACGGCGAAACCAGGTCACGACGCTCGGCACGCTGCTCGATCCGGTCGCCGACAAGCTGCTGGTGGCGGCGGCGCTGGTGTCGCTCCTGGCCATCGACAAGATCGACGCGTGGATCGTCGTGGTGATCGTCGGGCGAGAGCTGGCGGTGACCGGCCTTCGCGCCGTCGCGGCGTCGATCGGCACCATCGTGCCGGCCTCGCGGCTGGCGAAGTGGAAGACGGTGAGCCAGTACATCGCGATCACCATGCTGATCGTCGAGAAGGGCTTCGCGCCGCCGGGGTTTCACGTGGCGGCCACCGCGGTCTTGTGGGCGGCGCTCGTCCTCACGGTCGTCTCGGCAGTCGACTACTTCTACCGATTCTTCCGGAAGGCCGACTACCGCGCGATCGTGCCCGGCGAAGACCGCTGGTCGTGAGCGTCGTCGCGATCGTCGCCGCCTATCTGATCGGCGCGGTGCCGATCGGCTACCTGGTGGGTCGCGCCTTCGGCGTCGCCGACATCCGGCGTCATGGTAGCGGCACCATCGGCGCCACCAACGTGCTGCGGACCGCCGGCCGCCTGCCGGCGCTCCTCACGCTCGCGGGCGACATCGCCAAGGGCTTCGCGGCGGTGACGCTCGGAGGCGCGCTGGTGAACAGCCCGGCCGGCCCCGACCTCGGCGCCACCGCCGCGTGCGCGGTCGCGGCGGTGATCGGGAACTGCTGGTCGATCTTCCTCGGCTTCCGCGGCGGCAAGGGCGTCGCGACGGGGCTCGGGGCCCTTCTGTGGCTGGTGCCGTGGGCCGTGCTGCCGGCCGCCGCCATCTGGCTCGGCTTCACCCTCAGCTTCCGCTACGTCTCGCTCGGCTCCATCCTCGGCGCCGTCGGCCTCGCGCTCGGCGCGGCGCTCCTCGGCTATCCCAGACCCTTCGTGCTCGCCGCGTTCGGCGTCGCGACGATCGTGGTGGCGCGCCACCACGCCAACATCGCGCGGCTCCTGGCCGGCCACGAGCCGAAGGTGGGCCAACGGCGGACATCGGCGTGAGCGTCGCGGTCATCGGCGGCGGAAGCTGGGGCACGGCGCTGGCCATCCACGCCGCGCGGAGCGGGGCGCCGGTGCGTCTCTGGGCGCGCGAGCGCGAGGTCGTGGAGGGAATCCGGACGCGACGCCGGAGCCCCTGGTACCTCACCGATATCGACGTTCCGCCCGCGGTCGAGCCGACGCTGGATCAGGCCGAGGCGCTGGCCGGGGCCACGGTCGTGATCGTCGCCGTGCCGTCCGAGTTCGTGGGCGCATCGCTCAAGTCCCTGCCGCCCATCCCCGCGGATGTGCCGCTCGTGTCGGCCACGAAGGGGCTCGATCCCGAGCGCCACCTGCGCATGAGCGAGCTGATCGCCGAGCGGTTCCCGGACGCCCGCGTCGCGGTACTGTCGGGCCCGACCTTCGCGCGCGAGGTGGCGCTCGGCCGTCCCACGGCCGCCGTGATCGCGTCGCGCGACGACACGCTGGCCGCCTTGCTGCAGCGCCGCCTCGGCACGCGCGAATTCCGGCTCTACGCGAACCGCGACGTGACCGGGGTCGAGCTGGGCGGAGCGCTGAAGAACGTCATGGCGATCGCCACCGGCATCGCGGACGGGCTCGGCCTCGGCGAGAACGCGCGCGCGGCGCTCATCACGCGCGGGCTCGCCGAGATGACGCGCCTGGCGGTCGCCCTGGGCGCGGTCTCGGGGACGCTCGCGGGCCTCGCCGGCATGGGCGACCTCGTCCTCACCTGCACGGGCAGTCTCTCCCGCAACCGCCAGCTCGGCATGGCGCTCGCCAAGGGCGAGAGCGCGGCGTCGGTCGAGCGCGAGACGCGCATGATCGCCGAGGGCGCGCGCACGGTCACTTCCGCGCTGGCGCTGGCCCGGCGCTACTCCGTCAGCATGCCGATCTGCCACGAGGTGGGCGCCGTGCTCTTCGAGGGCAAGGCGCCGGCGGAGGCGCTGGCCTCCCTCCTGGAGCGGCCCGTCAAGCGGGAGGATCGCTAGCGGATGCCGGAGCTGCGAAAGGACCCGGTCGTCGGACGCTGGGTCATCATCGCGACGGAGCGCGCGAAGCGACCGTCCGACTTCGCCGCCGAGCCCGTCCGACCGCGCGGCTCGGTCTGTGCATTCTGCGAGGGCCAGGAGGCGCAGACCCCGCCCGAGGTTCTGGCGGGCCGCCAGCCGAACACCGAGCCGAACGGTCCGGGCTGGACCTATCGCGTGGTGCCGAACAAGTTTCCGGCGCTCAGGATCGAAGGCGACCTTGACCCCGCCGGCGAGGGCCTCTTCGACAAGATGACGGGAGTCGGCGCTCACGAGGTGGTGATCGAGACGCCCGACCACGGCGCGTCCCTCGCCACGCTGCCGGTCGACGCCGTCGCCGACGTGCTGCTGGCGTTCCGCGAGCGCGTGCTCGATCTCAAGAAGGACCCGCGGTTCGCCTACGTGCTCGTGTTCAAGAACCACGGCGAGGCGGCCGGCGCGTCGCTCGAGCATCCACACTCCCAGCTGATCGCCACGCCCATCGTTCCGATCATGGTCTCGGAGGAGCTCGCCGGTTCGGCCCAGTACTACGCGCTCAAGGAGCGCTGCGTCTGGTGTGACCTGCTGCGGCAGGAGCGCCGCGACGGCCGGCGCCTCATCCTGGAATCGCAGGGCTTCGTAACGGTGGCGCCGTTCGCACCGCGGTTTCCGTTCGAGACGTGGATCCTGCCGGTGCGGCATCGGGCGGCCTTCGAGGACTCCAGCGAGGAGGAGCTGCGCGGCCTGGCCGGCGTGCTCGGCGACTTCCTCCATCGCATGAACCGGTTGCTCGGCGACCCGCCCTTCAACTTCATGCTGCACACGGCGCCCTTCCGCGAGGTCCAGCTCGAGTCCTTCCACTGGCACCTCGAGATCATTCCCAAGCTCACGCGAGTGGCCGGCTTCGAGTGGGGTAGTGGCTTCTTCATCAACCCGGTGCCGCCCGAGGGGGCCGCGGAAGCCCTGAAGGCGACCGCGGGCCGATCGTGATAACATCACCGGCTGTGGCGCGGGAATAGCTCAGTGGTAGAGCACGACCTTGCCAAGGTCGGGGTCGCGGGTTCGAATCCCGTTTCCCGCTCCAGCCCTTTTTCGATCCTCCTCTCGGGGCGGCGTAGCCAAGTGGCTAAGGCGGAGGTCTGCAAAACCTCTACTCAGCGGTTCGAATCCGCTCGCCGCCTCCATCTCATCAAACTCCACTGAGGTCCGCGGAGAACCTACATGGCCGAGGTTATCAAGCGGGTAGGGCCCCCGAAGGCGACCGACCTCAAGGGTGACGAGTTCACGTGGACGATCCAGCTCAGCGCAGCGCCATCGCGCGAGTGGTCGCGCCTCTTCTCGGAGCCGGCGGAGTCCACCGTTCTCTGTCATCCTCGGCGCCTCGGCATGATGCACCAGGCGCTCGTGTTCAAGTCCGACGAGGGGCACCTCCCGACCTGGGTCCAGTACGTCGACAAGTGGATCCGCGGCGCGAACCAGGGCATGGAGGCGCAGGAGGAGGCCGAGCGGCAGCGCAAGACCAAGGCGCTCGCCGAAGAGGAAGACAAGCAGCGCCGCATCCGCGAGGTCAACGAGAAGATCAAGACTCTGTAATGGGGGCCTGCGGGGGCGTGGCGAAACGGCAACCGCCGAGGACTTAAAATCCTCTGTCCGCAAGGACTTGCAGGTTCGACTCCTGCCGCCCCCACCATCGTCCCCGGCCCACCTGGAAGTCGCGCAGCACGCGTCCTACAGCTACTTGCTCGGGATGTATCTGGGCGACGGGTACATCGGACGCGCGCGCCGAACCTACCGATTGCAAGTCTCGTTGCACGAGCGGCAGGAGCATGTCATAGCGGGCGTCGCTCAGGCGATCAACGTGCTCCGTCCTGGCCGGCCGGTCGGGTTTCGCCGCCGCGGACCCGTCACGATCGTCAATGCCTACGCCAACAGCTGGCCGGTCCTGTTTCCGCAGCACGGCGCCGGACGAAAACATCAGCGGCCGATCGTCCTGGAGCCCTGGCAACAAGCTATCGTGGAGCAGCATCCCGTCGAGTTCCTTCAGGGGTGTGTCGAGTCCGACGGTTGCCGACATCGACGCATCGTAGCGGGTCGTAACTATCCCGCCTACGCTTTCACGAATCACTCGCCGGATATCCTGCGACTATTCGTCTGGGCGTGCGGACTGCTCGGGTTGCGTCCACGCAGGGCTAATCGGGTAACCGTGTCGCTGGCGCGGCGAGCAGACGTCGCCACGCTCGACCGCCTCTTCGGTGTCACCGATATCCCGGAGCAGAGCGCGGGCGACCACGGCCCTTCGGGACGCCCGTGATATCCTGACCGGCGTGCTTGCTCTCGCCATGAGCTCTCCGGGCGCCATTGCCTTCCAGATCGGTCCCATCGTCATCCGCTGGTACGGCATTCTCATGGCAACGTCGATCGTCGTCGGGCTCTGGCTCGGCTACCGCCAGGCCAAGCGCGAAGGGCTGCCGGCCGACGACATCGTCAGCGTCGGGCAGTGGGCCATCCTGGCGGGCCTCGTCGGCGCGCGGCTCTACGAAGTCGCCTTCAACTGGGACTACTACGGCCGCTATCCGTCCAAGATCGTCGCCGTCTGGGAGGGCGGGCTCGCCATGCACGGCGGACTGATCGTGGGCCCGCTGGTCGGCGTGTGGCTGGCACGGCGCTGGAACGTGCCGATCCTCCGCGGGCTCGACGTGACGGCGCCCCCGATGGTGCTGGGCCAGGCGATCGGCCGCTGGGGGAACTTCTTCAACGAGGAAGCCTTCGGCCGGCCCACCGATCTGCCGTGGAAGCTCTACATCTCGCCGGAGCATCGTCCCCTCGGCTACGCCCAGTACGAGTTCTTTCACCCGACGTTTCTCTACGAGTCTCTCTGGGACCTCGCGGTCTTTCTGATGCTGATCGGGTGGCTGCGTCCGCGGCTCCGGGGGCGCCCGGGTTCGCTGTTCTTCGCCTACGTCGGTCTCTACTCGATCGGCCGCTTCGCGATCGAGGCACTCCGCCTCGACAGCTTCTGGCTCGGCTCGCTCCGCGTTCCCCAGCTCGCGAGCGTCGTGGGTATGCTCGTCGCGGTGGTCGGGATGGCGTGGGCGAACCGCCGTTCCGCTTCGCCGGTCGCCGGCTGAGCTCGAAGGCCGTGGGATGCGCCTCGAGCGGGTGGGCCCGTATCTCTGGCGGATCCCGCGGGACGCGAGCCGCGGCATGCGCGTGCCCGCCCTCGTCGTGGCCGACGACCGTCTGATCGACTCGATTCGCAGCGACGCCTCGCTCGAGCAGATCGCCAACGGCGCGACGCTTCCCGGCATCGTCAAGGCCGCGATGGCGATGCCGGACATCCATCAAGGCTACGGGCTCCCGGTCGGCGGTGTCGTCGCCACCGACGCACGCTCGGGCGTCGTCAGCCCCGGCGCGATCGGCTTCGACATCAACTGCGGCGTACGCCTGCTCAAGACCTCGCTCCGCGCCGAGGACATCGCCGGGCGGATGGAGCGGCTCGTCGACGCCCTCTACGCGGCGATCCCCACCGGTGTCGGCTCAAAGGGCTCGCTGACGCTGGATCCCGGCGCCCTCGACGGGGTTCTCGCGGGCGGCGCGCGCTGGGCGGTGGAGAATGGCTACGGCGTCGCAGAGGATCTGGGACGGATCGAGTCGGAAGGCTGCCTGTCCGGCGCATCGCCGCCGAGCGTCTCGGCTCGCGCGCGCGAGCGCGGCAAGCGGCAGCTCGGCTCGCTCGGCTCCGGCAACCACTTCCTCGAGGTGCAGACCGTGGAGGCCGTGTACGACCCCCGGGTGGCGAGCGCGCTCGGCCTGAGCGAGGGCGTGGTGACCGCGATGATCCACACGGGCTCGCGCGGTCTCGGCCACCAGGTGTGCACCGACTACCTAGACATCACGGGCCGGGCGCTCCGCCGCTACGGCATCAGCGTACCCGATCGCCAGCTCGCGTGCGCGCCGGTCGACTCGGAGGAGGCGCGCGCGTATCTCGGCGCCATGCGCGCGGCCGCGAACTTCGCCTTCGCCAACCGCCAGGTGCTGTCGCACTGGACCCGTGAGGTTTTCGTGCAGAGTCTCGGCATCGCCCCGGGCGATCTCGAGATGAGCCCCGTCTACGACGTCGCCCACAACATCGCCAAGGAGGAGGAGCACGAGGTGGACGGTGTCCGGCGGCAGCTCATCGTCCACCGCAAGGGCGCGACGCGCGCCTTTCCGGGTCAGCCCGTGCTCGTTCCCGGCGACATGGGGCGCTATTCGTACGTTCTGGTCGGCACCGAGGTCGCGATGCGCGAAACCTTCGGCAGCACCTGTCACGGCGCGGGCCGGCTCATGAGCCGCACCGCCGCGGTGAAGGCGGCTCGCGGACGGCGGATCGGCGACGAGCTCCGGCAGCGCGGCGTGCTGGCGCGGGCCACCGGACGCGATGCCCTCGCCGAGGAGATGCCCGAAGCGTACAAGGACGTGCAGGACGTCGTCGACGTCGTCCATCGCTTCGGCGTCTCGACCCGCGTCGTCCGTCTGCGCCCGCTGGCGGTGATCAAGGGTTGATCCGCGCGGGCAACGACCCCGCGGCCGCGTGGTAAACTAGCGCGATGTCCTGGAAGCTGAAGCGCAAAGCTCAGGGAACCCTGGCCGAAGAGCAGGGAACCATTCGCAAGGACTGGGGCGGCAAGATTCCCGTCGCCCTCGTCTATCCCAACACGTACGCCGTCGGGATGTCGAATCTGGGCTTTCAGACCATCTACCGCCACCTCAACGCGATCCCCGACGTCGTCTGCGAGCGAGTCTTCTTGCCGGACCCGGAAGACCTCGACGAGATCCGGCGGACCGGGGCTCCGCCGTTCTCGCTCGAGTCGCTCCGGCCGCTCACCGACTTTCACATGATCGGCTTCTCGGTGACCTACGAGGGCGACTACATCAACGTTCTTCGGATCCTGACGATGGCCGGGATTCCCCTGCGCGCCTCGGGCCGGCGCGCCCACGACCCCCTGGTGCTGATGGGTGGCGTGTGCGCCTTCTCGAACCCCGAGCCGATGGCCCCGTTCATGGACTTCGTGGTCGTGGGCGAGGGCGAGGAGCTGGTGGTCGAGCTGATCGCGGCGTACCGCGACGGCTATCGCGACCGCGAAAGCTTTCTGACCTCGCTGGCCTCGCTCGAAGGTGTGTACGTTCCCGAGCGCTACGAGATGATCCACGACACCGACGGCACGCTCGCCGATGTCCGCCCGCGCGACGGGGCTCCGGGCATCGTGACGAAGCGCCGGCTCCGCGACGTCAACGCCTTCGCGACGGTCGCGGCCATCAAGACGCCGAAGGCCGAGTACGGGCACATGGCCCTCCTCGAGGTCGGTAAGGGGTGCGGACGCGGGTGCCGCTTCTGCCTGGAAGGGCAGGTCTATCGACCCGTGCGACATCGGAGCGTCGAAACGCTCCGCGAGACCGTCGTCGCGATGGCGAAGGCCGGCGAGAAGCGCGTCGGACTGGTCGGCGCCTGCGTCTCCGACTATCCGTGGATCGGCGACCTCCTCAAGATCGTCGAGGAGAACGGTCTCGAGCTGTCGATCTCGTCGCTACGCGCCGACAGCCTGACGCCCGACCTCGTGGCCGCGCTCGCGCGCGGCGGCCACCGGACGCTCACGATGGCGCCGGAAGCCGGCACCGAGCGGCTGCGCCGCGCCATCCGAAAGCCGATCACCGACGAGCAGATCACGACCGCGTGCGACCTGATACGCGCCCACGGCATCCCCAATCTCAAGACCTACTTCATGATCGGCCAGCCGACGGAGACGATGGACGACATCGCGGCGATTCCGGCGCTGGCCGGCCGGATGCTCGAGCGGCTGCGCGTCCTGGATCGGGCGGGGCGACCCTTCGGCCGCCTCACGCTGTCGATCTCCTCGTTCGTCCCCAAGCCCTGGACGCCATTCCAGTGGGCGCCGTTCGACGGCGCCGAATCGCTCCAGACGAAGCTCGAGACCATCAAGCGGGGCGTCCGCGCCTTCTCGAACGTGCGCGTGCTCCACGAGAATCCGCGCGAGGCGGCGCTGCAGGCCCTGCTGGCCCGGGGCGACCGCCGCGTCGGCGATTTTCTCGAGCTCGCGGCGTCGCACGACGGAGACTGGCGGAGGGCCCTCCGGGAGTGGGACGGCGATCCCGAGCTCTACACCACGCGACGCCGGTCGCCCGACGAGCGGCTGCCCTGGGATCACTTCGACGTCGGCGTCAAGAAGGCCGGGCTCATCCGCGAATGGGAGCGCGCTCAGGCGTGAACGTCGAGGACACCTTCCAGCGGCGGCTTCGCAATCTCCGCATCTCGGTCACCGACCGCTGCAACCTCCGGTGCGCCTACTGCATGCCGGAAGAGGACTACGTCTGGCTTCCGCGCGAGCGTATCTTGAAGTTCGAGGAAGTCAGCGCGCTGGCCGACGTCTTCATGGATCTGGGCGTCGACAAGATCCGGCTCACCGGCGGCGAGCCGCTCCTGCGGCGCGACGTCGATGGCCTCATCCGACTGCTCGCGGCGAAGCCGCGCCTGCGCGATCTCGCGATCACGACCAACGGCGTCTTGCTGGCGGAGCAGGCGCGGGCGCTCAAGGCGGCCGGCCTCCATCGCGTCACCGTGAGCCTCGACACGCTCCGTCCCGATCGCTTCGCCCGGCTCACGCGGCGCTCCAACCACGCGCAGGTTCTCGCGGGCATCGGCGCGCTGCCGGCCGCCGGCTTCACCGGGACGAAGCTCGACACGGTCGTCATGCGCGGCGTCAACGACGACGAGCTGGCGGACCTGATCGAGTTCGGCAAGACGGTGCCGGCCGAGGTGCGCTTCATCGAGTACATGGACGTCGGCGGCGCGACGCAATGGTCGATGGAGCAGGTTGTGAGCCGTGCCGAGATGCTCGAGGTGCTGGGCCGCCGATACGGACGGATCGAGCCGGTGGTCGAGGAGAGCACCGCGCCCGCCGACCGGTACGCGCTCACCGACGGCACCGTGTTCGGGATCATCTCGTCCACCACCGAGCCGTTCTGCGCGAGCTGCGACCGGAGCCGGCTGACCGCCGACGGGGTGTGGTATCTGTGCCTCTACGCGCAGGCCGGCGTCGATCTTCGCGGGCCGCTGCGGCGAGGCGTCTCCGGCGACGAGCTCACGCGGCTCATCGCCGACACGTGGAAGCGCCGGACGGACCGCGGCGCCGAGCAGCGCCTCCGGCTGCGCGATCGCACGCCCCTCGTCCAGATCGGTCGCCTGCGTGAAGATCCGCACCTGGAGATGCACACGCGGGGCGGGTAGCACCCGAGGAGGGCCGAACCGTGAGCAGCGGCGAGACGACGAAGGTCGACGTTCAGGAGCGCGGCGCCGATGGGCAGGCGTCGGACCGGCGGCTCTTCATGCAGCTCTCGGTGTTCGGCGGCTGTCTGGACGTGAAGCCGCTGCTGCGGGTCCTCGAGTCGAGCCGCGTCGAGGGAGCGGTCTACCAGGACCTCAACGACGCGCGCGGCGTCGGCGTGCTGGCGATGAGCGAGGACCCGGTGTTCTTCGTGACCGCGCTACGCGAGATGCTCAACGCGGACGCCTTCGCCGGCCTCGCGCAGAAGCACGAGCTGACGATGTTCGGGCGCACCTACGCCGCCGGCTTCGAGACCGACCTGGAGGACTGGCTCCTGCGACGCCCGCGTCGGGCTGCGCTCAACCCGGCGTGGCCCTGGGCGATCTGGTATCCGCTTCGGCGGACGGGCGCCTTCGGCCGTCTCTCGCCGCAGGAGCAGGGCGCCGTCATTCGCGAGCACAGCGTGCTCGGGCGCGCCTACGGCGACGCCGACCTCGCCCACGACGTCCGTCTGGCTTGCCACGGGCTGGATGTCCACGACAACGACTTCGTCATCGGTCTGGTCGGCCGCCAGCTCCACCCGCTCTCTCACCTCGTCCAGGCGATGCGGAAGACCGTCCAGACGTCGCAGTACATCCAGGCGCTCGGGCCGTTCTTCGTCGGCCACGCGCTCTGGCAAAGTCCGCTCGGCGGTCGAGCGGGCTAGCCTCGGCGCTCGATCGCCCTCACCTCAACGGAGGACAGCAATGGCTCAGGCGACGCTCCCCCCGTGGATCCAGCCGCTGCAGCAGCGCGATCCCGAGTTCGTCAACGGGTACATGGCGCAGCGCGAGCGCATCATGAAGGACGGCGCCATCCCGGCAAAGTACAAGCACCTCATGACGATGATCGTCGACGCGCTGCAGTCGCATCCCGACGGCGTCACGAACATCGCCAACCGCGCCCGCGGCGCCGGCGCGTCCGAGGCGGAAATCCAGGAGGCGGTGGAGGTGGCCTACCTCTTCGGCGGCACCCCGGCGCTGGTGACCGCCATGAACGCGTTTCGCGCCTGATCCGGGGGCACGGTCGGCGTCGCGACAAAGATCCGATGTGACGCGCGCAGCTGCGTCTGATCGAGGAGCGTGAACCCGGCCTCCGCCAGGAGCCACTGCCAGTCCTCGGTCGTGTACTTGTTGTGCGCCGGGAAGAGACGGAAGCCCCGGCGCACGCATTCGGCGGGCGGCTCCTTCAAGACGTCACGGCGGTACGCCAGATAGGTCTCAAGCGGCTGGCGAATCCAGTCCTGGAGCAGGAAGAGGCCTCCGGGAGCCAGGACACGTCGGATCTCGGCCAGCGCTCCCAGCGGCTCGTCGAAGACGTGCAGCACCGACGACATCGTCGTCAGGTGAACGATGCCCGTGTCGTGCGGGAGCGGCTGCGTGGCCACGTCGAGCAGCGCCAGCGTCGCGTTCGCCGTCCCGTAGGAAAGCTGCCGACCGTACGCGACCATCGCCGGAGTGACGTCGTAGCCGTAGAGCGTCGAGCCGGAATAACGCTCCGCGAGATCGCGCAGCAAGAGGCCCGGGCCACAGCCCAGGTCGATCATCACCGGACGCGGCGGCAGCGAGGCTCCGACGCGGGCGGAGAAGAACGCCCAGAAGTCCGGCCCGTATCGCTCCGGATGGGTCTCCACCATGCGCCGGAGGAGATCCTCGTCCGACGACCCGCTGAGAGATTGATGCGTCGGCATGATCGGCTCCTCGGGCAGTCTAGCGCGGCTCCCGTCACTCGTCACTCGACTCGACCGTGCCGCCCGTGGGAGGATGACGCCGCCCGATGAGCCGAACCGAGGCGGCCGTGGCCCGCGGCACCCGACGAAAAAGTCTCGCTCTCGCCGTCCCGCTCGCCGGCCTGGCCGCGAGCCTCTTCCTGCCGCCGGTGCTCGCCGGTCTCCCGATCGCCGGCCAGCGGGCGCTGATCGTCACGCTGATCACCATCCTGCTGTGGACGGGCGAGATCCTCGAGCCCGGCGTCGCGGCCCTCGTCGGCGTCACGCTGCTGGCGCTGAGCGGCGCCACCGGCAGTCTTCGCGATGCCTTGCAGGGGTTCGCCAACCCCGTGCCCTTCTTCTTGATCGGCGTGCTGACCATGGGCGTCGCGGTGGTGCGCAGCGGGCTGGCCGAGCGCCTGGCCCGGACGATCCTGGAGCGCTCCCGGGGCAAGAGCCTCGCGGTCTACCTCCAGCTGGTCCTCTCGTTCCCGATCCTGACCTTTGTGCTTCCGTCGGCGACGACGCGCTCCGGCATCCTCATCCACATCTACGACGAGGTGTTCTCCCTGGGCGGGGTTCAGCGCGGCGCCGAGGTCGCGAAGGCCATCATGCTCGCGCTCTCGTCGATCAACCGCCTCGCCTCGACCACGCTCCTGACCGGCGGGATCACGCCCGTCATGAGCGCGGCCATCATCGGCGGCATGTCGTGGACCGGCTGGTTCACGCTGATGGCGGTGCCGTACTATGCGATTCTCGTGATGGGCGGCGTGCTCACGTACGCGCTCTACCACAAGGGATTCACCCGCGGCTTGCCGCTGCCCGCGCCAGCGCGCCGCCGGCCCGTTTCGCCGATCGAGTGGCGGACGATCGCGATCATCCTCGGCGCCTCGGCCCTCTGGCTCACGGACGGCCTCCATCACCTCGATCCGGCGCTTCCGGCGCTCCTGGCGTTCGCCGCGCTCCTGACGCCCGGCGTGGGTCCGCTCGCCTGGTCAGATCTCGACCGCGGCGTCGGCTGGTCGAACTTCTTCGTCATCGCCGCGTCGATCTCGCTGGCCCACGCGCTGGTCGCCAGCGGCGCCGCGCCGTGGCTCGGACGCCTGCTGGTAGGCGGCCTGCCCACGCTCGGTGACAGCGCGCTCGGCGTCGTGATCCTCCTCATGCTGGGGGCGACGCTGCTGCGCGTGGTGGTGCCGAACATCTCGGGCTTTCTGGCTCTGGCGCTGCCGATCGCCATGTCCGTCGGACGGGAGGCGGGGATCAATCCGCTGGTGTGCGCGCTGGTGGTGATGATCACCGGCGACGCGGTGGTCTACTACCCGGCGCAGAGCTCGTCGGCGCTCGTCATCTACGAGCGCGGGCACGTGTCGGCCGGGGAGGTGCTCCGCTTCGGGCTCTGGATGACGCTGGTCGGCTGGGTGGCCATCCTGTTCGTCGCGCTCCCGTGGTGGGCCCTCGTCGGACAGCCGCTCCGACCGCGCTGAGTCGCGACGCTTCAAAAAGCGCACAGCCTGCGTCAAGCCCGGCGCGATCTGGTACGTGAATGGCGAGGTGGAGAGCAAGGCGTGCAAGCTGATCCCCGGCCCGTAGCGAGGTCGCTTCGGGGACTCGTCGCAGGGGGTGTCCTGCTTCTGGCATTCGGCTGCGGCGTTCGGGCTCTGCCGTTTCCCGAGGAGCCGCGCCAAGGCTCCGTCTATCACTCCCTCCAGAAGCCGGACGGCGCGGGGCCGTTTCCGGCCGTCGTCGTGCTGCACACCTGCGGCGGTCTCCAGCAACACGTGCTCGAGTGGTCCGAGCGGCTTCGCGACCACGGGTACGTGGCGGTCGTGCTCGATAGCTTCACGCCGCGCGGCGAAAAATCCGTCTGCGGGAACTGGCGCGTCAGCCTCGACGAGGTCGGGGCCGACGCCTACGCGGCCCTCGCGCATGTTCGCTCACGGCCGTACGTCGACGCTCGACGGATCGGCGTGATGGGATTCTCGTACGGCGCCATGGCCACCCTGCGCCTGACGAGCACCTCGTACCGTGGCGCGGGACACCCCCGCGCGACCAGCTTCGGCGCCGCGGTCGCCCTCTATCCCTATTGCACGGATGGCCGCGCGGGGCTGCCGCCGGACGCGCGAGAACGTCTGAACAACCTGTACGACGACGTCGACACGCCGCTCCTGATTCTCGTCGCCGGCGATGACGATCAGGCGCCGCCCCAGGGCTGCACGGAGAAGGCCGAAGCCCTGGGCCGAGCGGGGCGTCCCGTGTCGTTCAAGCTCTACCCGGGCGCGCCTCACGCGTTCGACATGACGAACATGGGCACGGAGGGACGACGGGACGCCCGCGGGAATTATTATCGGTACGATCCGGTGGTAACTGCGGATGCGGCAAAAGTCTCGTTGGCCTTCTTCGGTCGCAACCTCTCCGGCCAGCCGCGCCGGTGAGGCGGATCTCTAGGGCAGGGGAGCCGGAAGGGCTGACGTACCCATCAGGTAGAGGTCGACGCCGCGCGCGGCGGAACGGCCCTCGGCGATCGCCCACACGATCAGCGACTGGCCGCGCTGCATGTCGCCGCAGGCGAAGACACCCGGCACGCTGGTCATCCAGTTCGCGTCGCGCTGGACGTTCCCGCGCTCGGTCAGCGTGACGCCGAGGTCGGTCAGCATGCCCGGCCGCTCGGCCCCGAGGAATCCCATGGCGAGCAGGACCAGCTCGACCTCCAGCGTGAACTCGCTGCCCGGGATCGGCTTGAACTCCAGCCGACCGCCCTCGCGCACCATGTCGACCTTCACCGCCTCGAGGGCTCGAACCCGGCCCTGGGCGTCGCCGAGGAAGCGCTGCGTGGAAACCGCGTAGACGCGCTCGCCGCCCTCCTCGTGGGCGCCCGAGACGCGGAAGATGTTGGGCCACTGCGGCCAGGGGTTGTCGGCGGCACGCTGATCGGGCGGCCGGGGCAAGAGCTCGAACTGGTGAACCGACTGCGCGCCCTGGCGGTGCACGGTGCCGAGGCAGTCGGCGCCGGTGTCGCCGCCGCCGATGATGACGACATGCTTGCCCTGCGCCGTGATGAACTTCTCGTCGGCGACCGTATCGCCCTCGCAGCGCCGGTTCTGGAGCGTCAGGTACTCCATGGCGAAGTGAACGCCCCGGAGCTCGCGGCCGGGCACCGTCAGATCGCGCGGCCAGCACGCGCCGCCGGCCAGGACGATCGCGTCGAAGTCCCGGCGCAGGTTCCCGACCGCCACGTTGACGCCGACGTGCGCGTTGGTCCGGAAGACGATGCCGTCCTTCTCCATGATCCGAAGCCGCCGGTTGACGAACTGCTTCTCCATCTTGAACTCGGGAATGCCGTAGCGCAGCAGGCCGCCGATCCGGTCGTCGCGCTCGAACACGGTCACTGCGTGACCGGCGCGGTTCAGCTGCTCGGCGGCGGCGAGACCCGCCGGCCCCGAGCCCACCACCGCGACGCGCTTGCCCGTGCGGGCCGCGGGCGGCTGGGCACCGACCCAGCCTTCGTCGAACGCGCGCTCGACGATCGCCAGCTCGACGCCCTTGATGGTCACCGGGTCGTCGTTGATCCCGAGCACGCACGCCCCCTCGCACGGCGCCGGGCAGAGACGTCCGGTCCACTCCGGGAAGTTGTTCGTCGCGTGCAGGCGATCGAGCGCCTCTCTCCAGTGGTTCTTGTAGACCAGGTCGTTCCAGTCCGGGATGATGTTTCCCAGCGGACAGCCCTGGTGACAGAACGGAATGCCGCAGTCCATGCACCGCGCGGCCTGCTTCGTCAGGTCGTCGACCGGGTAGGGCAGGTAGTACTCGCGCCAGTCCCGGAGCCGCTCGGCGACGGGACGCGCCGGCGGCTTCTTCCGCTTGATCTCGAGGAACCCGGTGACTTTACCCACTGGGCCCGACCAGCTCGGCGAAGGTCGGCTGGCGCCCCTCGGCGCGCGCCCGCGCCTCGGCCAGGAGCACCCGCTTGTAGTCGCGCGGCATGATTCTGACGAAGCGTGGCTGCACGTCGACCCAGTCTTGCAAGATGCCGGCGGCGCAGGTCGAGCCGGTGAGCTCGATATGCCGCCGGATCAGGTCGCGCACGAGGCCGATCTCGTCGGGCTGGTCGAGCCGCTCGACGTCCACCATGCCGAGGTTGCAGCGCCGCCGGAAATCGCCGTCGATGTCGAACACGTACGCGATGCCGCCGGACATGCCGGCCGCGAAGTTCCGCCCGCTGCGGCCGAGCACGACGACTCGGCCGCCTGTCATGTACTCGCAGGCGTGGTCGCCGACGCCCTCGACGACCGCGTGGACTCCGCTGTTGCGCACGCAGAACCGCTCGCCGGCCACGCCGCGAACGAACGCCTCGCCGCTGGTCGCCCCGTACAGGGCGACGTTGCCGATGATGATGTTCTCCTCGGCGACGAACGTGCTGCGGCGCGGCGGGAAGACGATGAGGGCGCCGCCCGAGAGCCCCTTGCCCCAGTAGTCGTTCGCGTCGCCCTCGAGGGTGAAGGTGACGCCCCGCGGGACGAAGGCGCCGAAGCTCTGCCCGGCCGATCCGGTGAAATGGATCTGGATCGTGTCGTCGGGGAGCCCCTCACCGCCCCATTTCTTCGTGATGCGCGAGCCGAGCATGGTCCCCACGGTGCGATTGACGTTGCGGATGGGCAACCGGAGCGAGACCGGCTTGCGGTGCTCGATGGCCTCCCGGCACGCCGGGATGATCGTCGTGTAGTCGAGCGACTTCTCGAGCGAATGATCTTGAGAGCGCACCCGGCGGCGAGCGACCTCGGGCGGCATGTCCGGCTCATACAGGATCGCGGAGAGATCGAGCCCCCGCGCCTTCCAGTGATCGAGGGCCGGCTTGAAGTCGAGCCGGTCCACGCGCCCGATCATCTCGTCCATGGTCCGGAATCCGAGCTGGGCCATGTGCTCCCGGACTTCCTGCGCGAGGAACCGGAAGAAATTCACGACGTAGTCCGCCTGGCCGGCGAAGCGCTTGCGGAGCTCCGGGTCCTGCGTGGCGATGCCGACCGGGCAGGTGTTGAGATGGCAGACGCGCATCATGATGCAGCCCAGCACCACCAGCGGCGCCGTCGAGAACCCGTACTCCTCACCGCCGAGCAGCGCGGCGATGACCACGTCGCGCCCGGTCTTCATCTGGCCGTCGACCTGCACGACGATGCGGTCACGCAGCTTGTTGAGCACGAGCACCTGCTGGGTCTCGGCCAGGCCGAGCTCCCATGGCACCCCTCCGTGCTTGATCGAGGTGAGGGGCGAGGCGCCGGTACCGCCGTCGTGCCCGGAGATCAGCACCACGTCGGAGAAGGCCTTCGCCACCCCCGCCGCGACGGTGCCCACGCCGATCTCGGCGACGAGCTTCACGTGCACGCGCGCGTCGGGGTTCGCGTTCTTGAGATCGTGGATGAGCTGCTTGATGTCCTCGATCGAGTAGATGTCGTGGTGGGGCGGCGGCGAGATGAGCTGCACGCCCGGCGTCGCGAAGCGCACCTTGGCGATCCAGGGATAGACCTTGGGACCGGGGAGCTGCCCACCCTCGCCGGGCTTGGCGCCCTGGGCCATCTTGATCTGGAGATCCGTCGCGTTGACCAGGTACTCGCTGGTCACGCCGAAGCGGCCGGAAGCGACCTGCTTGACGGCGCTCCGCCGCCAGTCCCCGTTGGGGTCCGGCTTGTAGCGGGCCGCGTCCTCGCCGCCCTCGCCCGTGTTCGAGCGCGCGCCGATCCGGTTCATGGCGATCGCCAGGGTCTCGTGGGCCTCCTGGCTGATCGAGCCGTAGGACATCGCGCCGGTGGCAAACCGCTTCATGATCGACTCGATCCCCTCGACTTCCTCCAGGGGGATGGGCGTCGGCGCCGGGCGGAGCGCGATGAGGCCGCGCAGCGTCGCCAGCCGCTTGCTCTGGTCGTCGCACAGGCGGGTGAAGTCCTTGAAGAGCGTGAAGCTCCCGGCGCGCGTCGCGTGCTGGAGCTTGGCGATCATGTCGGGGTTGACCATGTGATGCTCGCCGTCGCGCCGCCACTGATACTCGCCGCCCCAGTCCAGCTCGGCGCTCCGCGGCCGCTCCGGGAACGCGCGCTCGTGACGGCGCTGCACCTCGTCGGCGATCACGTCGAGCCCGACGCCGGAGACCCGCGACACCGTGCCGGTAAAGTAGCGGTGTACCAGGTCGCCGTTGAGCCCGATCGCCTCGAAGATCTGGGCGCCCGTGTAGCTCTGGAGCGTCGAGATCCCCATCTTGGCCATGACCTTGAGGATGCCCTTGTCGAGGGCCTTGATGTAATTCTTCACCGCCTTCGTCCGGTCGGTGTCGGTCAAGAGGCCCTCGCGGATCATGTCGTCGAGCGTCTCGAAGGCGACCCACGGGTTCACGGCGCCCGCGCCGTAGCCGATCAGCAGGCAGAGATGGTGCACCTCGCGCGCATCGCCCGTCTCCACGACGAGCCCGCAGCGCGTGCGCTCCCCGCGCCGGACCAGATGGTGGTGAACCGAGGCCGTCGCCAGGAGACTCGGAATCGCCGCCGTCCGGCGGTCGATGCCCCGATCCGAGAGGATGATGACGTTGTAGCCCTCGGCGATCGCCGCGCTGGCCCGGCGCTGGAGATCCTCGAGCGCGCGCTCCAGCCCGGCGGCGCCGGCGGCGATCGGGAAGAGCATCGGCAGCGTGATGGACCGGAAGCCGCGCTCGGCAACGTGGGCGAGCTTGGCCAGCTCCTCGTTCGTGATCACCGGATCCTTCAGCACGATCTGCCGGCACGATTGCGCCTCGGGCACCAGGAGGTTGCGCTCCGGGCCGACCGTGGACTCCATCGAGGTCACCAGCTCCTCGCGAATCTGATCGAGCGGCGGGTTCGTCACCTGGGCGAAGAGCTGCTTGAAGTAGTCGTAGAGCGGCCGCGGACGATCGGAGAGAACGGCCAGCGCCGTGTCGGTGCCCATCGAGCCCACCGGCTCCTCGCCGTTCTTGGCCATGGGCAGCATGAGGATTCTCAGGTCCTCGTGCGTGTACCCGAACGCGATCTGCCGCGTCAGGACGGTCGCGCGGTCGGGCGCGGACACCGGGTGCGGGGCCAGATCCTCGAGATGCACCAGGTTATCGCGCAGCCAGTCGGCGTACGGGTGCTCGGCGGCGAGCTGGGCCTTGATCTCCTCGTCGTCGATGATGCGGCCCTGGGCGGTGTCGACCAGGAAGATACGTCCGGGATGCAGCCGCTCCTTCACGAGGACGTTCTCGTCGGGGATGTCCAGCACGCCGACCTCTGACGCCATGATGACCATGTCGTCCTTGGTCACGTAGTAGCGCGAGGGGCGCAGCCCGTTGCGGTCGAGCACGGCGCCGATCACGGTCCCGTCGGTGAACGCGATCGAGGCGGGGCCGTCCCACGGCTCCATCAGTGAGGCGTGATACTCGTAGAAGGCCCGCCGCTCCGGGCTCATCGACTCGTGGTTCTGCCACGGCTCCGGGATCATCATGAGGATCGCGTGCGGCAGCGACCGGCCGTTCATCACCAGGAACTCGAGCACGTTGTCGAAGGTCGCCGAGTCCGACAGCCCGTCGCGGGTGACCGGCAGCACCTTCTTGAGGTCGTCGCCGAGGGCCGCGGACCGGCAGAGCGCCTCGCGGGCCCGCATCCAGTTGATGTTGCCGCGCAGCGTGTTGATCTCGCCGTTGTGCGCGACGTACCGGTACGGGTGCGCGAGCGGCCAGGACGGGAAGGTGTTCGTGCTGAAGCGCTGGTGCACGAGCGCGAGCGCCGACTCCACGTCGGGGTCGGTGAGGTCGGGGTACATCGTCTCGATCTGGTCGGCGCTCAGCATGCCCTTGTAGATGAGCGTGTTCGAGCTGAGGCTCGGCATGTAGGCGAAGGTCTTTTCCGGAATATCGAGGGCGACCACCGCCTTCTCGAAGAGCTTGCGGATCACGTAGAGCTTGCGCTCGAAATGCGTGTGATCTCGCACGGACTCGCCCCGACCGATGAGCACCTGGGTGATGTACGGCTCGACCGAGAGCGCGCTGGCCCCGATGAGATGGTCGTCGGTGGGAACCTCGCGCCAGCCGAGCAGGTGCTGGCCCTCCTCGTCGACGATCGAGTGCAGGAGGGCACGGACGCGGTCGCGCTGCTCGGGATCCCGCGGCAGGAACACCATCCCGCAGCCGTATTCGCGGGCCGGCGGCAGGGCGATGCCCAGCCGGCCACACTCGCGCCGGAGGAACTTGTCGGGCACCTGGAGCAGGATGCCGGCGCCATCGCCGGTATTCGCCTCGCACCCGCACGCCCCCCGGTGGAGCAGGTTGATGAGAACCTGCAGCGCCTGGCGCACGATCGTGTGGGAGCGCCGGCCCTTGATGTCCACGACGAAGCCGACGCCGCAGGCATCGTGCTCGCAGCGCGGGTCGTACAGGCCCTGAGCGGGCGGGGGACCGGGCTCGCTCCTTCGGTGCAGGACTTCAGTCATGTGCGCCATCCCTTTTGTGAAAACAATTGCACGATAGTACCGGCATTTACACTATTAGTCATCCCCAAAAAGTCGGATAGTAAGTATCAGGTTCACTTATAATCGGCCCATGCACCTGGAGACCCTCCGCCTCTACTGCGACGTGGTCCGGCATCGCTCGTTCTCCCGCGGCGCCGCGCAGAACGTCGTGTCCCAGTCGGCGGCGAGCCAGGCGATGCAGCAGCTCGAGGGGGAGCTGGGCGTCGCCCTCCTCGACCGGACCAAGCGCCCGTTCGTCGTGACTCCCGAGGGTCAGGCGTTCTACGAGGCCTGCCGTGGGCTGCTCGCGTCGTGGGAAAAGGCAAAGGCCGAGGTCGCGGCGGTGAAGGCGCGCGTGGACGGCACGGTCCGGGTGGCGGCAATCTATTCCGTCGGCCTGCACGACGTGAGCCGGAACGTGCAGCGGTTCATGTCACTCTACCCGGAAGCGCGCGTCCAGCTCGAGTGCCTGCACCCGCACAAGGTCGTCGAGGCCGTCGTGCAGGGCGAGGCGGACGTCGGGATCATGTCGTATCCGCCGGCCGACCGGACGCTGGCCATCGTGCCGCTGCGGTCGGAGCCGATGGCCTTCGTGTGCCATCCGAACCATCGCCTGGCGCGGCGCCGCGTCGTCACGCCCGCCGACCTCAACGGCGAAACGTTCGTCGCGTTCGACGCCGGGCTGACCATTCGCAAGGCGATCGACCGGGCGCTCCGCCAGCACAACGTCAGGGTCAACACCGTGATGGAGTTCGACAACATCGAGACGATCAAACAGGCCATCATCATCGCGGCCGGGGTCTCGATCCTCCCGCGCCACACGGTGCAGAACGAGGCCTCGATCCGCACGCTCACCGTCGTCCCGCTCACCATCACGGACCTCGTGCGCCCGGTGGGGCTGATTCACCGGCGCCAGAAGCCGCTCACGCCGACGGTGAGCCGGTTCATCCAGCTCCTCAAGGACGCCAACGAGGAGCCGATTCGCGTCGCGGCGCGCTCGTGACCGGGCCGGCCGCGCCGTTGCCGGGCCCCGGCCGAAGGGTTAGGATCGAGGCGGGGAGGGAAGTCATGGGTGGTGAGTTCGAGGACGAGTACTCGGCCACGATCGACGACGACCTCAACGGCCCAGAAGTCATGGGCGAGGCCGGCGGCGCGCTGGCCACCGACATCATCGCGGTCCTGTCGCCCGCCGAGCCGATCTGCCTCTCCGACACCGCCACGGTCCACGAAGCGGTCCAGACGATGCTGGCCCGACGTCAGGCGGGCGTCCTCGTCACTGACGGTGCGGGAAGGCTCACCGGTATCTTCACCGAGCGGGACGTCCTCACGCGCGTGGTCGGCAAGGATCTGGACGCGCGTCGAACGCCGCTGGCGGCCGTGATGACTGGCAACCCCGAGGCGCTGACGGCGCGCGACCGTGTCGCGTACGCCGTGCACTGCATGAGCGTTGCCGGGTACCGGACGATCCCGCTCGTCGATCCCGAAGGCCGGCCGATCGGCATCGTCACCGTGAGCGACATCGTCCGGTGGCTCGCCAACTTGTTCCCCGAGGCGGTGCTGAACCTGCGCCCCGGCGACGCCATCAAGCACCCCCAGGACGTGGACGCGGGCTGACATGCGCGGGCCGGGCGGGCTGCGTCGGGTCGGGTGGACAGACCAGGCCGTCGGAATGTTGCCCGCGCCCGGCGCGTTGGATAAAATGACCTTTGGTCCGCCGATTTGCGGCACGTGGCCGCCGGCGGGCAGCCTCTGTAGCGATTTTCCCGTACCGGGTTCGCGGGGGATGACTGCGCGAGCCGAGCGAGGAGACAGGACGAGATGGCTCAGATAGCGACTCCCGCCACCGGCGCCGTGAAGTCGCGAAAGGCGCTCGATCGTGCGGTGATTCGGTTCGCCGGCGACTCCGGCGACGGCATGCAGCTCACGGGTGAGCAATTCACGACCGAGTCGGCGTGGGCCGGGAACGACCTCGCCACGCTGCCCAACTTTCCCGCGGAGATCCGCGCACCGGCCGGCACGCTCTTCGGCGTGTCGAGCTTCCAGCTCCAGTTCGGCAGCCAGCGTGTGTACACGCCGGGCGATCGGCTGGACTGCCTGGTCGCGATGAACCCGGCCGCTCTCAAGGTTCATCTGCGCGACCTCAAGACGGGCGGTCTCTTGATCGTCAACACCCAGGCCTTCGACAAGCGGAACCTGGACAAGGCCGGCTACGCGGCGAATCCGCTCGACGACCCGACGCTCGCCGAGCGCTATCGGCTGCACAAGGTCGACATGTCCGGCCTCACGCTCGAGGCCATCAAGGACCTCCCGCTCAACACGAAGGAGAAGGACCGGACCAAGAACTTCTTCGCGCTGGGCCTGGTTTCGTGGATCTACACGCGCCCGCTCGAGCCAACTCTCGACTGGATCCAGAAGCGGTTCGCCAAGAACAAGGACATCGCCGAGGCCAACACGCGCGTACTCAAGGCGGGCCACGCCTACGGGGAGACGGCGGAGATCTTCAGCGAGCACTACGCGATCGAAGCGGCGGAGATGGCGCCGGGGCTCTACCGCGCCATGACGGGCAACCGCGCCCTGGCGTGGGGCCTTCTCGCCGCCGCTCAGCGCTCCAAGCTTCCCATGGTCTACGGCGCGTACCCGATCACGCCCGCCAGCGACATCCTGCACGAGCTGGCGATGCACAAGCGCTTCCGCGTGCGGACGATCCAGGCCGAGGACGAGATCGCGGCCGTCACCGCGGCCATCGGCGCCTCGTTCGGCGGCGCCATCGGCGTCACCGCCTCGAGCGGTCCCGGAATCGCCCTCAAGGGCGAGGGCATCGGCCTGGCCGTGACGGCCGAGCTGCCACTCGTCGTCCTGAACATCCAGCGGGCCGGCCCCTCGACCGGCATGCCCACCAAGACCGAGCAGGCCGACCTGATGCAGGCGCTGTACGGCCGCAACAGCGAGGCGCCGGTCGTGGTCCTCGCGCCGGCCACCCCGGGCGACTGCTTCTACATCGCCTACGAGGCCGTACGGCTGGCCGCCAAGTACATGCTGCCGGTCATCGTGCTCAGCGACGGATTCCTCGCCAACGGCTCGGAGCCGTGGCTCATCCCCGACGCGATGACGCTGCCGCCGATCGAGATCCAGTTCCGGACGGAGCGGGAGGGCTTCTTTCCGTACCTTCGCGACCCGGCCACGCTGGCCCGGCCATGGGTGCGGCCCGGCACGCCCGGTCTCGAGCATCGGATCGGCGGGATCGAAAAGCAGGACGTCACCGGCAACATCTCCTACGACCCGGAGAACCACGACCACATGGTGCGCATGCGCGCGGAGAAGGTGCGGCGCGTGGCCCAGGAGATCCCGCCGACGTCCATCAACGGCCCGGCGACCGGCGACCTGCTGGTCGTCGGCTGGGGCGGCACCTACGGAGCGATCACCGCGGCGGTCGAGCAGGCCCAGACGGCCGGCAAGTCGGTCGCCTCGATCCACCTGCGTCACCTGAATCCGCTTCCGCCGGATCTCGGCCACATCCTGCGCGAGTACCGCAAGGTGCTGGTACCCGAGATCAACAGCGGGCAGCTGGTACGGGTGCTGCGCGCCGAGTATCTCGTCGACGCCGTCGGTTTCAACCGCGTGCGCGGTCTTCCGCTGGCGTCCGACGAGATTCATGAGGCCATCAACCAGATTCTCGGGAGCAAGGCATGAGTCCGAGCGAAGCCAAGGAAGCGCCGAAGTACACGAAGAAGGACTTTGAATCGGACCAGGACGTGCGGTGGTGCCCGGGCTGCGGGGACTACGCCATCCTGTCCGCGGTCCAGAAGACGATGCCCGACCTGGGCATTCCCAAGGAAGACATCGTCTTCATCTCCGGGATCGGCTGCTCGAGCCGCTTCCCGTACTACATGAACACCTACGGCTTCCACACGATCCACGGCCGGGCGCCGGCGATCGCGACCGGGCTCCGCGTGGCGCGGCCGGAGCTGAAGATCTTCGTGGTCACCGGCGACGGCGACGGGCTCTCGATCGGCGGCAACCACATGCTCCACGTCCTGCGCCGCAACGTGAACCTCACGATCCTTCTCTTCAACAACCGGATCTACGGGCTGACGAAGGGCCAGTACTCGCCGACGAGCGAGCTCGGCAAGGTGACGAAGTCGACGCCGGTGGGCTCGGTCGACCGCCCGGTCAATCCGCTCTCGTTCGCGCTCGGCTGCGGCGCGACCTTCGTGGCCCGAAGCGTCGACCGGAACATCCCGCACATGGACGAGATGCTGAAGCGGGCGGCTGCCCACAAGGGCACCGGGTTCATCGAGATCCTCCAGAACTGCAACGTCTACAACGACCTGGCGTGGAACGTCATCTACGACCGTGAGTCGAAGGTCCAGCACGAGCTCCGGCTCGAGCACGGCAAGCCCTTGCTCTTCGGGCCTCCGGACGACCGGCGCGCCCTGATCATGCAGGGCGTCACCCCGAAGGTCGTCCGCGCCAAGGACGTGCCCGAAAGCGCTCTCTGGGTCCACGACGAGACCAACGTGAACGCCGCCAAGCTCATCGCCGACCTCTTCGCGCCGGACTTCCCGATTCCGGTCGGCGTGCTCGCGGCGGTCGACGCGCCGGTCTACGAGGACCTCATCCTCCAGCAGGAGCAGAAGGCCATCTCGGAGCGCGGGCCGGGCGACATCGCCAAGCTTCTGACGTCGGGAGACACCTGGAAGATCTCGTAGCGCGACTCGAGGGGCGCCCGGCACCATGCCCCTGAGCCACGCCTTCCTCGTCGCACTCGAGCGCATCGTCGGCGCCGGCGGCCTCGTCCAGTCGCTCGAGGGCCGGCTCGTCTACGAGTGCGACATGCACACCTTCTACAAGGGCGCGCCGGACGCCGTGGCGCTGCCCCGGCGTGCCGAGGAAGTCGTCGCGATCGTGAACCTCTGCCGGCACGAGCGGGTCCCCATCGTCCCCCGCGGCTCCGGGACGGGATTGATCGGCGGAGCCATGGCGCCTCTCGGCGGTGTCATGATCGGGACGAACCGGATGGACCGTATTCTCGCCATCGATCTTCCGAATCGCTGCGCGACCGTCGAGCCGGGACTGATCAACCTCTTTCTCACCCGAGCAGTCGCAAGTCAGGGATATTTCTTCGCGCCCGACCCGTCGAGCCAGATGGTGTCGTCGATCGGGGGCAACGTCGCGACCAACGCCGGGGGCCCGCACTGCCTCAAGTACGGGATCACGACCAACCACGTCCTCGGGCTCGATCTCGTGACGGGAGCCGGCGAGCTCGTGCGCCTGGGCGGCGCGGCGATCGAGCGCCCGGGCTACGACCTCGTGGGCGCGGCGGTCGGTTCGGAGGGCACGTTCGGGATCGTCACCGCGGTCACGGTCCGGCTCCTCCACGCGGCCGAGGCGGTGAAGACCATCCTCGCCTCGTTCACGACGATCGAGGACGCCTCGGAAGCGGTCTCGGCGATCATCGCGGCGGGCATCGTGCCGGCCGCCCTCGAGATGCTCGACGAGCTGATGATTCGCGCGATCAACGAAGGCACGGGCGCCGGCTATCCCAAGGACGCGGCCGCGGTGCTCCTGATCGAGCTGGACGGACCAGCCGCCGAGGTGGAGGCGCAGGGAGAGCGGGCCGCGCGGATCTGCTGGGAACGCGGCGCCCTGGAGGTCCGCGTGGCGGCCGACGACGCCGAGCGCGCGCTCCTCTGGAAGGGGCGCAAGGAGGCGGCGGGCGCCGTCGGGCGGCTGGCGCCGACTTATCTGCTGCAAGACGCCGTCGTGCCGCGCTCCAGGCTGCCGGCGATCATGCGCGAGCTCGCCGCCATCGGCGCCCGTCACCGCGTCCAGATCGCGAACGTCTTCCACGCGGGTGACGGGAACCTCCACCCGCTCATCCTCTACGACGACCGGGTTCCCGAGGAGCTCGAGCGCGCGAAGGCGGCGAACGAGGAGCTCCTGCGCGCCTGCATCGCGATGGGTGGAACGGTGACCGGCGAGCACGGGGTCGGCATGGACAAGGCGAAGAACCTCCCGTTCCAGTACGCCGACGCCGACCTGAACTTCATGTACCGGCTCCGGCGGGTCTTCGACCCGGAGGGAATCATGAACCCGGGCAAGCTCCTGCCCTCACACCCCGCCTGCGGCGAGGGGTTCCGGCCGGCGCGGCCGCGCGTACCCGACGGCGCCTGGATCTAGGATCGAGATGCCCGTCGCGGCGCGCTCGATCGGCGAAGCCCTCGTCTCCATCGCCGGGCGCCAGGGGGTACGCGACGACGCCGAGACGCTCGCGGCGGCGGCGGTCGACGGTCTCCGCCCGAGCTGGGTCGTGCGGCCCGGCTCGATCGATCAGCTGAGCGGCGTCCTGGCGCTCGCGCACGACGCGGCCCTGGCCGTCATCCCGCGCGGCTCGGGCAGCGCGCTCGAGCTCGGCAGCCCGCCGGCGCGCGCGGACCTCGTCGTCGACCTTCGCGGTCTCGACGAGGTGATCGAGTACAACCCCGCCGATCTCACCGTCACGGTGCAGGCCGGGGTCTCCGCCGGCGCGCTCGCGGCCCGGCTCGCGCCGCACCGGCAGTGGCTGGCGCTCGATCCGCCGGGCGTCGCCGCCCGCACGCTGGGCGGCATCGCGGCGACCAACGCGAGCGGCCCGCTTCGCGCGCGCTACGGCACGCTGCGCGACCTGCTGCTCGGCGTGCGCTTCGTCCAGGCCGACGGCGTCGTGACCTGGGGCGGCTCGAAGGTCGTGAAATCGGTCAGCGGGTACGACGTCCCGAAGCTGATGGTGGGCGCGCTCGGCACGCTCGGCGTTCTCGCCGAGCTGACGCTCCGGCTTCATTCGCGGCCCGACGCGGAGAGCTCGTGGCTCGTGGTGCTGGCGTCGCCCGGGGAGGCCCAGGCGTTCGTCGAGCGGGTGATCGCATCGCCACTGCAGCCGAGCCGGATCGAGATCTTCAACGGCGAGATGCTCAAGCTTCTCTCGGCCCCGTCCTCGGGCGCGGGCGTGGCGGTCTCGATCGGGAGCGTCGCCGAAGCGGTTCGCGAGCAGGGCGAGCGTCTCGGCGCGATGGCGAAGATCGGCAGGGCGCAAATCGCCGCGCTCCCGGACGAGTTCTGGACTGCGGCGGAGTCCGCGCTGACATGCCCCTCGGGCTGGACGGCTCTCCACGTGGTCGCGCTCGCCGACCGGCTCGCGGACACCGTCGGGGCGATCGAGAACGCGGCGCGGACGACAGCGCCCCGAGCCGAGGTGCGGCTGAGCGGCTGCGCGGCGCTGGGAACGCTCCGGGTCCTTCTGGGGGGCGCGAGCGTCGCCGAGATCGCGGCGATCACGACCCGCGTGCGTCACCGCATTGCCGCGATCGGGGGCAGCGCCGTCGTCGCTCGCGGAACGGCGGAGCTCCGGAAGGCCGTGGACCCGTGGGGGCCGATCGAGCCGGGATCCTTCGCCCTCATGCGCGCCCTGCGAGACGAGTTCGATCCCAGGCGCGTGCTGAACCCCGGACGCTACGTCGGCGGCCTCTGATGACATCCGGCGGCGCCCTCGCGGGCCTCGATCTCGACGAGATCCGAAAGTGCGTGCACTGCGGGATCTGCCTGCCCCAGTGTCCGACCTATCTTGTGCTCGGCGAGGAGATGGACTCGCCGCGCGGCCGCATCTACCTGATGCGAGCGGCCGCCGAGGGCAGGGTAGGGCTGAGCCCGGCCCTTCAGGGCCATCTCGACCTCTGCCTGGGTTGTCGGGCTTGCGAGACCGCATGCCCCTCGGGAGTCCGGTTCGGCTCGCTCCTCGAGGCGACACGCGCCGAGCTGCGTCGCAGCGGGCCGCCCGCGAGGCACCGCCGGCTCGAGGCCTTCATCTTCTCGGTATTTCCCGAGCCCGCCCGTCTGGGCGCGGCGCTCGCGCTCTTCAAGCTCTACAGACGTTCGGGGCTTCGCGCCCTCGTGCGGGCGACGGGCGTGCTCCGGAGGTTCCCGCGACTGGCGGCGATGGACGCGCTCCTCGAGGACGTTCCCGGCGCGGCGCGGCTTCCCCGAGTCGTGCCGGCGCGGGGGCGTACGCGAGGGCGCGTCGGGCTCCTCACCGGATGCGTTCAGCGCCACCTCTACCCGGGCGTGAACCGCGACACGGCCCGCCTCCTCGCCCTGGCGGGCTTCGAGGTCGTGATACCACGGTCCCAGGGGTGCTGCGGCGCCCTGGAGCTTCACGCCGGCCGAGCGGACGCCGCCGAGGCCCGCGCTCGCGCGCTCGCCGTCGCGTTTCCCGACGACCTCGATTTCGTCGTCACCAACGCGGCGGGCTGCGGCGCGGCGATGAAGGAGTACGGCCACCGGATCCCCGAGCTGTCGGGCTTCGCGGCGCGCGTCCGCGACGTCGTCGAGCTGCTGGTCGCGGCGGATCTTCCGCTCGGAGCTCTCGACTTGACGGTCACGTATCACGACGCCTGTCACCTCGTGCACGGCCAGCGGCTGCGGCAAGAGCCGCGGCAGCTCTTGCGCCGCATCCCCGGGCTCAGGCTCGTCGAGCTGGGGGACAGCGACCTCTGCTGCGGGAGCGCGGGCGTCTACAATCTGCTCGAGCCGGGCCTGGCGGGCGACCTGCTCGATCGAAAGCTCGCGCGAATCAGGGAGACCGGGGCGCGGGTGGTCGCGGCCGCGAATCCGGGGTGCCTCCTGCAGATCGCGCGGGGCTGTCGCGAGCGCGGTCTGGACGTGACGCTCGTTCATCCCGTAGAGTTGCTGGCGAGGGCTGCCGATGCGTATCAGGGTTAGGGACCACGCGAAGCTCCAGCCGGACAAGATGGCGAAGATCGCCCTGGCCACCACGCCGCGGGCGCAGCTGGATCTCTACTGTGTGGCGCCGGGCCAGGACCAGAAGCCTCACACGCACGGAGACCAGGACAAGTTCTACGTCGTCCTCGAAGGGCGGGGACGCTTCCGGCTCGGCGCCGCCGAGCACACCCTGGAGGTCGGCGACGCGCTCGTCGCCCCGGCGGGCGTCGAGCACGGCCTCGTCAACGACGGCGCCGCGCCGCTCCTTGTCCTGGTCGTGGTGACCCCGCCCCCGCCGCACGCATGACCGGGCGCCGGCGCGTCTCGCTGATGGTGACGTGCCTGGGCGACCTGTTCTTTCCTGATGTCGGCTTCTCGATCGTGCGACTGCTCCGGAGACTCGACGTGGTCGTGGACGTTCCCCCGGCGCAGACGTGCTGCGGCCTTCCGCTGTTCAACTCCGGCTATCACGCCGAGGCCCGGGCGGTCGCCGCGCGCACGGCGGAGCTCTTCAGGGATTCGGAGCACGTCGTCGTGCCGTCGGGCTCGTGCGCCTGGATGGTCAAGCACGAGTACCCCGGGCTCCTGGCCGAGTCCGGGCTCGGCGCGCTCGGGGGCGAGGTGGCCGCCCGCACGTACGAGCTCTCGCAGTTCCTGGTCCGCGTGCTCGGCGCGACCCGGTTCACGTCGGCCGTGCCCGGACGCGTCACCTATCACGATTCGTGTCACCTCCTCCGTGGCCTTCACGAGTCCAGGAGCCCGCGGACACTTCTCGAGAACCTGAGCGGAGCCGAGCTCGTCGACCTGCCCGGAGCCGACGAGTGTTGCGGCTTCGGTGGCTCGTTCTCGGTGCGGCTGCCCGAGGTCTCCACGCAGATCCTCGACAAGAAGCTCGCGAACGTCGAGGCGACCGGCGCCGGCTGCCTGGTCGCCTGCGACGCCGGCTGCCTCATGCAGATGCGCGGGGGGCTGACGCGCCGGAAATCGCCGGTGCGGGCGCTGCACCTCGCCGAGGTGCTCGACGGAGGCCGCCCCTGAGCGATCATCAGCTCGCCGCTCCGCTCCGGCAGCGCGCCGACGGCGCGCTCCACGATCCGTTCCTCCAGCAGGCACTCACGATCGCCACCACCAAGTTCATCGACCTGCGCCGCGAGGCCTTCGCGGGCTTTCCCGAGGGCGAAGCCCTGCGGGACCAGGCGCGAGCGATCAAGGAAGCGACCCTCCAGCGGCTCGATCACCATCTGGAGACGCTCGTCGGCAACATCGAGCGGCTGGGCGGCCACGTCCACTACGCCGCCAGCTCCGAAGAGGCGCGCCGGATCGTGGTCGACATCGCGCGGCGGGCCGGCGCGCGCATGGCCGTGAAATCGAAATCGATGGCGACCGAGGAGATCGACCTCAACGAGGCGCTCGAGCGCGAGGGGATCACGCCGGTCGAGACGGACCTGGGCGAATACATCATCCAGCTCGCCCACGAGCGTCCCTCCCACATCATCGCGCCGGCGATCCACAAGACGAAGGGGCAGGTGGCCGAGCTGTTCAGCCGCGAGCTCAAGCGGCCCGTGGAGGCCGACCCCGAGGAGCTGACGCGGATCGCCCGCGCCGAGCTCCGACAGAAATTCCTGCAGGCGGACATCGGGATCACCGGCGCCAACTTCGCCGTGGCCGACACGGGGACGGTCGTGCTCGTGACCAACGAGGGCAACGGCCGGATGGTCACCTCGCTGCCACGGGTCCACGTGGCCGTGATGGGCGCCGAGAAGGTCGTCCCCTCGATGACCGATCTGATGGTCTTTCTCGCCATCCTGGCGAAGAGCGCGACGGGCCAGAAGCTCTCGGTGTACACCACGCTCGTCCGCGGCCCGCGGCGGGCGGGCGAGCTCGAGGGGCCGGAGGAGTTCCACCTGGTCCTGCTCGACAGCGGGCGGATCGCCCAGCTCGGCGGCCCTCTCCGCGAGGCGCTCAGCTGCCTGCGCTGCGGGGCCTGCTTGAACGTGTGTCCGGTGTACCGGCAGATCGGCGGCCACGCCTATGGCCACACGTATCCCGGGCCCATCGGCATCCTCCTGACCGCGATGCTCGAGGGCACGGGCTCGGTGAAGGAGCTGGCTCACGCCTCCTCGCTCTGCGGCGCCTGCGCCGACGCGTGCCCGGTACGGATCGACATCCCGAAGATGCTGATCGAGCTGCGGCGCGAGGTGGACGACCAGAAGATCGCGCCGTGGATCGAGCGCGTCACATTCAAGCTCCTGGCGCAGGTGCTCGTGCGGCCGGCGCTCTACCGGCTCGCCGCGCGAGTCGGTCGCGTCCTGCAGCGCCCGTTCGCCCGCGGCGGCACGATCAGCCGCCTTCCGCTCTTCCTGGACGACTGGACGCGCACGCGCGATCTGCCGCCGGTGGCGTCGCGGACGTTCCAGGAGCGCTGGGCCGCGGAGCGAGAGGCCGCGCCGTGACCACCCGGGCCGAGTTCTTCGCGAGGATCCGCGGCGAGCTTCGCAAGAAGCCGGCGCTGTTCGCCGCGTCGACCGCTGCCCGGCCGGAGCACCCGGCGGCCCAGGCCGACGCGATTCGCCGCGAGCTGGCCGAGCGGTGGCCCGAGACCCTCGAAGCGTTCCGCCTCGAGTTCGAGCGCGTGGCCGGGGTGTTCCACCGCGTCGCGTCCCTCGACGACGTCGCCCCGACGATCGACCGAATCGCCCGCGAGCGCGGCGCCCGGGAGCTGGTGAGCTGGCACGCCGCGTCCGTCGCCGGCGACGGGCTGTCGCGCGCCCTCACAGCGCGCGGGCTGGGCGTGCAGGAGATGCCGGCCGGCGAGGCGGCCGATGGCGCCGAGCGCGCTCGGCTCCGGGCGATCACCGCCCGCGCCGATCTCGGGCTCACGGGCGTCGATCTGGCGGTCGCCGAGACCGGCACGCTCGTTCTCGTGTCGGGCGCCGGCCGGCCGCGCTCGACGTCGCTGCTGCCGCCCTGCCACATCGCCCTGTTCGATCGCGCCGCGCTCGTCGAATCGCTGCCTCAGGTCGGCGTGTTTCTCGAGGCCTGGCACGGAGACGGCGCGCCGCCCGCCGATGGCGCCGTCGTCAACTTCATCACGGGTCCGAGCCGGACTGCGGACATCGAGCTCACCCTGACGCGCGGAGTGCACGGGCCCAAGGAAGTGCACGCGATCTTCGTGGACGGGGGTCTTCGTGGCTGAACGGCACTTCACGGCCGCCGACGTGGAAGCGCTCATCCCCAGGCTTACCCGGATCATGGAACGGGTGATGGCGGCTCACTCGGAGGCCGGTGCGGTGCGGGATCGGCTCCAGGCCGAGCAGCAGCGGATCGCCGCGGCCGGCGGCGCCGTGCTCGACCGCCGTGCCTGGCGCGCCGGGAAGGAGCGCGTCGAGCAGCTGACCGGCGAGATCCAGCGAGGGCTCGACGAGATCGCGAAGCTCGGCGGAGCCCCGAAGGATCTCGGCCTCGGGCTGGTCGACTTTCTCCATCTCCGCGACGGCGAGGAGGTCAACCTCTGCTGGAAGTACGGCGAGCGTGAAATCCGCCACTGGCACGGACTGGACGAAGGCTACGCCGCGAGAAAGCCCCTCTGATGCCCTACCGCGCGGTCCTCTTCGATCTCTTCGACACGCTGGTCCGATTCGACCGCGAGCGCATGCCCGAGATCCAGATCAACGGCAAGGTCGTGCGCTCCTCCGCCGGCATGCTGCACGGCATCCTGCGAACGCAGGCGCCTGAGATCGGCCTCGAGGCGTGCTACGAGGCGCTCGGCGCGAGCTGGCGGGAGGCCGAGCGCCTCCGCGCGCTGGACCACCGCGAGGTATCGGCGCTCGACCGCTTCGCCCACTTCTTCCGCGAGCTCGGGCTGGACGAGTCGGTGCTGCCGGCGGGCTTCGGCCGCGCCCTGATCGACGCCCATCGCGGGGCGCTCGGGAGCGCCGCGGAGTTCCCGGCGCACCACGGCCCGCTGCTGCGCCGGCTCGCCGAGCGCTACCGGCTCGCCGTCGTCTCGAACTTCGACTACACGCCCACGGCGCTCGACATCCTCGGACGCGCGGGTGTCGTGGAGCTCTTCGACACCATCGTCGTCTCGGACGAGGTCGGCTGGCGCAAGCCGCGGCGCGATATCTTCGACGTCGCGCTCGCCCGTCTCGGCGTTCCGGCCGACGCGTCGCTCTTCGTCGGCGACCGGGCCGACATGGACGTGCTGGGCGCCCAGCAAATTGGAATGGACGCGGCGTGGATCAACCGGGACCACGAGCCTTTGCCGTCCGGGGTCGCGCCGCCGACCTACGAAATTCGCGATCTCGGCGAGCTGGGCCCGATCCTGGGCGTCTGAATCGGCGGCGGGGGCCCGCGCGTCTAAAGATCGAGGCAGAGGAGACCCATGGCGACAGCACGCAAGGTGATCATCATCGGCTCGGGCCCGGCCGGCTACACGGCGGCCGTGTACGCCGCACGCGCCAACCTGGCGCCGCTCATGCTGACGGGCATCCAGGCCGGCGGCCAGCTCACGCTCACCACGCTCGTCGAGAACTACCCCGGCTTCGTCGACGGCGTCCAGGGGCCCGAGCTGATGGAGACGATGCGCAAGCAGGCGGAGCGCTTCGGCACCGAGATGATCGCCGAGGACGCGACGTCGGTGGACTTCGGTCGCCGGCCCTTCGTGGTGCGCGCCGGCGACGCGAGCTACGAGAGCGACACGGTGATCCTCGCGACCGGGGCCACCGCGAAGCTCCTCGGGCTCGACGCCGAGACCAAGCTCATGGGTCGCGGCGTGTCGACGTGCGCCACGTGCGACGGCTTCTTCTTCAAGGACCGGAACATCATGGTGGTGGGCGGCGGCGACTCCGCGATGGAGGAGGCGCTCTACCTCGCGCGGCTCGGCCGGAAGGTCGAGGTGGTCCACCGGCGCGAGAGCCTGCGCGCCTCCAAGTTCATGCAGGATCGCGCGCGTGAGAACCCCAAGATCGAGCTCATCTGGAACAGCGCCGTCGACGACATCCTCGACGTCGAGGGGGGCAAGGTCACCGCGGTCCGCCTCAAGAACCTCAAGACCGGCGCCCTCGACGAGCGTCCCGTCGACGGCCTCTTCATCGCGATCGGGCATCGTCCGAACACCGAGATCGTTCGCGGCCAGGTCGACCTCTTGCCCAACGACTACGTCAAGGTCGTCCCGGGGACGACGCAGACGTCGGTGCCCGGTGTCTTCGCCGCCGGGGACGTCCAGGATCACGTCTACCGGCAGGCGGTGACCGCCGCCGGCACCGGCTGCATGGCCGCGCTCGAGGCCGAGCGCTACTTGGAGAGCCCGCAGCCGCGCTAGCTCGTGTATCATGGCTTGCGGAAACGAAAACCCGCTGCCGCGACAAGGAGAGCGAGGACATGGCCGTGCCGGTCACTGTCTACAGCAACGTCGGGTGAGGACCCTGCCACAAAGCGATGGAGTATCTATCGCAAAAGGGCATCCCGTTCGTCGAGCGAAACGTCGGCCGTGACCCCGGCGCGCGCGAGGAATTGATGGCGCTCGGCCTCCTGTCGCTGCCGGTGCTCCTCATCGGCGACAAGCGGCTGACCGGCTTCAATCCGGCCGCGATCGACGCGGCGCTGAACGCCTCGTAGAATCGGAGGTCTCATGAACGAGCCCTCGGCAGCGAACATCGACAAGATGTGGGCGTACGCGCGGAAGTACGCGGAGAAGTCCGGCACTTCGCTCCACCCCGACCGCGCCGTCACCGAGACGGTCGTGACCGGGCTCGCGCGCCACATCGAGCAGGTGGGCAAGCCGCTCTGTCCCTGCAATTTCTATCCGGATCCGGCCGCCGAGGCGAAGCAGCGGCGCTGGATCTGCGCCTGCGACGAGATGCAGAAGTACAAGTACTGCCATTGCCTCTTGTTCGTGACGCCCGAAGGTGTCCCCATCACCGAGTACCTGCCCGAGGACCACGAGGGGCGCCAGGCGTACGGCATCGTACGAGACCCGGTCCCTGACAAGGGACGGGCTATGGCGAAGGTGCTCGGGCGCCACCAGGCAGAGGGCTCGACCGGGGGATAGCACCGCGTCGTCACGAATTTGATGCGACGACGTCCCACTCTCCGCTGGTGGGTCAGCGCGGTCGCGGCGCTCCTCGCGGCCGCCTGCGACCAGGGAAGCGGCGCCAAGAGCCGCGCCCTCACGTCGATCAAGGTGGTGATCGCCGACTACAGCAAGGACCACACGCGTCCCTTCTGGCAGTCCCTCTCCGAGGCGTACACGAAGCAGACCGGCAT
>Ga0137403_10000165_pt1 | contig 80116 bp, 76 predicted proteins | sample CZOMad2_1_16fung_FD_122057 | JGI IMG/M metagenome (GOLD analysis project Ga0137403, IMG submission 122057) | Vadose zone soil fungal communities from Angelo Coast Range Reserve, California, USA - CZOMad2_1_16fungal (Hybrid Assembly) | ecosystem: Environmental > Terrestrial > Soil > Vadose zone...
TGGAGCTAGTCGGGATCGAACCGACGGCCTCGTCGTTGCGAACGACGCGCTCTCCCAGCTGAGCTATAGCCCCACTTTGGTGTAAACCGATTGAGCGATAGAGAGATTTTAGCAGCGATTCCGGCCGGAGACCAATCCAGAGTAACTCTCGGTTGAGTGCAGTTTGCGCAAAAACAACCCTACCCCTTGTCATTCCGAAGCCGGGTCTATCGGCGAGGAGTCTGCTGTCTCCCAGCAGCGAAACAGCAGATTCCTCGCGCGACAAAGCCGCGCTTCGGAATGACAATTTACAAGAGGTCTTTGCAACCCGGGTGTGAGACTGGGGCACCAGCCACGGTGAAAGAACTTCGGAAAAATATGTTTACCTGGCGCCGTCTTCCACGTCTAATTGAAGCAGATGTTTACCCCGATCCAGACCGCTAGCCGCCGGCCTCGACCGGCAATGTACGGTTCCGTGGCTGCGCACGGTCTGTTGTTGCTGTGGCTCCTGCAACCGGCCAGTCCAAAACTCGTGGCGTCGTCTTTTGTGGTCAACGGCGATCACGGAGCCTATGTGGCCCATCTGTATTGGCCAAACCAGCAGACCCAGGTCAAGACCGAAGCATCTCCAGGTACTTCCGCCGCCGACTCGCGGCAGCAGTTGAACGCACATCTCTCGTGGAAGCGGCGTACGAAAGCGGCCAAGGCCGCGGTGCGTGAACTGCCCCGCCCCAAGATCGGATTGGACGACCAGACCAGCGCTCCGGGGCAGACTGCAGAGGCCCGTCCTGCTGGCTCCCCGCTGGGCACGGTCCTGGAAGGCCCCTTAACCGGAGAAGAAGTCCGCCCCGCGCTGCCGGTGGTCTCTCCCGATCCCCATGTCGCGTCCGATGAGCTGGGCGGCCTTCAGGGAGATGTAATTGTTGAAGTCACAATCGACGAAAAGGGCAACATTGTCCAGAAGGTTGTAGTTCAAAGCCTGGCTCCGGCCATCGACAGCAAGGTGCTTGAGGCCCTGGAGAATTGGCGCTTTCGCCCCGCGACTCGCAACGGCATCGCCATCGCCTCCAAGCAGGACGTGTATTACCACTTCCCCCGGCTAGGCAAAGGCTAATGTAGGCGCGAGCGCCCGCTCGTGCGGCACCTGCAGAACGCCAGCCCATCCGCACATCCCGCTATAATGTTGATGTGTCCTCCGAACAGGTCCGACAGGTCGCGTCCGCTGATTTCCCCACTCGCTGGGGCAAGTTCCGCATCTACGGCTTTCGCGGCGAATTCGGCACTCCCGCGTTGCGACGCGAAGAGGACGCAGTCGCCTTGGTCATGGGAGACATCCACTCCGCGCCGCCTCTGCTCCGTATCCATTCCCAATGCCTAACCGGAGATGTCTTCGGCTCCTTGCGCTGCGATTGCCGCGAACAACTGGAAATTGCCCTGGCGATGATTGCCGAGGAGGGAGCCGGCATTCTGATCTATGAGCAGCAGGAGGGCCGCGGCATCGGTCTGATGGCAAAGCTGCAGGCTTATGAATTGCAGGACCAGGGGTTGGATACGGTAGAAGCCAACGAACGCCTCGGCTTCAAAGCCGACCACCGCGAGTTCACGCTCCCTGCGGAGATTCTGAAAGCCCTTGGAGTTTCAAGCGTGCGCCTGCTCTCGAATAACCCCGACAAGGTGGCTGCACTGGAAAAAGGTGGGATTGTCGTAACCGAGCGGGTGCCCTGCGAGGCCGCCCCCTCAGCCCACTCTGAAGACTACCTCAAGACCAAGAAGGAAAAGCTGGGCCATCTGTTCACGTCGCGCTAGTTCTGGCCCTTACGCGCCAAGCTTTGCTCCGGACACCGTTCTTCCCCCTGTCATCCTGAGGAGGCAGAATCCTTCGCTCGCGAAGGGTTCCCGACGAAGGACCTATGCATTTCTCCCGCGAACGGCAAAGGTCACTGCAACTCAGCCGCGGCCAGCACTGCCCTTTTTGTAAATACACGAATCATCTCTCGCCGATACTCCGGCGTCAGCGCCGAGGTGGTAAGCGGTCGGGCAATCTTCGCGGCGAGATCGCCGGCGGCTGCAGCGAGTCCTTCGTCCATTGTTTTCTCCAGCAGCAATTCGCCCACACCGGTGACCAGCAGTGGCGCAGGATTTACCGCCGTGATAGCCAGACGCGCATCCGCGATGTGACCATTGAACCGCATCATGACCACCGCGACGCCGGCCAGGGGATAGTCAATCGATCCCCGCACCCGCAACTTCCGGTATACGCCACGATAGTCGGCAGACGATTCCGGCAAAAATACACGGGTCAGCAACTCATCGGAGCGCAACTTTCGATAGGTTACGCCATCGCCAGTGTAAAACTCAGAGAGTGGAATACGCCGGGTTCCAGAAGCGCTCGCGATTTCGATCTCGGCTTCGAGGCACAGCAGCGCCGGCGGAGTGTCGCCGGAGAAGGCCGCCCAGCACTTGGTCCCACCGGGAGCGACGTGGCAAAGGTCGCCATCCTTCTTGATACAAAAGCCACAGCCCTTGCGCCAGGTAAGCGACTGGTTGTACCAGAGACAACGAGTGTCGAGACAAATGTTCCCACCGATGGTCCCCATATTGCGCAGCAACGGCGAGGCGACAGTTGCCGCTGCCTCAGTCAACACGGGATATCGACGACGGAGAAGAGCCGACTGCTCGATCGCAGTAAGTGAAACCAATGCTCCGATCTCGACACCGCGATCAGTCTGGCGAATCTCGTTGAGCCCGGCCACGTGCCGTATATCCATGACAAACTGCGGCTCAAACAACTTCTGCCGCATCGAGGGAATCAGGTCCGTGCCCCCCGCCACTACACGTGTGGACGCGGGCGACTCGCCCGCGTGCCTGGCCAGCAACGAAAGCGCATCTCCCAACGTCCGCGGCCGGAGCAGTTTGAATTGCGGAAGGCTCAATCATCGCCTCCCGCTTCGAACGTCGCCAGGCGCCGCGACGGATCCAGCGGATGCCTCTCCGGGCCCTTGCCCTTAAACCAAAGCGATCCCCCATGCTCACGAAAACCCGCAGGGTTCGTAGGATCGATACCTTCCGTCAAGTTGATCGGTTTCGCATTCTTCTTTGCCCGCAAGGCAGCCAGCACGCGCTCCGGCGTGAACGGAGATTCATGCATCCGTACACCCACCGCGTCGTAGATGGCATTCGCAATCGCTGGTATCGTCGCCGCCAGCGAGCCTTCGCTGCATTCTTTCGCGCCGAACGGTCCTTCGGGATCGATGCTCTCCACGATGATGGGCTCCACCTCGGGCGATTCCACCGATGACGGGCTGCGATATTCAAGCATCCCGGGATTCATCAGCATACCGTCCTTCCAAATCATCTCTTCGGTCAGTGCCTGACCCATGCCCATCCACACCGACCCGATAATCTGGCCCGCGACCGAAACCGGGTTTAGCGCCCGCCCGCAATCGTGCGCCGCCCAGACTTTGTGGACAGTCACTTCGCCAGTTTCTTCATCCACGCTGACCTCGGCCACCTGCGCGGAATAGGAGTAGGCCGGCGAAGGACCGACTCCACCACCTTTATGTTTACCGCCACGGGCCTCGGGCGGCGGGGCGTAGGAGCCAGTTCCAGTTAGCGTGCCGTGAAAATCAATAGCAGCCACCACAGCTTCCTCAAAGCTCATCGAATCTTTGGGGCCCTCGTCTTTACGTTTCTGCTGCAGCGATCCGCGGAGAATCTGTCCTTCCACCCGCCCACTAACCGAAGCCTCGGACTGTAGAGCAGGAAGGGCAGGTATGACATGCGTGGTCGCGGGCGACTCGCCCGCGAGTTTTTTCCGCACCACGACATCATCCCTAAAAACCAATTCCTCCACCGAGCAACCCATCTTCCGAGCCGCCGCGGACGCAATCTGCTTCTTCACCTCCGCCGCCGCCCGCAACGTAGCATTGCCTGCCATGAATGTGACCCGGCTAGAATACGATCCAATATCAATGGGCGTAAGGTCCGTGTCCGCAGCCACAATCCTGATTCGCCCTAGCGAACAACCAAGAATCTCAGCCGCGATCTGCGCCGTCATGGTGTCGGAGCCTTGCCCGATTTCCGACGCGCCGGTGTACACAACCACTCCGCCATCGCGATCAATCTTGATGTTGACGGTCGAGTGCGGCATGTCGGAGCGAATGATGGAATTGGCGGCGCCGCTCACATAGTGGCTGCATGCAAGGCCCAGCCCGCGCCCCTTTGCGAGGCTCCCCTTACGATCTTTCCATCCCGAACGCTCCACTGTTTTTTCAATGCATTCCGGCAAGCCGTAACTCTGCACGCGCAGCCCATTGACGGTGACGCAAGGCGGTTCAAGCAGATTGCGCCGCCGAATCTCAGCCGGATCGAGATTGATGGTGACTGCGAGCTCATCCAGTTGCGATTCAAAAGCGAAACGGACATTGACCGTGCCATGGCCGCGCATAGCGCCACAGGCGGGCTTGTTGGTCAGCACCCGGTACCCATCGTATTGAATGTTGGGAATATCGTAGAGCGCGCCGAGCAGCGCCCCGGAATAGAGAATCGTGACTACTCCGTAGGAACAGTAGGCACCGCCGTCCTGCACCACGCGCGCTTTGACGGCCGTGATGCTTCCGTCTCTCTTCACTCCCGTTTTGAGATCGATGAGGGTGCGCGGGCGTCCACGATGGGCCCAGAAAACTTCCTCGCGCGTGTAGGTGATCTTCACCGGGGCACGCGCCTTGCGCGCCGCGATCGCCGCGATAATTTCCAAGGGAATCACTTCGCTTTTGCCGCCAAAGCCCCCGCCCACCAGAGGCTTGATCACGCGAATCTGCGCCATCGGCATTTCCAGCACCAGGGAGAGCTTATGTTGGAGGTAGTACGGAACCTGCGTGGACGACCAGACGATCAGGCGCCCAGGCTGTCCCGTCTGCGAATCGATCTCAAAACTGGCCAGTGTGGAGTGCGGCTCCATGGCCGCGTGGGTCACTTCGTTGGCGATAAAACGGGCCTCGGCGACATAGTCGGCTTCGACAAAGCCTTTGTCCGGGTCACCGAAAGCGTGGTGATAGTCTTTCTCCAGGTTGTGCGGTTTATTGTCGTGAATGAGGTCAGTCTCCGCCTTCATCGATTCTTCGGGATCGAAATAGGCGGGCAGGACTTCATACTCAACATCAATCAATTCCAGAGCCCGGTCGGCGGTCGCCTCATCTACGGCGGCAACGCAGGCAACGTTGTCCCCCACATACCGGACCTTGTCCACCGCCAGCGCGTGCTCATCGTGGCCAACGGGAAGAATTCCGTAAGTGTTGGGCGCGTCCTTGCCAATCGCGACTGCGACTACGCCTTCGAGCTTTTCGGCGCGGCTGGTGTCAATGCGTTTGATTCGGGCGTGGGGATATGGCGCGTGCAGGATCTTCCCCACCAGCATGCCTGGAACACTCAGATCGTCGGTGTATTTGCCAGCGCCGGTCGTCTTGCCGGCCGCATCCACCATCGCAATCGGTTTCCCGATAATAGAGAAGTCAGTCATTGGTCTTTGGGTTCCATACCTCCAGAATTTCGCCGGTGTCTGGCGGGCGTTCCGCCCGCTTATCGGGCCGGCGAGGACGCTGGCGCTACTCCCTTCTGCTCTGCGACGATCGCGGCCTTGATCGCTTCATACATCTGGTTGTACCCGGTACAGCGACACAAGTTCCCGCTCAACGCGCCCCGAATCTCTTCGTCAGTTGGCTCGGGATTCACTGCGAGCAAATGCTTGACCGTCATGATGAAGCCGGGCGTGCAGAAACCACACTGCGCCCCTCCCCAATCGCCGTAAGCTTTCTGGATCGCGGCCAGGCTGCCGTGTTCACAGACACCTTCGATAGTCGTGATCTCCTGCCCTTCGCAGCTGGCCGCGAGCATAGTGCAGGAAAGCATGGGGATGCCATCCACCTGCACGGTGCAGGATCCGCAGCTAGAGTCGTCACAACCACGCTTGGATCCGGTGAGCTGCAAGTCCAGACGGAGAGCGTCCAGCAAGAGCGCGCTGGGCTCGAGCGCAAGTTCGTGGGTACGGCCGTTGACGCGGAGTTCGATGAGTTCTTTTTTCATTGGCAGCTTCTAGCTTCTAGCTCCTGGCTTCTAACGAGACCCCGCGACTTAGCTAGCAGCTAGGAGGCAGAAGCTAGCAGCTGCCTTCAATACAGCGGCACCTTCGGATCCACGGTTCGCGCCCAACCATCGATCCCGCCGCGCATGGACTGCACTTTCTCGAATCCCTGCTGCCGCAGCCAGGTCGTGACGCTCAAGGAGCGCACGCCGTGGTGGCACATAACGACAATGTGTTCGTCCGGATCAAGCTCCTGGTTGGCACGCGTCGGCACATCGCCCATGGGAATATTCTTGCTGCCTTCCAGGTGAGACTTCTCCACCTCCCACGGCTCGCGGACATCGAGCAGGGTGAATTTCTCACCATGCTTGAGCATGGCTCTCACTTGTCCGGCACTGATTTCGAGGTCCATGAAAACTTGCTCCTGGCTTCTAGCTACTGGCTTCTAGCTCACAACCATTAGCTCTGGGGTCTGTTTTAGCCAGAAGCTAGGAGCCAGAAGCCAGAAGCGGTTTCAGTATCCAAAATCCGTCCGCGCCGCATAGGCGTGTTGTTTCACGCCCAATTCTTCGATCCGGCATCCGCCCAACTGGTTGATATATGCCTTGCGATCGGCAACCCCATGCACCCAGCGTTGCAACCATGCTTCGCTGTCGGCTTTAGTCTTTGTCTGCTCGTGATATTGGCGGAAGAAAGCGTTATCGCGTTTGTAGTACCCCTGGACCGGGGAGGGATGCGCCCCGTACCGGCATTCGACCACAGCGTTGACCAGAAATCCGGGAATGACCGTGCGATTGGGATCGCTCGAGATCACTTCAGGGTCGACGATTTCTTCGGCTAGCACAATCACCCGGTTGGCCGCGCGAACCGCCTCGATCATCACTCCGAAGTTGCCCCAGCAGTGCGCATTGCCCTCGCAGTCGGCACGCTGCAAGTGGATGATCGCCACATCAGGAGTAAGCGCCCTAACCGCATGCAGCTTGTCTTTCTCGCATAGCGGCGGACGCCCTCGTCCGCCCATGCGGGGCGAAAACTCGCCGGTTTGCAAATCCTCAAACGGCGAATCAATCTCTCTGAGAAAATCATTGTCCCGGGCCACATCGCTTCCGAGCGCACTTCGAGTCGGCAGAAAAGGCACGCCCATTGCCGCTGCCTGGAGGGCCAAAGCCACCGTGAAATTGCTGAGGTTTACGACCTTCAATTCACCCTGCTCCACCCCGCGGCGGAAGTTGTAAGCTGAACCCATCATCACATTGCCCACCCAGGCGGCAATGACCCGCTCCACGCATCCTGCGGCAATCAACTGATCAAAGAGAATGTCGGAGATCGGCCCAATCAGGGTCAGCCCTCGCTTTTTCTGCCGGATGATTTCGTGACCTGCCGCGAACGGAATCATCTGCTCCATCTGCAGGCCGAGGGCAACGGAAGACCCTTCCGGCGCTAGGTCGGCGATAGCTTCGCGCATACTCACGAGCTTGGACATGGCGGGCTCTACTTCCCCTTCCACACCGGCTGGCGTTTCTCGAGAAAGGCGTTAATTCCTTCGTGAACGTCTTCCGTCTTCATCAACTCATCCAAGTAGATCTTTTCTGCCCGCGCTAGCCCTTTGTCGAAGTGCATCGAGTCCCAGGCATAGTTAGCCTTCTTGGTGATCCCCAGCACGGCCGGGCTAAGAATCGAAAGCTGCTGTACTGCTTCTTTCACCGCCAGTTCCAGCTCGGCATCAGCAACATCGCGGTTGGCCAGGCCGATTCGCGCCGCTTCCGTACCCGTAATGCTGCGACCGGTCAGAATCAGATCAGCTGCGTGCTTTGGCCCAACCAAGGCCCCGAGGGCCGTACACGCCACCGGCGGATAGCATCCCAGCTTGATTTCAGGAAACCCCCAAGCCGCGGTGTCGACGGTGTAGACCATATCGCAGACCATCGCCAACTCCGCCCCTCCGCCCAAGCAATGGCCATGTACGCTGGCAATCGTTACCTTCTTGCTGCTCACCAACGACCGAATGACAGAGTGAAACTTCGCTAGCATGTCTGCCATTTTGTCTGGAGTATGAGCGGCAACGTCTACGCCAACCGAGAACGACTTGCCCGCGCCATTTAATACCAGAGTGGATACATCAGCGCGCGCTTCAATTTCGGCGAGTGCTTGCGCCAGTTCGTCCATCATGGCCAGATCGATCACGTTGAGCGGCGGATAGTGCAATGTCAGGCGTGCCACCGGAGGCTGGAAGTCAAGCATGATTCGTGATTGCGTAAGCGTTCCAGTTGCCATTTATTTTGTCCAGAAACCGTCTTTGTCGTATTCGCGGATTGCTTTGACCTCCTCCGCACTAGGCTCGGGCGTCGAAGTCGCTTCGGCAGACACCCGTAGCGGCCATCCGGTGTTGCGCAAAACATCTTCGACCTCTACGCCTGGGTGTGTCGACGACAAATAAGCTTCACCGCGAGCGTCGAAGCGCAGCACCGCCTTGCTGGTGATCACTGCTGACGGACCACCGCGAGGCAAGCCGACACGCTGCCGCCAGCCGCGTCCGTCGCCGTTGCCTGGACTGGTGACATACGAAACACGTTCGGGGAGCCGCTCCCTGGTATGCTCGAGCAAGGCCACGAAACGGTGCGCCAGCGAAGCGATGTCGCAGGCTCCGCCCGATCCCGGCAGCCGCGTCATGCCCTTTGCCCCATGCACCTCGGTCGAGTTCAGGTTGCCGAAGCGATCCACTTCAGCCGCTCCCAGAAAACCCAGGTGCACGCGTCCCGATTGCAGCAGACTCATGACTCCAAGCATATCCAGACACTGGGTTGCGTTCTTGATGTTGGCGGGATCAGCCATGGTGTAGATCAGTTCCGTGGAGGGTGTGCTTCGGATGACGCCGTTTTCAAACAGTCCGATCGCATTGGGAGCGTGGGTTTTCTTCGCCACTACGAACGCGATCAAGGGCAGTCGCATGCCGACAAACACCACTTCGCCGTCGCGAATCTCGCGCGCGGCGCTGACGACCATCAACTCGCCCGGCGTGAAAGCCTGCGCGCGCTTCTCCGAAATAACGGTCGTCATCGCCATCAGACCAAGTGAGAACAGGAAACGGTAACTGAAAACCGGGTTTCTTGCGAACCATCCACGCCGGCCAGGCAAACATTACAAATTGATCGCCGACTTTCTGACTTCACCAATCGAGGCCAGCGGATCACGCGCGCCTTCCTTGGGTGCGATCCATTTCTTCTCGCTGCTGATAATGTCCAACAGCAATTTCTTGTCTTCGGCCGACGGCAAATATTCCTTCAAGTGCTGCTCGTAGGAGCTGTCGTCAATCGCTTCACCGGTTTCGGCATGAAATCTCTGCCCCGCCCAGCTTCCGATGTTCCGGTTGAACTTGATATGTGGCGCGTAAAGTCTTGGTTGTCCGGCTTTTAGAAAAGTGTTAAAGCGGGCGATCAGGCCGGCGACCTCGTCGCGATAGAGGCTCCGGTTGTAGTCATTCAGGTCATCGAGATCCGCAGGTTGCTCATTTTTCGGCTCATCGTACCGTCCCTTGATACCCCAAACATAGGCCCAATGCGCGGATGAAGAATGATCGGTCCCGAACAGGTCGTAGGAACTCGAAATCCATTTGTTGAGATATTTCTGGATCAGCCAGCCCGGAATCACGCCCGCTTCCACGATCCGGCGGAGTCCATCGTTGCCGGTTCCCATGTGGAATGCCTCTTCGCGCAACATGTAAGACATGGAGCGTCCGAGCGGTGCGAAGGCGGAATATTTGAACATCTGCAACTGGAATTTGCCATCGCGGTCCACGAAATCTGTATAAGTGAAGAAATCCATCCAGTTGTCCACTTCCACGTTGAATGCGCCCAGCAGACGCTTGTTCTCAAAAGCGCGGCGTTCCAGCATTTTTTGCGCCTCGACTTTGCCGGAGTAGCCGAAGTGGTCCACCAGCAGCGCGCACATCTGCCAGCCATGACGCATTTCCTCGATCATGACCCGGGTAATGGCGCGGCGGTCCCAGTCCGTCGGAGCACTTTCGAAGAGATAGCGCTGCTGCTCGACGCTAGCGAATTCCGTGTCGCCCTGGTACACGATCATATTGATGAGCGCGTCGCGCATCTGCTGAGTAGGTACCTGCCGCAGGTTTTCCCACTTGCGGCGGCCTTTGTACGCACCAAACTGGATTTCTTCGGTCTCGATGGCGCCGAAGAGCGTGTCGAACTTGAAGCTGGCAATTTCGTCGTGGTTGACGCCAATCTCCTTGCGCCAATCGTCGAATAGACCGACCCAATCACTGAAAGTTCCAATCTTCGCTACTTTGCCTGGCATAACACCTCAGATTTCAGCTTGCTTACAGCACCACAATTCCGTGGGCGATTCCGCCCGCTATCGGGCCGGCGGGACGCCGGCGCTACCTTATTTGGCCTTGAACACCGCCGGCCGTTTCTCCACGTACGCAGCCAGACCTTCTTTGGCGTCCTCGCTCTGGAACAGGAGCTGCTGATTCTCGCGCTCCACCGCCAGCGCGGATTCCATCGGAATTTCCCAGCCCGTTTGTACCGCACGCTTGATGCGCCCCACTGCTTTCGCCGCCTTGTTCGGCGGGCAGAACTGGCGCGCGTATTCCATGATGTTCTCCATGAAATTGTCGCGCTCGTAAATGTCGTTGACGATCCCCAACTCTTTCGCTTCTTCAAAGGAAAAAGTGTTGCCTGTGACCATCAGCTCGATCGCTTTGCTCTTGCCCACGATCCGCGACAGCCGTTGAGTTCCGCCAGTGCCGGGCAGTACACCCAAGTTCACTTCAGGGAGGCCGATTTTGCCTGCATCCTGGCGTGCTATGCGAATATCAGCGGCCATGGCAATTTCCAGTCCGCCGCCGACGCAATGTCCGTTCAGCGCCGCGATCACCAACTTGGGCGTGTGTTCCAACCGCAGCAGAGTCTCATTGGCGTGCAGACAGAAGTAGTATTTGAACGTCGGATCGACGCTCACCAGCATCTTGATGTTCGCGCCGGCGGAAAAGAACTTATCGCCCGCGCCGGTAAGCACGATCACGTACACATTGTTGTCCATGCGCGCCTTGAGAATTGCCTCATCCAGTTGGCGGTTCATCTCGTAGGTGTAGGTATTTGCCGGCGGATCGGACAGTTCGATCACCGCCACACCCGCATCAGCGCGGTAGTTGATCAGTTGTTTGGTGGCCTCGCCGGTCGCCGGCTGCACTGTAGTCGCCATAGTCGTACTCCTTTTCGCAAATGGTTAAGGTGTCAGGTTCAGCTTGATACTGCGGGTCTTTTCTTTTGCAGTCCCTTGCATGGCACCGTCCCGATGCCCTGGAGAAAAATGTCTCCCATCTCACGCGCCAGTTCCGCGGCATCGCCATCGACTCGCGGGTTATACCAGGTGTAGATCCAATTCATCATGCCAAACAAGCTGAGCACGGCGGTCCGGCTGGAAAACTCCAGTCCACGCGCCAGCTTGTAGCCCTCCAGCAGTTCGATGCAAATACGGTAGTACTCACGCTTGATGGCCGCAATCTCGGATCCGAAACTGTTCTTCAAGACATCATCCTCGTGCGAAAGCACCTTCATGGCTTTCTGATTGGCCAGAAAATACTCAAGATGATTCAGAATAAACAGGCGAATCCGGTCTGCGGGATCGGGGACATCATCCAACCGCCCACGCAGCCTATCCACGATGGTGCTGAACGTATGCTTCTGGATCAGGTACAGCAGCTCTTCTTTGGATTCGAAATAGTAGTACAAGCCGGAGAGCGAAACGCCGCTGGCGCGGGAGAGATCGCGCATCGATGCGGCGGCATAGCCCTTGTCGCAGAACACATTCGTGGCATAGACCAGAATGCGGGCCAGGCGGCGATCGAAACGGGTTTCTAATCGCGGCCCGGACGCCGAACCACGACGGCGTGGCGCCAGTTGCGATTGGATGGGAGATGCGGTAGCCATAGTTCGAACGTTCGTTCAAATACTAGCAGTGTGGAGAGGAAGGCACAAGAGCAAATGGTTCAGCTCAGTTCGGGCAAGGCCACTACACCGGCGTCATCGTGAAGGATTTCGCGCGCACCGCCACCATCGCAGCGAGGGTGCGTATCCGCTGCGCGCCAGATCCTTCGCAAGCTCAGGATGACACCACCAAGAGGAGCTGCTACTGGATGTCCAGATTCGAAAACAACGATTTGCCCCCCACCGCCGCGACCAGATGCAAATGGTCGCGAGCAACTAACTTCTGCACGTGTGGAACCTCGTCGTCGGTCAGCGCCAGATACCATCGTTCAGGCTGTGACCAGAGCCGCGAAAAGTCATCGTCGTTGATAAAGACCGGCGGTGCGTTCGGAGCGGAGGAACCGTATTCGAGATTGAAGTACCGGCCGTTGAGCATCAGACACTTGTCCTCGGTATAAAACAACAGCGAGGAAATCGCATTGTGGTTGCCGTAGATGACCAATTGTCCCCGGGGAGCGCGCTTGAGGGCTTCCGCGATCGGACGCGAGGACAGATACGGATCGAAGGTCACCAGTGCCAGCCGCGCCGCCTGGAAGAAGATCACCATCATGACCGCCATGGCGAGCAGCGCACGTTCGCCGCGCAGACGCCATGCTCCAACGGTCCCGATGACGAAGGCTATCCCTGCGATAACCAGGGGCACTCGCAAATATGCGAATGACTTGAGGGTGAGGTCGTGCATGTGCCCAAGGGAAAGCGTGTAGGCGTCAGAATTCTGGGTGAGCGCGCTTGAAATATCTCCCGGCGTCGGCATCCCCCGCACGTGCACGAGAATCGCACAGATGGCGATGGCGGCGCACCCGGCCACAACCGACACTACCCTTACGCCCACGCGAACAGAATCTTCGCTGGCAGCAACTCCGCACGCCAGCAGGAGCGCCAGGGCGGGATAGATGGGCATCGAATAGTACTCCTGGGTTGTAGACAAAGTGAAGAACAGCATCACCAGGCCAATCCAGCACAGCGCCAGCAAGCGTGCCCGTCCCTGCCGGTCCGCCGGTTTGTAATCCAGGCGCCACAGCGTTGGCAGGTACACGCTCCAGGGAAATAGCCACACCAGGTGGAAGAGCCAAAAGTAAAGGCGCGGCACCGTGTTGTAGTCGCGGGGATACCGCGCATTCAGGAATCGCAACACTTGTTCATTGATGAAATAGAACCAGAAGAAACCATGGTACTCGCCCGGGCCAGCACGCATGGTGAAGTCAAAGTAAGGAGGATTCCGGATAGTGGCCAGCACGTGCCAGGGGGCCGCAATGGCGACAAAAATCAAAAATCCAGTAAAGGGATACAGGCGCTTCCAGGTCTGACGATCGAAAAGACGCCGCGCGAATACCAGAAACACGAAGGCTATACCGACCGGAAACACCAGCCCGATCAGGCTTTTGAGCAGCAGGCCGGCGGCGAGGCTGGCCGCCATAACGTAAGCCCACACGCGCGGATTCTCCTCCTGTTCGTCCAGGGCGCGGAGAAATGCCCACAAGGACACAGTCACCGACAGCGTCAGGATCACATCCGGTATCACGATGCGAGTAAACAGGAACAATCCTATGCACGTGGACAGGAATAACCCGGCGTAGAAACCCACCTTGGGCGAGAACGCCCACCGGCCAAAGCGGAATGTCACCCAGCAAAGCGCGATGGCAGAGAGAGCGCCGGGAATTCTCGCAACCCAATCACGGATTCCAAACACGGAATAGAAAATCGCGGTGATCCAATATTTGAGCGGCGCCTTGTCGAGGAAGGCTACGCCATCCAGACGCGCCGTGACCCAATCTCGCGATTGCAGCATGTTGCGCGCGATGAGCGCCTGGGAGGCGTCTACGTCGTCCATCAAGGACGGCGGACTGATGATTCCGCTGAGGAAAATGACCGCTGCAAAGAGGACGACGATCCACTCATAACGGCGGCTCATGCGCGGATCTGCCTCGCGCGTCGATCAGGATTTTGAGAAATGAAAATAAGAAGGCTCAGAAAAGGTGTCATCGACCGTTTAGTCTGACACTTCTTCCTCATTCTTCTGGGCGCGTATCACACAGGCTACGTCGTATGGAGTATGACGGCCGCGGCTCTGGTAGTAGTGTCGCACCTGCATCTCAGCCAGCAGCCCCAGCGCCAGAAGCTGTACGCCGGCGAGTATGAGCACGGCGCTAAAAATGAGCAAAGGGCCGTGGTCGGACATGATGCGCATGCCGTAGAGCAGCTTCCACAGCAACATCCAAAGGCTCAGCGCGCCGCCGCCAAAGATTGCCATCACCCCTGCAGTTCCAAAGAAATGCAGGGGGCGGGAAAGATAACGCAGCAGGAATCGGACCGTGAGCAGATCGAGAAAGACCGGCAGCTTACTCGCCATCCCATACTTCGAGACACCGAACTCCCGGGGCGAGGTGGTAATGGGAACTTCGCAGATTTTCGCGCCTCGCCGCAGTGCGAGCACCGGAATCAGCCGCTGCAACTCGCCATAAATCGGCACTTCTGAAACCAGCTGACGCTTGTACGCCTTGAATCCGCCACCCCAGTCGTGAATACGAACCCCGGTAAGCTTTCCCAGCACCCAATTCGCGCAGCGAGTCGCTACCCGCTGCAGCAAGGAACCTTCATGCAGGTTGCGCCATCCGCAAACGATATCAAAGCCTTCTTCCAGCCTCTCAATAAACTTTGGAATATCGGCCGCGTCGTGCTGTAAGTCTCCGTCCATGGTGATGACGAAATCGCCGCGCGCGGCGTTGAAGCCGGCACCCAGCGCGACGGACTTGCCCGCGTTGTGGCGCAGAGCCACGACTGTGACCCGGCTGTCCACCTGAGCGATCTCTTGGAGAAGGGGAAAACTGCCGTCCGTGCTTCCATCATCGACAAACACACACTCAAAGGTATGGCCGGTTGCGTCCAACGTTTCCTTGAGCCGCCCGTACAGCGGCGTGATGCTCTCGCGCTCATTCCAGAGCGGAACGATGACGGAATATCGAACAAATCGCAGGTCTTCGTACATGCACGCGCTTTCCGATGGGTTAGTAAGCTAGTGTGTAGAGTTTAAACCCTCTGCTGGAATCGCACAACCGTTTCACGACGTGATTAGTGTCTTAGACTTCGCCTGGTCTACTCCTCGTCCTCGCAGAGGTCGAGGCCCGAAAAGGCACTGGCAGCGGCGGCCAGATAGTCTTCGTAGGTTTCTCCGGGTTTGGCCAGACCGAGCCGAATGCTTTCCTCGAGGCCCTGTTTCCATTCCTCCCGGCTTATTGGCTTGAAGACGCTGTAGTCTGGCATGCGCGATTCTCAGTTGCGGACATCCGCCAGCAACTGCTCCACTTCATGTTTCAAATCGGCCGTGAGCGGTAACAGCGGCAAGCGCGCGGGACCACCGTAGTAACCATTCAAATCCATCCCATACTTCATGCCTGGGATACCGAGTTCGCTCCCGACGCGTTGGGCCGCATTTGTAATTCGCTCCTGCTTAAGGCGCGCCAGTGCAGCATCGCCTTCTTTCCATGCCGCGTAAATCTCGTAACAGGCGGTCGGAGCCACGTCGGCGAAGGCTAGCACTGCGCCGACCGCGCCGGCCTGCAGCGACGGTTCCAGCTTCTGTGCCAGACCCGCCAGTACCTGGAATCCGACTTCCTTCTGCCGCGTCTTGATCCCGCTTACTACATTCACGGCCGCCGACGATGGCTTGGCTCCGCCTAACCCCGCCACCTGCACCAGTTCTCCGCCCTGCCCGTTCGCGCCCGTGGACTCTTTCAACATGCGCGGCGTGACCGCATCAAACGTCTCCGTGACCGTGGCGGCACGCTTTATATGCCGCGTGCCCTCCACCATGCGGCGAACTTTTTCCACGTCGCCGCCCGATTCCTTGATGCCGATAATATTTGGATGCCCCGCCAGCTCGATGACCAGCTCCGCCGGCATGTCGTATCCGGTGAATGGCGGAACGTTATAGATGAGCACCGGCAGGGCCGAACGGTCCGCCACAGTGCGATAGAACGCCAATAAATTTGCCGGCTGCATCGCCCTCTTGTAAAAGTGCGGCGTACGGATCAGCGCAGCGTCGTAGCCCAGTTCGGCTGCATACTCAGTAAGTCGCAGAGTTTCGCTGGCCGACTCGATGCCTGTGCCCGCGATCAGAACTTTGTTGGGAGCGGTGGCTTCCCGCGCGACTCTCAGCACTTCACGGCGCTCGTCGTCAGAGAGCATGACAGCTTCGCCGGTCGACCCCAGAACCACAAGTCCGGCCGCTGGCGTTTTCGAGTAGCGCTCAACATTGTGCTCGATCTTCTTGAAGTAGACATTGCCGTCAGGGTAGAACGGCGTCGTAATGGGAGGAAAAATACCGTTCAGCAGCATGAGGTCGCCATTGTTTAGAAGCTTATCAAAATCTCGAGCCTGTCATCCTGGGCGGAGACGGAACTTCGCCGAGGCGAAGTTCTGGCGGAGTCGAACGACCCCTACCGTCACCACCAGAGGTAGTTAGGCCGTGCGACGTTCGGGCGCAGGCTTCACAAAATGCGCGGCAGGCACGGCGCCAATCTGCACCAGGAGACCCAACTGGTCCCAGTTGTCCCAGCCTTCGACAATCTTGCCGTTAGAAATTCTCTGAATCGAGGTGCCACTAATAGTGGCTTTCTTCCCACTCGCAGGGAATCCCAGGAATTCGCCAGTGTGGGTCATCGTTGACGTCCAACGAGCCACCACTTTGTCCCCCTGCTCGAGGGTCTGATCGATCACAACTTTCATATCGGGGAACGCGCTGCGAAGACCCACTGCAAAATTCCGGAACTCGTGAAGGCCGACATCGGTGTCGTGCTGGGCCTGGCCATGACCGATGACGTCGGGCGACGCCATCTCATCGATCGCTTCCATTCGGCCTTGATTCCAAACTTCTTCAAACCAACGGCGAATCAGCGCGCTATTTTCCTGCGCCATACCACACCTCCGAGGCGAAACTACCCTCTTTGGCTCTTCACTGTACGCTCTGCATGCAAGTGCTGCAATGCCTGAACACGTAGCTCCCCGCGCTGCAGCGCCGCGATGCCCTCGGCCGCGGCGCGCGCGGCCGACAGCGTAGTGATGGTGGGAATCCGCGCCTGCACTGCCGCCCGCCGGATCGCCTTCTCATCGAACCAGGGATCAACGCCGTGCGGCGTGTTCACGATCAGGTGGATGCGCTCGCCTTTGATCAGGTCGACCACGTTGGGGCGTCCTTCCTTCACTTTGTAGACACGCTCAACGGACATGCCTGCGGATTCGAGCACGTCGGCGGTGCCTGCCGTGGCCACGAGCTTGAATCCCATGTCCACGAACTTGCGCGAGATTTCAGCCACACCCGGTTTGTCATGATCGGTAACGCTGATGAAGACCATGCCTTGCGTAGGCAGCTTCTGTCCCGCTGCGGTCTGGGCCTTGGCAAACGCTTCACCGAAATTGTCTGCCACGCCCATCACTTCGCCGGTAGATTTCATCTCCGGCCCGAGGACTGTGTCCACGCCGGGAAACTTGTTCCAGGGGAAGACCGGAGACTTCACGTAGTAGCAATGCCCGGTATCGAGATCGGCGCCGCGCTCGATAAATTCCGGCAGGAACTCACGCAGCTTGCGGCCCGTCATCAGCCGGGCCGCGATTTTCGCCATCGGCACCCCTGTCGCTTTCGAAACATAAGGCACAGTCCGCGATGCCCGCGGATTCACTTCCAGTACGTAAACCTTGTCACCATCACGGTCCGTGGGGGGGGGCTCCGACCCGCCCGGACGGGTCGAAGACCCGTCTGAATTCACACTCGCTCTCGGAATCGCAAACTGAATATTCATCAGTCCCACGACCTTCAATGCCCGAGCCAGCTTGAACGTGTAGTCCCGCATGCGCCGCAGCAAATGCTCGGGGATATCTACCGCCGGCAGCACGCATGAAGAGTCGCCGGAATGTATGCCAGCTTCTTCAATGTGCTGCATGATGCCGCCGATCACCACATCTTCGCCGTCCGAGAGCGCGTCCACATCCACTTCGATCGCGTCTTCGAGGAAGTGGTCGATCAACACGGGGCGGTCTTGCGAATACTCGACCGCTTCCTTCATGTAGCGGACGACCATCTCTTCGTCGTAGGCGATCACCATGGCGCGTCCGCCGAGAACATAGGACGGACGCACCAGCACGGGATATCCAACGCGGTTCGCGCCCTCGATCGCTTCTTCGACCGAAGCCGCCATTGCGCCTGGAGCCTGTGGAATTTCGAGTTCGTCGAGCAACTTCCCGAAGCGCTTGCGGTCTTCCGCGAGATCAATTGACTCCGGAGATGTGCCGATAATGTTCACGCCCGCCGCCTTGAGAGGCAGTGCCAGATTCAACGGCGTTTGTCCGCCGAACTGCACAATCACCCCGACCGGTGCGCCGCCAGAAGCTTCGTGCTCGCAGATGGCGAACACATCTTCCAGGGTCAGCGGCTCGAAGTAGAGGCGATCGCTAGTGTCGTAATCAGTCGAGACGGTTTCCGGATTGCAATTGATCATGATGGTCTCGTAACCATCGTCCCGCAGCGCAAAAGCCGCGTGGCAGCAACAGTAGTCAAACTCGATTCCCTGCCCGATACGATTGGGCCCGCTCCCCAGAATGATCACTTTCTTCTTCTCGGTGGGCGTGGCCTCGTCTTCTTCTTCGTAGGTCGAATACAGGTAAGGCGTATAGCTTTCGAATTCCGCGGCGCAAGTGTCGACTCGCTTGTAGATCGGCGCAATGCCGTGCTTCTTGCGCAGATGCCGAACTTTTTCCTGTGCTCCCTTGCCGTCGAGCCGCCAGACCCCAGCCAGTCGCCCGTCGGAGAAACCCATGCGCTTGGCCTCGCGCAGCACTTCGGTTGGAATCGATTCCATGGGATGTTTTTCCAGCTCCAGTTGCATGTCGTTGATCTCTTTGAGTTGGTACAGAAACCAAGGATCGATGGAAGTCACCTTGGCCAACTGCTTGACCGTGTGACCCTGGCGCAAGGCATAGCGCACGTAAGAAAGGCGTTCGGGATGCGGCGTCACCAGTCGCTGGGTGAGGATCTTCGGCTCGATCCTCTCCGCCCCAACTTTCTTGCCGGTATCGAGCGCGCGCACGCCCTTGAGTAACGCTTCCTTGAAGGTGCGGCCGATGGCCATCACTTCGCCCACGGACTTCATCTGCGGCCCTAGGCTTTCATCGGCGCCGGGAAACTTTTCGAATTGCCACTTGGGAATTTTCACCACCACGTAATCGAGCGTCGGCTCGAAACAGGCGGGCGTCTTGCGGGTGATGTCGTTAGGAATTTCATCCAGCGTGTAGCCGACCGCCAGCTTGGCGGCAATTTTGGCAATCGGGAATCCAGTCGCCTTTGAGGCCAGCGCCGACGACCGCGAAACGCGCGGGTTCATCTCGATCACCACCATGCGGCCCGTCGTAGGATGTACTCCGAACTGAATATTCGATCCGCCAGTTTCGACACCGATTTCGCGGATCACGGCGATGGCAGCGTCGCGCATGGCCTGATACTCGCGGTCAGTAAGGGTCTGCGCCGGGGCGACGGTGATGGAATCGCCGGTATGCACGCCCATGGGATCGAAGTTCTCGATGGAGCAGATGATGATGACGTTATCCTTAAGATCACGCATCACCTCGAGCTCGTACTCTTTCCAACCCAGCACCGACTCTTCGATCAGCGCCTCGTGTACGGGAGAAAAATCCAGCCCGCGGGCCAGCACTTCCAGCATCTCTTCGCGGTTGTAAGCGATGCCGCCACCGCTGCCCCCCAGCGTGAACGAGGGCCGCACGATAACCGGGAACCCGATCTTGCCGGCGAATTCGAGTCCGTCTTTCAGATTGTTGACCAGGGCGGACTTCGGAACGTCGAGGCCAATCTTCTGCATCGCGTCTTTAAAGTAAAGACGGTCTTCGGCTTTCTTGATCGCAGCCACATTCGCGCCGATGAGCTGCACGTTGTACTTCTCAAGCACACCGCCGTCAGAAAGTTCGATCGCCAGATTGAGCGCAGTCTGTCCGCCCACAGTGGGGAGGATGGCGAATCCCTGGCCGGGCGACATCTCACGCTCGATCCGAATGATCTCTTCCAGGTACTCGCGGGTGAGCGGTTCGATGTAAGTGCGGTCGGCAAGCTCCGGGTCGGTCATGATGGTAGCCGGATTGGAGTTGGCCAACACCACTTCGAATCCCTCGGCCTTGAGCGCCTTGCAGGCCTGCGTTCCGGAGTAGTCAAACTCCGCCGACTGGCCGATGATGATGGGGCCAGAGCCGATGATCAGGATCTTCGAGATGTCTGTTCGTCGCGGCATTTAGCTCTAAGTGCTCACCTTCAGTGACTGGGTGACGTTGCCTAGCTGCAGCTTGACCAGCATTTCTTTCTCTCCTTGTGCTGCCACCTCGAAGGGCACGATTTCTGTGCGAAACCCCGGGGACGAAAAGAAAGCTATGTAGACTCCGTCGGTCAGTTGCGCAGAAAAGTGTCCGTTTGCATCGGACTTGAGGCGCAGCGCATCCGCCTTGTCGGCCGACCCTCTTCGCACTACCTTAATGTTCGCTCCAGGGATCATCGCTCCCGAAGGATCTTGCAAAGATCCCGTGAACTCTCGCACGATCTCTCGGACAGGCAGCTTTTCCGCGGCCGTTAAAAGCGCTTGAGCTGTCTTGAAAGCTGGGGTCAAGTCCATTGTGAACGCTGTTGCTTTGCCCTGAGGGGAGATATGCAAATACAAATCCGAGCTCAGACCATCCTCGAAGAGTGCAACTACGTGATAAGTCGTCAGAGCTAGTGCGTGCGGTACAGCAACACCATGGTTGCCGGTATAAGCTGAAAAGCAGGCTAAGGCGCCGGTCACCGTACAAAAACTCACCCTTGCGAGCTTCAAGGCCTTTCCCTTCAAGAGAACCGTTATCCGGACGTTGCGGGAGGACTCCTGAGGCTTCAGCGTCCCAACTTCGACCGACTCCGCGCAAGCGACAACTGCCAATAGCAGGCAGCACGCGGAAATGATTGCCGGTCTCTTCACCCCTTCCACTCCTCCATCATCTTCACGAAATCCTTGAACAGATAATGCGAATCATGCGGACCCGGCGAAGCCTCGGGATGGTATTGCACACAGAACAGCGGCAAGTTCCGGTGGCGCATACCTTCCAGCGTGTTGTCGTTCAAATCAATGTGCGTGAGTTCGACTTCGCTCTGCGGCAGTGAATCGGGATCAACAGCAAAATTATGGTTGTGCGCCGTGATCTCGATCTTTCCCGAATGCAACTGCTTTACCGGATGATTCCCGCCATGATGTCCAAACTTCAGCTTGAAAGTCTTCCCGCCCAGAGCAATCCCTGTGAGCTGGTGCCCCAGACAAATCCCGAAAATCGGCTGGCGCCCCATGAGACGGCGAATGTTGTCCACCGCATAGGTGCAGGGCTCGGGATCGCCCGGCCCGTTGGAGAGGAACACGCCATCCGGCTTCAGCGCCAGCACGTCTTCCGCCAGAGTCTGCGCCGGAACTACCGTGACCTTGCAGCCTTCGCCACGTAGTTTGCGCAGAATGTTCTGCTTGATGCCGTAGTCGTAGGCCACGACGTGGAACCGCGCCGGCTCGTCCTTGACGCCGACGACTTCGTCGGGCAGATGAGAACGCTCGCCAGTTTCCCAGACGTAGGTACTCTTGGTGCTGACGACTTTCGCGAGGTCAGTTCCATCCATCTTGGGGATGGATCGCGCCTTCGCCACCAGCTTGTCGGAATCGGTTTCCAACGTTGAGACCACGCCGCGCATCACCCCGTGGTCGCGCAAGTGCCGCACCAAGGCCCGCGAGTCGATTTCCGCCAGCACAGGAATCTTGAATTGTTCGAGATATTCTTCCGCCACCTGCTGCGACCGCCAGTTGGAACTGGCCCGGGAAAATTCGCGGACGATCAAGCCCTCGATATACGGACGCGTGGCTTCGTTGTCTTCGGCATTGGTACCGTAGTTGCCGATTTCAGGATTGGTGAGAACTACAATCTGGCCGCAGTAGGAAGGATCAGTAAAAATTTCCTGATAGCCAGTAATGGAAGTATTAAAAACGACTTCGCCGTAGCATTCGCCTTTGGCGCCGTAACCTTTGCCTCGGAAGACTCTGCCGTCTTCGAGCGCAAGCGTAGCTTGCATTCCTGCTCCAGGGAGTGGATTTTAGAGATTTTAGCAGGGATGCCGAAATCGCGAAACAAATGATTTCGATGATCGCGATTTTCTTAGCGGCCTTAGCGGATTTCCTTCACGTTCTTTGCGCTCAAGAACTTTTTTTCCGCACAGACCGCAAAGAAAGTCTCACCGGACCCTTCCCATCTTGTCCATCGGCCAATACCCGAATACGGCCTTGCCGTAGATGTAGCCGATGCTGACCGGCCCAAAGTCGCGGCTGTCGTTCGACATAGTGCGATGGTCGCCCAGCACGAAGTAGCTGTTGACCGGCACCACGATCTCGGAAAACGACCGCTGGTCGGCGTAGGCCGCGGGCACGTAGTCTTCTTCGAGCGCTTCCCCGTTGACGAATACTTCTCCCGAGTCGATGCGGATGCGATCGCCCGCCAGACCGATCACCCGTTTGATAAAGCTCTTTGAGGTATCGCGGGGGTAGCGGAACACTACGATATCGCCGCGCTGAATGGGTTCCAGCCGGTAAACGTACTTATTTACAAAGATGCGTTCCTGGTCATCAAGCGAGGGCATCATGCTGGTGCCCTCGACTTTTACCGGTTGATACAGAAAAACAATAATGAACGCCGAGATCGCCAGCGAAATCATCAGGTCGCGGAGCCATACCGAGAGAACGGGCAGAGTACGAGGCGAAACTGGTGCGGCCGTCTTCTCCTGGCGAGGTCGGGATTCCGCGGGACGGGCTTGTTCCAGCATGCTATTTTCATTATACGGGCCATACTGCCCGGGTTGAAGCTGGTCTCACGGTCCCCCCAACCGATTGCGGTTCCTTTGGGGCTACTGCCGCCGTACGCCAATTCGGTTACAATCACTAGACTGAGGGCGTCTGGATCATGATCAAGCGCGGTTTGACCGTTACCTTTTTAGGTCTCGTGGTTTTGGCTGTGTCTGCCCCTTGGGCCACCTCTCAGCAGGACGCGGCCCCGCCGAAATACAATGAGGGTCCACCCGCCAAGGGAACCACGTTGCCTCCGATTCTGGGAAGGGAGCAATTGTGGGGTAACAATGCTCAATACCCTTTTCAAAGTCATGCCTACGAACTGGCGGCCAAAATGCCCGCTGTATTGCACCAGCAACCATGCTATTGCTACTGCGACCGTGGCATGGGGCACAATAGTCTCCATAGCTGTTTTGAGGGGATACACGGGGCCCAGTGCTCGGTTTGTCTTAAGGAGCTCTACTATTCCTACTCGCTGACTAAGAAGGGTAAGACGGCTGCCCAGATCCGCCAAGGCATCATAAAGGGCGAATGGAAGCAGGTAGACCTGCAAACGGCAGCCACCATCAATTGATCTCCGGTGGGGCGAGTTGACGGACACCTGAATCCGCGTATAACCTGCTGATTCAAAGTGGTTCAAGATTTTCCACAGGTGATATTCAGGGCTCCTTGACCAATAGTCACAAAGACGCTAGTCGAAATCGGGCAGAAACCATCCATACGGTATAGCCCGTTCCTCCCAAGCGTATGAAAAAGGAGATCTTACGAAGAGTCCAGGAAGAGTCTTACGGATGGCGCAGAAAACTACTGCCAAGAGGCCGATGAATGAAGATCCGCGTTTTGCACAGGCTGTGCAAAACTACGAGGCCGGATTGCGGGCGATGCAGGAGCGCAAGTTTGAAAAGGCCAAGGGCCTTCTGCAGAAAGCTGTGGCCGGCGCCAGCAAGGAATTGGCCGATCGAATCTCGGTTCACCTCAATACTTGCAACCAGCATATGGAGCGCTCCACCAATCAGTTCAAGGGGCCGGAAGAGCACTACGACTATGCGGTTTCGTTAATGAACGTAGGCGACTATGTAACCGCCCGCGAGCATCTGGAAAAGCTTTCCAAGCAGGTTCCCAAGGCCGACTATGTAGCCTACGGCCTTGCCGCTCTCGATTGCCTTACTGGTCATCTGGAGGACTCGCTGCGCCATCTGGACGAGGCGATTCGGGTAAACGCCTCCCTGCGCTTCCAGGCGCGCAACGATTCCGACTTCCAAAACCTGGTTGAAGACCCTCGCTTTACCGAGCTACTGTATCCCGACCCAGGGGCTGAGTTCTCCCCGGAGTCAGCGGTTCCTGAGGACAATGGCTAGCCGTGGCTGTGCCTGATTCCCAGCGGCGCTCCGAGCGTTCGTCGCAGGGAGATGCGTCACCAACTCGCAGTCTGCACGTGGTCGCCATCGGCGGCGGCACCGGTCTCTCCACCCTGCTCAAAGGGCTCAAGCGTTACGTGACCCGGGCCAGCGCGCTGGGCAAGCCGAACCATCCTGAGATCAGCGAATTGTGCGCCGTGGTCACGGTCAGCGACGACGGCGGATCCAGCGGACGTCTGCGCAAAGAGCTCAACATGCTCCCGCCGGGAGACATTCGCAACTGCATCGTTGCGCTCTCCGAAGATGAAGCCCTGCTCTCGCGCCTGTTTCAGCACCGTTTCGTAAAAGGATCGGGTCTCGAAGGCCACAGCTTCGGCAATCTGTTTCTGGCCGCATTGACCTCGGTCACCAAAGATTTCAGCGAAGCCGTCCGCCTGTCTTCGGAAATTTTGCTTACTCGCGGACACATCTATCCCGCCACAACCTCGCACGTCGAACTCGAGGCCGTGATGGAAGACGGCAGAAGAGTGCGGGGCGAAACCAAGATCACGGCCAGCAGCGGCCGTATCCAGCAACTCTTTCTCGATCCTCCGGATGTGAAGCCCCTCCCGCAGACTCTGGAAGCGATGGCACGAGCCGATCTGATCACGGTAGGGCCCGGTTCGCTGTTTACCAGCCTTATCCCTAACCTCCTGGTCCCCGGTATCGCCCAGGCCATGGTGAATTCCGCGGCGGTAAAGGTCTACGTTGGAAATCTCATGACGCAAGCCAACGAAAGTCTGGGACTGACGGCCGCTGATCACATACGCGCCTTGAATCGTCATGCTGGAGTAAGGCGTATCTTCGATTTCGCCCTCATCAATCGTGCCCCGGCGCCCCCGGCACTGAAGGCAAAATACGCCCTGGAAGGCGCCAACCAGATTGTTGCCGACCTCGAAGCGGTCGAAGAACTAGGCGTCATCCCAGTGCTCGGCGACTACCTCGACGAGAAGGACATGGTGGCCCGCCACCTGACCGACCGCATTGCCACCGACCTGATGGAACTGATAGCCCGAGCCCCCGGTGGCATCCGCGCTGCCACCACCCCGTAAACAGTGTGGGGCGGACACTCTTGTCCGCCGCCTTTGACTTTGACCTAGGTGTTCGGCCTGGTTCGCGGCAATCGCGGCATAAAAGATCGAAACAGGAATTAGAGTCAAAAGCGGCGGACAAGAGTGTCCGCTCCACACCAGCCATCCCACCAGTAACGACCGTAACCCTGCCCGGCACAGAGCTCTCGCGGTATATTGGATCGAATGCCGAGAACAAATAGCCACCAACCTCGCCTCCCGAAAATCGCCATCGCCATACTGGCGGCGGGTAAAGGGACGAGGCTGAAGTCCAAACATCCCAAGGTGCTGCATGAGGTCGGCGGCAAGCCGCTTCTGGCCCACGTGATCGCAGCCGCGACCAAAGTGGTTCCCCCCCGAGACGTGTTTGCCATCATCGGACATGAAGCCGATCGCGTCCGCAGCGCAGTGGCGGCTTCCGGCATTGGATTCGTGCTACAGCAGGAGCAACGCGGCACTGGACACGCCCTGATGGTCGCGCGCGAAGCGCTGGCGCCCTACGATCTCGTCATCGTTCTTTACGGCGACGCCCCGCTCATCACCTCACAAACCATTGAGCGCTTGCGTGATTTCCATCTCTCCAAGAAGGCCGCGATGACCATACTCACGGCCCGGCTGGAAAACCCCGCGGGGTACGGAAGAATCGTCCGCACGAAGGCCACCAGCGACGACGTGAAGGCCATCGTCGAGCAGAAAAACCTGACGGCCGCGCAGCAGAAAATACATGAGGTCAATTCCGGCTTTTACGCCTTTGAGGCCAAGCCGCTGTTCGGCCACATCGACAAACTGAGCACCGGCAATCATCACGGCGAGTTCTATCTCACCGATATGGCGGAGATTCTCGCTCTGGCGAAACAGCGCGTAGTTGCGGTGCAAGCCCGCGATGCGCATGAAGTGCTTGGTGGCAACACTCGGGCCGAGCTGTCAGAGATTGATCAGTACATGCGTATGGCCAAGTGCCGCCAGTTGATGGATGAGGGGGTCACGATTCTCTATCCCGCGACTTGCGTCATTGACAATGATGTCGAGGTAGGACCCGACACGGTCATCGAGCCCAGCGTCCAGCTTCGCGGCTCGACCCGCGTTGGCAGTGACACGCGTATCGGTTCTTACAGCGTAATTTTGAGCTGCGAAATCGGAGATGAAGTACTGGTCCAGACCGGCTGCGTACTTGAACATTCCGTGATCAGGGCACGCGCCTCCCTCGGTCCTTACAGCCATCTGCGCCCGGGTTGCGAAGTCTGCGAAGACGCCCACATCGGAAATTTCGTTGAACTAAAGAAGACCCGCGTCGGCAAAGGCTCCAAAGCCAACCATCTGACCTACCTGGGGGACACTGAAGTCGGTGAGAAGGTAAACGTCGGCGCCGGAACCATCACCTGCAACTACGATGGCGTCAGCAAGCACAAGACCATCATTGAAGATGGCGTTTTCGTAGGCAGCGACAGCATCCTGATTGCGCCGATCCGGATCGGCAAGGGCGCATACGTCGCCGCCGCGACCACAGTCACCGAAGATGTCCCGCCGGATTCGCTCGCCCTGGGCCGGGCCCGTCAGATCGTAAAAGAAGGTTGGGCCAAAGCAAAAAGAGAAAAAGCCAAAGCCCAGAAAGCCAAGTAGTCCTATCATCCTGAGCGGAGCGGCTGCTTCGCGAAGCGATGCAGCCACGCAGTCGAAGGACCCTTATCAGCTGTTCAGCAGCCGGTGTATGTAGGCGCGAGCGTCCCGCTCGTGCGGCAGCGCCACGAACGAGTCCGTACACTTCCAGTAAACTAAATCAAGAAAAATCCGCGTCGCAAGAGTGGGCTCAGCTGGTAGGGCTCCTTCGACTGGCCGTGATCGTCCGCAAAGCGGCCGATCTCGACTCGCTCAGGATGACATTTGGTTAGTTAATTCGCGATAACAGCCAGCTACTTCGAGACCGCTGCGAACAGTGGCGAGTGCAGCAAACCCTGAAACTGTTTATCGTCCGCCTTGAAATGCATTTGCAGATTCGAACTATCGGAGTTGACGGTGACGTTATCCAGCGCCAGCTTCTCCGTCGGCGTGGCCGACATCTTCTTGTAGAGCATCCCCGCCTTGAGCAACGAGGACAAAGTGGTAGCGGTCATCGAGTCCGAGGTTACGACGTCCAGATCGAAATTGACGCCGCTGTCAAAGCTCATGGTATAGCGCGAACCCAAAATGCGCTTCTTCACCGTATCGTAATCGGCCAGCCCGGCGGCGTCGCCCAGGGCTGAGTGCAGCATGTTCTGCGTTCCCTGCTGATCGAGAACGCTCCACACCGTGCCGTTCTCGACCGAACCGATCATGCCCGCGATATCGGTGTTGCTGTCGAGGGTATAAGCGTAACCGTCGCGAGCATCGAGGGCCCCGCGCAAGGCACCGCTATCGCCGAAGAGCAGCGTGTTGTCATCCAGAAAAGTCATCTGCATGCCGGCGGGCATAGGATAGACATCAGAATTGCGCAGCTTGATCGGCTTCACTTTGCCGAGCTTCATCTTCTTGAGGAACGTAGCCATGGCAAACTGCCCTTGCGCAATGCCGACTACCCGCACGCCCTGCTTGCCGCTGCGATAGGAAGCAAACGTAAGTTGTTCGACATCCTTGTCGGGGTCAATGCCCACGCCCCGCAGCGCACCTTCAAATTCCTTGAGGCTGGGCGGCAGCACTTGCGCTTTCAGCGCCATGGCCGTATCCGAATTCTTCAGCGCGCGATAGTCCACGGAAATAATCTGCTGGATGTCGGAGGGAATGACGGTACGCGCCGAGCTACCCAGCGGCATAGACCACGCGGTAGCGCTCAGCACAAGAAGCACACAAACAATACCCTTTACGGCTTTCATGAAATACCTCGAGAAATATGTGCGTTTAGATGCGATTTATAGCTGTATTGTATGCCCATTGGGGGGCAGAAAGGCCAAACGAAAGGGCAGGTCGTGTGATAGAGAGGTGCATGACCCGCGCGGATCAGCGGGTCAGGGCTGCAGCCTTCTTCCGCGTTTCCGCTGCAAAGGCACTGTCTTTGAGTGATTCCAGATTGATCTCCACGTTGGCCAGCGCGCCTTGAATCGCCGCCCGCGCCAGGGCAGTTGCTGTGGTCAGGTCCGATTTCATATTCGGATTCGTAATTGGCTGCAGTCCTTCGACGATCCCAGCCACTTCCCTTGCCCACTCCGCCACACCCAGGGGAACGCTGGTTGCCTGTTTTAGGGCGGCGTCAATGATACCGTCTGCGCCGGCCGAATCCTTCGCCTGCTTGTAGGCCTTCATCACCGCGTTGTACGACTCGGCGTCGGCATCAATTGCAGCCTTCAACTCTTCGCGCAGTTGCGAGAGCCGGGCGATGGCCTCACTGAGGGCGGACTCGTACTGCAGATAGGCCTTCTTGCCACGAGACATGGAAGCCACCATGGTGGCCAGCCCAGCCGCCATCGCGCCGCTGGCCGCCGCCGCACTGCCGCCGCCGGGGGTGGCGGTAGGCGCAGCCAGTTGTTCCACGAAAGGCTCGACTCCAGCGCGCAGCCCACCGATCGCCATCTTGCCACCCATCACGGCTGCCAGGCGGTTTTCTAGAATTAGCGAAGAGTCGAAATTCTCTACCTGCAAGAACCACTCCGCTGCCGACTCCAGCGCCATCTTCGGAATCAGTCCGACAATTTCGCTGCTCACCGGCGTGACTCCGTAACGCGCCGCTTCCCTTTTCACCACTTCAAATACACGGTGGACTGGAGTCTGCTCGAAATCAGTCAGGTTCATCGACACTTGCGCCAGTCCCCGGACCAGGAATCCAGCACCTTTGACGAAGCGCATGCCGCCACTCGAAAAGCGCACTGCCTTGGCGATCTTCTTCGCAATCCCGACATCAGCAGTGTTGAGAAAGACGTTGTAGGCAATCAGAAATTTGCGCGCGCCCACCACCGTCGCCCCCGCCGAAGGATGAACTCTCGCCTCACCGTAGTCCGGCTTGCGTGCCGGGTTGGTGGCGATGTCCGCGCGTATGCCCTCGAACTGCCCGCGCCGAATGTTTTCCAGGTTCTGCCGTTCCGGCGAGGTCGCGGCCGATTCGTAGAGGTAGACCGGAATCTGAAATCGCTTCCAGATCTGTTCACCTACTCGCCGCGCCATGGCAACGCAATCTTCGATAGTCACGCCATCGATGGGAATAAACGGCACCACATCGGCCGCGCCCATCCGCGGATGCGCTCCCTGATGCTGGTTCAGATCGATCAGGTCCGCCGCCTTGCCTACGCCGCGAATCGCAGCCTCCTGGATCGGCTCCCGCTCCCCAACCAACGTGATAACGCAGCGATTGTGATCAGCATCCATCTCGCGATCGAGCAGGAAGACGCCGTCCATCTTCATAGCCTCGACAATCGCGTCGACCTTGGCTTTGTCACGGCCTTCGGAAAAATTAGGAACACACTCGACAAGAGTTGACATACGCGGAAAAGAATATCACTTAGTCCCAACTCGCCAGCTGTCATCCTGAGCTCGGCCTTTCCTCCTGGGAAGCGGGATGAAAGCAAGCGAAGGACCTATGCATTCCGCGGCAGTCTGCACGGGTGTGCGTTGTTAAGAGCAAGTTATTACCAACGAGAAGACGAAATCAGAAACCAGGGTTGGGCGCCTCGATCGCCAGGCATTGCAGAGGTCCTTCGTCGGGAGCCCTTCGCTGCGCGAAGGGCTCCGCTTCCTCAGGATGACAACTACTGTTTGGACACAAAGTCCTCCATCACCGCCTTACGCATCAAATCGGGTGGTAGTAAACCCTGCGCCAGAATGAAATCGTGAAATTTCTTCTGGTTGAATTTGTTTCCGAGCTTCGCCTCAACATCTTTCCGCAAAGCAATCAGCTTGGTGTAGCCGTAGAAGTAGCTGTTGGCTTGTCCGGGTGAGCGATACGTGTATCGCTCGACTTCCTCTTCGGCAAAAGCGTGAGACTGCACCACGTCCTGTTCCAGAACTCGGAAAGCGTCAGCAGGTTGGATCTTGCCAGCCTGCAATTCGGGATCGAGAAATGCCCGCGCCGCCCGCATCAGCCGGTAGTCAAGCGACACTAACTGTCCCTCCGGCGGCATGTAAGGACGGATTAGGTACTCCGAGTAAAGCCCCCAGCCTTCCACATTGGTGCTGTTGAAAGCGTAGCGCACCCTGGCGAGCGAAACTCCCTGTTCGAGCATGGAATCAAACTGCAACTCGTGCCCCGGCCTGGCCTCGTGCGCCGTGAGCGTCCAGGCCGCCGCATCGAAGGTGAAATCGTCATATTTCTCGGAGCTGGTCTGACCCGGCCCGGCTGGAATATTCAGCGGCAGAACAAACTCGCCCTTCTGCCCGGTGTTGTGCAGGAATGGTGGCGCTGACATGTGCGGCGCCGGCTGCGCCGCGGTCTCGGCAACGGTGGCAATCCGGATGCGCGCCGGGCGCTCCGGCAGCGTGACAATCTCTTTCTCGGCGATGATCTTCTCGATTTGCTTCAGCCTCTGCTCGTAGAACGGCAAAATAGCATCGCCCACTAACTGTTTCTTTTTCAGCTCGTGGATCACGTCGCGATAGTCGCTCGAAGGCAGATGCCGTTCCTTCGCGATCTGCTCCGCAATCGGTTTCATCTGGGCCTGAATATCGCTGAATGCCTGGTGTGCCATGGCGGCGAGTTCACCGGGAGGAATGTCGATGCCAAAATCCTCAAGATTGAGGGCATACTCTTCGGGAGGAAGACGGAAGTCGTCGCGGGCCTTGGGCAGGACATTGGCTTTCGTCCACGTGTCATACTCGATGAGTTGGGATTTGAGCTTGTTGAAAGGCTCCTGCCAGCCGGTCAGTTTGTACTTCTCGAGCAGGGTAGCGATGCCCTCCATGTAGTTAGAGTTGCGGGCAAGCTCCGTCTCAATCTCGGTACGGGCCGGATAGACCACGTCCGGCTTGGCCATCTGCTCCATCACCCGCTGCTTCAGGATTTCAGCCAGCGGCTTGTATCCCGATTCCAGCCCGGCGTACTTGCGGATGCGGACCACCGCCGCGGGCCGCCTTTCCCGAGGCGTCTGTTCGTCCAGCAAAATTCGCAGTCCGCGGAAGACGGTCTGGCTCGCATTCAGAAAATCCACTTTGTGGGCGCGAGCAAAATCCAGTTCCCGGAACTCCAGTTCCACGGTGCGGATCATGATCTGGAGGTCCTGCGCCACTTCTTTTTGCTTCTGCTGCCCCACGGCGCTCTTGAAGGTTGCGACTACGGATTCGGTCTCCCGCCGCTCCTGGTCTTCATCGGCCAGGGTGGGTTGAGAGACGTCTGTATCAAACTGGCTCAGGCCCTCATTCGAACCCAGTTCGGGAGTGTGCTTCATCTCAACCGCCAGCAACTGGTTGGTGTACTTGTTGCTGGCGGCAATCCAATCCGCCGGCGCTTCTTGTGCGCAAACGGGGAGGCACAACAGGGCGCTCGCGAGGCTCAGGACAATTCTGCGATTCACCGTATTCTCCAATCTTTTATCGCTTGTTTGCTTTGCCGTTGCTGAAGAACTTTCCGATTCCCAAACGCACCTGCACGGTGTTGATGCCGGAGTTGCGATCGCCCAGGCCCGCGTTGGAAATATGCATATACCGCAACTCCACGCTCCAGTTACGCGAGTCTCCCAGAAAGTGGGCACCCAGCGCGGCGGAAGATGTGAAATTTACGCGATCAGTTCCGGTCGGAACGTCGTGGTTAGTAAACAGCGTGCCGCCGCTGAGTTCAAGATAGGGGACCAGTCGTCCGCGAGTGGCAAAGTTCCACTTCAAGTTCAGGGGATTGAAACCGGCTCCGAACGCCGTGTTGGCAGGCTGGAATACCAGAAATAGCGGCACTGCATCCAGCGCGTATTCGAATCTTCCTTTAAGAAATCCGGGGCCGTGGGGACGGGTCAGAATCCATCCGTAGCGCAGGCCGACGTTCCACACTCCGGTATCCGAGGTACCGCCCGAGACAGAGTGCCCACCGCCGGTCCAGAGCTGTATTTCGTGCCCGCCATCCTCGATGCGGGCTTGAGCCCAGGACAGCGAAGCGCTGAACAGCAAAATTATGCCCAGCACTTTCTTCATGAGTTTGCCAAGATACCGGAAACCTTCAGCCAAAACAATTCTGCGCGTGTGAGGCGGACATTCCTATCCGCCGCTTTTGGCCTGAAGTGTCTTCAATCCAGGAGTCAGATCCAATTTTCAAACCTAAAATCAAGGGCGGCGGACAGGAGCGTCCGCCCCCACACGTGGTCACAATCCCAACCCGCCATCGACCGACAGAATCTGCCCCGTAATGAAGTGCGGGGCCGTCGCAAAGAAGAGGGCCGCGGCGGCAATCTCCTCGCCCTTGCCATTGCGCTGCATGGGAGTCTCGTGGGCCATCTTCTTCATGAATGCGGCGGCGGATCTTTCGCCCAGGTCGATCATCCCCGGAGCGACGCAGTTAACAGCGATCTCAGGTGCCAGGGCCTTGGCCATCACTTTGGTCAGCATGTGTACCGCTGCCTTGGACGAGCAATAGTGCGCATGGCTGGCCCAGGGGCGCAACCCGCCCAGCGAGCCCATGTTGATGATTTTTCCCCGGCGTTCCCGCAAATGCTTCAACGCCTCGCGCGAAACCAGGAACGGACCGCGGGTATTGGAGGCAAATATGGCGTCCCATTGTTTGAGCGTAAGCTCTCCAAATTCGGCGGTCTCGTAGTTGGCGGCGTTGTTGACCAGAATATCGATTCCGCCCAGCTCCTTTACCGTTTCCTTGATCACCGACCGGACGCTCTTTTCGTCCGTGATGTCGCACCGCAGAGCCACGGCTCTTCCGCCGAAGCTACCAACATCGATGACGGTATGCTGGGCCTCAGGAACAGAGTTGCGAAACGTGATGGCCACATCCGCCCCTGCCTGAGCCAACTCCAGCGCAATTGCCCGTCCTAAACGCCGCGCCCCGCCCGTGATCAGAACAGCCTTGCCGGCAAGAGGTTTGGAGCGGGCGCGATCCACGGTGAGATTGTAATTGAGGGGCTGCGGTCGGCACTTAGCAATTAGCAATTGGCACTTGGCGAGACACGGTTCATCGACCCAGGCTAAGTGCCAATTGCTAATTGCCAAGTGCTTTCCCCCTTGCTAAACTCCGCCCATGGCGGAGCCGCGCCAAGTCGTCGTTTACTCGCGTAAGGGCTGTCATTTGTGTGAGATCGTCAAAGAGACGCTGACCAAGTTGCATCGACGCGGTGGCTTCACTTGGCGGGAGATTGACGTGGAAAGCGACGACGAGCTGCGCCGCCGATTCACCGACGAAGTCCCGGTCATCTTCATCGACGGCCACAAGGCTTTCAAATACCACCTGGACGAGCGCGAATTCCTGCGCAAACTGGCCAGCTAGAGGGCAAGAAATTTGAGATCGTGGATTGTAGGTTTCAGATTGCAATGTGCCCCACCCTACCAGCTTCAACCTGAAGTTATCTCCGAAGCCGTTCGGTGAGATTGTGTGAACCTAAGGCGATTCCGAACCAGCCGCGCAGCGGCGTCATAATGCAGCCCCGGCGCAAGCCCGGGGTTATGCAGGGTGAATTGGGCGAGTCCCTTTAGCGACGCAACAGCTGCCACGCGTCCAGACCCTGCCCACCGCATTCCGTTTTGAGACACTATCGGCCTGCACCCTCCGTAACGTCCCTTCTCCAAATGTCCGCAGGTAGCATTACAGATTGGCCCTCTCAGAATTCAGGATGGAGAGAATTCAAATGCGGACTTACAAACTCGCGTTTTGCCTTCCGGTCTTCCTCTTCCTTCTTGCCTGTGCCAGCTACGGCCAGTCTCTGGGCGACGTGGCCCGCGAGCAGCGGCAGAAGCAGCAGGCAAAGGACTCGAAAGCCGCCGCCAAAGTCGTCACCAACGACGAGATCCCGGAGTCGCCGGACGCCTCCTCAAGCTCTGCGGATGACACCGGGGCGCCCGCGTCTTCCACGCCAGGCGCATCGAGCACCGGGAAGAAGACTGCGGAACAGTGGAAGGCCGAAATCACGGTCAGAAAGGCAAGAATTGCGGGGCTGCAAAATCACATGGACAAGCTGAACGACTCCGTGCACTTTGTCGAAGCCAATCGCTACTACAATGGCGTGCAGTACAACCAATATCAGCTGAAAAAACAGCAGGAAGCACAACGCCTGCAAAAACAGCTGGAGACTGAGAAAAAGGCACTGGAAGATGCCCAAGAATCCGCACGCAAGGCTGGCTTTGGAAGCGCAGTCTACGACCCGGTAAATTGAGCCGGCGCCCCATCCTCGTCTCTGCGCTTTTGGAGAGACAGGGTCGGGCCTTTCGATCACTCGCCGGTCAAAAACCTGAACTGCGCCCCGGTCAACGGAACCACACTCAACCTGCCCTGCCGCACCAGCGGCGAATCAGCAAAGAGCTTGTGAGCCTTAACTTCGGCCAGGGTCACCGGCTTGCCCAACGCCCTCCCAGCCTTGATCTTCGCCTGGGGATTCTTGGGGTCTGAGGCATCCACTGAGACTACCGACGCCGTCCCCACCGCGCTCTTATGCTCGCCAGTTTCGTAAATCACCAGCCGGTCGCCGGGCTTCATCTCACGCAGATGCCTTAGTGCCACCGGATTTGCCACGCCGTCCCAGACGGTGTTCTTGTCTCGCTGCAAGTCGGCAAACGAGTATACAGTCGGCTCGGTCTTGAGTAGATAGTCCATAAAGGAAATTTGAGATTGCTGATTGTAGATTTCAGATTGTGAACCCAAAAGCGCGCCCGGTTCTAAATCTAAAATCAACAATCTGAAATCTGCAAGCCCTACTGCGGCTTCTCTTTCGAATCTTTGTCCGGCTGCTTCTGCGGCTCCGGTTGGTCTTTCTTCTCCTCCGGATGGTCCTCATAAATGGAATATTGCCCCACTGGCCGCTTCATCCTAACCGTGATCTCCATTGATGGTTTGTCGATGGCGTAGTCGTTGCCAAAGGTCTGGAAGCCGGTGGCCAGCACCTGGACTCGCAGCTTGCCGTAAGGCACGCCGTCAAAACTGGCCTTGCCGTCCGGATCGGTCTTGATTTGCAGTCCGCCTTTGGATTGCTTACCGTTCTTCTCCACCGGATGCATGACCACGCTGGCGTTGCGGATCGGCTTGCCGCTGTAGTCTCGAATGACGACGAAGTTCAGGACCGCCATGTCGTCCTGGGCCAGGGCCACGGAAGCTAACAAGACCGCCGTTGCCACGCCGATCGCGATCTTTCTCATAGCCAAGTTTCCAATTCTAAGCATGCCTGGGGCTACTGTCACCTGGAACGAGCAATGAAGTAAGGGCTCCTCTGGTTCGCCGCGTGTCGATCCAGTGAAGTCCAATAAACCACTATGGTTCAACGATTTACATAATCTTAATCAGGAACCGATTGACAACCAACCACTCAGCTGCCTACAATTAGCACTCGCCAACAATGAGTGCTAACAAAATGGTTGGCAAGCGGTTCCTGCGATCAAACCCTGATCTTAACTCAACACGAACGAAAGGAGTCAGCAAGTATGGCAAAGTTCACCCCGCTACACGACCGCCTGTTGGTTCGGCGGATTGAAGAAGGTGAGACCACCCGAGGTGGCATCATCATCCCCGACAGCGCCAAAGAAAAGCCCCAGGAGGGCGAAGTAATCTCCGTGGGTAAAGGCAAGAGCAACGACGAAGGCAAGGTGTTCCCCCTGGCCGTAAAAGAGGGCGACCGCATCCTGTTCGGCAAGTACTCCGGCACCGAAATCAAGCTGGATGGTGAAGATTTCATCATCATGCGCGAAGAGGAAGTCCTGGGCATCCTGACCGGCGCCGCCAAGAAAGAACTCGCCGGCTCGCGCCGCTAACTGAGAACCGGGAACTGAAGACTAGTAACTGGTTTTCTAATTTTCGCAGGCCAAGCCTGCCATCACAGCGATAGGAGATTTCACATATGGCAAAGCAGATCGTACATGGCGAGGAGTCGCGACAGGCGATTCTCCGCGGCGTCAACTTATTGGCTGACGCGGTAAAAGTCACTCTCGGCCCCAAGGGCCGCAACGTGGTCATTGAAAAGAAATTCGGTTCCCCGACCATCACCAAGGACGGCGTAACCGTAGCCAAGGAAATCGAGCTTAAAGATTCGCTCGAAAACATGGGCGCACAGATGGTGCGCGAAGTGGCTTCGAAGACTTCGGATGTTGCCGGCGATGGCACCACCACAGCCACTGTTCTGGCCCAGGCGATCTACCGCGAAGGCGTGAAGACCGTCGCAGCCGGCGCCAACCCGATGGCCATGAAACGCGGCATCGAGAAGGCCATCACCGCAATTTGCGGCAGCCTCGACAAAGAAGGCAACCGCATCAAGGGCGAGCTGGACAAGTTCTCCAAGCCCGTCACCGGCGACATGATTGCGCAAGTCGGCACAATTTCTGCAAACAACGACGAGACTATTGGGAACATTATTGCCCAGGCTATGAAGAAGGTGGGCAAGGATGGCGTCATCACCGTCGAGGAAGCCAAGACGCTTGAGACCCAGTTGGATGTCGTCGAGGGCATGCAGTTTGATCGTGGATACCTCTCTCCTTACTTCGTGACCGATCCCGAGCGCATGGAAGTTGCACTCGAGAACGCGTACATCCTGATCAACGAAAAGAAAATCAGCTCGATGAAGGACCTGCTGCCCCTGCTGGAGCAGATCGCGAAGAGCGGCAAGCCGCTCCTGATCGTGGCTGAAGACGTCGAAGGCGAAGCGCTCGCTACCCTCGTCGTCAACAAGCTGCGTGGCACGCTCCAAGTCGCGGCCGTCAAGGCTCCCGGCTTCGGCGATCGCCGCAAGGCCATGCTGCAGGACATTGCCACCCTCACCGGCGGCAAGGCCATCACCGAAGACCTGGGCATCAAGCTGGAGAACGTTCAGGTGTCCGACCTCGGACAGGCCAAGAAGATCACGGTGGACAAGGACAACACCACGATTGTCGAAGGCAAAGGCAAGCACTCCGAGATCGAAGGCCGAGTGAAGGAAATCCGCAGCCAGATCGAAAAAACCACCAGCGACTACGACCGCGAGAAGCTGCAGGAGCGGTTGGCGAAGCTGGTCGGCGGCGTGGCTGTGATCAAAGTCGGAGCCGCGACCGAGACCGAAATGAAAGAGAAGAAGGCTCGCGTCGAAGATGCGATGCACGCAACCCGTGCGGCCGTGGAAGAAGGCATTGTCCCCGGCGGCGGCGTGGCCCTGGCCCGTTGCGTCAGCGCACTCGACAAGCTGAAGCTCGAAGGGGATGAGCAGATCGGTGTCAACATCGTGAAGCGCGCCCTGGTTGAGCCGTTGCGTCAGATCTCCGAGAACGCGGGAGAAGAAGGCGCAATCGTTCTGGGCAAGGTCAACGACTCGAAGGACAACAACTTCGGCTATAACGCCCTGACCGGCGAGTACGAAGATCTGGTCAAGGCAGGCGTGCTCGATCCGACCAAAGTAGTGCGCACCGCACTGCAGAACGCCGGCTCGATCGCGTCCCTGATGCTGACCACTGAAGCCCTGGTAGCGGAGATCCCGGAAGAGAAAAAGGGAGCTCCAGCCGGCGGCGGACACGGCGGCGGTATGGAAGGCATGTACTAAAGGCAGCTTCTAGCTATTAGCTTCTGGCTTGAACGGAGCCCCGCGCGCAAGCGCGGGGCTTTTGTTTTTGGAGCGCCACCGTCCGGAGGGTGGCACGAAACGTGTTGAGGGCACCGGCTGTGTGAGAACGGGCGCCCTCGCCCGTCCAGGCCGAGCGAAGCTCGGCAGGGTTTTCGCTGTGCTCGAGCAGCTGCTCTCCGCCCACTTCTTTGAGTTCGGGGGCGAGCATGGCTTGCGCCAGCTTGCCTTGCTCCGGTTCGTTCACCAGCAGTTGCACGTGTTCGGGCATCACGACGTATCCGTATACGCAGAGCGCATACTGCTGCCACGCACTCGTTCCAGTGCAGTCTCAAAGGTGGCACGGGATTTCGTGTCTCCAAAATTTGGGCGTCAGCGGCGACAACTGAAGGTTAGGAAGTGAAGCTGATGGGATTGCTGGAAGCGCTTCAGTCCCCAGGGCATGTGCGGAGGTTACCTGCATAATGCTTTGCGGTCTGTGACGCGTGAGCATCCCCGCCCCAAGCGGAGCTTGGACGGGGCACCCTTGTGAGAAAGTGGACGGGGAGGCTGGGCCATCCCAATTTGGGACGCTTTGGAGGACACCATTCGATCGCGCGGCGCAAAGGGGTAAAGGGATGTACACTTGGGCGCCACTTTTGACGTCAAAGGAGTTTCGTGATGAATAAGTTTCTGGCCATGGTTCTCTGCCTGGCGATGCCGATTACGGTCTTCGCTAGTGACAACGGGTAAAAAGTCACATACGACGGAGGGTCGATACCCAATGCTAAAGCGGGAAGTGATATGAAGTTGTTCATCGACCCAAACCAGGTTCGCCTGGTAAGAGACAGGGGCGAAGTCGTGACCATTCCGGCTGCGGCGGTTACGGAGATCAGTTACGGCCAAGATGTCCATAGAAGAGTCGGGGCAGCGATTGGCCTGGCTGTGGTCTCCCTTGGGATTGGGGCGCTGATGGCGCTTACCAAGTCAAAGAAACACTATGTCGGTTTGACCTGGACCGATGGTGACAAGAAGGGCGGCTTTGCGATGCAGTGCGATAAGAACGAATATCGCGGAGTTCTGGCGGGGCTTGAAGGAGTAACGGGCAAGAAAGCTGTAAACTCCGATGCCATGACGGTGAAGAATTAGTTTGTCGGAAATTGCAGTTTCCCGTTTTCATTCCCACGCAACTGAACCTGCAGCATTTGTGTGTTTAAGCGGAGAACACAAGGTCCCTCGACTTCGCTCGGGATGACAAGGAGAGGGGGATGTGGAGCACACTTGCGTTGCCGAGCTTTGCTAGGCGGACGAGGCGTCCGCCCCTACGTGGGTTGTGGTGGTGCCTGCACGAGCGGGGCGTTCGCGCCGGACATTTCCCTTTCCACCTTTTCGGGCGGCCTAGAACATGGTGTTGGAGTTGGCCGACATCGCCGGGATGGGTTGGAGAACATCCCAGTGCTCTACGATTTTCCCATCTTCGTCGAGACGAAAAATATCCATTCCTGCCCAGTCTGAGTCGTGGGGCCACTGCTGATAGCAGTGCAGCACCACGTAGTTGCCCTCTGCGATTATCCGTTTGAATTCGACGTGCTTTCCGGGGTATTCGTGCGCCATCCGGACGAAGTATGCGATGAACGCCTGCTTTCCGTCCGCGACCATCGGGTTGTGCTGGATGTACACGTCGCCCAGGTATTTCTCGACTGCCTCGGCGGGCTGACACTGATTGAACATCAGATCGTAGAAACCCGTCACCGTACGTTTATTTTGCTCCAAGTTCTGCATGCTCATACCGTCGCCTCTGCGGTTACTCTCGAACGAATAAGGGTACGCCTTTTTCTGGAGCGGGCGAGTGGCCCGGCTGTCGCTTGCGTCTCTACGCTCCAGGGTGCCCCGTCCAAGCTTGGCTTGGGCCGGGTTTTTCGGGTTGGCGCACATGCCCCACTGGAACGATCCCGGTTTGTTGCTTCTTTTGTGCCGCCCCTTCCGATGGTCGACGCTTGGACACACCCGCCCAATCGCCGAGCTTGGGCGGGGCAACCGTACTTTTTGGATCGCCAACGGATGGAGCCACGCGGGCGAGGGCGCCCGCACCACACTTGCTTACGAATCGTCTACAGCTTTGTTTGTAGCGCGGATTTTCCCGCCCCACCCGCCGAAATTTCTCGTCTTTCTCATGCGCGTGTCGTATCCCTCAGAAAATGCTTGCTTTTGCGCTTGGCAGTGCTCGTGCTCTTAGCATGGAGGGATCAATCCTGGAGGCAATCATGACCAACATACATGTTGATCAGGTCGGTGAAATGGCTGTGATTGAGTGTGAAGGACGATTTGTCCGCAGCGACGAAGCGTTCCGGTTGCGGGACGCAGTTACGGCTCAACGCAACGCCCACGTTATCGTGCTCGACCTCACGGAGATGCGAGCGATCGGTGGCGGCGGGATCGGAGTGCTGGTATTTCTGCAGCGCTGGTGCCGCGATCACGATATTCGATTCAAGCTGTTCAATCCCTCGCGGTTGGTGCAAGAGAGGTTGGAGAACACGAATGCAATGTCAGAGTTCGATATAGCGTCGTTGGACGAGATGATGGCGCTGCTCAGCCAAGCCGACCGGAGGTACATGCTGGCGTCGTGAAGGCGTCGCGTTGAGAGGCTGAGCGGATTCTTTGACTGCCCGCCGAATGAAAGCCAGGACCCTTCGACTGCGCCCAGGATGACACGGCACTTACTGGACGCGCAGAATCAGCTGCGTTCCGCTGTCCAGGTGGACGTTCCCACTGGTTGAACCCAATACGGCCACCGGGCCCGACATGTCGAGAGAGAGTCCTTTCATGCCAATTACGCCTTTACTGCTTGGACTGAGCGGGACGACCGTCGCGTTGCCTGCATTGTTCGATCCCATAGGGTCAGGAATGGGCGCCAGGTCCCCGGGATAGGAAGGGGGGACGCCCGAGGTGGAAGCATCGCCGAGCGGGGCGTGCTGGCCCGCCATGGGGACGCCCGGCTGACGGTCGGGCCGAGATAAATTTCCCTCAGAACTTGGCCCGAACTGCAATGGTCTCGCGATCGCCTGCACGGCCAGTTGCAGCGGCACTTCGCGTCCGTCTTTCAGCAGCATGCGATCAAAGGTGATTCCTATCATCGAATCTGGAGAGGCTTTGCTGCGGGCCTTGGCTTCGGTCACATGGCCGATGATTTTCGTGTTGCGCGGCACCACGATTTGACCATGCGCGAGGAGGTCGGTTGCGGTCTTGGCCTCGACCCGGTCGTTCGCTTTGGTCTTCTTGGCGTCCAACGACTTCGATAGTTCGACTGAGAGAATAGTTCCCGACGGGGGCGTGTCGGCTGGTGTCGGAGGTTTTGCAGCCGTAGCTGGGGCCGGCGGATTCGCGGTAGCTGGCTCCGGGGAAGCTTGTGCCCACGAGATCGCGGCAAAGGCAAGTATCACGGATGCCAGGTAGAGACTCTTCATCATCGTGCTGTACTCCTCATTTTTGCTGACTCCCTGCTGGTTATGATGCGTCCGGTCAGAACCAGGTTCCCTTCCTAGTTTCTATACTCCTCGCCGAACCTGACTTCGAGAACCTTTGCCTCCTGGCGGGCGCGAGCGATCTGAATGGGAATCAGCACCAGGAGCAGGATCAGCGCATAGCGATATTGCAACGCAATCAGGACTCCCGCAAGCAACAGCCCGCTGAACACGTAGATCGGATTTCTGATTTTTGAATAGATGCCCCAGGTTACAAGTTCTCGCGCCTGTGGGGTCACAGAAAATGACTTTCCCAACTGCCAGCGCGCGGTAAACAGCAAGACAGCGGCTGGAACAGCAATACAGAATCCCACCCGCCGTGCCGCGTTCCAGGGGCCCGGACGCAAGGCGACCACCGAGATGGCAAACAGCACCACGCAGAATTGCAGGATGAAGAGCGGCGTGATCTTTTCGCTACTGGAAACAGAGGTTGTCATGGGCGCTATTTCACGAATCCCTGGCGAATGCTATGGATAAAGTCGGTGTAGGCCGGGGTGGATCCTGCGGCCCGAACTGTCATTGCCACCTGGCCGCGATGATAGGCGGAGTGCGTGATCAGGTGCATCAGGATGTCATGTTTGCGGCTGTTCCAAGGCTCGCCCTTACTGTTGCGATAGCCGACCGGTTCAGCCAAGTCGGCTTCACTGCGGCTGGTCAGGTAGTCCTTCCAGAGGACTGGTAGCTCGGCCGCTTGCCTGTCGCATTCTTCGAGAGTGAACTCGGGCCACACGGGAAGGGTCTGCGGCTTCTGTTCGAGCCGAGCCATCCACAACCGTTGCGAGGAGAAAATGTGGGCCATCAATTGCACCACGCGAGGCAGTGGAGTGACTGCGGTGCGCAAGCCGGCAAGCACTTCCTGATTCGCCCATCCGTCGTAAGCGAAGAGACGGATGAAATGTTCAATCAGGTCCATGACATTATTCAAACACAGGCGGCGGCTCGCCGTACACGTCCCCCGGGCATGAGACCGTACGCGTGAACAAAACTGCTGGCAGATGGTCCAGGTGCGAGGCGATCGGATTTGTTTTGCTGATCGGCGGCTGGATCGAAGAGTGCGTCAAAATGAACCGTGTGAAACCGGGTCTCCGACCGTCCCCACACGACTTTAAACCAAAGAAAAGCCCCGCCGTTAGGCGGGGCTGGTAGACGAAGCTGCGATTCGGCCATAAATCAGGGTTAGTTCTTGTCGTTTTTCTCCTGCCTGTCTTCCTTGGCTTCGTGGGCGGCAGCCTGATGGCCAGCCATGGACAGCGCAGCCATGAAAGGTGCTGCGGCAGCAGGGGGCGTCACGTGCCCAGTGAGGACTCTGCGGAAGCCCACCTCGCGGCCGTAAATGGCGTTGGTCGAATCATCATCCTGCTCGATTACAGCACCCTCCAGAGTGAGACCGGCAAATGCGCCTTTGGAGCGGGAATACGTGAGCAGCTCCGAGTTCATTTTCCAGTCGGTGCCAGCCGACGCATGACGTCCCACCGGGCCGGCCGCGGCGGAGCCTTCCCCGCTCAGCTGAAATTTGCTCGACAGCAGATGCTGCAGACCCTTGTCGTTCATCACCAGCATCACCAGGTCGACGCCTTCCGCGCCAATCTGAAGACCCCAGCTTCCACCGCCGACAGAGATAAAGCCGGGTGCGCTCCAGCCCGTCGCCGTGCGACAACTGGCAACGCCGCGGCCATGCTTACCGCCGAATATGAAGCCGGCCTTGATCAGGTGCGGAACTACGACGATGCACTTCGCGTTGTCCAGCACTTCTTCCGGGATACCTTTGTCCGGCGCATCCATGATTTGCTTCAGCACATCGCCGGCATTCTGCAGGCGCTCCACAGAATCTTCTTTAGCATCGGCGAACGCCATGCTCCCGAGTAACGCGACTAAGCTTATTATCACTGCGAAAGATCGTTTCAAGTGTTCCTCCTTAGAAGTGGCAAGATCAAAATGTTGACGGTACCGATGTCGTGCTCGTCAGATTTCTCTGATCGAGCCTGCTCAGACCGCGGGTCTGCGACCGGTTATCAGCTGGATCAGAAGTACGACGACCGCGACCACCAGAAGAATGTGGATAAACCCGCCCAGCGTGTAAGAACTGACCAGCCCGAGCAACCACAGCACTAACAGAATTACGAAAATCGTCCAAAGCATAAGTCACCTCGTGGTCGATTGAGAGCAACCCTGGCCCAACGACGCTACTTTGATCCCGCGCTCTGGATTGGGAGTTGTATGGCATCGCATGGGTTCTGATACGGTGAACACTGTAAAAACACGAGGACTAAACCTTAGTGTGATACCCAAGATTTGTGACTGGTCATCCTGAGTGGCCGCTTCGCGGCCACTCAGTCGAAGAAGCTCTATGGCTACATACATTCGGCGTCTTTTGGGCCTTCCACTCCGGCGCGCGTTAAGCTGGCAGGGATCCTTCGACTCCCCCGGCCCATTCGCAGGCGGATGGGCTGGTTCCGCTCAGGATGACATTGCTATTGATTGTTCTCAGCGACTGGTGATGACATTGTTATTGTTTTCGGAGACTAGTATTGATATCCAGATCGACGATGATGTCGTCTAACTCAGAAACAGACCTCATTGCGAGGAGGCACCATGAAGCGCAGAGATTTCATTATCGGAGCAACCTGCGGAGTGGGAGCGGCGTGGATCGGCACCCGAGACCTGGCGCGGGCGATGAGTGCGTTGCCCGCCCTGCCACGCAAGTTCAGCGCCGCCGAGACGGTGACGCTGGGCAAAACCGGAATTACAACCAGTCGTCTTGCCATGGGAACCGGAACGGTCGGCAGTGGACATCATTCTCATCAGACTGCGCTCGGCGTGAAAGGTCTGTCCGATCTCCTGCTGAACGGCCATGACAACGGTTTACGATTTTTCGATGCCGCGGATGCTTATGGAAGCCATCCCCATGTAGCGGAGGCGCTGAAGCATGTGCCTCGCAACAAAGTCACTATTCTCACCAAGACCTGGGCGCGCGACCCGGCGGAAGCTCGCGCCGATCTCGACCGCTTTCGCAGGGAACTCGGAACTGATTACCTCGATATCTGCCTGATGCACTGCCTTACTGAAGGCGACTGGACCGAGCGCTACCGGGGCGTCATGGACGTTTTTTCCGAAGCCAAAGAGAAAGGAATCATCCGGGCGCACGGCTGCTCCTGTCACAGCATTGAGGCGCTGCGCGCGGCGGCCAAGTCGCCCTGGGTCGAAGTCGATCTGGTGCGTATCAACCCCATTGGCTCGCACATGGACGCCGATCCCGACACCGTGGTCAGTGTGCTGCGCGAAATGAAGGCTGCGGGAAAAGGAATTGTCGGCATGAAGATCCTCGGCCAGGGCGACTTACGCAATCGGCAGGACGAAGCTCTGAAATATGCGCTGTCTCTCGGCGTGCTTGATGCCTTCACCATCGGCGCTGAGAGCAAGACGGAACAGGAAGACCTGATCCGTAGAATATCGGCATCTGTTTAGCGGCGAGGCGGAAGCCGACTTTCAAACCGACAAGCCGATGCCGCGTGCGAGCTAGAACTGTAGCGCCGCCGTCCCGTCGGCGGTCGTGGGGGCGTCCCGCCCCCACATCCGAGGGCGGGACGCACTGACGGCCGAAAGCTGAGAGCTAATGGCTAACTCTCAGCTCTCAGTTGTCCAACCCAACAAGTTTGGATTTCGATCGTACCGCATTCCACCCAACGGCTCTTTCACCGCTCAGGGGCTTTGGTCGATTCGTGTGTCGCACTCAGGGCTTACGTGTGTGCGTGAGAACTGACTTGTTTTCCGCGAAGAATTAGGGCACAAAAGAAGCATGTCGCGATTTTTGCCCTACAACCCCGAGCAGGCGTACTTGCTACCCCCGAGTGTGAAGGATGAACTGGGAGCGGACCATCTTTGTTTTTTCATTCGGGACGTAGTCCGACGTTTGGATCTGAGCGCTTTTGAGGAAGCGTACAGCGAAGAAGGCGGGGTGCTGGATGCGCCGGAGTTGATGTTAAATGTCTGGTTGTACGGCTATGCCCTGGGGATCACGTCGGCGCGACTGATCGAGCGGCGCATGGTGGAGGATCTGGCCTTCCGGTACTTAGCTGGGGGTGCGCGTGTGGACAACTGGGCACTGGCGGATTTTCGGCGGCGGCATGGACGAGGGATCAACGATACCTTCACCCAGGTTCTGGAGTGGGCAGGGCAGATGGGATGGGCCAGGCTAGGGCGGGCGGTGATCGATTCCACCCGGGTGAAGGCGAGCGCCTGCCGCGACCGGGTGGACACAGAGCAGAAGTTGCGGAACGAGCGGGCCAAGCTGCGACGTCAGGTGCGGCGGTGGCAGAAAGCCTGCGATCGGGATGATAGCGAACCAGGGGGGTTGAAAGTGGCGATCCGGTTGGCCGAAGAAAAACTGGCAAAGATGCCGCGCCGGTTGGAGCGACTGCGCAAGACGGGGATGCAGAAGCTGTCCCGCACCGATGAGGACGCACGGTTTCTGCGCCAGCGCGGACAGAGCTTCGAACTGGGATACACGGCTGAGATCGCGGTCAGCGACGATCATCTCATCCTGGCGCAACGGGTAACGCAGAACGCAACGGACAATCAGTGGTTATTGCCTCTAGTGGACGCAGTGGAGCAGCAGTGCGGCACACGGCCAGCTCAGGTGCTGGCCGACAGCGGTTTCTTCTCCGTGGCCAACATCGAGGAACTGGCGAGGAGAGGAATCGACGGGTATGTACCGGACTCGAACCTGGCGCGGGAGTTGAACACAGGACAGCGGGCCGTTGGCATCGGCCGCAATCGCATCCGCAGCCCACAACTGCGCTGTATGCGGCGGAAATTGCGCTCTCCCGCCGGACGAACTGTATACGGGAGGCGTAAGGCAGTAGTGGAACCGGGGTTGGGAGTCTTGAAACAGCAACCCGGGATGCGTCAGTTCCGAACCAGAACTCTGAGGAAAGTGGGGATTGAATTTACCTTGGCGGCTCTGGCCTACAACTTGACGCGACTCTACTACGGCCGGAGCCGCTAGACAATCGGATCGGCAAACCTAACAACGCGGTGGATTGTATTTTAAGTGATTGAAAGATCGCGTTCTCACGCACACACGTACGCCCCGGGCTTTATTCTGGCGCCGCTTTGCGGCTATCGAAATTGACAGCCGGCAGGGCCTGCCCTGAGAGCAGCCGAAGGGAATGCCGGCGCTACTTCGTCAGCAGCATACGCAGATCGCTTCCCGTCATTTCCTTCGGCTGTGGGATCCCCAGCATGCCCAGCACCGTGGGGGAAATATCGCGTAGGGAGCCGCCAGGCTTTAGGGAGAATTTCTTTCCGTTTTCCGCGACCACGATAAATGGCACCGGGTTCGTGGTGTGGGCGGTGTGCGGGCCACCAGTGGCGGGATCGATCATCATTTCGGCGTTGCCATGATCGGCGGTGATCAGCAGCGCGCCGCCCTTGGCGCGGACTAGCGGTTCGATCCGGCCCAGGCAGACGTCCACGGTTTCGACCGCCTTCACTGTGGGCTCGATCCTTCCCGAATGCCCGACCATATCGGCGTTGGCAAAGTTCACGATGATGACATCGAAAGTCCCATCCTCGACCGCCTTGATGACCGCGTCGGCAATTCCGGCGGCGCTCATCTCTGGCTTCAGGTCGTAGGTGGCAACTTTCTGTGACGGCACCACCAGTCGGTCTTCCCCAGGAAAAGGCTGCTCGACTCCGCCGTTGAAAAAGTACGTGACGTGAGCGTACTTCTCGGTCTCTGCGACCCGCAGGTTGCGCAGGCTCGCCTGCCCCAACACGTTGGCGAGAATATTGTCCAGCGACTCTGGTGGGATTACGAGCGGAAGCGAAAATTTCTTGTCGTACTGAGTCATGCAAACGTATTGGAGATTTTTCGGCACGCGATCGCGCGGGATGGCAGCGTCAAGATCGGCAGCCCCTGGCAGATCGCTTCCCGCTTGCGGGTTCAGACCGCTGTTGCGGGTCAGGGCGCGGGTGATCTGGCGGACACGATCGGCGCGGAAGTTGAAGCAGATGCATGAGTCTTCATCGCGTATGGTGGTCAGCGGCTCGCCGCGATTGTCCAGGCAAACGAAAGGGACGATGAATTCGTCGGTCACGCCTTTGTTGTACGAATCTTTTACGCCCTGGACGGGGTCGACGAATTTGCCGCCTTCGCCGTCGCCGAAAAGCATCGCATTGAACGCCTTGGCAATGCGCTCCCAGCGGCGGTCGCGATCCATGGCGTAATAACGCCCGTTCACCGAGGCGATCTTTCCTGTGTTGTACTCGCGCATCTTCTGCTGCAGTTGTTCCAGATATCCTGCACCGTTTGTGGGCAGGGTGTCGCGGCCGTCCATAAAGGCATGCACGAAGACCCGGTCAACACCGTTTTGTTTCGCCATCCTGAGCAGAGCATAGAGATGAGTTTGATACGAATGCACTCCGCCATCCGAAAGCAATCCGAAAAGATGCAGCCGACGGCCGCCCGACCGTGCATTTTTCATGGCGCTGAGCAGGACCGGGTGCGAGAAGAACTCGCCATTCTGGATCATCAGCTCGATCCGGCTGCTGTCCATATGCACGATGCGCCCGGCGCCGATGTTGAGATGGCCGACTTCGCTGTTGCCCATCTGGCCGTCGGGCAGACCGACGTATTGGCCGCTGGTCTGAATCAAAGTGTTGGGATATTCGCGCAGCAGGCGGTCATACGTAGGCTTGCGGGCCAGAGCGATTGCGTTGGCTTTGGTTTCGGCGCGGTATCCCCAGCCGTCAAGGATGATCAGCACAAGTGGTTTGGGACGGTTCATTAAGCTCCTGGCATTGCGTCTGGCTCGCCGAAAAATGACTACGGAGGCGCAGAGGAACAAGGAAAATTGGGAAGAACAGAAATTATAGGCGACCAGGAGAGGTTTTCAAATCTGCGGCCGCATAATATAGTCGTTCTAGCCAGTGTCGAACAGCTTTTTCCCAGGTCAGGAATCGCCGCCAAAATCTGGTTCGACACGAACGGAGAATTTCATGCCCATAAGCGAACTTCTGCTGACTGAATTCGATGCTGAAATGAAAACGACGCGCACTACGTTAGAGCGCATCCCTGCGGGCAAGGAGGACTTCCGGCCTCATCCCAAATCGATGCCGCTGAACAAACTTGGTCCACACGTGGCCGAACTGGCGGGATTTGGTCACACCGTGCTGACTACTCCCGAGCTTGATTTCTCCAAAGGCAGCTCTAAGCGCGTGGCCTTTGAGTCCAACGACCAACTAGTGCGGGTTTTTGATGAGGGGGCGGCCAAGGTTCGCGCTGCGCTCAAGAACACGCCCGATGAGGCGTGGACCCAGAACTGGAAGCTGAGCTTTCAAGGCAAGCCCATTTTCAACGGCTCGCGTTTTCTGGCTTACCGGCAAATGTTTCTGAATCACCTGGTGCATCACCGCGCCCAACTCGGCGTGTACCTGCGTCTCAACGATAAGCCGCTGCCCGCTACCTATGGGCCTTCGGCCGACGACACGATGGGATTCTAGTCGGGGCTGTGTGGGGCGGACAAGAGTGTCCACCCCACACGACCCACTATCCTCCAAAGTTCAAGGCCTTCATCCCTAAGAACCTCGCCCCATCGCCTAACTCTTCTTCAATCCGCAGCAATTGGTTGTATTTCGCGATGCGATCGGTGCGCGAGGCTGAACCGGTTTTGATTTGGCCGGCTCCGGTCGCTACCGCCAGGTCGGCGATGAATGTGTCCTCAGTCTCTCCCGAGCGGTGAGAAATGATGGACGTATAGCCATTGCGGCGCGCCAGGCCGATCGCGTCCAGGGTCTCGCTCACCGTGCCAATCTGGTTGACCTTGATCAGGATCGAGTTGGCCACATGTTTGTCGATTCCCTCTTGCAAAAACGACACATTGGTCACGAATAAATCGTCGCCGACAAGCTGGATCTTTCCGCCCAGCTCTTTAGTGAGATTCTGCCATCCGTCCCAGTCATTTTCTGACAAGCCATCTTCGAGCGACACGATCGGATAGTCGTTTGCCCATTTCGCCCAGAAGCGGACCATGTCGTCGGAACTCTTGGCCGACTTGTCGGATTTTTTGAAGACGTACTTGCCGTCCTGATAGAACTCGCTGGCTGCGGGATCCAGCGCGATGGCGATTTCTTCTCCAGGCTTATATCCCGCCTGCGTGATGGCCTCGAGAACAACTTCAATGCCCTCGACATTCGATTTCACCGATGGCGCAAAGCCACCTTCATCGCCGACTGCGGTGTTGTAGCCGCGCTTCTTGAGCACGCTTTTCAGGGTGTGAAATACCTCGACGCCCCAGCGCAGCGCGTCCGAGAAAGATTCGGCGCCGACCGGCATTACCATGAACTCCTGAAAGTCGACGTTGTTGTCGGCGTGAGCGCCGCCGTTGAGGATGTTCATCATCGGCGTAGGCAGAATGTTGGCGCCGGATCCGCCGAGATAACGGTAGAGCGGCAGGCTGAACGCGGTCGCCGATGCCCGCGCTGCCGCCATCGAAATCGCCAGGATGGCATTGGCACCCAGACGGCCCTTGTTCTCGGTGCCGTCGAGTTCGATCATTTTCTGATCGAGGGCGCGTTGGTCGGCAGCGTCCAGGTTGGCTAGCGCGTCGGCAATTTCACCGTTCACGTTTTCCACCGCTTTGAGCACACCTTTGCCCAGATAGCGTTGCTTATCGCCGTCCCGCAATTCGACGGCTTCATGCTCGCCCGTGGATGCGCCGCTCGGAACTGCCGCGCGTCCTCGCGTTCCATCCGCCAGTGTGACTTCGGCTTCGACGGTAGGGTTGCCGCGCGAATCGAGAATCTCCCGCGCCTGGATTTCCTGAATTTGCGTAATGACGTCCATGATTGCTTGTATGCCCCTTGCTTTGGTTGTGTGGTGAGACTGGCGATTATATCGGTTTTTTGGTGTGGCGCGGGCGCCCTCGCCCGCGTGACTCTCGACCGGAGCAAAAAGTATGAGGCGCTCGGCCCACGGCGGGACCGTTGCCCTTGGTCCTCCACCCGGCGAGACTGTGGCGTCGTCACGCGGGCGAGTCGCCCGCGGCCACACAAGTTCTCCGCTCCGCCCGTGTCTACGCTGGTTCCTCGAGTTTTTCACAGGCTGTGAGTGGGCGCTGGTGCTCTAGAGTCGAAACAGGATGTCCGATCGCACGGAAACTCTGGCAGTGGGCTCACGTGCACCGGAATTTCTGCTGTCGGCGGCGAACCGTGACGGTATTTTCTCCCTTTCCGGTTTCCTGTCGCGCGGGACGCTGATCGCGGAGTTCCTGCGCGGCACCTGGTGACCGAACTGCGTGAAACGTATGGCTCAGTTAGAGCCAATGAAAACCGATATCGAACAGGCAGGAGCGCAACTGGTGTACATCGCGGCGGAGAAAAGTACGGGAGTGTGGAAGCCGGCGAAGTTTTTGCAGTCGCATCCCGTGTCGTACCCCTTTCTGCTCGATGAAGACCGCCTGGTGACGAAAGCTTATGGGCTCTATCACGGGCTCGGCATCGATGCGATAGACATCGCGCATCCGGCGAGCCTGGTTATCGCTCGCGACCGGAGAGTCGAGTACATCTATCGCGGGGCCAGCCAGACGGATCGGGCGCCCTTCGATCGGGTCATGGGGACATTGAAGAAATTATTGGCTCCCGGGTAAGCACGTTGATCGGGTTTCGGCAAACTTTGGAGTGGTCAATCAGGAGGCGGAATGAAGAAAATATTTGCAATGCTTGCTGTGGTGGTGCTGGCAATCGCGGCTGGGGCTCAAACCAATATGGCTCTTCCCGCAGGCACAGCGTTCAAAGTCAAACTGGAAAACACGATGTCCACTTTCTCCAGCAAGGAAGGAGATGCCTTCTCCGGCCGAGTGGTGAATGCTGTCATGCTCGACGGGAAGACCGTAATTCCGGTCGGCGCCACCGTACAGGGGCGGGTGACCAAGGTCAACGAACCACGCCGCATCGCGGGCAAACCCACTATCGGAATTCTTCCCGAAACAGTAGTTCTGCCCAATGGTGAACGCTACATGCTTAATGCCACGATGGTAGACACCAGTCTGCGCAACGGAACCGATGTGAATACAGAAGGACAGTTCAAGGGTGACGGTATGGATGGAAAAGACCTGACCGAAATCGGCATGGGCACCGGCGCTGGCATGCTGATCGGGGGGTTAGCTCATCACGGCAAGGGTTTGCTGATCGGTGGTGGAATTGGCGCCACTCTCACGGTTGCACATTGGCTGGGCAAGAAGCGCTCGGCAGTGCTGCCTTCAGGGACAGAGTTGATGATGGAATTGAGCCGCCCGCTGGCGATGACGGCAGAGACCGCCGGTCAGTAATTAAGTCGGGATCCTCCCTCGCCACGAAGTGGCAAAAGAATGTAGCCCCGGGCGCAAGCCCGGGGTGAAAATCGAAACGACGTAGCCCTGAAAGGGCGAAGCAATGCCGGCGATGTGAGCTTCGTGCCTCCGTTTTCTTGGCTACAACGCAATCAAATCTTCTTCCCTCAGTAGCTGCAGTTCCATCCATCCCTCGACCGGAAGCGCGTCCGTGGGCAGGCCGTTTTGCCACAGACTGAAGCGTAGCCTTAGCTTGGCTGTGGCTGGAATGACTGGCGCGCCCTTCGCAGTTTCGCTTGCTGAACCCGCGGGAAGATACTGCAACCAGCCCAAAGGGAGCTTGAATTCGAAATTTCGGAGCAGAGCGACGGCCACCTGATCCGTGGGCCGGTCGGAAGCGGCGAGAGGCATTCCGGCCTCGGCAACGCTGACCTTCCAACTCCGTACCTTACGGGCTGCCACGGCCACGTCGAGACGCAGCGTGCGGGGTAGCGGCTCGCCTTCCGCAGCCGAGAACTCAAGGTTCACCACGATTTCGAAATCCTCACCTGGAACTTTATTCTCGACAAAGTCGAGGCGTCCGTAGATGTGGGATTCGTCAATTCCGGCGTAGACCGCGTCGAGTAGAAATTGTTTGCCGTGCATTGCCCCGGCACGCCGGTCAGCGGTATAGACGGCGGCCCCTATCCATTCGAAGTAGCGCACCATATCGCCGGTTATTCGGGGATGAATATAGGCCGTCTGAGGCAGGACGGCGGGCCGCTCGGCCCCACCCATGATGGGCTGGGACAGGTAGTCTGGCGGCCGGCTGCCCAGCAGCTGATAAATATTCGAAAGGTGCTTGCGATAGAGTTCATCGAATTCGCGATCGTTGGCGGAATGGTGCTCCGGCCCGTACCACCAGTTCCAGTCGCTGCCTTCCGCAATCAGGATTTCTTCGAAGGCGAGCTGCCGCTGGGCCTCGCTGGCCGTGGAGGCCGCTTGCGCGTAGAAGTTTCGCGCATGGTAAAGATAGTCCCAGGCGCGGTTGTCCTCCGGGGCGCCGATCCAGACATTGAAATTGGCATGAATCCACGAGCCTGGGACCAGCGACTTAAGCGGGGAAAACTGCTGCTGCCGTTGAATGGCCTCGGACACCGTCGTTGCCTCTACTCCAGCCTCGCGCTGCAGCGCATCGTAGAAGCGGCGCAGGAATTCGCGGCCGGATTGAGGATAGTATTCCCATGCATTTTCGCCATCCAGGATGATAGGAATTACCGCGTCATGTCCTGCATCAAGAATTGGCTGGGCGGATTGCTTAATGTTATGCATGATGTGGGCCGCGGCGTCCTGCGGGGCCATGCCGGAGTACACAAACCCGATCAGGTCCGAGATGGTGTGATCGCGAAAAATCAGCTTCATTTCAGCCTGATCGCTCTCGAAGCGATGGATGGTGTAGAGCTTCCCGGCCAACTCAGCCGGCAGGTGGCCATGACCGTCGCGCCCGAAGGAAACTCCCAGGCTACGGCCTAACACTTCTTCGTCGGTGGCCATCCACTTCACGCCTAGACCCTGAGCGATGCCCAGAGCCTCTTCCGAGACACTGCCTTCAGACGGCCAAAGACCCTGCGGCCGAATTCCAAAAACTTCCTGATGCAGATTCAGGCCTCGCAGTAGTTGCTCCCGGGCATCCTCGGGATGGCGAAAACGATTCTGCGGCAAAGGCAGGCCGGGGCTCGAAACTGCACCCATGTTGGTATCGCAGACCAGGGGCAGAATGGGGTGATAGAAGGCGGAGGTCGAAATTTCGATTCGTCCCTGCTGTGCCGCTGTGCCATGGACGGGCAAGACCTTGGCCAGCAGTTCCCGCTCCCGCGTCATCACGAAGCGCTGATCTTCGAGGGAGTAGTCGCGCCCTTTTTGAATGAGCCCCGCAATGTCGTGGTCATCCAGAAAAAATTCATCGAACCAGGCGATTTGCGAAAGTATTTGCAGGTCGGTAAAGTCCTGTGCGGAGAAATATTTTTCCCCGCTTTCGGGTGTGCCGCCGGCACCGCGAAACCGGTCCCATAACTCCCGGTACCGGGGGTATCGCTCGATGAGATTTGCTGGATTGGCCTGGAACAGATACTGCAATGCAAAACGACGGTCGTGAGGAGTCAGCTCTTTTGCGGGCTTGGCGGCAACTTCCAGGAACGGGTCACGCGCCGCCCCGGTCACGTAGTCCTGTATTTGCGTGATCAATGACGGGACGAGATTGAAGGTCTGGTGAACGTTGGGAAACTCATCGAGCAGTTTGACCATCCCATAGTAGTCTTTGAGCGCATGCAGCCGGACCCACGGTAGCCGGTATTCGCCGGTGACCAGGTCCTTGTAAAACGGCTGATGCTGGTGCCACAGAACTACAACGCGCAGAACGGGCATGAGCGTGAGATTTCCAAATCGAAGCTAGCAGTCTAGCAGGGATACCACGGGCAGGCGATGTTACCAAAGCGCGCGTGGTGGTGTAATTTGAATGCCCCAAGAGAATGGTCATTCCGAAGCGCGGCCCTAGCGCGCGAGGAATCTGCTGCTTCGCTGCCGGCAGCAAGCAGATTCATCGCCGATCAAGCTGGCTTCGGAATGTGCTCTGGCGGCAAAACTGCACCACAGACCGAAACTCCGGTACACTAGACCAGCATTTCATGAACGATGAGTAAAGAGACTACATCGACGTTAGCCCCGCCCCCGAGCAGCGCTGTCAGCTTGCTGACCGACCAGGATCTCCATCTTTTCAACGAAGGCACCCACTACCGAATTTACGACAAGCTGGGCGCACACCTCACCACGGTCGCCGGAAATCCAGGCACGTACTTTGGGGTCTGGGCGCCAAACGCTGCCTCGGTTTCGGTGGTCGGCGACTTTAACGGCTGGGACACGCAATCTCATCCACTCCAGGCACGCGGAAGTTCGGGCATCTGGGAAGGCTTTGTGCCGGGACTCGGTAAGGGCGGGCTCTACAAGTACCACATCGTTTCCCACAATCAGGGATACGTCGGCGAGAAAGCCGACCCGTTTGGCATGCTCCATGAGAAGCCGCCACGCACGGCATCCGTCGTGTGGGACCTCGAATACCATTGGGCCGACAAGGAGTGGATGGAAACGCGGACGAAGCGCGATTCGCTGCAGGCGCCGATTTCGGTCTACGAGGTTCATCTCGGTTCCTGGATGCGGGTGCCGGAAGAGGGCGACCGGCCGCTGAGCTACCGTGAAACTGCGCCCCGCCTGGCGGAATACGTCAAGCGGATGAATTTTACCCACGTAGAGCTGATGCCCATCATGGAGCATCCGTTCTACGGCTCGTGGGGCTATCAGACCACCGGATATTTCGCACCTACCTCGCGCTATGGCACGCCCCAAGATTTCATGTACTTGGTGGATTATCTGCACCAGAATGGCATTGGAGTAATTCTGGACTGGGTGCCATCGCACTTCCCTACCGACGCGCACGGGCTCGCATATTTCGACGGGACTCATCTTTTCGAACATGCCGACGCGCGCAAGGGCTTTCATCCTGACTGGAAGACTTTCATCTTCAACTACGGCCGCAACGAAGTCCGCAGCTTTCTTATGGCGAGCGGTCTGTTCTGGCTGGACAAATATCACATTGATGGCCTGAGAGTGGATGCCGTCGCCTCGATGCTCTATCTCGATTATTCGCGCAAGGCCGGCGAGTGGATTCCCAACAAGTTTGGCGGCCGCGAGAATCTCGAGGCCATCGATTTTCTGCGGCAGTTCAACACCGAGGCTTACAAGGAGTATCCGGGCATCCAGACCATCGCGGAGGAATCGACGGCGTGGCCAATGGTCTCGCGCCCAACCTACGTCGGCGGCTTGGGCTTCGGCATGAAGTGGGACATGGGATGGATGCACGACACACTCTCCTACTTCTCCGTGGATCCGATTCACCGCCGGTATCATCACAATCAACTCACCTTCCGCATGCTCTACGGCTTCACCGAGAATTTCGTGCTGCCGCTCTCGCATGACGAAGTGGTGCACGGCAAAGGTTCCCTCATCGGCAAAATGCCAGGAGACGAGTGGCAGAGATTTGCCAATCTGCGCCTGCTGTTCGGTTACATGTACGCCCAGCCGGGCAAGAAGATGCTGTTCATGGGTTGCGAATTCGGCCAGGTGCGGGAGTGGGCACATGACACCAGCCTGGAGTGGCATGTCCTGCAATATCCAGTGCACCGAGGTGTGCAGAACTGGGTCGCGCAGTTGAACCAGGTCTATCGCGAGCAGGCCGGGCTGCACCAACTCGACACCGACTCCGCAGGGTTTGAGTGGATCGACTGCAATGACACCGCTGCCAGCGTTATTTCACTGTTGCGCAAAAGCCGAACGCCTGCCGGCGAAATTGTGATCGTCTGCAATTTCACTCCCGTCCCTCGCTACGGATATCGGGTAGGCGTGCCCTCCGGTGGATTCTGGCGAGAACTTCTGAACAGCGACGCCCAGGAATACGGTGGAAGCGGCATGGGGAACCTGGGAGGTGTCCACGCGGATGCTCAACCCACCCACGGCCGGCCATTCTCGGTAAGCTTGACCCTGCCCCCGCTGTCGGCCCTCTTCCTGAAATCCGAATAAGGTGTGGGGCGGACACTCCTGTCCGCCGCCTTTGAAGTTGATTTGGATTGATGGTGGCCGGGGTGTGCAGAGGGGCCGATAACTCGATTGCCGCAGAACCTAGAGTCAAAGCGGCGGCGGACAACAGTGTCCGCCCCACGGCCGTGCTATTCTCCCCTCTAAGGCGTGGCCCATGCGCATTCTGACCCGCTACATCCTGAGTGAAGTGATTTCCCATGCCGCCATCGGCATTGCGGTGTTCACGTTTGTGCTGTTCACTCGGGACCTGGGCCACATTCTCGACCTCGTCGTACGCAACAGTGCGCCACTGCCCAGCGTGCTCGAAATCTTCGTTTTCACCCTGCCGGTCGCATTCACTTACACCATCCCGATGGGAGTGCTGGTCGGAATACTGATCGGGCTCAGCCGTCTTGCAGCCGACAGTGAGATCACCGCCATGCGGGCCAGCGGCATCGGCGTGTGGACATTCCTGCGAGTGATTTCCATCTTCGCCGTGACCGCCTGGGTGCTGGCGATGTTCAACGCCGTGTACCTCGCTCCGGAATCGCAAGCAGCGCTGGGGAGGCTCGAGGACCGGCTCAAGTCGTCACAGGTCTCTTTTGAAGTGCAGCCCCGAGTTTTCTACGAAGGCTTTCCCAAGCTCGTGCTTTACGTACAGGACGTGAAGACCGCGCAAGGGGCCGCCATCTGGAAGGGCGTGTTCATCGCGGACATCACGAACCCGGCCGCGCCCCGCATTACTCTGGCCCGGCAAGGCATCCTGGTCAGTGAAGGGCCGCAGATGCTGCATCTTCACTTGACCAACGGATCAACCCACGAAACCGACACCGCCTCACCCGACCACTATCAGATCTCCACTTTCGACCAGACCGATGTACCTATTCCGATCCCGCAGACTGACAATCGCGACCAGGAACCGGTTCCCGCGACGCAAATGCTCACCTGGGACCTGCCAGGCCAGGCCCGCAAGGTCAAGAAGTACGTGGCGCCTTGGTACCTGATCGAGTTCCATCGCCGCTTCGCCTTGCCTACCTCGTGCTTGGTGCTGGCACTGGTAGGAATTCCGTTGGGACTTTCGTCTAAGAAAGGCGGCAAGTCAGCGGGGTTCGTGCTCACTATTCTGCTGGTGTTTGCTTACTATTCCGTCACTTTGATCGGCGTGTCGCTGGCCCGCCAGGGAAAGGTGCCGCCCGCGCTGGGCGCCTGGCTCGCCAACCTTGTTTTTTTCCTGGGTGGCGCGTTTTTGTTGTGGCGGGCGGAACGGCGTCCGTTTGAGATTGGCTCTTTTCGGGCCAAATGGAACCCTCTGAAATCCAGACTGGTGCAAGGCGGAAAAAATCTCCTCCGATTCAACCGGCCGGAGGACGCTTTTCAAAGAGCCGTCAACCGCCGCCGTATGTTCAGCGCCAGCTTCCCCATGATTCTGGACGATTACGTTCTGCGGGATTTTCTGATCTATCTGACCATGATCGTGGCGTCGTTCCTGATGTTGTTACAGGTGTTCACGCTTTTCGAGTTGCTGGGAGACATCCTGCGCAACCGGATTTCGCCGCTGATCGTGGGCGAGTATCTGCTCAACGTTGCGCCTTTTTTTCTCTACAACGTTCTGCACCTGAGTATTCTGCTGGCCGTGCTGGTCACGCTCGGCCTGATGCAGAGGTCCAATGAGATTACGGCGATCAAAGCCACCGGCATCAGCATCTACCGCGTGATTGTTCCTATCCTGGTGGTGTCGACCATGCTGGCGGCGGGACTGTTCTTTTTCGACCAGTTCTATCTTCCGCACGCCAACCGGCGGCAGGATGCGTTGCGCAACCTGATCAAGGGCAAGCCGGCACAGACCTATCTGAATCCCGATCGCAAATGGATTTTCGGACAGCACTCCACCATTTACTACTATCAGCTGTTCGATCCCGACCGAGACCAGTTTGGCAATCTTTCGGTCTTCCAGTTCGACCCGGCGACGTTCCAGCTGACCTCGCGGGTTTACGCCGACCAGGCGCACTGGGAAGAACGGCTGCAACGCTGGGTGTGCACCCAAGGCTGGGAACGGAGCGTGCACGGATCCGCCATTACCGACTACCGCACATTCGACGTAGCCACGTTTGCCACGATCAGTGAGGCGCCGGCGTATTTCAAGAAGGAGGTGCGGCAGTCTTCCGAAATGAACTCGGAAGACCTGCGCCGCTACATCCGCGATCTGCAGCAGAGCGGCTTCGATGTGGTGCGGCTGAAAGTCCAACTGCAAGAGAAATTTGCTTTCCCGCTCAATTCACTCATCATGGCAGTGCTGGCGATTCCGTTCGCGCTGGCTGCAGGAAAGAGAGGCGCGGTTGCCGGCGTCGCCACGGCTGTGGGAATCGGGTTGCTGTACATCATGGTGGGGAGATTGTCCGAGTCGATGGGAAATGTCAGCCAGTTGCCACCGTTCCTGGCGGCCTGGGCGCCGGATTTGCTGTTTGGTTTGGCGGGTGGATATCTAATTCTCAAAGTGCCTACATAGCCTCTTGCGGGACGATGCCTGTTCGCAAACCCAAGCTTTTCTGTAGACTGTGGATCGCAATAACTGCATCCATTAGGGAGAATGCCGATGTCACAGCCTTTCAGCCCGGACCCACTGTCCGGCTTCTCAGGCTTTATCCTCGCGACAATACTCAGCTGCTCGATATGGGCTTGTCCGGCCCACGCACAGGCCGCCGCAAAACCGGCTGAGTCCGCCGCTCCGGTCCCGCTGGCGCCCGCGCCGCCGGTCAGCCCGCAATTGCAGCCGGATGGAACCGTGATTTTCCAGCTGGCCATGCCGAACGCCGCGAAAGTGGAACTCCATCTCGAAGGCACGAAGGATCCGGTGCCCATGACGAAGTCGGCGGACGGCACGTGGAGCGTCACCGTGCCTGGGCTGGCTCCTCAGTATTACAGCTACTCGTTCAAAGGGGATGGCACCGACGTTCTCGACCCGCACAACGTGACGCTCAAGCCCAGCTTCTTCAGCGTGCAGAATGTTTTTCTCGTTCCCGGTCATCCGCCCATGGCGTGGGAACCGGCAAACGTTCCTCACGGAGTGGTGCATCATCACTATTACCGCTCGAATATTGTTGGAATAAACAGCGAGTATTACGTCTACACTCCGCCCAACTCTGATCCGGGCAGCAAGCAGAAATACCCGGTGCTGTACTTGCTTCACGGGTACAGCGACGATCCCAGCGCCTGGACGCAAATGGGAAAGGCCAACGTTATCCTCGACAACCTCATCGCGCAGGGGAAGGTCAAACCCATGATCGTCGTGATGCCGCTCGGCTACGGAACCATGGAAGTGATTACCCGGGGATGGCACACCTGGAACGATCCCGAATTGGTTCACCGCAACTACTCCAGGTTCTCAGACGCCCTGTTTCAGGAAGTCATGCCGCTGGTGAAAAAACAATATCCTCTCTCGGACAAACGCGAAGATCATGCTGTCGCCGGACTTTCCATGGGCGGAGCGGAAAGCCTGCTGGTGGGCCTCAATCACATTGACGACTTTGCTTATGTGGGTGGCTTCAGCTCGGCCCCGCTGGGAGGGAGCGAGCACGGCGACTTCGCACTACGCTTCCCGGGAATTACCATCCAATCAGCTCCGCAGATCAATTCCCGGTTGCGAGTGCTCTGGATTGCCTGCGGAACCGAAGACGGCCTGTTCGATGCCAACCAGAAACTCATCGCCTGGTTGAAGCAGCAAGGCCTGCAACCGACTGCCATCCAAACCCCAGGCAGGCATGTGTGGATGCTGTGGCGTGACAATCTCACGCAATTCGCGCCGCTGCTCTTTTCAAAGTAGAACGCAAGCAAAGGGCAGCGCTGTTCGCTGCCCTCAGCTGTGAGACCAGAAACTAGAAACCGGAAACTTACTCAGCCGCAACCGCCCCGGGTTGTCCTCCGGTGATGCTCACCGGTCCACCCACCAGGCCGAGCAAACCCACGGTCGAATCGAAACTGTAGACTGAGACCGAAGATGATCCCAGATTAGGAACATATAGGTAGTCCGTGGTGCCGCCGGTTGCCGTGACCGTCGTTGTCCCCACGCGGATCGCCGCCCCCACCGGAGTGGCTCCGGTCGAGATCACCGCTTGCGTGTTCGCCGCGAGTACGCCGGTTCCAGTGGCGACTTTGTATTGTGAAATCTGATTGGATTGCCGGTCGACCACAAAAAGGAATTTTCCCGAAGGCGCGGCGACGATCGCAACCGGATTGATTCCCGAGGAGAAGGGCGAGCCTTCAGCTGCAGTGAGGCTACCGTCCGGGCTGGTCGGATCGCTGCAGGAGGTCAGGACCTGACCGCATATCGCAAAACCCGAGATGGTGCTCGCATTGGCGACATAGAGAAAACCCCCATCTGCCGTGATCGTCAGGGTAGAAGGCGTGTTGCCGACGGGCACGACTGGTCCTCGCGTCAGTACGCCGGAGGCGTCCACCGAGAATTTGCTGACCGTGCTATCGAACTGGTTGGAGACGTAGAGGAACTTTCCGTCGGGCGTGACTGCTACACCGGAGGGCCCGGTCCCACCCGGAGCGCCGGGTACGGCCACGACAAAAGGTGAACCAGACACTTCGGTCAAACCCGTATTGCTCACAGCGAACACAGAAACTGTGCCGGAATTCGGGTCGATCTGTAGTCCCTGATTGGCCACAAAGAGGAAGTGGCCGGCCGAGTCCATGGCCATGCCTAATGGGGTCATTCCCGCTGCCTGAGTGCTGCCAGCCGCGGTCAGAGTACCGTCCGTCTTCACCGTATAGGCGGAAATGTTATTGGAGCCGCTGTTGGCGATGAAAAGCACGGCTCCCGAGGGCGCCAGGATCATGGCCGAAGGGACGCTGCCGGTGGGTATGGAACCGCCATTCGCAGTCAGCTTGCCGGTGCTCAGGTCGATACTGAAGGACGTGACCGCCGAATCTCCCTGGCTGGCAACGAACACGGCGCCGGTACCCGCGGAAGATGACGAACTGCTGTTGTTGCAGGCGCCTAAACCGACCAGCAAAACTGGAACCACAATCCCCGCCAGGAACCGGAACCTCGTCCCCATTCTTTTCTTTCTCCCTGTCCTCTCTCAAAACTTTCGGCGGGCCGGACACCACTCACGCCGTTAGATTGAGGCCCAAAAGTACCCTCATTTGTGTATCAGGAATAACCCGGAAGAGCAAACCGCGCTGGCTGGTTGGAACCTCGCTTCAGGAAGAAAGTTGCCCGCCAAATTGCCGCCGAGGCTTTGCAGTGGGCCTCTCAACGTGAGCGGGTGGAACTGGTCTCCACCGGCTCCTGCTTTTCGAGGGTGCCGGCGGGTCCTTGACTCGCCGCAGGTGCCACCGAAGGCAGTCGAATCTCGACCTGCAGTCCGCCCTCGGGACGATTGCTCGCCTTCACGGTTCCACCGTGAAGCCGAACCGCACGTTCGGTAATGGCGAGCCCCAACCCCACGCCGCCGGTCCGGCGGCCTCGGGCATCGTCTATGCGATAGAAAGGGCGGAAAAGCTTGTCCAGCTCTTCCTCAGGCACGCCAGGGCCCGAGTCCGCGATCCGGATGACGGCTTCCGCGCCCCCGCCGTCCTGGCCGCGCTCCAGGGTGATCTGCACGCTGCTTCCCTCCCGCGTGTAGCGGGCAGCGTTGCGGACCACATTTTCAATCGCGCTGTGCAGCAGGGTAGGAACGCCCATGAGCATGCAATCTTCCTTGATTGCGCTATCCACCCGGCAATTGCGGCTCTGGGCTTCAAAATCTGCGTCCGCGGCGATTCCTTCGATCATTTCCCCCAAGAGGATCGCCGATTTCTGCCGGGCGTCGTTCCCGCTGTCAAGGCGCGCAATGGTGAGCAGGCCGCCGATAAGCTCGTTCAGGCGCTCGGCTTCCAGGTCAATGCGCTCGAGCGCGCTGTGGGCCTCCACGCCGGCACGCTGATGGGCCAGGGCGGAGGCGACATTGAGACGGGCCAGGGGCGATCTTAATTCGTGGGAGATGTCGTTCAGCAGCCGGGCCTGCGCGTTCACCGTGGCTTCCAGGCGCTCCGCCATGGTGTCAAAATCGCGGACCAGTTGCGCCATTTCATCCCGACGACGGGCTGCGAGCCCGCCCGCCCTGGCACTCAAATCACCCGCAGCCAGCCGCTGCGTGGCCGCCCGTAGCCGGACCACCGGGGCAGTCAGATATCGGGCCAGCAGGTAACAGATCAGGCCGGACGAAATGATTCCGATCAGAATGCTCAAGCCGGGAACACCGCCTGGCCCAAACGGCCCACTGGGCGGCAGGAATGCCACCAGGGCGTATCGGTGCCCGCTGGCCGCAGCCTGCACCTGCCGCCGAAATGGGCTCGGGGTCACGCGCTGCCAGAAGTCGCGACGCGGTGGTTCGACGCCTTTGCCCAACGACTCCGCCCAGCGCGGCAGATCGTGTCCGGAAACATCTTTTCCCTGATCGTCCACCAGGTAAGCCCGGGTATGCAGCGAGTCGCGCACTTCCTCGAGGTAACGCCGCGTCTCCGCCGGGCCGCTGTGCTCATAGGTCTGGATCGCCTTGCTGAGAACAGTGGATTGTTGCGCGTCCCAGGCGGCTGTCTCGCCGCGCTCTCGGACGGCCAGCGTAATCAATATGGCCAGTGCCAGAAACAGCGCCTGCGCCATCCAGTAGGAAAGAAAAATCTTAAGAAAAAGACTTTTCATGGCCTGGCCTTCTCGGCCGCGACTTCCTGCGGCCGGGTGAAGATGTATCCCACGCCGCGCACTGTTTTTATGTGGTCCACTCCCGAATCGGAGTCGCCCAGCTTTTTGCGAATCTTGCTGACGTGCATGTCAATGCTGCGGTCGAAAGGCGAAAACTTGCGGCTGAGCACGATGTCCACCAGGCGCTCGCGCGGGACCACACGTCCGGCCTCGCGCAACAGCACGTGCAGCAGATTGAACTCAACCGACGTAAACTCTACTTGCTTGCCTTTTTGCAAAACCGTTCGCGTCGCCGGATCAAGTTCAACTTCACCCACGCGCAAGATTTCGGAGGGCTGTCCGCTGCCCGATCTTTCCGAGGCCCGCGTCCGCCGCAGAATGGCCCGTATACGTGCTACCAGCTCTCTCGGATTGAATGGCTTGGGAAGATAGTCGTCTGCGCCAATCTCAAGGCCGACGATACGGTCTACATCTTCTCCGCGCGCGGTCAGCAGGAGCACCGGGATTCTTGACTTGTCGCGCAGACGGCGGAGCACTTCGAATCCATTCAGGCCGGGCAGCATTACGTCGAGCACTACCAGCAGAAAATCTCCGTTCAGGGCCTGTTCCAACCCCCGAGTTCCATCCGCGGCGGATTCGACCTGAAAGCCCTCCGGAGCCAGGTATTCGCTCACCAGGCTGCAAAGTTCGACGTCGTCATCGATAACGAGAATGCGGTCCACGGGCTCTATTGTACTTCTACAGCAGCGTAGCTCATGGTAAAGAATTGTATGGGGCGGACACTCTTGTCCGCCGCCCTTGAAGTTGATTTTCTTTTTGCGGGTTATAAGCGTACACAGAGTTCAAGTCAAAGCGGCGGACAGGAGTGTCCGCCCCACGCACGTCTAGGAATTGTCAATCCGCTGGTATTTACGCTTTACAAAACTTTACTCCCTTTGACTGACTCTTTACCGCCACCCACGCGCAGAGCGCTTCTAATAACCAAAGAAAGAAGGCGTGAAGGTTGGGTGGGTGAAGCCACCTAAGGAGCGCAAATGAAAACAAAATATTTCAAGATCGCGGCGGTCGTTCTGGCGCTAGCGGTGATGGCGGCTATCGCAGTATCGCAAACCGTGAGACGCGCCCACATGCGCGGCGACGGCATGTTCGGCGGACCGATGCTGGGTTACTACGTTCACAAGCTCGACCTTACTGACGCGCAGCAGGCGCAAGTAAAGGCCATCGTGGCGAAGGAAAAGCCGACCCTCCAGCCCTTGATGCTGCAAATGGCGCAAGGACACTCGCAGTTGCGGGACTTGGTAATGAGCGGCAGCTTCGATGAAGCTAAGGTCCGCGAGCTGGCCTCGCAGCAAACTCCGGTCCTGACCGAGCTCGCTGTGCAGTACGCCCGCATTGGGTCGGAGATGATGCAGGTCCTGACTCCGGAGCAGAAAACCAAACTGACTGCGCTTATCAGCCAGCACGAGCAGCGAATGATGAATCGCATGCAGGGGAAAACGCCGGGACAGACGCAGAGTCAGTAAAACATTCGTCGGTCGCCAGCCATTCATGTTTATCCAAATCATACTGCTGGCGACCGGCGATACCTCACTCCGAAAGGAAAACCAATCCTATGGCAACCGCAGCCCTAAATCGAGATGTGGTCCTGGCCCTTGCGGAAGAAATGGCGCGCGGAGTACAGACCGCCGTCGATTGCTGGATGACCGAAATTGACCTGGCGCTCAGCGACAACCGTCTGACCACCCTAGGCAGGCTAAATGCCGTTCGTGAAATTGTGGAGAACTACAAACACCTCACCGGCCAGGTTCGATTGGATTGCCGGACGCTCCCGGCGCTCGGCTCCTCCTAGAGATCATCGTCATGAACGCGGCGTATCTATACCTCATCGCTTCAAGCTGGATATTTCTTCTGGGCTGGATTGTCATGCTGCTGGTGGCCTGCGCATTAGCGTTCCAGGGCGATTCAGCTTAGGTTGTGTGGCGCGGGCGCCCTGCGGGCGGGGCCGCCCCGCGCCACACCTGAACCTTGTGCTGGTAGAATGGCATCTACTAGAAGCACATGCTGCCCAAGAGCCTGCGTCCACTTTTTCCTTACCTGCGGAAGTACCGTGGCAGCTATTTCATAGGCACAATCTGCGTTTTCATTAACAACGGCGTATGGATTCTCTTTCCGCTGGTGCTGCGCCACGCCGTGGACGGCCTCCAGGGCGGGGTGACTCGCGAAAAGCTGCTGACCTACTCCCTGGAACTGATGGGCGTCGCGGCCATCAAGGGTATCTTCCAGTTTCTGACCCGCTGGATCGTGATCGGCATTTCGCGTGAGATTGAGTTCGACCTGCGCAACGATCTCTTCCGGCATCTGGAAAGTCTTTCCTACTCCTACTACCAGCGCACTCGCACCGGGGACATCATGGCCCGGGCCACGAATGACCTGAACGCCGTCCGCATGTTATTGGGACCCGCCATCATGTATTCGGCGAACACTATCGTGTTCACCGCGGGTGCCTTGGCCTTCATGCTTTCGATCAGCCCCGGGCTGACGTTTTATGCTTTTTTGCCGCTGCCGCTGGTGAGCATCACGGTGCAGTACTTCGGCAAACAGATTCACGAACGCTTCGAGAAAATCCAGGCCATGTTCTCGGAGATCTCCGCCCGGGCGCAGGAGAATTTCTCCGGCGCTCGCGTGATCCGCGCTTACGTGCAGGAGGAGCCGGAAATTGCGGCCTTCGAGACTTCCAACCGGGAATACATTAACCGCAGCCTGAAACTGGTGCGCTTGATGGGCATGCTATGGCCCACGCTCGAGACTTTGCTGGGCCTCGCGATTGTGCTGGTACTCTGGCTCGGCGGGCGAGAGGTCGTCAACGGACAGTCCAGAATTGAGTTGATTTCGAATCTTGGAACAAAAACGACTCTGTTCCTAAACGGCTCCATGACTATCGGTGGCTTTGTCGCGTTCAACACCTACATGGTGCAGCTGACCTGGCCTGTGATCGCCCTGGGCTGGGTCATCAATATCTTCCAGCGCGGCACCGCCTCCATGGGACGGATCGACGAAATCCTGATCGAGCAGTCTGAGATCCAGGATAGTCCGGAAGTAAAAGCAAAGGCGGCGGGCGAGGACGCCCGTGTCACACAGATTCGGGGGGAAATCGAGTTCAGAGGACTGAACTTCGGCTACAACGGCGTGCCGGTTCTGCACGACATCAAGCTGCGTATCCCCGCAGGAAGCAGTCTCGCCATTGTCGGTCCTACCGGTTCGGGCAAGACCACGCTGGTGAGCCTGATCCCTCGCATCTACGACACTGCTCCGGGCACCGTGTGGATTGACGGCAAGCCGGTGCGCGAGTTCCCGCTCGAACCGCTCCGTCGCCAGATCGGGTTCGTGCCGCAGGAGACTTTTTTGTTCAGCGAGACCGTGCGGGAAAACATCGCTTTTGGCAAGGAAGATGCCACCGACGCGGAAGTAAGTTCGGCGGCCGAGGCGGCCAACATTGCTCAGGACATCGAAGAATTTCCCGAGAAATACCGGACGCTCGTCGGCGAACGCGGCATCACGCTTTCCGGAGGGCAGAAGCAGCGGACGGCGATTGCGCGCGCCATCATCCGCAATCCGCGGATCCTGATTCTCGACGACGCCCTTTCCAGCGTGGATACGCACACCGAAGACAAGATCCTCAACCATCTCCGCGAAGTCATGCAGAACCGCACCACGATTTTCATTTCTCATCGTGTTTCCACCGTGCGCAATGCCGACATGATCGCGGTACTGCACGCCGGCCGCATCGTAGAACTGGGCACCCACGACGAATTGCTGGCCCGCAACGGTTACTACAGCGACCTCTACAACAAACAGTTGCTGGAGGAGGAACTGGCTGAAGTCTAGGACAGTCGCCGGTCGTCAGTCCTCCGTCGTCAGCAAGCCAGCGCTGATCTTTGCTGAAGACTGAGGACTGACGACCGACGACTGTTTTCCATGAAACGTGTAGCCATCTCCGAATTGCTGGACACCGACGCTGGCACACCCGACGAAGTGGCGGCATCACTTTGCGATTTGCGGCGGATCAACCGCTGGTTCGGAGGCGTCGCCACTACCGCGGACATGGTTAACCGCGTGGCGCGGGAAACCAAGCGGACGTCTTTGTCGCTGCTGGAAGTTGCCGCTGGATCTGGGTACGTTCCAGAGACCGCACGCCAGCGGCTGCAGCGTCACGGGTTGCATCTGGAAGTTACAGTTCTCGATCGCCTTCCCTCCCATTTGAGCAACGGAAACCCGGCGGTGGCGGGCGATGCTCTGGCGCTTCCCTTTCGCGATGCAAGTTTCGATCTGCTGAGCTGCAACTTGTTCGCTCACCATCTGTCGCCGCCAGAGCTGGTGCAATTTGTCGATGAAGCTCTGCGCGTCTCCCGGATTGCGGTGCTCATGAATGATCTGGTCCGGCATCCACTACACATGTCACTCGTGTATGCCGGGATGCCTCTCTACCGCAGCCGCCTGACGCGGCATGATGCGCCAGCATCGGTCCGCCAGGCGTATACGCCAGAAGAGATGCAAACATTGCTGGCGCAATCCAATGCGGCCAGAGTGGAAATTCACCGCCACTATCTATTCCGCATGGGAGTGGTAGTGTGGAAGCAGTTAATCTAGATAAGATGTCATCCTGAGCGAAGCGGAGGACCTATGCATCTTGCATCTCAACAAAAGGCAAATGCATAGGTCCTTCGCTTAGCTCAGGATGACAATAGTATTGAAAGGATGAGAGCTGCAAGCTAAGTTCCGCATGCCCCACGATCTAATCATCATCGGCGGCGGCCCGGCGGGCACCTCCGCCGCCATTTCCGCTGCCCGCCAAGGCGCCAGCGTGCTGCTACTCGAACGCGGACGCTTGCCTCGCCACAAAGTGTGCGGCGAGTTTGTCTCCGCGGAATCGCTGAGCCTGCTTAGAGACCTTCTCGATCTTCAGCATGCCGCCTTGCTGCACGACGCGGTTCGCATACCGCGGGCCCGGATGTTCCTCGATGGCCGCACTCTCCACGCGAGGGTGGATCCACCCGCTGCCAGCATTGCCCGTTTCGATCTTGATGCAGCCCTCTGGCACTCTGCCGAGAGCGCCGGGGTAGATGCGCGGCAGCAGGTGACAGTGCAAAGCGTGGGCGGCTCTGGCCCGTTCCGTGTTGTCACTGCCGGCAAAGAGTTTGAGGCTCGGGCCTTGGTAAACGCGTCCGGGCGCTGGTCGAATCTAAATCTGGCCCCGGCGGAGAATGGCACGCGTTCCGAGAAATGGCTCGGCGTGAAGGCGCATTTCGCGGAGCCAGTATCCGAGCCATCCGTGGACTTGTACTTCTTTAACGGAGGCTATTGCGGGGTCCAGCCCGTCGGCGCCGGGCGGGTGAATGCGTCGGCCATGGTACGTGCGGATGTAGCCAGCTCGCTGCCTGAAGTCTTTGCCCGCCATCCTGAACTTCGCGAGCGCAGCTGGAATTGGACGTTGGTCAGCGATCCCATCAGCACTTCGCCGTTGATCTTTCGCCATCCCCAGCCCGAGCGGGACGGTATTCTGATGGCGGGAGACGCTGCGGGTTTCGTAGATCCATTCGTGGGCGACGGGATTTCGTTGGCTTTGCGCAGCGGGTCGTTGGCCGCGCGGTCTCTGAAGTCTTTTCTTGCCGGCGAGGCCTCCCTGCACGATGCAGTGCGCCGCTACAACCAGGCCTATGAGGAATCGCTGCTGCCGGTGTTTCGCACGTCTTCCAAGATTCGCAGGATGCTGGTCTTGCCGGGATACGTGCGAAAACCGGTTCTGTCCTTTCTGGAAAGTAGTCCCGCGATCACCAACTACCTGGTACGCAAGACCCGTTGAACTTGATGTGGGCGCAAGCGTCCTCGCTCGTGCAGGTTGCCACGAACCACGTACGGACAGCTGTCCTCGGCTCTCCGGTCGAGCAAAGCTCGACCCCTTTTTTGGCCAGAGCGAAATAGCGACTGTCCCCACGTGGTTCGCGGTGCTTATGGGGATCCCTCGACTGCACCACGCGATTCGCGAGCGAATCGCATGACTCCGCTCAGGATGACAATACGGCGATGGCAGAGGGCTAGCGCACGACCAGGACTTCGCGGACGTTATCCCGAGCGAGGAAGAATTTGATGGATGCGAAATCGCGGAAGAGATTCTCGATGTTGCGGTTGTTGAACACGCGCTGCAGGCGGAACTTGCTGGCTGGACTTCCCTTTTTCCCGTCGCCGCGAGCGATGTGCTGCATCTCCAGTGTGTCACCGCCCACGATGTGGTAGCGGTAGCAAGGTGCATCCGGACCAGCTTCCTGGGTGTGAAAAAAGGCCAGCAGCATGCCTCCGGGTTTGAGCAGCGACCACAGCCGGCCAATCACCGGCTTGACTAGGCTTTCGTCCAGATAATCGGGCAGGTTCCAGCACAGGACGATATCGAACTGCGCCCCCGGATACACCAGGTTTTCTTCCAGGAAGCGTTTGCTGTCGAGGGTCGGTTTGCCTGCCTCATCTTTGATAGCGAGTGACGGGTCAGTGGAGGAAATCAGCAGGTCGTCACTGTAAATCTTGTGCCCACGCTCGGTGCAATAGCGGATGTTGGCCGGAGACGTCGATCCCAGGTCGAGTATGCAGAGCGTTTCTTCGGAATCGAGGGACTTGATCAGCTGGGCGAGACTACTGGAGCGGCGTGTGAGCTTCGCTCTCTGGGCCGCCGCTGCATCCTGCGCGGTGCTGTCTGACGAACCGAAAAATTTCATCAAGCTGTGTACAACTAACACCGCCGGCGACCGCGGGGCGCCTGGTCCATTCCCTCACGGCACCGTGAGCCGAACGAAGAAGATCGGGGGCAGGAATTTACTTGCCGTCGCTGGGATTAATTTTCATCGCCACCGTGGCGGTGCTGCTCGCTGCCGCCGAACTCGCTGCCGCAGATGCGGTGGCGGCCGTTGCCGACTTCGCCCCATCCGTCTTCGTCGTTTCCTTCTGGATATCGACTTTGCCTTTAAAGTACGCGCCCTCTTCAATCGCCACCCGCTGGGTGATGATATCGCCCACGGCGATGGCTGACTTGGTCAGTTCCGCTCGCTCCGAGGCGCGAATGTTGCCATCGAGCTTGCCCTGAACGATCACGCCTTTGGCGTTTACATTGGCGCGAACCTGCCCGTGGGGACCGATGATCAAGCGGTTACCAGCGAGTTCGATGCTGCCCTCCACCTGGCCATCCACGTAAAGGTCCTCGCTACCCGAGAGTTCCCCTTTGATGATGACGGACTTGCCGATATGCGCAAACTCTGCCGTCTTCGGCGTTTCCATGATGTCGGCCTCCTTGGGCACATTTGCCAAACCGGACGCGCACGGGAATCCCAAGTCACCTGTGACTTGCCAGGGCCAGAAAAGCTAATTGAAAGGGAAACCCCGCAACCCTTCGCGAACGCCATTCGTGCTTCATCGAACTATATCCCACGGCGCTCACCGGGGCAACCTGCCAAGAGTCGTATCGACCACCCAACGCGTTGCCTTTAGCGGTTCCAGATTCGCCCCTCCACGCTTTGTGGGAGACTATTTAGACAACGTCCCGGCCTCGTTTTTCGTCTAAGCTAGCGGGGGCGCGTGCTCGATCCCATGAAATCGATTCTGGCCCGAACAGCCTTGCGAACAGCGCTAGCGGCGGTGCTTGCGCTCAATTTGAGTGCGGGCAGCGTGGCCGAAGGGCCGCCCGAAGATACCCCGAGCGAACTGGTGAGGCGCGCGGTCGCGAACGAAATCAAGAGTAACAATCAGGGCCAGAAATACATGTGCCGCCAGCGCAAGGAAACGCCGGCGGGTTCGCAGACGAAACTCATGGTGGAAACGCGCGACGCCATGGTTGGCATGGTTGTGGCCTACAACGACCAGCCCCTCAATCAGCAGCAACGTCGAGACGAATACGGACGCATCGAGCGCTTCGTGAACCAACCCGCCGAGTTGGAGCGCAAGCGCAAACAAGAGAAGGAAAGCGCCGAACGGGTCAGTCTCATCCTCAAAGCGTTACCCGACGCCTTCCTATACGAATACGACGGCACGGAAACCGGTAGAGCCGGTGTGGGTAAATCGGGAGACCCGCTCTTGCGGCTCAAGTTCCGTCCCAATCCCCGCTACGATCCTCCGTCGCGTGTGGAGCAAGTCCTAACCGGGATGCAAGGGGTAGTTCTGCTGGATCCGCAAAAACAGCGTATTGCCAGGATCGATGGCACCCTTTTCAAGGATGTAGGCTTCGGATGGGGCATCCTCGGCCATCTCGATCGCGGAGGCCATTTTCAAGTCGACCAGGCCGACGTCAACGACGACAACTGGGCCATCGCTCGCATGGACCTGGCTTTCACGGGAAAGATCCTTCTGCTCAAGAGTATCGATATCAAGTCAACCGAGATCTATGGTGATTTCCATCCCGTGCCGCCGGACCTGACTTTTGCCCAGGGCATCGAACTGCTGAAACAACAGCAAGCTGCAATTGCGCAGAATCAACCGTCCTGCTGCAACAGCAAGTAGCATGTGGTCTTTTGACGTTGGTTTTCGTCTCTGGGTTGCCGAAGTCGTTGGGTGGTGGCACGGAGAAGTCTTGCCAAACTGAAAATCCAAGTCAAAGGCGGCGGACAAGAGTGTCCCCCCCAACAGGTCAGAATGTTTCCTTTCTTACGGCAAGCTTCTCGATCAAGTCCTCACGAATGCGGTAACCCGTCCCGGGCTCATCGCTCACCGTAATCGTTCCCTGAGAACTTACCATGACCTCGGGTTCGATAATATCTTCCGCCCAGTACCGTTTTGATGCGGACACATCGCCAGGCAGTCGGAAATTCTGAAGCGTCGAAAGCGCGATATTGTGGGCCCGGCCCACACCGGTTTCGAGCATCCCGCCGCACCATACCGGGACGTTGTTGTCCTGGCAGACATCGTGCACTTTTCTGGCCTCGCTGAACCCGCCCACCCGACCGACTTTGACGTTCACGATGCGGCATGCGCCGGTTTCGAGGGCCGCAGCCGCGTCGCGCGCATGGCGGATGGACTCGTCCAAACAGATGGCGGTTTTCAGTTCGCGCTGCAACCGGGCGTGATAATAGATGTCATCATTCCACAGCGGCTGCTCGATCATAAGAAGCTCGAAGCGATCGAATTTACGCAGGTACTCTACCTCGTCGAGCCGATAGGCGGAGTTGGCATCGCAGCTCAACAGAATGTCGGGCCAGCGCGAACGAATTCGCTCCAGTACGTTTAAGTCCCATCCTGGCTTTACCTTGACCTTGATCCGGCGGTAGCCGGCGGCGAGTTCGGTCTCAATCTTGTCCAGCAGCTGTTCGATGGAATCCTGAATGCCGATGGAAACGCCGCACTGGATTTCGCGAGTTTTGCCCCCGAGCAACTTCCATAGCGGCTGCTGTTTCTGTCTGGCCTCGGCATCCCAAGCCGCGTTTTCGATCGCCGCCTTGGCCATGCGGTGACCGCGCACTTTGGCCATCAGCCCGGCAACCTCGTGGGCGGCGGTCAAGGGCCGGCCCAATACTGCCGGCGCCAGGTATTCCTTGATCGTCGACCATGCCGTCTCGATCCATTCCGAACTGTAAAACGGATCTTCCCCGGCGACACACTCTCCCCAGCCCTCGACTCCCTCGCAGCCAGCCGTCAACAACAGGATGCGGCGGCTATAAACACGGCCAAAGCTGGTCTCAAAAAAGTGGACGAGCGGCATTCGAATCTCGCGCAGCGTAATGGTTTCAATTTTCATTGGATTTCGAAAGGATAGATCCACTTCTCGTCCCACCGCCCCAGCAGAAATTTACCGGCCCCCTGCGGATCGCGTTCGTAGCCCAACACCGCCAAGCCATCCGAAAACGCCTGCAAGAAATCTCTCCGGTTGCAGTCCTGAACTTCCTGGGCGCGCTCCCGTGTGGCCGGCGCCGCTTTCCAGCCGTAGATTTCAGCGGGAACGGAAATTGTTTTCAGGGTCTCGAATTCCAGCGTCCGCTCTTCACGCAACAGAAGCTCCACCCGATTCGACTTCAGCCACCATTCTGCGACCAGACGGTCGGAGGGCAGACCACCCTGCAGCGGCGACGATGTGACCCCATACTGGTTGACGTGATAGCGGCGCGCGATGGCGCCCAGGCGCTCGATGTTCAAGTAGGCATTCTTGATTTCGAGCGGATCAAACGTCCACTCGATCAATTCAAATCCTTGATCAAGTGCGTCCTCGCGCTGAAAGAGCTTGATTTGACGTCCCAGTCCGGCATTACGGTATTCGCTCCGCACCGCCAGCATCTGCGAATGGAGATAGGAATGTCCGCCTCTCGAACCGGGGAGTGAAAACGCGAAGGCCACCATCTCCCCGTCGTCAAAGCCGCCGATGACCTGACCACCAATTTTCTCTGCCACCACAAACACGCGCAGCGGCACCAGTTCCGCGTCGGCGAAATTCCACACTTCCTTTTGCAGGGTGACGCAGGCCGACATTTCATCCAGGTTATGGCACTTGCGGATCACCACCCTGCTCTCGGTCATCCCGCCTCGCGCTCGCCCCGCTCGTTTTCCTTCAACTGAATCTTCGCCTGCCGCCACAAAGACTCCAGTTCCGCCATCGATGCCTGTTGCGGACTGCGTCCGGAAACCCGCAACTGCTCCTCCACCCATTGAAATCGCCGTTTGAATTTTCGGTTTGTCTTTCTCAGCGCCGACTCCGGATCGAGTGACAGATAGCGTGCAATATTCACCAGCACAAAGAAGAGATCGCCCACTTCTTCTTCCAGGTGCTGCCTGAGAGCCTCGGGAATTCGCTGTCCGCCCACTCCCGCAACCCCGCGGCCATGAGGTCGCGGACCCGGCGCGGGAAATTTTTCCAGACCCTGCTGCAGTTCCACAGTTTCCTCCTGCAGCTTTTCAAACAAACCGTCCATGTCCGGCCAGTCGAAACCCACTTGTGCAGCTCGCGAACTGAGCTTGTAAGCTTCCATCAACGCCGGCATCGCCGTGGAAACTCCCGCCAGCACGGATGCGGACGAGGTCGAATCCGCATTGTTGTCCTTCGCTCTTTTCTTTTTCTCCTCTGCTTTTAGCGCCTGCCAGTTTCGCAGCACTTCGGACGAAGTATCAGCCTTCACACCGCCAAAAACATGCGGGTGCCGATCGACCAATTTGGTGCAGAGACGATCCAGGACTTCGTCGATCGAGAATGTGCCCTGGTCCTTGGCCATCTGGGCATAGAACAAAACCTGAAGGAGCAAATCGCCCAGCTCGCCCGGGAGCTCATCCCAATCCCGGTCGTCGATGGCTTCCAGCACTTCGTAGGTTTCTTCGAGGGTGTACGGTTTGATCGAATCGAAGGTCTGTTCCAGATCCCACGGACAACCACCCGGACCACGCAGCCGGGCCATGATAGAAACGGCGCGTTCGAAGCGTTCTCCAGTGGTTGGCATGCGGCCCAAACACTGTAAACGACGGAGATGTGAATGGGCAATGAATGGACAACCTGGTAGCGGTGCAGCTTGCGCAAAACAAGCCCACCCTGGTCATTCCGAAGCCAGCCTATCGGCGAGGAATCTGCTTGCCACCAGCAGCGAAGCAGCAGATTCTTCGCGCGACAATCCCGCGCTTCGGAATGACAATTCCTTGGGAATTTTTCAAATCACACCACTACGAAAAACCAGCAAACCTTTCCTTCAGCGCAGAAAGGCGGAAGACAAACGATCCAGAAACAACAACGTATAACTATATTTTATGCAATTGCTTACGATCATTTCTTGATCTGTACCTAGATGTGCCAAGAAGTTAATAAACCCCAGACGGCGAGGTTACCCCTTTAACCGATGTTATCTTTTCCCAATCTGGAAAACGGGACAAGCTTATCCTGAGAGAGTAGCGCAGCCAGACTCGGTTCTCATTTCGATATGAACTACGCTCCCCCAATTCGCCAGCCGCTCGAAGGTGAGCGGTTCCAGGTCATCGTCATTGGTGGCGGGATCAACGGCGTGGCCATCGCCCGGGAGTGCGCGCGCGCCGGTCGTCGCACCCTGCTGGTTGAGCAACACGACTTTGCCGCCGGCACCACCAGCCGTGCCACCCGCATCATCCATGGCGGGCTGCGCTATCTGGAGCACGGCGAGCTCGGATTGGTACGCGAGTCTCTGCTCGAACGCCGGCGTCTGCTGCAGGAGCGCCCACACCTGGTGCATGCCATAAATTTTCTGCTGGCGCTCGACCAGAACAGCGGTCGCAGCGCGCTCACCATACGCACCGGTCTATGGCTGTATCGTCGCCTGGGCGGGGGCAGTCTGCACGCGGGATCGAGTCGCGAAGACCAGCAGAAGCTGGAGCGTCTGCTCGACTCTGGCCGGCGCTGGTCGGTGTTCGGCTACGAAGATGCCCAGTGCGAATTCCCCGAGCGCCTGGTGGCGGAGTGGCTGGTCGAGGCCATGGAAGCCGGCGCGGTGGCGCGCAATCATACGCAGGTGCTCGCGGTGGACGTTCGCCATCGACGGGTGGCCGGGGTGCTGTTGAGGGACCAGCTGACCGGTAAAGAGGAACGGGTCGAAGCCACGTGGATCATCAATGCCACCGGTCCCTGGGCGGACCGGCTATGCCAGCGCTCCCGCATCGAGACCTCGCACCCCATGGTCGGCGGCATTCGCGGCTCGCACATTGTGTTGCCCCGCTTCGCCGGCGCTCCCGCCGCGGCGGTGTACACAGAAGCCGTGGACAAACGTCCGATTTTTGTTATCCCCTGGAATGAACAGGTGTTGGTGGGGACCACGGAGGTCGCGGACCAGGGTGATCCCAGCAAGGTCCAACCCGCGCCCGAGGAGATCGACTACCTAATGCGCTCCTTCGCTCACCTGTTTCCGCGGGTCAAGCTTTCGGCCGCAGAGATCCGCTACAGCTTTGCCGGAGTCCGGCCGCTACCCTTTGCTCCCAAGGAGAACGCCGCAGCCGTGACCCGCAAACACTATCTGCACGATCACGCCCAGGACGGTGCCCAGCACATGATTTCCGTTATCGGCGGCAAGCTGACAACCGCCGCGGAATTGGCGCGGCAGTGTGCGGCCAAAATTGGGGTTTCACCAAAATCTTCAAAGACGATCGCCATCGCCTCGGCGGAAAGGGCCGCACTTCTGCTGGACCAGTGGGTAATCGAGATTGGCAGCGTCGGCGGAATTAGCGAGGACACGGCCCGCGGTATTGTCGAATGGCACGGCAAGCGCGCCCTGGATATCTCGAGCATGGCGCGGCGCAGCCCGGACCTTCGCGCTCCGCTTTGCTCTCACAGCGAGCACATCGTTGCCGAGGCGGTGGATGCAATTGCCGGCGAGTGCGCAACCACGCTGGGCGATGTGCTGCTGCGACGGGTGCCGGTCGCATTAGGCGCCTGCTGGTCCGCAGCCTGCAGCCGGGAGGCTGCCGCCCGCATCGGCGCCGCTATGGGATGGACTGATTCGCAATCCGCGGCCCAACTGGAAGCGTTCGAAATGGAGCGTGCGGCCTTTCTGCGCAAACCGCCGCGCGTGGACACTTTGATTGAGGCCGCCGCTGATTAGCAGTTGTGGGCGGTAAGATAGAAGTGCGCCGCCGATGACATCCAGGCACTCCGCATTCCATGCGGATTTGCATGACGTCCAGTCATGCCATATTCGATTCAGCTGAGGGTGTGAACCAGTCGCTCGGTCTCATCGGAGATGATCCCGTCAACTCCCCAATTCGCCATGCGCAGCATGGCTTCCGTGTCGTTCACCGTCCACACCAAAATTCTGAGGCCGGAATCATGAATGTCGTGCACCAGTAATTGATCCACCAGCGACTGGTGCGGGATCACATAGTCGACGGGCAACAGGCGCCCGCGGGCAAGTTGGGCTGCGCTTTCGCAGATAATCCCAATCGCTACCGAGGAGCTGCGAGCTTCCAGGTCCATCACGACATCGGGAATGAAGGAAGAAACTACATAACCCTGGGTCGGTGGAAATTCGCCTAACGCGGCCAACACCTTCGCTTCCAGATCTTTCACTTTAAGCTCTATATTGAGGAAAGCGCGATGGCCATAACGCTGGATTACATCGTTGAGGCGCGGCAGTTGAGGCAATTGCTTGGCCCGAGCGCGGGCAATCGTGGTCTTACCGACTTTGGGATCGTGGCAAACTACAGCTGTCCCGCAAGCCGCAAGGCGAATGTCAAACTCGAAGCCGTCGCAACCGTGCTCGAGTGCAAGGTCGAACGAGGCAAAAGAATTCTCCGGAATCCCGGTAGACGCACGCGCCCCGCGATGGCCGAGAAGGAGGGGGGAGGGGCCATTGCGCATTTTAGCCTATGTCGATTTACTGCTTATTGAATTTTTCGTGAGGAATACTAGTCCAGATCGAAATCCCGGATCGGTTTTCCCGTGTCGGGAGACTCCTTGGCCTTCTTGACCGCTTCCTGGAACTTCTTCTCCAGCAGACTGGAAGCATTCTTCTGGGCCTCCACCGACTGCCGGAAGATGGAATCGCGACGGGTGTCCTGTTCCTTCATGGCCCGGGCGGCTTCTTCGATATCGGCGAACATCCGGGGCTTGACCGCGGCGGTGTGGGCGATAACTCCCTGGATTTCGGCGTCCACCTTAAGGACGGCACTGCAACAGGGACAGGTCACCTCGAACGGGGGTACGTTCTTCGGCATGACCGAATCATACCGCAAAACCACTAGTCATGATGCTGCAGCTTGATGGGGAAAATCTTGAACAGGGTAAGCATCTCCCAGCCCAGCAGGACGATAGAGACAATCACGACCATGATGGCAATGGTTTCCCCGAAATTCAGGCGGTTGCGGTTGGGCTCGAAGCGGCGCGCCACCAGCCCGAGAATATTGAGCGTAGCAAAGCCGAAGACCAACGCCCACAGGATGTTAAATACGTCCCCTTTTTTGGCGAAATCCGCGAGCAAGAGCACTGCCAGGAACTGAAAGCGGAAGGCGTAGCCTAGCCGCGTCAGGGGTACGGGGATGGAAGCCAGCAGCGAGGTCAGGGACACGGGCATGGGTGCGGTGCTTAGACGCCAGCGGACAGAAACCAGTAGCCACCAAAGGGAGAGATATTACGCTTTTCCGGTCGCGAAGTCAGCCCTGAGGACAAGTTTTACGTTTGTCATCCTGAGCGGAGGGGCGCAAAGCGAAGCGCAGTCGAAGGACCACTATGAGCTAGACCCTCGGCAGGATCTCCACGGCGATTGGAAGAAATGCAAAAATCCCTCGCATTGCCGCACCATCCCGACAGTAGGGGTCCTTCGACTCCGCGAGGTCATTCGCGAGCGAATGATCTCGCTCCGCTCAGAGCTTGTGACTTTTTCGTGTGTTTGATTGTCGCACAGAGCTATAAAGGAAGCATGAGCCATTGCGAGGAAGAGATCACACGAGAAGCACGAGAAACGAAGCCGGCGGTGCGGTTGCGGGTAGCGGAGCGGCGGCAGATCGCGATGGTGGTGCAATGTCCGGACGATCTGGTAGGGGCGGAGCATCCGGTGCGGATGGTGATGGCGCTGGTGGAGACGCTGGATGTGTCGCGCTTTGCGGAGCCGATCAAGGCGCGAGAGGGAGTGGCCGGTCGCGACGCCACGGATCCGCGATTGCTGGTGGGGTTGTGGTTGTACGGGTGTATTCGGGGGATTGGATCGGCGCGGGAGTTGGCGCGGCGGTGTGAGGAGAGCGCGGCGTTCCGCTGGCTGTGCGGGGGTGTGACGGTGAATCATCGGCTGCTGTCAGATTTCCGCGGCGACCACGGGGGTGCGCTGGATGAGTTGTTCACGCAGGTGATCGCGTCGTTGGTGGACCAGGAACTGGTGTCGGTGAGCCGGGTGAGCCAGGACGGAGTGCGGGTGCGGGTGAGTGCGGGGGCGGGGAGTTTTCGTCGGGCGGAGCGCTTGCAAAAGTTGCTGGCGGAGTCGAAGCAGCATGTCGAGGAGTTGCGGCGGCAACTGGAGTGTCCGGAATATTCGGCGGCCTGGTCGGCCCGGCAGAAAGCGGCGCGGCGGCGTGCGGCCCAGGAGAAGCAGCAACGCCTGCAGCAAGCGATCGCGCAGTTGCCGGAACTGAAACAGCAGCAGGCGGAAGCGGCCCAGCGGGCGGGCCAGGGAAAGTGTGGGCAGAAGATCCGGGACAAGCAGCCGCGGGTGAGCACGAGCGATGCGGAAGCGCGGGTGATGAAGATGCCCAACGGGGGCTTCAATCCGGCGGTCAATGTGCAGTTGGCGACCGACACCGAGAGCCGCGCTATCGTGGGCGTGGAGGTCAGCCACGAAGGATCGGACTCGGCGGGGCTGAGCGAACCGATGCGCGAGCAGGTGGAACAGCGGAGTGGAGGCAAGGTCGAGCAACAGTTGCTCGATGGTGGCTACCTGCGCCGGGCCGACATCGAGCGAGCGCATCAGCAGGGCGTGCAGCTGTTCGTGCCGCCCAAACCGGCAAGACAGCCGCGCCGCCGGGGCCGCGAACTGGAGCCGAAGCCAGGCGACAGCCCGGCGGTGCTGGCCTGGAAGCGGCGCATGGCGAGCCCGGAGGGCCAAGAGATTTACCGGCAACGAGCAGCGACCAGCGAAACCGTCAATGCCGACCTGCGCGGTTATCGCGGGTTGACGCCGCTCACTGTGCGCGGGTTGGCTAGGGCCAAATGTGTGGCGCTGTGGTGCGCCCTAGCGTACAACGTAATGCATTTTGGCCCGGCCCTGCTGCGATAAGCCAGCCGCGAGAACCAAAACGATGTCACGGGGGATCTGAGCCTGGATCCCACGCGCCTCGCACCGGGTCGACTGACCGTCAATACGATCAACTGCGCTGCGGGGGACCAAGAATCTTGGCGTCTGGGAACGGAAACTGATTTTGGTCACAACCTCTCAGGATGACAGGGCTTTTACGTCGTTCCCAAGATTTCATTCCTGACGTTTTTCAGGACATACAAAGCGCGTTCTA
>Ga0137403_10000166_pt1 | contig 79853 bp, 5 predicted proteins | sample CZOMad2_1_16fung_FD_122057 | JGI IMG/M metagenome (GOLD analysis project Ga0137403, IMG submission 122057) | Vadose zone soil fungal communities from Angelo Coast Range Reserve, California, USA - CZOMad2_1_16fungal (Hybrid Assembly) | ecosystem: Environmental > Terrestrial > Soil > Vadose zone...
GCCAGCGCCGCCGCCGACAGCGTCACCGTGAACACCGCGTTCGTCGTCCCGCTGTCGCCCTCCACCACCGTCACGTCCTGGACCGACAGCGTGCGCGTGTCGTTGTCCAGGATGCGGCTCACGCCCGAGCCGTTGTCCAGCGTCGCGTTGACCGCCCCGCTCAGGATCACGTTGAAGACCTCGGTCGACTCGACCGCGGAGTCCCCGACGACCGGCACCGTGATGGTCTGAACCGTCACGCCGGGGTCGAAGGTCAGCGTCCCGGTCTGCGCCTGGTAATCCGCAGGCGCCCCCGCCGAGCTGTCGCTCGTCGTGAAGCTCACCGTCACCGACGCCAGCGCCGCCGCCGACAGCGTCACCGTGAACACCGCGTTCGTCGTCCCGCTGTCGCCCTCCACCACCGTCACGTCGCCGATCGAGAGCGTGCGGGCGTCGTTGTCCAGGATGCGGCCCACGCCGGAGACCCTGTCGAGCGAGGCGTTCACCGCCCCGCTTAGCGTGACGCTGAACTGCTCCGTGGACTCCACCGTGGAATCCCCCACCACTGCCACCGTGATGCTCTGATCCGTCACCCCAGGGGCGAAGGTCAGGATTCCGGTCTGCGCCCGGTAATCGGCCACCGCCACCGCCGAGCTATCAGCCGTGGCGAAGTTGACGGTGACCGGCAACGTCGTGGCTCCCGTGAGACTCACCACGAAGACCGCGTTGGTGGTACCCGCGTTCCCCTCCGTCAGCGTCACGTCGCCGATGCTCACGGTGGGCGCGGCGTCGTCGTTGATGATGGTGGCCTGGCCCTGGGCGTCCACCATCAGCGCGTTGGTCACGTTGGAGAGGTTGATCGAGAACGTCTCGTTCGGCTCGAAGGTCGTATCGGCCATGATCGCGATGGTGATGTGCTGCGTCGCGGTGCCGGGCGCAAAGGTCAGGGTGCCGCTCTGAGACGTGTAGTCCTCCGGCGCCACGGCCGTCCCGGCCGCGGTGGCAAAGTCCACGCTCACGGGCAGGCCGAACGGCGCCGACAGGCCGAGTGTGAAGACCACGTCGGCGGCGCCGGTATTTCCCTCCACCACCGTCACGTCGTTGATCGCGAGGATGGACAGCGGCGCATCGTTGTCCTGGATGGTGCCGAGCCCCTGAGCGTCCGCGATCGTCGCGTTGGTGGCCCCGCTCAGGTTGACGAAGAAGGTCTCCGCGGACTCGATCACCGTGTCGCCGATGATGGGCACCGTGACCTGCTGGGTGGTGGTGCCGGGCGCGAAGGTCAGGGTCACGCTGGTGGCCGTGTAGTCGCTGCCGGCGAAGGCCGTGTTGTTGCCCGTGGCCACGGTGACGGTGGCCGGCAACGCCGTGGCCCCGCTCAGCGTGACCGTGAACACGGCGTTGCTCGTGCCGGCGTTGCCTTCCGTCAGCGTCACGTCGTCGATCGACAGCGTCGGCGCCGCGTCGTCGTTGGTGATGGTCCCCACCCCATGCGCGTCGGCGAGGGTGACGTTGGGGGCGTTGCTCAGGTTCACGAAGAACGTCTCGTTGGCCTCGAACGTCGGGTCGCCGACCACGAGCACGGTGATCTGCCGGCTCGTCATCCCCGGCGCGAAGGTCAGCGTGCCGCTCTGCGCCTGATAGTCGCCGGGGGCCACCGCCGTGCCGTTCGCGGTGGCGAAGTCCACGGTCACCGGCCGCGCCGACGCCGCCGACAGGCTCACCGTGAAGACGGCGGAGGTGGTGCCCGCGTTGCCCTCGGTCACCGTCACGTCGTTGATCGACAGCGTTCGGTCGTCGTCGAGAATCGTGCCGGTGCCGCGCACAGGGCCCAGCTCCACGATGCCGACGAGCGGCAGCGGCCCGTTGAGGACGCCGTTGACGCCTCCGTTCGGGCTGTCGTTCCAGTCGCCGACGCTGCCGCTGCCCTGCTGCGGGACGTGCCAGTTGATGACCCCGAAGTCCTCACCGTCGGTGGCGAAGGCGTTCGTGAGGTTGTTGGGTTCTCCAGCGTGCCAGTTGGTGAACGTCACGGGCTCGCCCGACGCCCACACGAAGCTGCCTTCGGTCGCCTGATCGTTGAGGCCGATCCAGTAGGAGTTCGACGTGGCGGCGGCGCCCGACAGGAAGGTCGCTACGAGGAAGTTCTGCTCCTCGACGGAGTTGATGGTAACGAGATGCCCTCCGCGGGTCACGGCTTCGGCCTCCGCCGCGGTCCAGCTCGAGGCCGCGCTGGTCAGCGTGTAGAGGTGGCCGCCGAACGCGACCACCGCGCCCTGGCCGCCCGCGAGCGTTGCGCCCGTCGCTCCGCTGAGGTTCACGAAGAACGTCTCGTCCGTCTCGGTGGCGAGGTCGCCCAGCACCTTCACCGTCACCTGCTGCGTCGTCGTGCCCGGGGCGAAGGTCAGCGTCCCGGAGGCGGCGAGATAATCCGCGCCCGCGGTGGCGGTGCCATCGGCGGTGGCGAAGGTGACGCTGGCGGGCAGCGCCGTGGCGCCGATGAGCGTCACGGTGAAGACGGCGTCGGTCGTGCCCGTGTTCCCTTCCGTGACCGTCACGTCGTCGATCGACAGCGTCGGCGCCGCGTCGTCATTGGTGATGGTCCCGACGCCCTGCCCGTCGGCGAGCGAGGCGTTGAGGGCAGTGCTCAGGTTCACGACGAACGTCTCGTTGGCCTCGAACGTCGTGTCGCCGACCACGACCACGGTGATCTGCCGCGTGAGCGTCCCGGGCGTGAACGTGAGCGTACCGCTCTGGGACTGATAGTCGCCGGGGGCCACCGCGGTGCCGTTGGCGGTGGCGAAGTCCACGCTCACCGTCAGGGTGGAGGCCACCGACAGACTCACCGTGAAGACGGTGTTGGTGGTGCCGGCATTCCCCTCCGCCACCGTCGCGTCGTCGATCGTGATCCTCACCTCGTTCGAGGTCTTGACGTTCAATCGCGTGGTCGCGAGGTTCGAGAGCGCCCCCTGCGGATCGCGCGCGCGATACGTGAACGTGTCGAGCCCGGTGAAATTCGGATTCGGCGTGTAGGTGAAGGTGCCGTTGGAGGCAAAGACCAGCTGGCCGTGGGAGGTGGTGCCGACGAGCGCCGCCGTCAGGGTACTCTGCAGATCGTCGACGTCGGTATCGTTACCGAGCACGCCGAGCGGTCGGAGCGGGATGCGCAGGGTGGTGTTCTCGGTCAGATCGTAGGGATTGTCGGCGGCCACCGGGGCATCGTCGACGGACTTGATCGTGACGACGACCGCCGCGAAATCCGACGTCGCGATGCCATCACTCGCGGTGAAGGCGAAGGCGTCCTCGCCGAAGAAGTTCGGGTTCGGGGTGTAGGTGAACGTCCCGTCGGCCTTCAGCACCAGCGTTCCCTGACCGGGCGCGATGAAGACGACGAACGTGAGCACGTCGTTGTCCACGTCGGTGGCCTGCAGCGTCCCTGTCAGGATCTGGTCCTCGTCGATGGCGTAGTCGGCCGGGATCGCCACCGGCGGGTCGTTGACGGGTGTCACGGTGATCGTGAACGCCTCGGGCGCGGAGGTGTCCTGCCCGCCGTTGGCCGTCGCGCCGTCGTCCCTCAGCCGCAGCGTCACCGTCGCGGACCCGAACGCATTGGGCGCAGACGTGAAGGTCAGGGTTCCGGCGGCCGTCACCGCCGGCGCGGACGAGAACAACGCCGGGTTATCGTTCGCGACGAGGAAGGTCAGTTTCTGGCCCGTCTCATCGGTCGGTCCCGCGGAGATCCCGGTGGCCCAGCGGAGCACCGTTTGCGGCCCCGAGTCCTCGGCGACGCTCTGGTCGCCGCCTCTCGTGAAGCTCGGCGCATCGTTCACGGCCACCACGGTGAGCGTGACGGTGGCGACGTTCGACACGCCACCGTCATCGTCGGTGACCTGATAGCTGAATGTGTCCGCTCCGTTGAAGTCGGCGGCCGGCTGGTAGGAGAAGGAGCCGTCGCCGTTCAGGGTCAGCGTGCCGTGGGCGGGGCCCTGCACCACGCCGACCGTCAGGACATCAGCCGGCACGTCGCCGTCGTTGCCGAGCACGCCCGGCGAGGGAACCGTGAACACCGTGTCTTCGAATCCCGTGGAGGCATCGTTCACGGCCTGCGGGGCGACGTTGTTCACGGTGATCACGAGCGTGTCCGAGCCGGTGCCGCCGTCGTCGTCGGTCACGGTGACGGTGACCGTATACACGCCGTTGTCCGCGTAGGTGTGGGATGCCGTGAGCGTGCCGTGCAGCCCCCCGACGGAGCCGGGCGGTCCGAACGGCGCCTCGGTCAGCTGAAGCGCGGGCGACGGCCCGGTGGATTCCGCCACCGGCGTTCCATCGCCCCAGTCGACGCTGGCCGTGTGCGTGTCCAGCGTTCCGCCGTCCGTGAAGTCGAATCCGAAGCTCAGGGCATGGCCTTCGTCGGCCGAGCGATCGGCGCCCGCCGCGACCACGGGGGCGGCGTTCTCGACCGTGATCGTGAAGAGCTGGGTGGCAGAGGCGCCGTCGTCGTCGGTGACGGTGACGGTGACGGTGTATTTCCCGTCGTCGGCATAGACGTGCGAGCCGTCGAGCGAGCCGCTGCCGTCCGTCTCGGTCACGCCGAGCGCCTGCGTGCCCGTGCCGTCGCCCCAGTCAATCGTGGCGGTGTGCGTGTCGAGGGCTCCGGCGTCGGTGAAGGTCGCCGCGATCACAGCGCTCGTGCCCGTCGCCGCCTTTGCACCCGAGGCCGGTACGCCGATGCTCACCTGGACGTTGTCGACGCCCCAGCTCTCGTCCTGCACGTCGGTCAGGCCGGGCCCGCCGGTGAAGTCCAGCACGAGGTCCTGCGCCGTGTGATCGAAGGTGAAGCTCAGATGATACACGGCGTCGCCGCCCGGGAAGTCGAGGAAGCCCGGGTACCCGAGCGAGTTGCTCGCGGCGGCGCCGGCCTTCGCAGGATTCGTGGCCCCATCCGGCACGTCGTCGTAGGTCCCCGGATAGTCTTGCGTCCGGCCGGGGAAATTCGAGAACGTCGTGTGGAGCAGCGTCGGCCCGCCGGCGAGCGCGAGCGTCCAGATGTCCGGCGTCCCGGGCTCCGGACCGTCACCGTCCCACGACTGGATCACGTAGAGGTCGAACGTCACGGTGACGGTCGTGTGGACGGGCAGGTCCGAGAGCGTCAGACTCACGGTGCCGTTGGCGAACCGGCCGAGGAAGAGGCCGCCGCCGGCCGGAGGCGACTCGATCCGGGACGAGGACCAGCCTTGCGTGCTCTCATCCTCGAAGTCGTTGGCGTAGACGATCAGCGGCGTCACCGTTCCCGCGCCCGTGCCGAGGCTCACGAGCTGCCCCTCGTTCACGGTCTGCTCGGCGACGGCCTCGAGCTGCGGCGCGACGTTGGCCACGGTGACGAGGAGCTCATCGGGGGCGCCGGTCAGGTCCCGCTCCGTGTCGGTCGGGGTCACGCGGACGCGGTACACGCCATTGTCCTGGAACGTGAACAACAACGTCCGGCCACCCAGGAACGTCTCGGTGTGGCCACCGGCGGTCTGGAGGACCTCCCACAAGAACGAGTACGGCTCGCCTTCCCGGCCGAGCGGGTCCACGATCTGGGCGGCGATCGTGACGAGGGCGCCCTCGTTCGCCGTGCGGTCCTCACCAACCTCCAGGCCCATGACCTGGACACCACCGAAGTCGACGCCGGTGACGATCTCTCCAGGGCTGGTGAACAGCACCGGCAGGACGCCGATCGGACCATCAGGAGTCATCGTGAAGCCGGTGGTCGGCGCCCAGCCGACGCGCGGGATGTGCACGATCAAATACGACCGGTCGCGGCCGACGGCCGAGGCCGCGCCACCGAATCCGAGCGGGTCGGGGCCGGTCTGCGGCTGGAGATTCCGCACGAGCGCAAAGCCGTCGCTGAAGGTCGTCGTCGCGACGGCGGTGGTCAGGGTGTCGGTGACGAGAACGATCGACTTGTTGCCGCCCGAGCCGGTCGTCGTGAGGGTGAGGCGATCGCCCTGCAAGCCGACGGCGACCAGTCCGCCGAGTCCTGACGCCGCGAGCAACTGTTTGAGATCGACCACCAGGTCACGCACGTCGTGATTGCCCGCCGTGGCCTCCGGTGTGAGGACGAGGGACGCGGAGAAGTCCCCGTTGACCGTGAGGGACATCCGCGCCACCGTCCGCGTGACGGTCTCCGTGCGAGTCGTGCTGCTCGTGACGCTGTCGACGATCCCACCGGTCGGGCTGGTGGCCGCGGGCGCGACGACCGTGGCGGGCGGGTCGCCCGGCGACACCGTCACGCTGGCCAGGAAGCCCAGAGCTCCACCCACGGTCTGATCGCTGAAGATCCTCGAGAGGCCGGCGCCGTCCGGCGCCACCGTCGTCTCGGTGACTGTCGTACGGGTCGAGGCCGTGACCCGGAGGAATCCGGCGTCCGGACCCGTGAACGACAGGAACGGGCCGCCCTTGGCGATCACGAGCTCGGCGAAGACGAGGCCGCGCAGCACGGTGCGTTCCAATTGCCCGTTGAGGTCCGCCACCAGATCGTCGAGCGTCCCATTGTCGCGCGTGAGGGCAGGCGTGAGCGTGATGGAGCCGCTGCGGACGATGCGCGGGAAGATGTTCTGTACGAGGAACGAGAACGTCGCCCCGACGTGCGTGGTGATCTGGCTCGGCGAATCCACGGTCACATCGCTCTGGGACGCGCCGCCGTTCGGCGCCGGCGCCGAGCCGCCGAGCAGCTGCGCGGGCGCGACCGGCGTCGGCGCCACGGCCGGCAGATCGCGGAAGGCGTACTGGCCGTTCGCGTCGCTGAACGTCACCGGCTCGCCCGGATCGAGCCGCTGGTTCGCGTTGAGATCCACGTACAGCGTGACGCCGTCCAGCGGCGCCTCCCCGGGATCCCTCACGCCGTCGCGGTCCAGGTCCTCGAACGGGTCTCCGTAGACCGCGTTGAGGCCGAAGGTGATCTCGAAGCTGCTGTCGCCCGACCGGCCCCGGAAGTCGTGCAAGGCCCCGGAGCCGTCGTGCGCGGTGACCGTGATCCGCGCCGTGCCGGTGAAGCCGAGCTGCGGGGTGATCAGCAGCTGCGATCCCTGCACCGCGACCGTGACCTGACTCTTGTCGCTGACCGCGTCGAGCCACACCGGGTCGCCGGGCGTATCGGACGCGCTCACGAGGATCGGACCGAGCGTGCGGACGACGCCGCCGAGCAGCACGCCGTCATTCTTGTTCGGTGACGAATCGAACGCCGTGAGCCCGCTCGCCTCGTCGAAACGCCAGTAGCCGGCGAGCCCCGGCTCCGAGCCGGCCAGCGTCCGGTTCATGTTGGCGCGGAGCTCCGAGAGCGAGCGCGGCGTCATCCACACTCGCACGTCAGCCATCTCGCCGGAGAAGAACTGGGGGAAGGCCTGTCGACCGCCGATCTGCAGCTCGTTCAGCCCGGGAAGAATGTCGCCGATGGTCCCGAAGCCGTCGAAGAAGTGGACCAGCTCGCCGTTGGCGTAGGTGCTGACGTCGCCGTTGTCATAGACGACCGCGATGTGTGTCCACTGGTTCAGCGGCGCCACGTAGCCGGTGTTGATCCAGAACCAGCCGGGGCTCGCGTTGGCGAAGGCCCACTGGATCGTGCCATCCGGGAACCTTGCGACCTCGTACTCCCCTTCCCGGTTGACGATGATCCCGGAGCCCGTCGGGCGGATCCACGCCTCGATCGTGAGCTGCATCCCGGGATCCAGGGACGGCCGAACCCCGACGTTCACGAAGTCGTTGAGGCCGTCGAACCGCAGCGCCGACGGGGTGCCGGGCTGGTTCGGGATCGGCGCGACGACCGGCGCGGTGTTCGCGTCGAAGCGAACCAGGACCCCCGCGTCCTGGCCGGAGGCGAAGCCGAGCGGCCCGGCCCCGATGACGGCGACACGGGTGATCACGCCGGACGTGTAGCTCAGCTTCACGCGGCCGTTCTCGAACCCGGCGTCGAGCGCCGTCGCCCCAAGCGCGTGCGCGGTCAGCGAAGCATTGAGCGCTGCCTCCGCGTCGGCAGCCAGATCCGATCCCTGGGTATTGGTCTCGGTCGCGCTCTTCGGAATCGTGACCGGCACTTCGATCACGTGGCCGTCCGTCGTGCCGAGCTGCAGCGTGAACGTGAGGTCGGCGGCCAGTCGGCCGTTCGCGGGAGCGGGATCGGTCGCGAGGAGGCTGACGAGGCTCCCTCGCTTCTGGATCGCGGGCACGAAGAGGTCCTGCGCGCGGTTGTCCAGCGGATTGCCCTCGAGGCCGAGGACCGTGAGCGTGGGCAGGACGGGCTCGATCCGGCGCAGCCGCACCGCGTCCGCCACGACGAGGCCGCTGGACGCGTTGGAGAGGACGACCTGCAGCTCGGGGCTGAGGGCGCCCACCGTGATGACGCCGAGGCTTTGCCACTGACGGTCTGCGAACTCCTGTCCCTGCGGCGCGATCTGCTGGTTGACCGCGTGGGTGAGGCCGGGCGGACGGACGAACATGACCTGACCGGCGGACAGGGCGTCCGTGGAGGCCAGGAACGCGATGTCGCCGTCGCTGGTGTGCAGACCGGCGCTGACCGTGAAGAACTGCGTGTCCTCGGGGATCAGCGTGACATACACCTCGCGGGCGCCGAGAGAGGACAGCGTCAGCGGCGAGCCACCGAACCGCGGATCGTGCGCGAAGCCACCCTGGAGCAACGCGCGCTGGAAGGCCGGCGCACCGACGCCGAGCTGTGGGTCGTTCAGCGTCTGATCCGTGAGGTTCGCGAGAATCAGCAGGTCGTAGCCGTCGAAATCGTCGACCACGCCGGGGATGCCGTGGCCCACGCGGATCAACGCGAGCGGCGCGCCCTCAGGCGTGTTGGCGAACACCTGGCTCGACAGCAGCGCCCGGCTGTCCGGTACCAGGAGTCCGAACGGCGAGGCGCCGCCCCTGAGGCCCGGGATGTACGGCGTGGCGATGGTGCCCGTGCCGGTGATGAAGCCGTTGTCGGCCTTGGGTCCCGCGAACCTCTCGAGACTCGCGTTGATCGTGGAGACGGTGATCGGAATCGACCCGAACGGCGGAATCGGGATGAACTGGATCGCGAAGGGCGCGAAGAAGCCCGCGTTCTGACCGAGGACGAAGCGTCCCTGTCCGCCGATGTTTCCGCCCGCGCCACCTTCGGCGTGAATGAAGGTGTCGTTGCCGTTGACGACCGTCCCCACCAGCTTCACGGTGCCGCCCGCGCCGCCGCCGCCCTGACCGCCCGTTCCGCCCGTACCGCCCTGGCCGCCTGCACCGCCGTCGCCAGCGTCGCCGCCGCGCCCGCCGTCGCCGCCGCGGTTCGGGCCGATCGCCCCGTTGACCCCGGATCCGCCGCCGGACCCGGTCCCACCGCTCGGACCGGTGCCGCCGTTCGCCCCGCCCGCGCCGTTGCCACCGCGGGTGAAGAAGTCGGCGTCGTCGAGCGTGATCCGACCGAGCGCGACGATCTCGAAGGCTCCGCCGCCGGCGCCGCCGATACCACCGGCCCCACCGGACGCACCGCTTCCGCCGATGCCGCCCGTGCCGCCAAAGCCGCCGGCGCCGCCGGCACCACCATCTCCGCCGAAGAACGTGGCGCCGCCACCACCGCCGCCGCCGCCTGCACCGCCACCGCCCGACGCCGCGCCGCCGCCGCCACCGCCGCCGGCGCCACCGCCGCCAGCACCACCGGCTCCGCCGGAGATTTCGAGGCCGGTGACGAGGTTGCGTCCGCCGCCGCCGGTCCCACCGGTCGTACCCACGACACCGATGCCGCCCGCCGCGCCATCGAACCCGCTCTGGCCGACGCCGCCGTTGCCGCCGAAGGTGCCGCTCGATCCGCCCGGACCGCCCGAGCCGCCGAAGCCGAAGAAGGTGAAGAACGGGAAGAAGAAGAAGCCGTGCGGGACGCCGCCAAAGCCGGCGGCACCGCCTGCGCCGGCTCCGCCTGCGAGACCCGACCCGAGGGGATTGTTGTAGGCGGTCGTCGCGCCGGACTGGCCCGCGGTCCCCGCGGCGCCTGGAGAGCCCGCCACGCCCGAGCCAGCGGTCGCGCCAGCGGCGCCCGCCGAGCCATTGCTCGCGCTGAAGAAGCCATCGGCGCCGCCCGCGCCACCGGCGCCGCCCGCCCCACCCGGACCGCCAAATCGGAACGTGAACCCGAAGAAGGAGAACGACGAGTTGACGCCGCCCGCGCCGCCCGCGCCGCCGCCGCCACCGCTACCCGGCGTGCCACCGCCCGGTCCGGCCTGCGTGCCGACCGCGGAGGCGTTGAACACGGCGCCGGGAGCGACGGTGAGGTCGTTGCCGACGACGATCGACAGCGGGCGCGAGCCGACGACGTTGAGGGTGTCGGCCGGGATGTTCAGGTTGCCCAGGACGAGGAATTGCGCCTTGCCGTCCGCGGTGATGCCGGCGATGAACGGCGCGCCGTAGAACGTCGCCGGATCGGCGTCGTCACCCACGATGACGCCGGTATCGGTGTTGATGGTGACGGTGCGACCGCCACCGGGCGCGAAGGCGACCGGGCTCGTGAGGCCGCCGTTGAACAGATCGAGCCCACCGACGATCGCGGTGGTGTCCTTGCTCAGGACTTGATAGGTCACGTGATCGCTGCGGCTCGCATCCGGCAGCCAGGTCACCAGCACCTCGTAGTTCCCCGGCTCGAGACCGTCGAAGGACCAGCGGGCGAACGTGCCGCCCGGCAGACCGGAGCGGAACCGGTAATCGCCCTCGAACGCGGCATCCACCGGCGAGAAGTTGTGCTGCCAGTCGCCGAACACCGCGAAGGCCGGATCGCCGTCGTCGACGATGCGCTGACCCAGCAGATCCGCGATGTTCTGGATCGCGTTGTCGTCGAGGCGCAGGACGCTGAGCTGGTCCAGCCTCGTGAATGGACGCACGTCGGTGATGCGGTTGTGCTCGAGGCTGAGGAATCGCAGGTTCTGCTGAGACTCCACGGCACTTGCGTCGCCGATTCCGGTACCCGCGCCTGGCGGCAGCAGCACACTGCTGGGCACGACCTGCTTGGGGCCGTTCGCCGGGGCGTATTTCAGGATCACGCCATGCCCGGATCCGGCATCGAAGTACTCGACCCGGATCGTGTGGTAGCCCGGCCCGAGCGTGATCGTGCCGGACGCTTCCTGCATGCCGTGCACGCCGTCGTTGTTGACCACCAGCGTGTTGTCGATGAACAACCGGCTGCCGTCGTCGCTCTCGAGGAAGAAGGTGACGGGACGGCCCTGCTCGATATTCAACGCGTTCGGGTTCGGCGCGTGGCCGATGTAGATCTGCCCGCTCCAGCGGGCGACGAAGTCGTTGGTCAAGGCAGTTCCGGCGAATGTCCCGCCGGAGGAGGCGAAGTCCACGTTCGCGTCGGTCCGACTCGCGACCCTGGAAACGAAGCCCGTCTGGATGATCGGGAACCCGACGAACGTGCCGTCGAAGATGAAGAAGCTCGGATGACTCATCCCGAAGAAGATCTGCAGGAAGGGGATGTTCACCGAGAAGTATTCGCCCGTCAGCCCGCGCTCGCCCACGTAGTCCAGGCTCAGGAGCTCGAGCCGTCCCTGCCCGCCGGTCTTGAGCGACGGCACCTGGGCCAGCAACGTCTGGCTCTGGGCTCCGTCGAAGGACAGCCGCCGCAGCGCCGGCAGCTGCGCGAGCGGCGCCAGGTCGGTCAGCGGGTTGAGGTCGAGCGCGAGATTGGCGAGCTGTGGGGTCCCGACGGGGAACCCGACCGTGTCCCCCGACGACATCGTTCCGGGCTGGAGCACGTTCAGCTCGCCGTTGCCGATGGCGTTGCCGCCGAGGTTCAGCGTTGTGAGGTTGATCGCGAACTCGAGCCCGTCGAGCTGCGTGATCCCGCGGGAGCCGGCATCGAGCACCGAGATCTCGGCCAGGGCGCTGGCGCGGATCCGCTGCGTCCACGCCCCCGCGCCGCTCAGCGCGATGTCGGTGCGCAGGCTGCCGTCGGGCACGTGGATCATGTAGACCGGGTTGCTCGACGTGCCGAGGTAGGAGCTGGTCACCGGGTACTCGAGCGTCTCGGCGATGGCGACGCGCAGCCCCGCGTCGCTGAGGGGGATCGCCGCGTCGACGGGCGCGCCCGAGGGCGGGATGTTGCTCAGCTCGTCGGCGGGAAGGTCGCTCAGCGGCAGCAGCGTGTCTTCGATCTGCAGGTCGCGCACCTCGATCCGCTCGCCGAGGAAGCGGTCACGGCCGCTGTCGCCGAACAGCCGGTCAACGCCGCCGTTGCCCACGAGGAGGTCGTCGCCGTCGCCGCCGTGCAGACGATCGCGGTCCGGGATCGGATGGCTGTATCCCTGGATCGGCGCGTCCACCGCGATCGCGAACGGCAGCTCCTCGGCGACCGGGGTCGCGTCCGGCGTATAGACGCGGAGATAGAAGCTTCCCGCCTCGACCGCGCGCAGGTCGATCGTGGACTTGCCCCGCGCCACGAGCTGCCCGGCGCCGGTGTAGAGGTCGGCCAGCAGCCCCCGGGTCCGCGGATCGATCTCGAGTGCGGTGCGGCCCGACCGCAGCGGGCCGGCGAGCTCGAGCGTGACCGGCCGATCGCCGGTGACGTTCTCCACGCGAACGGTCAGCCGCGTATGCCCGCCGGCCAGCGCCGCGCGGACCGCATCCGTGACGGCCACGCGGAGCGGCTCCGCGCCGATGGTCCTCTCGTAGGTGAACTCGACGGGCGCGGTGAGGTCGCTGGTTCGGACCCGCGCATCGCCCTCGCCCGCCAGCACACTGATGATCAGCGGCACTCCGGCCGGAACGATCGTGTCGAAGCGCGTGGTGCCCGCCTGGGTCCCGTCGGACACCCAGAGCTTGCCGCTCGCCCGGAAGAACAGCTGAGCGCCGACCGCGGTGAGCCCGCTCGGCGAGGCGATGGCATTGCCGTCCTTGTCCTGGGCGATCCGGAGTGTGCCGGCCGTGGTCCCGTCACTGACCCACAGGCCGCTGTCCGCCACGAAGAACAGGCGCAAGCCGGCCGTGGTCGTGACGGGCGTGAGGTTCGCCGGGTTGGAGCCGCTCGGCCCGGCGAGCACGTCCTTGACGAGGAGCGTGTTGACACCGGTGCCGTCGGTCTTCCAGATCTCGCGGCCGGTGGAGCCGTCGTCCGCCGAGAAGTACACGGCGGCGCCAGCGACCGTGAGCTGCTCGGGCGACGAGCTGCCGATCGTGCCGGGCACGATCGTCGTGATGGTCCCGAAGATCGGCAAGAATCCGATGAGGATCCCGCCGGGCCCGAAGATCGGCGTGAATCCCACGATCACCTGCTGGATGATCGTGGACGGATCGACGTCCGGGGCGATGTTCTTGACCAGCGTCGCGCTGTTCACGGTGGTCGGGTTGGCGCTCCACAGCTCACGCCCGGTCAGGCCGGTCTGCAGCGTCGAGCCGGGCGACGAGTCCTCCGCGGCGAACAGCACCTGGGCGCCGAAGCTGGTGAGCCCGGTCGGATTGGAGGCCGTGCCCGGAACCGACGAGATCTTCCGGAACGTCGCGCCGTCGAAGCTGAAGACCTCGCGATCCGTCGTCGCGCCGGCTGGCCGCGCCGAGAAGACGAGGATGCCGCGGGCGTTGATGAGGCCCTGCGGGTCGCTGAAGACCGCAGCCTGCCCCGGCACGAGCGAGGGCGCCGCGCCCCCGACCGACCGCCACAGCACGCGCTGGCCCGAGGCCGGATCGAACCCGCTGAAGTAGAGCGTGTCGCCGATCGCAGTCAGGTGCTGAGCGGCGACGTCCGCACCGGCGACGCGGCCCTGCACGAGCGCGGTGCCGGTCTCGTCGCTCTTCCACAGCTCGTGGCCGAGGTCGCCGCGGTCCGTGACGAAGAACAGGCGGTCGCCGGAGCGCACCGACGCCTGGTCGGCGCTGAAGCCGACTGCCTGGGCGTTGTGGATGGTCAGCTTGACGATCGACGGCTCCACGGCCGTGACGATCAGCGTGCCGACGTCGTTGGTGACGGCCAGGGCGCTGGATGCGAAGCCGGCCGCGGTGAGGGCCGCGCCGAGCGCCGCCTGGAGATCGGTGACCAGCTGAGCGAGCGTGGTGTTGTCCGCGGTGGCCGCTCCGGTCACCGTGACGGGGAGCGTCGTGGTCCGGCCGTCGGCGGTCAGCAGGTCCAGGGTGAGGCTGAGGTCGGCCGGCAGCCGCCCGTTCGACGGCGCGTCGCTCGTGGCGTTGAGCGCGACGGTCGTCACCGACGCCTGATCGGCGCCGAAGCCGAGCACGGTGGCGCCGTGCACCGTGAGCTTCACGATCGAGGGCTCGCTCGCGGTGAGGACGAGCGCCCCGGCGACCTGGGAAACGCTCACGGCCGTGGAGGTCAGCCCCGCGCTCGTCAGCGCGGCGCCGAGCAGCGCGTTGAAGCCGGCGACGAGGTCCGCGACCGACGTGTTGGCCGCCGTGCCTTCCTGGGTCAGCGTCAGGTTCAGCGTCGTGAGCTGGTTGCCCACGAGCAGCACGTCCAGCGCGAACGTCAGGTCGGCGCCGAGCTGGCCGTTCGACGGCGCCGCCGCCGGCGCAGTCAGGCTCACGTTCTGGGGTGAGGCCTGGCCCTCCGTGAAGCCGAGGGCGAGCGCGTTCTTCGCGGTGAGTCGAACGATGTTCGGGCCCGCACCGGTGAAGAACAGACGATTGCCCGTGGCCGACGCGGTGATGTCGGTGGCGCCCAGTCCGGCCGCGACCAGCGCGTCGTCCAGGACGTCGCGGATATCGGTCAAGAGATTCGCGACGGAGACGTTCGTCTCGGTCGCGGCGCGGGACAGGGTGACCGACACGGGAACCTCGGTGCCATTGGCCATCAGGGCCACGAGGGTGAACGTGAAGCCCACGTCCGGCCGGCCGTTGACCGGGGCCGCGCTGCTCGCCCGCAGCCTCGCCTGGCCGCTGACCGGCGTGAACTGCGTGGGCACGCCGGGGATGTCGGCGAGCTTGACCGTGCCCGCGGTTGTCCCGTCGGTCTTCCAGAGCTCGGTCCCCCCGAATCCCGCGTTCGCCGTGAAGTAGAGGACACCACCGAGATCCGTCAGGTTCGCGGGGTTCGAGTCCACGATCCCGGGGTTGAGGTCCTTGACGAGGCGAGTGCCCGCCGAGGTGCCGTCGCTCACCCAGAGCTCGATCCCTTTGCCCGCCGCCGCTCCGGTGAAGTAGATCAGGCCGCCGGAGGCGGTCAGGTTGGCCACCGAGGTCGGGGCGTCCGTGGCCTGGGCGGCGGTGGGCGCGTCGAGGATCAACCAGGCGGCGTTCACCTGGCTCGGGTCGCCGACCCAGTTCAGGAACCGGCTGAGGTCGAACTCGAGGACCGCTCCGGTCGTGACCGCGGCCCGCACGGAATAGGTTCGAGCAAACGCGCTGACCGGCCGGAGCGTCCGACCGATCTCGACGTCGCCGGCCGCTCCGTGTCCGCCGCCGAGCCACACCACGCTCGTGCCGCCGAACGAGTAGTCACTGACGCCGGCGTTGTCCGCGGTGCGCGATCCGTCCTTCCAGCCGAGGAAATAGCCGGGACCAACCGCGTCGGAGCCGGACGCGAGGTCGAAATCGAACGCGCGCGTGATGCCGCCGCCGATCGTCTGCGTGGCGCCGACGCCGGTGATCTCGTAGCGCCCGTCGCTGTGCAGCCTGAAGATCAGCGGCGTGATGGCGCGCGTGCCGGTGAAGGTGCCGGTGTGAATCGACCACGCCGTCAGGCGTCCGGCCTGTGGGAAGCCGTTGCCGACGAAGAGGCTGCCCGAGGCGGTGTCGACGAACGCGCGGGCCAGCAGCTCCCCGCCGACGAGCGAGGGCGTGTTGACCGTGAGGTGCTCGCCCTGCGGATCCACCGCCGCCAGGAGCGTGTCGAGCGCGCCGGGGCTGACCCGGATGGCGTTGCCGGGCTTGCCGTCGCCGAGCGTGGTGAAGCGATACCACCGCTCGGTCTGTCCGATGTGCAGGACGAAGTCGTTCAGCCCGTCGCCGTCGATGTCCAGGTTCTCGAAGACCTCCGCACGGCCCGTGCCCTTGTCCACCAGGAAGTCGCCGCTGCCGGTGACCGTGCGGTTGAGCAGGTCCACGATCTGCTCGGAGGGCGGCAGGTTCGCGAGCGCCGAGGAGCCGTAGAGCACGAACGCCTTGCCCGCCGCCGGCACGACGTCACCGGTGATCCGGTCCGCCCCCGGCCCGCCGACGACGAGATCGTGGACGTGGTCGCCGTTCAGATCGAACCCGGGAGTCTCGGGCAGCACGCCGAAGCGATCGAACTCGAACTCGCCCCGCAGCTCGACGTCCGCGCCGGTCAAGATCAGGGCGCGGCCTTGCTCCGCGACCGAGAAGAAGATCCAGAGCGTGCCGCGCTGGTCCTGATCGAGGACGGTGGTGGAGCCCGTGGCCTTCAGCTCGCGGCTCGGCTCGCCCACCGCGAGATCCATCACCCCGTCGGCATTGAAGTCGCCGCCCGTCGCCTGCAGCACACCCTCGAACGAGAAGTTCTCGGGCAGCAGCTCGCGAGCGGTACGGCGCACGACGACGTCGGCGTGCTCGGTCGTCGGCTTGAGGGCGGCGAGGGCGGCAAAGCTCTCTCGGCCCAGGAACACGAACAGGCCACCCTCGCGCGTCGTGTCGGCGTCAGCGAGGCGCCGGCCCTCGCGGGCGCTGCTGATCGCGAAGTCGTCGTAGCCGTCGCGGTTGACGTCGCCGAGGGCGGAGACATCGGCGCCGAGCGAGAAGTCCTGGACGATCAGCGCGCTGTGCGTGCCGAGGCTCACTACCGACCCGACGGCGGTGCGTCCCAGCACCACGTAGGCCCGTCCGACGTTCGGCGCGCTGACGGCGGCGCCCGGCACCGGCGGGAAGAAGATGAAGCCGGAGTCGGCGAGGAGCAGATCGTCGAGCCCGTCGCCGTTGACGTCGCCCGCCACGATGGCCCTCACGTTGGGCGAGGTCTCGGCTCTGCTGGACAGCGCGTTGCGATCGACACCCGGAGTCACGCGCTCGTCGCCGCCGCCGTCGCGCAGCAACGCGGCCGCCTCGGTGCGACGGTTGGTCTGGTCCGCGAACAGCGTCGTCAGGGCCACGAAGTCCGCGCGCCCGTCGCCGTCGAGCCCGCCGCCGACCACGGGGTCGTCCCAGAGGGCCCGCCCCGAGAGAACATAGCCGGTGGGCGTTCCCGGCGCTGGCGCCTGCCGGACGATCATCACGTCGGCCAGCGCGTCGTCGTTCCAGTTGACGACGGCGACCGAGGCGCCGTCCGCGCCGAACTCGTCGGCAAAGTCCTGCGTGGGATCGGCGTAGATGAGCTGTCGCACCCGCGCCTGGCGCACCTGGTCCGGGATCGCCAGCTGCGCGTTCACCCAGGCGGGGGTGATCTCGCGCGGCAGCTCGATCCCGCCGCCGTTGCCGCCCATGATGACGGTCAGTACGAACTGATCGAGCGCGCTTGTGCGCACCACGGGACGGATGAAGACCAGGTCGGCGAGGCCATCGCCGTTGATGTCGCCCATGCGGCTCGCGGGACGACCCACGTCGGCGCTCACGATCAGGTCGGCCTCCGTGGCAACGTCGGCGATCTCGGCGAGGTCGACCGGTCCGAGCAGGAGATAGCTGGCGCCGGCGCCGGACACGAGCAGCTCGCTCACGCGATCGCCGTTGAAGTCGGGCACGCTCACGGCGCGTGAGAGACCCTCGTTCTCCGCCGTGCCCAGCAGCGCGAACGCGTCGCGCACGCGGAGATTGTCGTCGTTGGACAGGTCCACGCCGGGCGGCGGCTGCGGCACGAACCCGGGCGCGGTCGGCGTTCCGAGATCGAAGCGGAACAGCTCACGTGGCGCCAGGCTCGTCACCGCGCCGGCGCTCTGCGGTTGTCCGAGCCCCTCGCCGGTGTAGAGCCGCAGGCTGTCGCCGCCGGGTCCGGCCACACCGAGCAGCGTGCGCATCACGGTGTCGGTGGCGCCGCGGACCTTGTGGAGCGGCCCGAACAGCAGCGCCTGCGGCGTGAGCGCGCCGGGCGCGCCGAAGCTCGCGCGCTCGGGCTCCAGCACGAGGTCCGGCGCCTGGAAGGCCGTGGCCAGCCCCGCCCGCGGCCCGCCGAGGTAGACGTGGACGACCTGATGCACGACTTCGCCGCCCTCGTTCAGCCTGTCGGTGCTGACCAGGGTCGCGGCCGCCAGGTCCGCGACGCCGTCGCCGTTGAAGTCACCGATGCCGCGGAACTCACCGGTCGGGAGAGCCAGCGCTTTGGCGGGGCCTGCCGTCGGCGCCAGCAGATCCGCGAAGAGCGCGTCGGCGAGCGCGCCGCCGAAGACCAGGAAGCCGCCGGTGGGACCGGTCAACAGGATGTCGGCCGTGCCGTCGCCGTCCACGTCGCCGGCCGGGCGAATCTGCAGACCCGCGAACTGGCCGGTGGCGCCGGTGATCGTCGCGACCTTCTGCACGCCGGTGTTGCGATCGCTGCCCGCGTAAACGTCGAGCGTGTTGGAGCGCAGGATGCCGAAGTCGGCCCAGCCGTCGCCCGTCACGTCGCCGACGCCCGCGGCGCTCGCGCCGGCGGCGGTGAACTGCACGAACGACCGGGTCGTCGGCGGCAGACCGTCACCCGTCGGCGTGCCGTTGATCCACTGGTCGCGGGGCCGACCCGGGAACAGCTCGACGGTGGTGGAGCGGACGACGAGAAGGTCGCTCATCCGACCGCGATCAGCCGCGCCGGCGTCGGCCTGCACGAGATTGGCGGCCGGGATGGGCGTGGCTGCCGTCCCACCCGTCGGATCCCAGGCGAGCTGGATGCCGGCGCCGGCGAAGTTCTCGAAGTAGTCGAGGCGGAGATCGTGATAGCCGCGGCTCAGCGTGATCGTCGTGAAGGCCATGGTGAGCGGGTGGACGCCGTCGTTGTCGACGACGAGATTGCCGTCGATGTACAGCCGGGCGCCGTCGTCACTGGCGATGAAGAAGCTGACCGGGCCTTCCCGCACCGACTGCTGGCCCGTCGCAAAGCCGAGGCTCCCCGCGCCCTGGATCGTGAGGCGCGTGATCGTCGTGTTGTTGGCGACCAGCCTGAGCCGAGTTCCGCCTTCCACGCCGACACCGACGGCGCCGGGGCTGAACCCACTCTCCACCAGCGCCGCGTCGATCGCGCTGCCCAGATCCGCGGCCAGGCCGATGAGCGTCGTGTTGTCGGTGGTGGCGTCCGCGGTCAGGGTAACCGGCACACTCAGCGCGGTCCCGGCGGCTCGCAGCACGTCCAGCGTGAACGACACGCTGGCGGTGAGCTGCCCGTTCACCGGACCGGGGTTCTCGGCGATCAGCCGCGCGGCCTGATCCACGAAGAGCTGGCCCGTCCAGCGAACTGCGAACACGTTGGTGAACGTCGGCAGCGCCGGGAACGGGCTGGTGTCGGGCGGCGACACGAGCGCGCCGAGGAAGTTCACCTGGGAGTCCATCCGGGTCACGGTCGGCCCGAAGCCCTGCGCCGCCTCGGTCGTCGTCACGCCGCTGAGCGCGGACGGCGCCCCCTCGTCGAAGTCGGTGAAGAACGCCTGGACGAGGCCGGTGGCCGTCTTCAGCGTCAGTTTCAAGTTGTCGATCGCCCACGACTCGTCGGTGCCCCCCTGCCAGCCCGCGCCCGAGGCGAACAAGCGGATCGTCAGCGTGTCCGCGGTGTGCGTGATCCCCTGGAAGGCGGGATCGTTCCCCAGATCGTAGATGGAATCGGCGAAGCCGCCGAAGCCCCGGTTGCTCCCCGCGCTGAGCTTGACGCCCGCGGGCGGCGTGTAGCTCTGCGTCTCGGTCGGGACGTTGGTGAGCGTGTGAGAGAAGATCGTCGTCCCGTCCACGACGACGTTGAAGCGGTCCGGACCGGCGCCGGTCGCGTTGTTGCCGTCCCACGTGTCGATGACCGCCAGCAGGAAATCGAGCGAGATGGCGTCGTGGGCGGGCAACCCGGTCAGTGTGAGTACCGTCGCGGCGGCCTGCCCGGTGGCCGGATCGCGCAGCGACGTGTTACGCAGGAACTTGCCGTCGAAGAGATCCGGGATGCGGTCGAGTGAGCCGGTGTCCGGGAACTCGTAGTACTTGCCGATCAAGCCGGTGGCATAGACCGGCGTCACGTTTCCGGCGGCGGCGACCGACAGCGTCGGCGTGGCAAAGGTCAGCGGATGGGCGGCGTTGTCCGCGTCGGTGACGACGTTGATGACGTCTCGTGCGTCGCGGAACAGCGCGCTCGACGGGATCACCTGCTTGCCGGTCGGGCCGAACGGATCCCAGGACAGGATCACGCCGGCACCGCCGAAGTTCTCGAACATCTCCACACGGATGGAGTGATAGCCGGCCGTCAGGGTCCGGGTCGCGGACAGCTCGAGCATCGGGTGCAGCCCGCCGTTGTTGATGACCAGCGCGCCGTCGATGAAGAGCCGGCTGCCGTCGTCGCTGTTCAGATAGAACGTCACCGTCCGGCCCTGGTCGACGCCCTGCGCGTTCGGGTTCGGCGCGTGATCGATCCGGATCTGTCCGGTGAAGCGTGCGGCGAACACGTCGCTGTCGGCGACACCGGGGAAGCTTCCACCCGTGACCGGGAAGTTGACCTGGGCATCCACCCGGGTCAGGTCGGGCGTCAGCGTGTTGAAGTTCGGGAACGTGGTGATCGTCGGCACGCCGGTCAGGTAGAAGTACTCGCCGACCAGACCGGCGTCCGCGTCGACGCTCACCCCGCTCCAGGTCCGGCGGCCGAACACGATGTAGACGGTGCTGGTCGTCGGCGGAACGCCGGGGGACGGTTCCTTGGACACGGCGATCGCGATGTCGCCGATCCCGTCCCCGTCGAGGTCGCCGGCCGCGACGATCTGCGACCGGTTCGTCGCCGAGCCCGACAGGATCGGAGCAGGCACCTGCAGCGTGATCGGCGGCTCTATCTGCTCGGTCGTCGGGTCGGGATCGAGCGTGAGCCCGGAGGCGGTGCCGAACGCGATGCGCGCAAAGCTGCGCGTCTGTCCCGGGTTGGTGGGATCGACGACCGAGTCGCGGACCGAGACGATCGCGTCGTCGAAGCCGTCGCCGTTGATGTCGCCGAGGGGGATGAGCACCGGCTGGCCACCCAGCTCGACCGACGAGAAGGACTTGATCGCCTCGTCGGCGGGCACGGCGACGGAATTCCCGAGCGGATTCTTGAAGTGAATCTCGTAGTGGCCGGGGCCGAAGGGCTGGATCAGCGCGCGGCCGGTCACGAATGCTGACGCGGGACTCGTGTTGCCGAGCGTGCCGAGCGCCAGGGTGCCGTTGTTCCTCGGACTGGTCAGGTCCAGCAGCTGGTGTCCGGGCGTGCCGGGGTCGGCGTCATTGGTTTCCTCGAACCGCCAGTAACCGACGAGGCCGGGCTCGTCGCCCGCGAGGGTCCGCGCGAAGTCGTGGAGGACGTCCGCCTCCGGGCGTGCGGTGTTCCAGATCCGGATCTCGTCCAGCGTGCCCTTGAAGGGCGTGTAGTCCGGGGAGCTTTCGAACGTCTGACCCAAGCGCAGCGCGCTGGCGGCCGTCGAGCGCGCATCGCTCGTGCCGACGCTGCCCGTCGCCACGAGGTTGCCGTTGAGGTACGCGCGCATGGCGCCGCTGTTGCGGTCCATCACGCCGGCGAAGTGGTACCACTGACCGGCCTTGATCGAGAGGCTCGGCGTGTTGACGACGCCGTCCTGGAACGTGCCGTTGGCCGAGGTGAAGTGCAGGAAGCCGCCCCGGTTCAGCCACAGGGAATAGGTGCGCGCCGCGCTCGAGGGGGAGCCCGCGTCGCCCTTGTAGACGATCGGCATCCAGTTCTTGCCGCTTCCGAACTCGAGCGTGCCGTCGGCGTTCTGCGGCACGCTCACCTTGAACCAGAGCTCGACCGTCGCGGTGCGCAGGAGGTCGAGGCTCGGGTCCGCGGCGACCGTGATGCTGTCGTCCACGCCGTCGAGCTGCACCGCGTGGCCCATCATGGCCGGATCCGTGGGCGGCTCGAGCTCACTGGTGACGTGCAGGAGATAGAAGTCCGGCACTCCGGAGAAGCGCTCGCGCGGGACGAGCTGCATCGGCTGGTCCGGATCCGCGATGTTCTCGGCCGCGAACAGGAAGGCGCGCAGCTTCTGCCCCGTCGGCACGAACGTGCCTTCGTTGTCCACGACCTCGCGAACGTCGATCATGTCGCCAGTCAGCAGCGCCGACGTCGCCTCGCCGAAGCGGCGGACGGCCTCGGGCGCCGGGATGATGTACCAGTCGCCGGTATCACCGAGATGCATGTTGAGGCCGTCGATCGTCGAGCCGGCTCGGACCGGCGGCAGCTCGGCGGCGAACGTCACGAGGTCGTTGCGGTCGGACGAGCCCGCACGCGTGACGAACTCGTACGGATCCGGCTCGAGGACGTGATCACCGGCCAGCAGGTCGCGGCCCGGACCGCCGCTGATCCGGTCGTTGCCGCCGCCGCCGAACACGATGTCGGCGCCGGCGCCGCCGTCCAGCGTGTCGTCCATGGCCCCGCCGAACAGCCGGTCGTTGCCGTCGCCGCCGTGGATCTCGAGAGCCCCGATCAGCGCGCGCTGCTCGAAGTCGCCGGGATCGATGCCGTACTCGCTCTGGGTGTTCGGGTACTTGAATCCGGGATCACCGTGCACGACGTCGTCGCCGGCGCGCGTGTCGATGACGGTCTTCTCGACGTTGACCGTCTGGTAGAAGACGAAGTTCTGGACGAAGACGGGCGAGCCGGGCGAGAGCGGCTCGAAGCCGAGGACGGTGACGGCCGGGTCGTCGGCCGCGGCCCGCAGCTCCAGGCCCTGGCCGTCGGCGCGCAGACGCAGGAACCGGTCGGGGAACTCCACCGTCACCTTGCCGGCGCCGACTGCCGCGTCGATGGCGGCCTGGAGGTCCTGGGCGAGCTCGGTCACGCTCCCGTTGGACGAGGTGGCCGCGGCCCCGAGCCGCACTTGCGTGAACGTCCCGCCCGGCAGCCGCAGCGCGAACACCGCGTCCACGGGATCGCCGTCGGCATTGCGGATCTGACCGCTCACCGGCATCCGCTTCGTCGCGTTGATGACCTCCTCGGCCACCGCGAACTGCTGGTTGGCGATGTCCCAGGCCAGCGCGGTGAACTCGTAGCGGTGCAGGAACCGGTTCCAGCGGATCGCGACGTTATCGGGCACCGGTCGGCTCAGGCGATCGAGGTCGCCGCCGAGGAAGAGCACCCGGTCCTCGCCCGGTCCGCCGTCCATATGGTCGGTGAGCGTCGGGATGAATGTCTCGCGCGTGCCCTTGATGAACGGCAAGCCGTCCGGCTGGAGCTGGAACGTGTCGTCGCCCGCCTCGCCGAACAGGAGGTCTTCCGCCTGCCGGTCGAAGCCGCCCGACAGCACGTCGTTGCCCGGACCGCCGAAGATCCAGTCCTCGCCCGATCCGCCCTGCAGAGCGTCGTTGCCCTCGCCACCGATGATGACGTCCTTGCGCTTGGGGTCGGCCTTGCTCGCAAAGCTCACCACCTGCGGAGTGCGGCCGTCCGCCAGATCGAAGGTCAGGTCATAGAGGGTGGGAACCCCATCCGGCGACGTGACCCGGACCAGGAAGTCGGTGCCCGCCGCCAGGCCCGACAACGACAGCGCCGTGCTCCCTTCGCCGGCGAGGTCCAGCACGGTGGCTCCGAACTCGGGGTCGCCGCCGGTGGTCCGAACGGACGCGACGGCGATACCCAGGTCGTAGCGCGCCACGGCCCCCGAGACGCGCAGGAAGTACCGGCCGGCCGCGCGTCCGCTGAGGCTGATCGGGACTTCACGCTCGGTGGTCGAGATCGCGGTGACGAGGCCCTGTCCGTCAGCGTTCAGCAGCTCGAGCTGCACCGGCGTCGCCGCCGTCGGCTTGACGAGGGTGATGCGATCGTCGCTCCCGCCGGCCGCCGTCAGCTCGAAGCTGAACACGTCGGCGTCGGTGGCCGTGTGCAGCGAGAGGCCCTGCACGCGCGCGAGGTTCTGGACGTCGCGGAGCGCGAAGGCGGTGGCCACGGTGTTGTGCGCGCCGTCGGCCTCCGTCCGGTCGGGCTGGATGGAGGTGGTGAGCGTGGCCGGAATCGGATCGCCGTTGGCGTTGGTCAGGGTCACCACGAGCCCGTCGAGGTCTGACGCGCTCTTGACGATGAGCGACGCTCCCACCGCGCCCGCAGCGGCCAGCCTGAACCTGAACCAGTCGGTGTCGGTCGGGCCATCGATGGTCAGGCCCTGGAAGGTGGTGCTGCGAGACACGGCCGTCGTGCTCAGCACGCGCGCGTCTTCCTTCGTGTCGTTGCGCAGGCCCGATTCCGCCAGATCCGAGAGGATCGCGTTGGCGGCGGCGATCACCACACGGTCGTCGCCCGGTCCGGCATCGACCCAGACGGTCTTCTGGACCGTGGGCCCGACCGAGACGATGTCGTTGCCGCCGAGCGCGTCGACGAGGATCACCAGGAAGTCACCCTCGGGCGGCAGCAGTTTCTGCAGAACCTCTTCGAACGTCGGCACGGACGGCGCCAGGGTCCGGTCGGGTGCGCTGCTGTTCTGTCCGGCGCCGCGGGCGCGGAGCGCGTCGATGTTGGCGGCGAGGTCGGAAGGATCCCAGATCAAGCGACCGTTCGCGTCGGTCGCGCCGAAGTCCAGCCTGACCTGCGCGGCGAAGCTGAACACGCCGTTGTTGTTCGTGAGCCGCGTGACCAGGTGGTGGAACTGCAGCAGGCCGGGCTCGGTGACGAAGTCCACGCTGATCACGTCGTCTCGCTGGGTGCCGCCCACGTACCAGACCTTGTTGGAGGCGCGGGCGTAGTCCTTCCACGCGTCGCCGGCGAGGTTGCCGTCGAGCGACTCGAAGGTGCTGCCATCGGCTCGGATCAGGAGGTCGTTGCCCTCGCGGCCATACATGAAGTCCACGCTCGGGCCGCCGTACAGCGTGTCGTCCTGCACCGAGCCCAGCATGCGGTTGAGGCCCGTGTCCTCGAGGACGAACGGCGGCGAGGTCCCGTCGGCGTCGAGGCGTCCGTCGTTGTCCAGGTCCCCGTCGTTGGCGAAGACCTTGCCGAAGTTCGGATGGGTCGGGTCGGTGGCGCTGGGGTCCGCGAACACGCCGAACTGCCCCGTGTCGACCGTGAGTGATTCGGCCACCGCGGCGCCTCGCGTGGACAGGATGAGGCGCCCGGCCGGGAGACGGTCGGTCTGGGTGAGGCTGGCCACCACGCGCTCGCCGATCCCGGCTGCCGAGAGCGCCTCGTTGATATCGGCCACGAGATCGGCCCGGGTCTGGTTCCGGATTTCCAGGGTTCCCGTCGAATCGAGGTGCGTCCAGGTCTCGAGAGCCGGGATGATGACCTCGATCGGCGCTCCAGAGCCGATCGTGACGACGAACCGCACGTCGTTCGGCAGGACGCCCTTCCTGAACAGCGGCCGCACGCCGGTGATGGCGGCCGGCGCGCCTCCCACCGGGTCGGCGGTGGTCCGGCCGATGGGGAGACTGAGCTCCGTGAAGCCGGGGTTCGGGTCCTGCGTCCAGGCGAAGAGCTGGTTCGTGCCCATGCCGCCGATCAAGTCGTCGTCGCCCTGACCGCCGAAGAGCACGTCGTGATCCGTGGTGTCACCCGTGCCGCTGTCGCCCCACAGCCGGTCATCGCCGCCGAATCCGAACAGCACGTCGTCGTCGCGCCCGCCGTCCAGACGGTCGCGGCCCGCGGTGCCCATGAGCAGGTCGTTGCCGGGCCCGCCGTCGAAGACCGCGATGAAGTCGTCGCTGCGCGCGACGAGCCCGGAGACGTCGACGGCGTCCGGCCCGACGACGAACGAGATCTCGTCGTTGCCGCCGAGGCCGGAGACCCGGAACTGCTCCACGAGCGGCGTCCCCAGCCGGTCGCGCCAGACGGCGGACACGTGCCGGTCGACGTCGGCGCCCGAGAGCGGATGGTCGACGACGTGGACGTCCATGAGCGCCACGGCACGCTGGGTGGGCAGCGGGTTGCCGAGCTCGTCTTCGGCGAAGTGCAGCTCGCTGCGGGCGACGGAGTTCAGCCCGCCGATGACGAGCGAGGCCTCGCGGCCCAGGCCGTGCGTCCGGAAGCCCACGCGGTTGCCCACGCGCTCGGCGCTGACGAGCGTGCCGTTCAGGCCGGCGTTCTGCAGCGCCGTGTTCAGGTCGCCGACCAGATCGTCGATGGAATCGTTGGTCGCAGTCGCGGTGCCGGCGACCGTGATCGAGAAGACGCTCGGCGCGACGTCGCCCAGGGTCAGCGTGAACGTGGCGGGGCCGCTCAGCCGCCCGTCGCCGGCCACGTCCGCCACGCCGGCGAGGACGACGTCCTTCTCGGCGAACTGGATCGTGTTTCCGTCGTTGGTGCCCTCGACCATGAGGATGTCGGTGGAGTGATCGTCCTGGACATCACCCTTGAACTCGTCGCCGAAGTGCCCGTCCAGCGTGTCGCCGAGCACGGTGTAGCGCGGACTGGTGTCGAGGACCAGGAAGTCGATGCCTTCGCCGCCATAGAGCGCGTCGTGCCCGTCCTGACCCTCGAGCCAGTCGGTGTCGGCGCCGCCGAAGAGCACGTCGTTGCCGCCGCCGCCCAGGAGCTGGTCCTCCCCGGAGCCGCCATAGATCTTGTCGGCGCCGCCGACGGTGTCGGCGTCGGTGTTGCGCGCGTAGAGCGGGCCCGCGTGGTAATCGCCGTGGATGAACTCGTTGCCGTCGTCGCCGAAGATCACGTCGCGGCGCAGGTTGCCGTAGAGCCAGTCGCCGTCGGGGCCGCCGTGGAGCTCGTCACCGCGAAGCGTGAGCTCCCGCGCCCTGAGCAGCTCGTTGTCGAGCAGCCCGTAGTCGGCGTAGGCGTACAGGAAGTCGATGCCCTCGCCGCCCCAGAGCCGCTGCCCCGCCTGGTCGCGCTTTGGAGCGAGCGCGTCGAGCGGATCCAGGTCCGGCCTCGGCGCGACCGGCTTGCCGGCGTCGCCGAACAGGAAGTCGGCGCCGCTGTCGCCATAGAGCTGGTCGATACCTTCGTCGCCGACCAGCGGTCCGGAGCCCACCGCATACTGGTAGTCGCCGTGGAGGATGTCGTCGTCCCGGCCGCCGCGGACGATGTCGTCACCGCCTTCGCCGTACACCTCGTCGCGCCCGAGGCCGCCGTCCAGGTAGTCGGACCCGCCGCCGCCGAAGAGCCGGTCGCGGCCGCGGCCGCCGAAGATGAAGTCGGTGCCGCCGTCACCGTGCAGCTCGTCGTTGAACGCGCTCGGGCCGCCGGTGTCGTCGGGAACGATCTCGTCGCTGCCGCCATCGACCGACAGGCCGTTGAGCCCGACCGGAGTGATGACGGGCGGATGGAAGCCGGTCGGGTTCAGCTCTTCCGCATCGTCCCAACCGACGGGATTCGAGAAATTGTCGGGGATGCTGAGATCGAAGAACGCGGCCGGACGGTCCTCGAACCCGCCCCAGATGATGTCGTTGCCGTTTCCGCCGTGGATGATGTCGTCACCGAGGCCGCCGATCAGGATGTCGTTGCCCTGCGTGCCCCAGATGACGTCGTCGTCCGGCCCGCCCACGATCGTCACGCCGGCGATCGACGCGCGTGCGTCGACGAGATCGCGGCCGGAGTGGCCGAATGCGATGCCGTTGGGCGACGGCACGCCCGGCGTCCCGCTGTAGCGCGTGCCGTCCCGCGACGTGTCGCCGAACAGCGCCAGCGGCGAATCCGGCCCGCCGCCGCCCGTGACGATGAGCCGGTCGCCGCCGATGACGAACCCGCCCAGGCCGTCGGGCACGAACGAGTCCCCGCCGCCGTGGATCAGCGTGCGCCCGCCCTGGGCGGCGCTGGTGCGCAGCGTCCCCGTGACGTTGAAGGTGTCGTTGCCCTCGCCGAGGAGGACTTCCGCGGTCTCGACGTCGCGATACGTGAGGTCCTGCGACATCCCCAGGCCAAGCACCCGGGTCGCCGTCTGAGTGCCGCTCGGATCGAGGACGGCGGCCATCGTCCCGACCTCGTCCAGGACGCTCGAGTCGTTGAGGACGTTCAGCTTGTCGACGCTCTGGCGTTCGTCGCCCGCGACGACGACGCTGGGCAGCGGCGCCGTCACGACGGCCGGCAGGCTGATCGCGGCCGCGAGCGAGCGGTCGGCGCCCGCGCCGACGAAGCCCTCGACGAGCAGGGCGCCGCGCAGGCTGCTCACCGTGTGCGGCTGGATCGCCAAGGTCTTGACCGGCTGCGCGGCCACCGGCGCCACGAAGCCCGGATTCGACATCACGTTGACGGTCGCCGGCCGGAACCAGTCGGAGCGGTTGAACCGGATCGTCGGAGCCGTGGTGCCGGTGCCTGCCGTGAAGCGTGGATCCGTGCTCGATAGCAGCGTCTGGCCGTCGGTCAGCAGGCCGATCGTCACCGTCGTGGATGCTCCGGCCGGCTCACTGGCGAGCCTCAGATCATAGGAGTCGGCGGCCGCGCCGCCGCCGACGCGGGTCGAGCCGTCGCGCTCGAACACCAGGACGCCGGCCGAATCGTTGTCCAGGACCTCGACCGACACGATGGCGCCCGCGGCGCCGACGAACAGCGGGTCGAGCGTCTCGATCTGGTGGCTGATCTCGGAGACCAGGCGCCGCTCACGAATGCTATCGTCGACGGCCCGCACGCGCACCGTCTGCGCGACGTTCCAGTTGGCAGGCGTGAACACCAGCGCGCTCAGCGGGTTGCCGGCTCCGTCGGCCAGCGTGACTTGCCCATCGTGAATCAGCCTGACCGTCACGGTCGTGCTCGGCGCGCGCGTCAGCGAGACGTCGTAACTGTCCTCGATGCCCTGCCTGGGCGTCGTGGTCAGGCTGCCCTCCAGCACCAGCGTCGCGTTGCCGGTCTGGGTGATCGTGAGGCCGGGCTTGTCGTCGTCCTGCACCGTCACCCGCACGTTGCGGATGGCGACGTGGTCGAAGCTCGGGTCGGCGCTCCGACTGCTGTGGCTGACCATCACCAGCCGCTCGCCCTCCTGCACCGTGTCCTGGGCGGCTCTGACGGAGACGGTCTGAGGCACGTTCCACGTGCTCGGATCGAATCGGAGCACCGCGGCGCCCGAGAAATGGATCCCGTCGGTCGAGACGAGAACCGTCGCAGCCGCGATCTCCTCGGACAGCGCCCCGGCCGCCGACACGTTGACGAACACCGGGGCGGTGGGCATCGCGGCCAGACGCACCTGATAGGTGTCCGTGAAGGCGGGGTCGCGCTCCGTCACGAGCGTCGTGACGCCCGTCTCCGTGATCACGATCCGGCCGCGGGTCGGATCGGCCACCTGCACGGGGACGCCCGGCGCCACCAGGCCGTCGTAGAGCGGATCGCCGAGCGCGTCGCTCGGGTCGGCGGTCACCGCGTGGTTGATGACGCCGGTGCGATATTCCAGATCCTGGCTGATGATGCTCTGGGTCACGTCGCCGGCGGCGTTCACCGTGTCGCTGCCGAGGCCGCCCAGGATCGTCGTCTCGACGCCCTGCCGCGTGCTCTGCACGAAGAAGTCGTCATCGCCCTCGAGGCCATCGAGGTCGAGCTTCTCCGTCTGGTCGTAGCCCACGCTGAGCCCGGCGCCGAAGACGTTCTGCTCGGTCGTCACGAAGTTGTCGTCGCGCTCCGTGCCCACCACCACGACCTTGTCGAGGCCCGTCCCGCCGTCGACGTCCACGGGCGCGTCGACGCTGTACCGGTCGCTGCCGCTGGTCAGCGCGAACGCCCGGACGGTGACCTCGTCGTCGCCCGCGTTGCCTTCCACGCGCAGCGCGGCGGTGTTGCTGTAGACCGAGATCCGGTCATTGCCCGTCCCGCCGTAGATCGTCATCGGGGTGCTCGCACCACGGGTCAGCCGGCCGTGCGTGGTCTCGACGGTGAGGATCCTCGCCGAGCCGTAGAGCTGGCCGATCTGGAACGTGTCGTTGTCCTCGCCGCCGTCCAGGGTCGTCATGGCGTTGGTGTCGTCGATCGCGAACTGATCGTTGCCGGGACCGCCGCGCACCACCAGGCGGGCGGCGCTGGCGTCGACGGCACGAACGCCGCCGACGTAGACGAGGTCGTCGCCGGCGCCGGCGTTGATCGTGGTGTCGCCGTCGATGCTGCGCACGGCGAACCGATCGGCCCCGCCCGCCCCATCGATGATGGTCTCGCCCTCGAGCGTCGAGACGACGGTGAAGCGGTTCACGCCCGCGTCGAGCTCGAGGCGAACGACGTCGTTGGCCGGCGCCGTCGGACTGAACAGCGCATTGGTGGCGAGAATGTCGTGCGCCTTGCCCTCGAAGGTGAACCGGCGCACGTCGATCACCTGCGGGACGGGATCGGCCGCCGTGAAGAGCACGGGCTCGCCGCCGAAGTAGATGAGCGGCTCGTTGCCGACATGGCGCTTCGGCTTGGCCGACGTCAGATCGCCCGCGCTGAACATCGCCTCGTCGAACGTGCCGGGCGTGGTCTCGACGAACACGGGCTCGCCGCGCCGGTGCTTGATGATCTGGCCCTTGCTGTCCCTGAAGAACACCTTCGTCGGGTCGCTGGCGGCCATCGCCTGACTGTTCGTGTACGTCAGGACGGTCTCGCCGTCTTCCGCGAAGGCGAGACTGAAGTCGCCGCCCGTCGCCTCGACCACGGGCTGACCGACCTGGACGTCTTCGTCACCGAAGTAGACCTTGGCGTCCCCCACGTGCTGGAACGCGAGGAGGGCGAGGTTCACCTCGAGCCGGACCGCGCCGGAGATCCGGCTGGCGGCGATCGGGGCGAGCGTGAGAACGCCCGTCGCCCGGTTGAGGCTGAAGCCCTGACCTTCGTAGAGCGCGAAGATCCCCTTCTCGCTCCCGACGACGACGGACACGACGCGATCGGGCTGCAGCGCGATCGTCCGGGTCGAATCGATGGGATCGGTCACGACGCCGGCCCGGTCGAAGGCGAGCGAGGCGCCGCTCACACCCGCGTTGGGATTCAGCTCGAGGAGACTCTGGCTGAGGGTCAGCGTCGCGCCCGCGGTCAGGCTCGCCGCGGTGCGGTTGAAGACCATGAAGTCGGGCAGGAACACCAGGTCGCGCCGGTCGTGGATCTTGACCTGATCCGCCTCGTGCAGGAACAGCGCGCCGTCGAAGTTGAGGACGGCCCGGCCGTTCTCGTCGATCGTCGGCTCCCCGCCGAGGTAGCGCTGCAGCTCGCCGCGGGTGTGGAGGAACGGGTCGCCGGCGAAGTGCAGGACCGGCTCGCCGATGCCGTGGGTCTGCGGCGTGCCGAAGGGGTCCTGCACGGGCTGGCCCGTGAACAGGTCGAAGGTCTTCTCGCCACCCGCGTAGGCGACGTCGTCGAGCTCGAATAGCCCGAGCACGGGGTTGAAGACGGCTTCGAAGACCGGCTCGCCGCCGACGTAGGAGCGCGCCTGGAGCGGGTAGTTGACGACCACCTTCACGAGCTGGCCGAGCGCGCCGGCGATCGGCCCCGTGAGCGTGACGTGCGAGCCGCTCGCGCTGAAATCCGTGCCCCTGACCAGCGCCAGCGGCGTGCTGACCACGACGCTTGCGCTGCTGGCGAGGTCGCCGCGCAGGCTGAGCGTCCGACTCGAGGTGGCCGTGACCTCGAACTTCTGGGACAGCGTCCTGCCCTCGGTCGTCAGGTACTGCACGACCAGGGTCGTGGGCGCCGTGACCGAGGCGCCCAGCGTGATCGTGTTTCTGGCCACGTCCGCCGTGAAGTCCGTGACTCGGCGGAACGCCACCGCCGAGACGAGCTGCGCGTCGACGGGCGCCGCCGTCAACGTCAGGGTGCCCGAGCCGAGCGGGCCGGCGAACGTGTCCGTCCGGGTGCCCGCCTCGAAGACGATGGCGCCGTCGGCGAGCTGGGTCCCTGCGAAGGCAATGGTGTCGACCGTTCCCGACAGCCCGCTCTCGTTCGTGCCGTCGACGATGAGCTGGTCCACCGCGCCGTCGGTATCGCTCTCGCGGTGATCGTCGGTCCGCGTGAACGGCTCGACCCGGCTGCGGTTGACCTGGATGAGCGCGGGCAGGCTGAGCCCCGTGGACCGATACGCGATCTGGTTGCCCTGGAGGTTCGTGAAGATGTCGTTGGGCGCGCCCGCGGCGCCGGGCAGATCGTTCGCGGAGACCGTGGTCAGACTCGCGACGATCGCCGACAGGAAGGCGGTCTCGCGGGTGGAGTTCTCCGGGCCGCCGTGCCCGCGCGGGATGCCGACGGCGTCGAGCGAGAACGCCGGCCCGCCCACGTGCCGAATCCGGATGAACTTGTACTGCTGCGCCTCGCCGACGCCCGGATCCCCGGGAATCTCGTACGAGCGGATGTACGTCGACGCGCGGGCGGCGTCACCGGGCACTCGGGTCGTGGTCGTGAGCGAGGTCGCGATCCAGCTGGCGGCCGCACCGGTCTTGCTGACCTCGACGACGATGGAGCCGAAGTTCGCGGCGCCCTCGGGGCGCTGGTAGACCGTGATGTCCGGACCCGCCGTGTCGATGACCAGCACCGCCGGGTCGATGTCGCCGCGCAGGCCGCGGCTGTCGGTGAACAGCGGGACGCCGTTGTCGAAGTCCGTGACGAACGACTTCCTGTTCGGGAAGCCGTCGGGATCGAGGGCCACGAACGTCTTCTGCCCGCTGCCGTCGAGATAGACCGGGGCGCGCGCGGGGTCGGTGAAGCTCGTGACGATGGACTTCCGGTTGGCGACCTGCGCCCCCGCCGCCGAGGTGCTGAACGCGTTGAAGGTCCGGTTGCTGTCGGCATCGAGGTAGACGGCCCGGATCGTGTTGTCGCCGCGCGCATCGCCCACGGGGACGATGACGGGGATACGCAGGTTCTGCGGCACGTCCGTCAGGGTGCTGTCGCCGGTGCGCTGCCTCAGCTCTTCGAGCAGCTGGGCCAGGGTGACCTCGGCGAGCGCGGTGTTGAGGTAGAGCGCCTCGCCCAGCCCGTTGAGCTTCTGCTCGCCGCGCTCCTGCACGCCCTGCTCCTGCACGCCCTCCTCGCGGACGAGGTCGGTGATGATGTCGCCGTCGTCGCGCAGCGCCACCGCGCGCAGGTTCAGGCCGCCCGCGCCCGGGAAGATGATCGGCTGCAGGTCCGCATCCCAGTAGAAGACCTGGTTGCCCTGCGCGTCGGCGAACGAGTGCGCCGTGGCGGGAACGCCCGTGTTCGCGAACACCGAGGGCAGCGCGAGGTCCTCGGGGAAGCCCAGCTCGGTCAGGTTCTGGACCTGGTGCGTGCGCTCGTCGATGTGGGCGTCGCCGTCGAAGATGATCCGGCCACCCCGGCCACCGATGAGCCGGTCGAGGAGCTGCCCGTCGCTGACCGTCAGCGTGTCGGCGCCGGCGCCGCCGAGCACGGTCGTCTGCCCGGTGATCTGCCGCAGGAACACGCGGTCGTTGCCGGCCCCCGTCACGATCGTGAGCCTCAGGGGCTCGAGCGCGGTGCCGACCGGCAGCGGGCTGCCGGGAAGGTCGGGCGCGCCCCGAAGCGTCGAGCTGCGCTGCTCCGCCAGGGCGACATACACGGTGTCGTCGCGGTTGGCCCCCGTCGTCAGTGGCGGCTGCTCGTCGGCGAGGCGGAGATCGATGTTCTCGACGTCCTTGATCAGCACGCCGAACGTCTTGACGGTGTCGGGTCCCGTGAACCCCTCCAGCGGGATGTTCAGCCCGAGCCCCTCGAGGCTGAGGAACCGGTCGGAGATCGGGTTGTCGTGCTCGTCGAGCTCCGGCTTGAAGATCGGCTGCCCGGTCACGGGATCCGTGCCCGTTCGCGTGAAGCGCGGCACGACCCGATTGGTCAAGAGGCCGGTCTCGGCAGCGCCGGACCCGTTGTGGACGATGAGCGTGTCGCCGCTTTCCTCGAAGCCCTCGCCGCCCTCGATGATGACGCGGCCCTTGATGTCGCGGACCGAGAACTTCGCCGGCTGCTTGAACGCGAACGGCGGCGGGTCGACCTCGATGGCCTGCGGCGTGATCGTCGTCGACCGGGAGACGAGTCGGCCTCGTTCGTAGGTCACGTTCAGCCCCGTCACGCGCACGCGGATCTCGCGGGAGATCACGAGACCGAGGAAGCGTCGCGTGTACTCGCTGACCGAGCTGATGTCGAAGGCCAGCGTGGGGTTCCGGAAGTTCGGGATCGACTCCTTCCAGGCGTCGAACCACAGGTTGATCGTCCGCTCGACGGCGTGCTGCGCGCGCTCCACGGCGGAGTTGGCGCCGACGAACGTCGAGAACAGCGACTCCCAGAAGCCGAGCTTGAAGTCGAACGTGAAGTCGCCGAAGTGGCGCGTCTCCGTGACGAACTCCAGCGTGGGCGGCAGCTCCACCTTCACCGGGGGCGGCTGATAGGTGAACTTCGGCGGGTCGAACACCAGCGGCGGGTGGTCGCCGCCGAGGTGGATCACGTCGTCGCCGCTTCCGCCATTGATGGTCGTGGTGAACGCCTCGCTGGTGCTGAGGATGTAGAACTGGTCGGCGCCGCCCGCGCCGAAGATCTCGACGGATTCGATGCCGCGGAAGGACACCACGCGTCCCGCCCCGGCGATCACGGTGTCCGTGATCACGAAGGTGTCCGCGATGGGAGTGCCGACGACGACCAGGGTGTCGATGCCCGGCCCGCCGTTGATCTTCACCGGCCCGTTGTCCAGGTAGCTGTAACGATTGCTGCCGGTCCCGCCGAAGACGTTGGTGAGGTTCGTGACCTCGTCGGGATTGGCCGCGTCCTCCTTGAGGACGAGGAAGGTCTTGAGCAGGAAGCGGTCGTCGCCCCGGCCGCCGTGCAGGAAGAGCTGGGCGCGGTTGAAGTTGACCTCGAACTCGTCGTCCTGGGCCTCGCCCAGGATGAACGTCACGTTGGAGTTGCCGTTGGTCAGATTGTTCGTGTCGACCACCGGCACGCCCTCGGGGAACTCCAGCGTCCGGTTGCCCGTGTCGGGAACGAGCGGCACCGTGCCGATGGTGACGGTGTCGTCGCCGCTGCCGAGGTTCACGACGGTGATGGCGGCGGTATCGTTCATGAGCAGCCGGTCATCGCCGCCGAGGGCGTTGATCTCGACGAACTCCACGCCGCGGAAGGTGACGATGTCGCCCACGGGCGCCGACGCGTTGTCGAAGACCACGGCGCCGGTGCGGTTGACGCCGCTACCCACCGCGTTGAGCGTGATGATGTCGGCGTCGTTCGTGCCCTGGATGACGATCTCGTCGACGCCGCTTCCCTCGCCGCTGTCCCGCACCGCCACCACCGTGCCGCCGATGCCGATGAGGTTGACGATGTAGAGCTCGCTCAGGTGGCCGGTCTCGTCGAGCGTGGAATTGCCCCGGTTGTCCAGGGTCAGCCGGCCCGTCCACGGGGTGACGTTGACGCGCGTCGAGCCGACGGTGATGGTCCCGTCGGTGTCGCCGACCACGAGGATGTTGCGACCGCCGCCGCCGCTGATCTGCGCGATCTCGAAGAAGCCGTGGAGATCCTCGACGATGGCGCCGGCGCGATAGCGATCGGCGGTGTCGAGCAGCCGGACGATCGGATCGTCCTCGTTGAAGGTCTGGTCGAGCTCGTGCTCCGAGGGACCGCTGCCGATCAGGCCCCCCGGCGACAGCGCGGCGTCGTCGGCCCTGAGCTGCGGCACCCGAGCCGGCTCGCCGGCCTCGGTCAGGAACGTGACCTCCCAGGTGTATGGCGTCGTGGTGACGCGGGTGGCCTGGACGTGGCCGACCAGTGACAGCGACTCCAGCCGCGCGTCCATGAGCGCGGCGCTGGCGTCGAACGGAATCGTGACTCTTTGCGCCGGCAGATCGTCGAAGTAGAGGTCGAAGCTGCCGCCGGCGCCGCTGTGAACGATGCGTTGCACTTCCGCCTTGTCTTCGGCCAGCGTGATGGCTTCCCGGGTGGTCGCGACGGTGATCAGCACGTTCGCCGGCGTCAGGTTGTTTTCGACCACTTCCAGCTCGGGAACGTCGACGGGAGCGCCGCCGCTGCCCAGGGCGTCCACGAACGTGATCTGCCAGGTGAAGGGCGCCTGCGGACGCGCCGTCGAGGGCCGGCCGAGCTCGCTCACCGTCACGTGGCCGATGTTGGACAGCGCGTCGAGCGCCGTCTGGAGGGCCGCCGCGCTCACGTCGAACGGAATCGGGTTCGTCGTGGTCTGGTCGCCGAACTTCAGCTTGAACGTGCCGCCGGTCGCCACGTGCTGCAGGCGCTGGACTTCCGGACCCGCCTGGATGCCGTCCTCGAGGGTGGTGATCTGGACCCGCCCGTCGCCGACGATCTGGCCGTTGATCAGCGTGCCGTCCGTGATCGTGGTGTCCCCATCGAAGCTCTCGATGAGGGTGTCGACGTCGGCGACGGTGGCATCGCGGGCATCGTCGATGACTCCGTTGCCATCGTTGTCGATGCCGTCGGCGAGAAGCGCGGCCTTCGACGGGCTGGCGTCGCGGAAGACGTCGAAGCCATCGCCGCCGGTGACGGTGTCGCTGCCGAGGCCGCTGTCGAGCACGTCGTTGAACGGCGTTCCGATGAGCTGGTCGTTGCCGGTGCCGCCGATGAGGACCAGCGCGATCTGATCCGTGCGCCGGGTCCCTTGCATGGGATCGGCCTGGCCGAGGCGCGCGGCGTCGAGGAGGTCGTTGCCGGCCTTGGCGTCGACGGTGAGGCCGTCACCTTCCGCGCGCACGCTCTGGTTGATGACCACTTCGTAGTTCGTCGTGCTCGTGCTGCGCGCCACGCCCACCTGCGTGAAGAAGCCGCTCGTATCCTCGCCGGCCGCGCGGAGGACGAACTGGTCGTCGACGCTCGCGCCCTCGATCAACACGGAATCGGCAGCGCCGTCGTCGAACTCGAAGGCGTTCGGGACCTCGCGGTTGAACTTCTTGCCGTCGATGTCTTCCACGATCACGCGCGTACCGTTCACGGTGAAGCGGTGGCCGAGGCTGATGGTGAAGCTCGTGAGCCCCACGCCCGTGAGGTCGCGCACGATGAAGGCGTCGGCGCCGCCGCGACCGTCGATCTCCAGGTGCTCGATTCCGTTGACGGGCAGCGTGACGGTCACGCTCGGATCGGACGCCCGTGCGATGACGACGTGCAGCTGATCGGGGCCGCTGGCGGGCCGCTTGACCTCGACGAGGTCCCCCTCGTCCCGGCCAAAGAACTGTAGCGTGTCGCCCTGGCCGGCGGTGTGGCCGCCGCCCACGACGACGGTGTCGGTGTCTTCGAACGTGAGCGTGATGAGATCGTTGCCGGCGCTGCCGCTGTTGCTCAGCCCGTGCGCGGCGTTGATGGCCGCCGGCGCGAAGTCGCCGTAGATCTGGTCCGCCGGCCCGGTGATGTCGTCGCTGCCGCCGTTGCCGATGAGGATGTCCTGCCGGCTGCCGCCGAGGATGCGGTCGTCGCCGTTGCCGCCGTCGATGACGGCGAATCCGCCACCGGAGTGCACGATGAAGTCGCCCTGGACGTCGGTCGGCGTGCTGGTCTCGTCGCCGCCCCGGATGACGACTGTGCCGGGACCGGAGGCCTCGATGAAGTCCGAGCCGGCATCGCCGAACAGCTGCGCGGCGCCACTGCCCTGGAAAATGATGACGTCCTGATCGGCGCCGCCGTGGATCGTGACGGGAATCGTCACGCCAGACAGGATCCGGATCGAGTCGTCCCCGCCGCCGAAGTCGGCGACGATGTTCGTGACGTTGTCGAACAGGTTGCTGCGCCCGAACGCGGTGACCTTGATGAGCGCCTTGTTCTGATTCAGACCGAGCTGCTCGACGCTGAAGGGCTCCGAGTCATCGTCGGTGGCGATATTCCGGAACTGGCCGCGGCTGCCGACGTTCAACACGAGCTGGCCGCCGACGTTGGGATCCCAGTCTCGGGCCAACGCCATGGTGCTGCCCGGCCGACCGCCCAGGAACACCGGCTTGGGCAGCTCGAGGACGCCGATCTTGAAGCGCGCCGTCTTCTTGATCGAGAAGAGCCCGAGGTCGATCTTCACGGTCACGCTGAGCTCGATCGGCACGCTGCCGTTGCCCTCCGCGTGGAAGGAGAAATCGAGGCCGACGCCGGCCAGGGTGATGCCGAAGACCTTGACCTTCACGGAGGCGCCGCCGGCCAGCTCGAAGATGAAGTAGGGATTGCCGATGGCGTCGGCGATGACCTCTGATCGCACCCGGAAGTAGAACTCTCCCTTCAGTCCGAAGGACTCCGAGCCGAGCAGCATGGTGCCGCGCAGGTTGATGTCGAAGTTGCCCTTCGAGTCGACGAACACGCTGCCGCTCAACCTGACGATGCCGAAGAAGTCGATGTCGGCGGTCGCCCGGAAGGACCACTCGTTGCCTCTGACTTCGACCCTCAGGCTCGTGTCGAGCTTGAGCACCTTCAGGATCTCGACCTTGCCGCGAAGATCCAGCGTGAACGAGTGGGCCGTCACGCCCAGTCGGGTGGTGTTCGTCGTGTTCACCTCCAGGAGGCCGGAGGCTTCGATGTAGAAGACCGAGACATCGGCGACGGCCCGGACTTGCAGGCTGAGCACGAAGCCGGGATCGGCGCCGGTGACGATCGCGGCGCCGCCCTTGGCCTCGAAGACCAGGCCGCCGAGGTTGAACGAGACGGCGAACAGCAGCTGCAGCCCCTGGGGCGAGATGGTCAGGTCGACGAAGCCGCTCGCCCGCGCGAAGCCCAGGAACTCCACCGAGCCCTCGAGCCGCAGGCGGAAGCCGGGATCGACGCTGCTGGAGCCCAGCGACTGCACGCGCCCGGTGGTGTTCACGGCGAGCAGCGCGGACACGTTGAACTTCAGGCCGACACCGCCACCGAAGTTCGCGTCCAGCTGGACATTGAACCGGGCGACGAGGCCTTCCGCGTTGATGCGGAACCCGCTGTCGATGAGGTCGACGTGGCCGAGCGGCCCCAGACTCAGCGAGCCGTTCATCACGAGCTCGATGCCTGGATTGTCCCCCGCCACCTCGAAGCGGAACAGGACCTCGACGCTGGCTCGCACGGTGTTGGCGATGACGACGTCGCCGGCGAAGACGATCCGGAAGCCGCCCACCACGCCGATCTGCTCGGAGACGACGACGAGGTTGCCGGCGCTGTCGCGCTCGAAGCCGTCGAACGCCTGTCGGCCGTTGATCGTGCGCGTCCGGAGCTTGAAGGTCTCGATGGTTCGCTGGGGCGCGGCGGGGTTGGTGAAGGTGTTGATCTCGAGCAGGAAGGCCCCGCTGAAGGCGATGCCCGGGATGCTGTTGCCGGCGAGGGCGAGGAAGACGCGGCCGACCACACCGGTCTCGCTGCCGATGAACACGTTGAGGTTGAGCGTGCCGGTCAGCGAGCCGAGGAGCGGAATCTGCGTGCTGACCGCGCCCGTGAGCTTCAGGCGCGCGCCCGCGCTCGAGACGGCGACCTCGAGCTGGATGAAGCCGACCAGACTGATGACGCCGCCGATCGTGAGCTCGGCCTGGATGGTGGCCTGGACGTAGACTTCGCCGCCGGGCGGCGCGCGCGGGTTGCGCGTGCCGTCGAGCGACGGCGCCGAGGCGAAGATGTCGATGACGGTCGGCTCTCCCGGGTGCAGGAGCGGCAGGAACGCCTGCGGGATCTGGAAGTGCTGCTCCTGTCGCGTCGTGTTGAACATCACCGTGACCGAGCCGCTGATCTTGAACAGATCGCCGACGCCCGGGATGCCCAGGGCCGCCGACGAGCTGACCTTGAGGAAGCCCGCCACGCCGGCGTTCTGGCCGGGCGTTTGTCCGGTCACGATGACGATGAGACCCGTGGCCGCGCCGTACGTGAGCTGGGCGTCGCCCACGCCGAAGGACAGCTCCGCCGTGGCGAACAGCTCGAACCGCTCGGGATTGATGCTCAGGAAGAACCCGCCCTGCATGCGGATCAGATCGGTCTGGGTCCCGGGCGGCCGGATGCGTACCTGGCCGACGAGCTCGAGCGAGAAGCTGAGCTTAGGCATGACGAACGTGCGGGTCAGGTCGGTCCCATTCGGCCCCAGCCCCGCCAGCGTGAGGGTCTCGGTCTTCTGGAACTCGGTGGTGTTGATCTGCAGGGTGCCCTTGGCGAACAGGAAGACGCCGAACTGCTCGAGCACCTTGAAGTTGGTCTCCAGCGTGGCGACGCCCCAGAACTGCGGCGCCGAGCTCAGGGTGTTGCTCATGTCGAGCACGAACTTCCCGGCGGTGGCGCCCACGGTGCCGAGCTTGATGATCTTGAGCTGGCCGCTGAAGGACAGCTCGAACACCTTCCGCGCCGAGTCGATCTCCAGCGTGGCCTGGGCCTTGACCTCCATCAGCGGCTCCTCGAGGAAGTCGCCGGCCTGGAGGATGATGCCGCCCGACAGCTCGATGAAGAAGACCTTGGCGCTGCTGACGATCTGGATCTTCTCGGTCCGCGCGATGCCGGCGTTGCCCTCGGTGTCCGTCCAGCCGCCCGCCACGAACTGCACGGTCAGCGGGCCGGTGTTGAATTGCCCGCTGAACGAATAGCGGAATGTGACGTCGTCGACCTGGACGACCTTGTCGAAGACGAGATTCTCGCCGTCGGCGCCGGCGAGCGTGAACTCGTCGCCGTTGATCGTCCCCACGTCGACGCGAGCGTCGTTCGTCGGGTCGAACGTGACGTCGAGGAACGGCCCGCGCTTGAACGGCGCGGTGGTGGCCGCGGTGCCGGCGTCGATCTGCGCCTGCTGCAGCGGGTTGCCGTCCACGTCCTGCCAGCTGCCGGCCACGAACGTCGCGGTGACGGGCGCGTTGCTGAATTTGCCGGTGAAGAAGTACCGGTAGGTGTTCGTGGGGACACCGTCGGCGTCGCGTAGCCGGATCGGCGTGCCGTCGACCTCGATGTGGTCGTCGGCGCCGCCGCTCAGCGTGAACTCGGCCTCGGCATCCAGGATCGACTTCGGGTCCGCCGCGAATGCCGTGGGGAGCGCCGTTGCGCCGTCGAACGTCTGCACGGCATTGAACGTCACGTCGATGTAGCCGCCGCTGTTGAGGTCCTCGCGGTTGATGACGACGCCGGCGCTCGGGTTGGCCAGCTTCGCCGTCGCGAGCTCGACGACGAACTGCTCGGTCTGCGGCTGGTTGACGATGCCGCCGGTGTCGCTGATCGCCCCGGCGCGGAACGTCAGCGTGTAGGTGCCCGTCTCCAGCGTGCCGCTGAACGTGTAGCGGTAGGTGTCCGTGAGCCCCACGCGCACCGGCGTCGGATCGAGCGAGATCACGTGTCCGTCGCCGTCCCGGAGCTCCAGCTCGTCGCCGTTGATCGAGGTATGGTCGAGGCTATTGCCGCCGCTGGGCTGGAAGACCACTTCCAGATAGCCGAGGCCGTTGATGGTCTGCTTGCCGATGCTGCGGCCGTTCAGGCTCGTGACGACCTCGACTTCGGCGCCCGTGGCGTTCCCGTCCGCATCGAGGACCGGCACCATGGTGCGCTTGACGAGGTCGCCCCTCGTGCCCTGCACGGTGAAGGCTTGCATGAACGCGCGGTTCATGACCCCGCCGGCGTCGCTCCACTGGTCGGCCACGAAGCTGACCGTCACCTCGCCCGCGATGAAGTCGCCCGTGAGCAGGTAGCGGAACGTTCGATCGCCGATGCGCAGCGGAGCGCCGGCGGTCAGGGCGACGCCCGAGCCGCCGAAGCCGCTCACCGCGAACTCACCGCCGTCGATCGACGATGTGACGAGCGTGCTCCCGGCGCTCGGGGCAAAGGTGACGTCGACGAACGTCCGGCTGTTGGTGCCGCTCAGATTGCCGAGGTCCAGCGTATCGCCGGCCTGCGTGCCACCGGTGGTGGGGCCGGTGTAGGCCCAGGCGTTCGCCAGGAAGTCGGCGCGCAGCGTCACCGTCCGGCTCGGGTTCGCGGGCAGGTCGGGCAGCGTCACGATGATCGGGAAGTCGAAGACGTTGGAGGTCCCGATCTGGACGGTGGGACGGCTCGGGTCGAATTCGACCGTCCAGTCACCGCTCACGACCACGATATCGAACTCCCGGCCCGCGTCGGTCACGAACGCCGGATCCAGCGTGAACCCGGCGGGGAAGCCCGGGGGCACGTCGGGAATGGTCACGCGGAGCACGCTGGGCAGGTTCGCGCCGAGGCTGAACTGCTGACGCAGGTTCGGATTGGTGCTGGGGTCGTTGACGTTGTCGATCGCCGGCGTGGCCGGGTTGGCGTCCTTGGCGGCGAGGACGATCGGGGTTCCGGCGTCCGTCGCGCCCTGCGTCCGCTCGTTCCACGACCCGTCGACGAACCGGTATTCGACGACGACGCGCGAGAGCGAGGACGTGCCCGGATTGACGTTCACCTTGTAGCGATAGATGGTGGCCGTGACCTTCGTCGGCGCCACCGCGGTATCGAGGGTCACCGTCCAGTCGGCCGCCGTCGTCGTGCCAGGCACGCGCACGCTGTCGATCGTGATTTCCGCGGCGGTGGGGCCGGTGGTGTCGGTGATCGAGCTCTCCACGATCTCCTTACCGCTGTCGGCGACCGGGAAGACGACGGTGAGGAACTGCTCGGGCTCGCCGAGCGTGAAGAGATTCTGGGTGGTGGTCGCGACGCGGGCCGCCGGCGCCGTCGCCTGCAGCACGTACGCGCCGCCGTCGACCTTCGTGACCACGAGGCCGTCGGCTTCGGCCTTCGCCACGAATCCCGCGGCGGGATCGATCTGCAGCGCGAGGCCCCGCGCGATGTCGCTGGGATCTTGGTCCGAGGCCTGGACCGTGTAGGTGTACGCGGTCCCGGCGACGGTCACCCTCCAGACCTCGCCGGCGGTGACGCCGCCGCTCACGACGACCGACTTCGTGGCCGTCGTGACGTCGGCGATGGACGCCGTCGCGCCGGCCGGAAGCGTCGTGGCGAGGGTGAACCGGCCGCCGCCCGTCTTCGTCACGACCAGCGTGCCGCCCTCGGCGCCGGCCGCGAGTCCGATCACCGGGTCGATCTGGCCGGCCAGACCCTGGGCGATGGTGCTCAGCGTGTTGCCGGCCTCGACCACGTAGTCGTAGTCGGTCCCGTCGATGGTCACGGTCCAGGTATCGCCGGCGGTGACGGTCCCGCCGAGGGCCAGCGTCCTCGTCGTTCCGGCCAGATCCGGCGCGGTGGCCGACGCCGCCGGATCGTCGCCGGCCTGGCTCGAGTCGAAATCCGTCACGTTGAAGGCCCAGCTGTTGGGCAGGAACGTCAGGGTCACACTGCCGGAGGTGGCGAACGCGCCCGTCAGCCAGTAGCGGAACGTCTTGGTGGTCGTGCTCGTGTTGACGAGCACGGGCGCGCGGCTCTCGTCGAGCACGATCGAGCCGAGGCCCTCGCTGGTGAGAGCGAACTCCGGCGCCAGATCGGTGATCGAGGCCTCGTCGATGGCGAGCGACGCGGGGTCCGTCGGCGCCGTGAAGGCGACGTCGATGTAGTTCCGGTTGTTGATGGCGTTGATGTCGACGGTGCCGCCGGCGCCCGGATCGGTGAGGGTGGCGGTGGCGCCCTCGACGGCAAAGGTGGCGGCGATCTGTTCGTTCGTCGCGCCGGTGACGACGGTGCCGTTCTCCAGCGTCACGTCGGCGTTCTTGAAGCTGCCGGCCGCGAAGGTGACCGTCACCGTCCCGAGCGAGAAGCTCGCGAACGAGGCGTCCAGCAGATACCGGAACCGGTTGGTGCCGATCTTGCGGATGGCCGCGATCATCAGGTCGTCGTTGGTGGCGCTCGCCAGCTCGCCCTGCTTCTTGACGACGGCCTCCTTCGCCAGCGCCGTGACGGCGCGAATGGTCGTCACGCTTCCGTCCGGGTTCGACACGCCGTGGTTCTCGACGCGCAGTCCGGGACGCAGTCTCTCGGCGGCCGCGAGGCTGGTCGCGGACAGCTTCGCGATCGCCCCTTCCAGCAACCGGTCGTCGAGGTCCCGGTCACCGTCGTGGTCCTCGTCGGCCGCGGCCGTCGCGGGGACGCCGGTGTCGCCGTCCTTGACGAAGACTTCACGGCTGGGGCCGAATCGCGTCACGCTCTGCACGCCGTCGACCATCTCCAGGACGAGGGGCATGGCCATCGGGCCGGCGTCGGTCATGATCGTGTCCAGCGGCATGGGGGTGCCGTCCACGCCGACGGCGGCGCCGTTGGCGGACACCGAGAGCTCGTCGTCGCCGTCGAGGATCGACGCGAAGTCGAGCGTGGCGCCCGGCGGCGCGTTGAAGCTCACGTCGACGAAACGCCGGCCGCTGGAGGTGTGGTCGGCGGTGTTGACGGTGGTGACGTCGACGCTGCCGCCGCTCTCCACGGGGTCGATCAGCGAGGCCGTCGGCTTGGTGGTGGTCGGAGTCGGCGGGACGGCGTCGACCACGTCGAAGGTGACCTCCTCGCCGGAGGCGTTGCGGAAGCCCGTCTTCAGCTTTCCGTATATGGTCAGCAGCCGCACCTGGTCCGGGACGTCGGCCAGGAAGAGCACCACGACCTTGCCGCTCGTGACGTTGCTGAGGTCGGCGTACAGCTTGCCGCTGATGCTGATGCTGTCGTCGGCGAAGTTCAGCTTACCGACGATGAGGAACTTGCCGTCGGTGCTGATCTTGATGATGACCTGTGCGTTGAAAACCTCCTTGGAGGCGTACAGGGTATACAGCTTCGCGCTGCCGGTGATGACCATCGGCGACGTGAAGGCCGCGGTGAAACCGTTCAGGTTGGGATTCGCCGCCAGCAGCTTCGCCTGGCCCACCACCTGCTGCTTGACCGACTCGAGCCATTGCTCGGCCGTCAATTCCGTCGGCAGCCCGAACTCCGGGTTGCGGAGCGCGAACGGATCCTCGATGGAGGGCAGGGTCTTGAAGAACTCCACCCCGGCCGCGAAGTCGTTGATGGTGAGGCCCGCGGGCGCATAGACCACGATGCCGGTCGGCAGGCTGGCGCTGATGAAGATGCCGAGCGGCCCGAGCTCGCTCAGCGCGAAGCGGATGCTGAACCCGCCCACGCCGCCCAGGCTGAAGGAGCCCTGGACGCCCACGAAGAAGATGCGCTCGGCCACGGGCGTGGTGGAGTCGAACGGTCCGATGATGTTGAAGTTCTTGTCGAGCTTCAGGATGCCGCCGATGAGTCCGGCGTCGAGATCGCCACCGAAGAGCTTGCCCTTCACGCCGATGCCGATCGAGGCCACGTCGATGATCGGGAACTTGCCCTCGAGCAGCAGCTTCGGCGAGATCTTCACGCCTTCGATGGCGCCGGTGAACGACAGACCCTTCATCCCCTTGATCTCCGTCACGGCGAGCGACAGGGTCAGGATGAAGTCGTCGGGGTGGTTCTGGATGTCCGCCCACTCGATGCCGATGGCGTTGATGTGGACCGGGAGCCACTCCGGCCACTTGAAGCTGCTGCCCGTGGCCGAGCCGATGGTCAGGAAGATCCCGAAGCCGGGCTTCGTCCTGAAGCTGCCATCGCCCAGGAACGCGAAGTTGCGCGCCTCGCCGCCGAGCTCGAACGAGCCGATCTTCACCAGCGCGCCGATCGACTGGAACGAGATCAGCTCCTGATCAGCGGCGGCGCCGGTGTCGAGCCTCAGATCCCTCGCCGTCAGCGTGACGAAGCTGCTCAGGTGAATGACGAGGGTGTCGACCTGGAACTGGAACGAATCCACCCGCCCGTTCGCGAAGGTCAGCTGCAGCCGGATGGCCTCGTCGTTCGGGCTGCCGTCCGGGTTCACGTCGTCGGCGGTCTGCCGGTCCGAGATGGTGGCGGAGATCGGCCGGCCCGGGAAGAACCTGGCACCGCCGGAGGCGATGAAGATCGAGCCGTTGAACACGACCGGACTCTCCGCGTCGAAGTTCACCTCGAAGTTGTTGACGCCGATCCGGATGTCGTCGAACTCCAGGAAGCTGCCGAACGAGATCGTGCGCTGACCGGCCGTGGTGGGCGTGAGCGCGCCGCCCGAGGTGTCTTCGCGTCCGAACGAGAGCTCGGCGGTGCCGATCGTGAAGCCGTTGCGGCGAACGACCAGGCCCGGAATCAAGCCGCTGCCCGGGTCGTCGGGGCCGAGCGTCACGCTGCGACCCGTGCTCGTGTCGAACGGTCTGATCTCGCCCTGGACGCCGAATTTCGGGAAGAGGATCTTCGCGCTGTTGATGCGGACCAGCTCCTGGCTGCGGGCCGCCGCTCCCGTGAGGCTGGGGTCGTACTGGATCACGATGCCATCGGCCGTCACCTTCACCACGTTCGGGACGACGACCTCGAGACCGGCCACGCGCAGTGAGAACTTCCCGGGGACGTTGACGCGGAAGTTGCCGCTCAACAGGCCGAAGACGTCGACCTGGACGTCGAAGGTGCCGAGGATGCCGACGAGCTCGGCGGTGACGCCGCTGTCCGCCTGCTTCTGCGAGGTCGCGTCCTTGCTGTCGCTGCCGCCGAAGGAGAGCGTCGCGCGATCGACGCCGATGGCGATCGTCAGCACGAGCATGCCGTCCTTGAAATCGAAGTCGGCGATGCCGATCGACGGGCCGAATATCTTCAGCGGACCGAGGCTGAACGGGTTGGACGAGGTGCCGGAGCCGGGGGCCGAGGCTTCGAGCGTGAAGCTCTGCTTCAGACCCTGTCCGTTCTGGACGCCGGCCGCCGTGGCGAACGAGCCGCCGAGGAATTCGAGGGTGACCTGCCCGGTTCCGAAGAGCTCGGTCGCGTTCTGCGCATCCCGATCTTTGAGGTAGTACCGGTAGGTCCGGCTCGTCGCGTCGGCGTCCGTGCCGTTGATGAGGACGGGGGGCCCGACGAGAATCGGAGCGCCGGTCGAAACGTCCACGGCCAGGTCGGCCACACCGGGACCGACGATCTTGAACTCGGCGCCTCCGTCCTCGATGCTGGCGCGGCTGATCGCGCTGCCGTCCTGGCTGACGAACGTCACGTCGATGTAGCGCCGGGCATTGAGCGAGGGCGCCGTCAGCGTCTCGCCGTTGCCGGGGCTGCTGAGCTGAGCGGTGGGCGCCGGCTTGGACCCGGGCCCGGTGGCCGCGGCCACCACGTTGAACTGCTCCGTCTCCCCGAAGTTGGCGGTGCCGCCGTTGTCGGAGAACGATTGCGCCAGGAAATTGACCGTCGCCAGGCCCGCGGTGCCGGAGAACGTGCCCGTGATCGAGTAGCGGAAGACGTTGCTCGGGATCGCGCTCTGCAGCTCCGCACCGGTCAGGGCCGTGGTCGGGAGCAGCTCGCCCGTGCTCAGCTTGTAGACCAGGCGCGTCGGCCGGCCGTTGACCGTCACCGCGGTGCCGTTGAAGGACAGCTCCAGCTCGGGAGCGTCGTCCAGGATCGAGTCCTCGCGCAGTCCCACCCCGTTCGGGTCGTTGAACCGGACGTCGATGTACGGCGTCGGCGTCGTCGCCAGGAACTGGCTCGCCACCACGACCGCCCCATTGAACGGACGCGCCAGGTCGGCCGTCGGGAACGCCGCGGGGGCAGCGGTCGTGGTGCCGCCGCTGCCACTCGAGGACGTCAGCGGACCCGCCGTCTGATCGAAGATCGAGAAGTCGCTGACGCGGAACGTCTTGAGGCGGAAGCCCCCCGCGCTGCCCATCGAGAAGGCGGCGCTGCCCTTGATCGTGAAGATCTTCTGGCCGTCGACGGTGACGCCGATCTCGGCGTTCGAGATCGAGACATCGAGGGCGCCGCTCGGCTGGCGCGTGATCGTCACCGCGCCGGTGATCTCGAGCACGCCCGCTACGCTGAACCGCACGCCGGTGCCGACGAACGAGAAGGTGTTGGGCGCGATCGTCTGGCCGCCGAGGGTGCGGGGCTGCGGGGTCGTGTTGACCTGGAACGTGGCCGTCCCCTGGACGACGAGCCCGTCGAGCCCCACGAGGGCGATCGTGCCGGACGCCAGCAGGGCGTATTGCGACGGGCCGCCGGTGGCCGAGGTGAACCGCTGGAAGTCGATGTGAGCGTTGGTGACCAGGACGCCGACGGCGTCGGGGTTCGGCGTGCCGTCGGCGAGCAGCGACGGTCCCTGCCCGATGAAGACCTCGAGGCCGGTGCCGCTGAACGTGTCGCCGCTGATCCGGAAGTTGCCGCGGATCTCGAGCAGGTCGTTGAAATTGAAATCGAGGTCCCGCACCTCGAAGAAGAAGCTCGGGGTGGCGGGCAGGTCGAGGACGAGCACCCGGCCGTTGACGTCGATCGTCTCGTGGACGGCGGCGGCGGTCGTATTGAACGAGACGCCCACGCTGGCGCCGAGGTCGAAGCCGGCGATGTTGCCGTCCACGCGGCCGGCGATCATGCCGGCGACGCCCGACCGGTCGCTGAAGACGATCAACGCCCCCTCGACACTGCTCAGTCCCGGGATGCCACTGCCGGAGTTCGTGGCGATGTGAACGCTCGCCATCGCGATGCGAGTCACCGTGCTGGTGCTGCCGCCGGTCGTGCGCGTCACGCGATCGAAGAAGAAGTCGCCGCTCAGCGTCAGTCCGGCCACGGTCAGCGTGGCGTTGAACGCCGAGGCGCGGACGTACGGACCGGCCGGGAGGTCCAGGGTCTTGGTGTGGACGGCGCCGAGCGCGTCGACGAACCCGAACGTCTCGTGGACCGGGATGTGCAGATTGTTGATCTGGAACAACAGGTCCGCGCCGATGGTGAATCCGCCGAGGTGGCTGCGCAGGGCCGGCGTGAGCGCGATCGTGCCGCCGAACTCGCCGGCGATGCCCTGCCGCGTGACGAGCAGCGAGCCCTCGCCGTTGGTCAGGCGCACGCCTTCGTCGTTGCTCGGGTCGGTATCTCCGTGGGCGTCGCCGAGGAAGAGCTCGACCTCGGTGAAGCCCACGCGGACCACCTTGGTCCCGCCCGTCGTGGTCAGCTGCTCGAAGGCGAAGACGCCCTTGAGGGTCTGGCCCAGCACCGTCAGCGTCACCGGGTTCCCCGTGAAGCCGGCCTGCACTCGGAGGAAGGGGCCCGCGGGCAGGTTGAGGGCGACGGATCCGACCGAGCCGATCGCGAACGTCCGCGAGACCGGCGCCGAGGTGTTGTTGAACGCGAGCGTGACGGTGCCGCTGAACTGGAAATCGCTGCTCAGATCGGCGCTGAGGGTGATCCCGGCGGTGAGGCTCGCCGCGATGCCCTGGTTGGTGATGAGCACGGCGCCCTGCGGGATCGCGACGGTGACGAGGGTGCGCGTGCCGTCGCCGAGGCTCAGGCTCGCATCCTTGACCGCCAGCCCGACGACGTTGGCCGCGGTGTCCTTCTCGAAGGTGAAGCTGCCGGTCAGCTGCTGGCCGAGGATGCCGATGGTGACGCCGGTGCCGCTCACCTTCAGGCCCGGCGTCAGCATCAGCGTCCCGAGCGTCTGGGTGGTCGTCGTGGTGTTGATCTGGACCTCGAACATGCCGCTCACGGACACGTTCGGCACGCTCACCGTCACCACCGCGCTGAGCCGCCCGAACACGCCGCCGCCCGTGCCGCCGACGATCCGCAGGAGTCCCTGGCCGTTGGCGACGGTCACGAAGTCGCGCTGGTCGGTGCCGATGCGCAGGGCGACGTTGGCGGCGGCGATGCGCGTGATGGTCTGGGTGCCCACCGTCACCCGCTCGACGACGAAATCGCCGGTGAGGCGCTGTCCAAGGATCTGCAGGGTGAGCCCGGTCAGCTCGACGCGCACGAACGGTCCGGCCGGCAGCGAGAGCGTCTGCACCACGCCGCCGATCCGGAACTGCTCGCTGACCGCCACGCCCAGGTTGTTGACGGCCACCCGCACCTGGTCCACCGTGGCCCCGGTGCCGTCGCTGATGCGCAGCGTCGCCGAAGCGGTGATCTCGCCGGCGAACCCGGCGGGCGTGATCAGGAAGCGCGCGCTGCCGTTGGCGATGCGCACGCCGATGTCGTCGGTGAAATTGCTCGGCGTGCTGTTGTCGTCACCGAGAAACAACGCGACGTTGGTGGCGGCGACGCGGATGATCTGGACGTCGTCGGTGGTGTTGATGACGTGGTCGGGCCCCGCGCTCCTGGCCTGCTCGAACACGAAGACGCCTTCCAGCGTCTGTCCGAACACGCTGAGGCTCACCGGCAGCGACGGCGTGCCGACCTCGACCCGCACGTAGGGCCCGGCCGGAAGCACGAGCGGGCTCACCATCCCGGCGAACGTCTCGGAGACGGCCGCCGTGGTGTTGTTGATCTGCAGCCGCATGGCGAGGCTGCCGATCGAGACGTTGGTGGTCGGGATCCCCCTCAGCGACACGGTGGCGGCGACCTCGCCGGCCAGCCCGGCGCTCGTCACGAGGAACTTCGCCTCCTGGCCCGTCGTCTGCTGCACGAGCAGGCCGACGTCGTCCGACGTGGCCGGGGTGCCCCGGTCGTCGCCCAGGAAGAGGGCGAGGTTGCTGCCGCCGAGCCGGACGGCGCGCACGTCGTCGGCGGTGCCCGAGACCCCGTCGGGCCCGGGCTTGCGCGTCTGCTCGAAGAAGACGTTGCCGCTCAGTCGCTGTCCGAGAATCGTCAGAGCCACACCGGTGCCGCTCACCCGCACGTAGTTGCCGGCGTCCAGAGCGAGCGTCTTCGTGGTCCCGGCGATGGTGAACGTCTCGGTGACGGCCAGGCCGGTGTTGTTCAGCGTGAGCCCGAGGGTGCCGGTGAAGGACACGCCAGGCACGTTCAGACCGACCGTTCCGCTCAGCTGCCCGGCCAGGCCTTTCGTCGGGCTCGGCCCGGGAATGTCGAGAATGACGAAGCTGCCCTGCCCGTCGGTCAGCGTGACGAAGTCGGTGGTGCCATCCCCGACGCGCAGCGTGACGTTGCTGACGGCGATGCGCGTGATCATTCGCAACGTCGAGGTGGCCGTGTCCGTGCTCGTGATCTGCTCGAAGGCGAAGTTGCCGCTGAGCGTCTGGCCGAGCACGGTCAGCTCGACCCCGATGCCCTCGACGCGCACGTAGGGACCGGTCGGCAGATCCAGCGTGAGCGTCGTCCCACCAATGGTGACGTGCTCGTTGACCGCGCGCGACGTCTGGTTCACGGCGATGCCGAAGGTGCCCGCGAAGCTGACGCCGGCGATCAGCCCGCCCAGGTCGATGCTCGCGCTGAGCGAGCCCGCGATGCCGTCGGGCAGGACGACCAGGAGGCCTTGCACGCCGGTGACGGCGATGGCGCCGACGCTGAGCGAGCCGTTGGCGACGCCGATCGTCAGTCGGCGCTGACCCGCCTGGTTGACCGCTTGCTCGAGCGCGAAGTCGCCGGTGAGGACGACGCCGGCGACGGTGACCTGGATGCTGGTGCCCTCGATCCGGAAGAAGGGCCCGGCGGGCAGCCTGGTCTGGAGTCCGTCGTTGAGCGTCACCGGCGTGGTCTGCGTGTTCACCAGCAGCGCGAGGTTGCCGCTCAGGGTCACCGGCCCGAGGTTCAACGAGGCGCCGAGGCCGAGCTTGCCCGCGAAGCCGCCGTTGCTGATCAGGAGCGACCCGGTGAGGTTCAGGGTCGCGAGCCCCTCGCCGAGGACCAGCGTCGCGGACGGGACGTCGATCGTCACGACCCGCTGGCCGTCGGGACGGCTCTGCTGCTCGAAGCGGAAGGACCCGGTCAGCGTCTGGCCGAGCACGACGAGGCGCAGGTTCTGACCGTCGAAGCGCAGGTAGGGACCGGTCGGCAGGTTCAGCCGCACCACGCCGATTTCAGCGCCGTCGCCGAGCTTGCCGGTGCCATCGTTGAGATGGCTCCGGCTCGGGGCGCCGTTGATGCCGACGATGAGATCGGGACGGCCATCGACGTTCACATCACCGACCGCGAGCGCCGTCGTGGCGTTCGTCGCGCTCGTGAGTCTCCCGGAGGTATCGAGTGTGAAGATCCCGGTCCCATTGTTGAGGTAGAGGCGATCGGCCTGAGCGGGTGATCCACCCGTGCCGACGATGAGATCGAGATCGCCGTCCGTGTCGAGGTCGACGAGCCGCACCGCCGTCGTCGCGACGGTGTCGGCGCTGATCTGCTGGCCCGCGGCGAAGCTCGACCACGCGGGGGGCGTTCCGGTCGTGACCGCGAGGTACACGACGCTCACCTGGCCGTCGTTGCCCGCCACGACGTCCAGGAATTGATCGCCGTTCACGTCGCCCAGCGCGATGGACGTCGTGTTGCGCGCCGGCGTGCCGAGGCCGATCGCCGCGGCGAACCCCTGCCAGACGTTCGAGACCGTTCCGTTGTTCCGGTAGAGACGGTTGACCTGACCGGAGTTGCCGACCACAAGGTCGAGGTCGCCGTCCTTGTCCACGTCGCCCAGGGCGACGGCCCGCGTGTTGTCCGTCTCGGATCCGATCGCCGTGGAGGCCGCGAATCCCTGCCAGACACCGGCGGTATCCCTGCCTCGGTTCTGGTAGAAGGCGTTCGTCGCGCCGTCGATGCCGACCACCAGGTCGAGCTTGCCGTCGCCGTCCACGTCGCCCAGCGCCAGCGAGGTCGTGCCGTTGGCCGTGTTGGCGCCGATCGACACGCCGGTCGCAAGGACGAAGACTCCGGTGCCGTTGTTCAGGTAGACGCGATTGGCGGTGCCGAGCGCGTTTCCGACCACGAGATCCAGCGAGCCGTCGCCGTTGACGTCGCCGAGGGCGAGGGCGGTGGTCGGATCGGTCTCGCTGCCGATGCGCAGCGCGGTGCGCGTGTCGAAGGGATTCCCGGACCCGTCGTTGAGGTAGAGCAGGTTGCCGCCGCCGTTGTTGCCGACGATCAGGTCGGGGAGGACGTCGCCGTTGACGTCGCCGAGGGCGACGGAGGTCGTCACGTTGTTCTGCGGGCCGAACGTGATCGTCTCGGTGACGGCGCTCGTCAGGTTGTTGACGGCGAGCGTGAGCCTGCCCTGGAGCGTGACGCCGGGCACGCTGACGGACACGTCGCCGCCGATCTCACCGGCGAAGCCCCCGCCGGCGCCGCCCCGGATCACGAAGAACCCGAACCCGCCATCGAGGGTGACGAAGTTCGTCACGCCGTCGCCGAGCGCCGCGCTGACGTTCTGCGCCAGCACGCGCACGATGCTCGCGCCACCGGCGCCCGTCGCCTTCTCGAACGCGAAGTCGCCGCCGATGTGCTGTCCGAGCAGCGTCAGCCGGACGTCCGTGCCCTCGATACGGAGATAGGGACCGGCCGGCAGCACGAGGTTGATCGTGTCGGCGCCGATCTCGAATTGCTCGCTCACCGCGACCACGGTCGTGTTGATGGCGACGCCGAACGTGCCCTCGAAGCCCACGGCGTTGCCGGGGATCGCGAACGTGATCGTGCCGCTCAGCCGCCCGGCGAGGCCGGCCGGCGTGATGACGAAGAACCCTTCGCCGTTCTGGAGCCGTACGCCGGCCGGCGCGGCGGCGTCGCCGACGAACAGCTCGACGTTGCTGGCCGCGATTCGAACGAACCTGGGCGGCTCCGCGCCGGGGCTGTTCTGCGCCTGGGGGCTCAGCTGGCCGGTCACCTGCTCGAAGGCGAAGTTGCCCGACAACGTCTGGCCAAGGACGGTCAGCGTCGCGCTGGCCTCGATCCGCACGGAGTGCGCCGGAATGAGCGGAGTGGTCGTATTCGCGTCGTGGTCGACGGGATTGGCCGTCGTGTTGATCCTGACCGACACGGTCGTGGAGAGGCTCAACGCCGGCACGCTGACCGTCGCCGTCACCACGCCATAGAGGCCCGTGTCCGCCAGCGTCAGAGTGCCCGTGGCGATGGTGACGCTCACGGGGAAGACATCGGGCTCGCCGTCACCCGACGTGTCCGTGCCGTCGCCGAGATTCAGCGTCACGCCCGTCAGCGTGACGTTGAAGGAGCCGTCGGCGTTCTGCCTGAACGCGAACTGGCCCGACAGGGTCTGGTCGAGGATGGTCACGCCGATCGTCCCCGACACTTGCTTGGCACTCTCGCTCGCGAGCAGGGTCACCGTGTCGGGACTGCTGTCCGGGTCCGGTCCGTCGGGGATCTGGGAGAGCGTCTTGGTCGTCCCGGTCTCGTTGTAGCGAACCGTGAGGTGACCGGACAGCGTCACGCCGGGAATGCCGAGCAGCTCGGCCTGTCCGTCCGCGAACAGGGCGTACCTTCCGTTGGTGTCCCGCTGGAACTCGTAGCGCGCGTCCCTGAGCAGGATGCCCTTCGCGCTCGGATTGCGCGACCCGTCGGCCAGCTTGGACGGGCCCTGACCGACGAAGATGTTGGCGGTGCCGAAGGCCGACGCCGGGCTGCCCGTGAAGCTGCCCTCGATCTCGATGAAGTTGCCGATCCGGAGCGTGCCCGAGCCGGAGAACACGATGAACGGGCTGCCCGCCACCGCGACCTCGGTCGGGCCGAAGCGAATCACGAGCGTCACGCCACCCACCTCGATCGTCTCGTCGACCGGCGACGTGGTCGTGTTGATGCGCACGGCGATGCTGGCATCGAGGCCGAAGTCGCCGACGGCGGCCTGGACCGCCCCCGAGAAGTTGCCGGCCAATCCGGCCGTCGTGAGGACCAGGGCGCCCTGACCGTTCCGGATGCCCACGGCCGAGCCACCGGCGCTGGGCGTCAAACTGACCGTGATGTTGGAGAGCGCGATGCGCGTGACCTTCACCTGGTCGTTGCCGTAGACGACCTTCGGCTGGCCGGTGTTGGCCGCGATGAGGTCGAGGTCGTGATCGCCGTCGATGTTGCCGAGCGCCAGCGAGGTCGTCGCGGTGGCGACCAGGCCCGTCGTCTCGGCGAGCGACACAGGCAGCGCGTCGCTGAACGGATTCGTCTTCGAGCCGTTGTTGCGGTAGAGCTTGTTGGCGGCGCCGTTGTTGCCGGCCACGAGGTCGAGGTCGGCGTCGCCGTCCACGTCTCCCACCGCCAGCGAGGTGGTCGCGTCCGCATCGGTCGTGATCGAGAGCGCGGCGCCGAATCCCTGCCACGTCGGCGTCACGCCCACGACCTGGATCCCGGCGTTGAGATAGAGCTGGTTCGCCTGCGCGTCGTTGCCGACCACCAGGTCGAGCGCGCCGTCGCCATTGACGTCGGCGACCGCGAGCGACGTCGTCGCGCGCGCGGCCGTGAACGGGCTCGTGCCCGCCAGACTGAAGGTGCCGGTGCCGTTGTTGAGGTAGAGACGATTCAGCGCGTTCCGGTTGCCGACGATCAGGTCGAGATCGTGGTCACCGTCGACGTCGCCGAGGGCGACGGCGGTGGTCGGATCCGTCTCGCTGCCGACGTTGGCTCCGGCGGCGAACCCGAGCCAGGCATGGGTCGTCGCGTGGAAGCCCTGGTTGAGATAGAGGCGGTTCTCCGTGCCGTTGTTGCCGACGATCAGGTCGGGCAGACCATCGCCGTTGACGTCTCCGAGGGCCAGCGACGTCGTGGCGCGCTGATCGGTGGACACGTCCTGGCCGGCGGCGAATCCCAGCCAGGTCACGGTCGCGCCGGCCGTCTGCTTGCCCCGGTTGAGGTACAAGCGGTTCCGCTGGTTGTTGTTGCCGACCACCAGGTCGAGGAACCCGTCGCCGTTCACGTCGGCCAGGGCGATGGCCGTCGTGGCGCCCGCGTCGCTCGGGAACAGCGCCGTCGCGGCCTGACTGAATGCGCCGCTGCCATCGTTCAGATAGAGCTTGCCCGTCTGCGCGGGGGTGCCGGCGTTGCCGGCCACGAGGTCGAGGTCGCCGTCGCCGTCGACGTCGCCGAGCGCGATGGCGGTGGTGGCGCTCGTGTCGCTCGGCACGAGGGCCACCCCCGCGCCGAACCCCGACCGCGTGCTCTGGTCGAAGACGAAATTGCCGGTGAGGGTGGGACCGCTGGTGATGGCCAGGCTCGCGCCCTGGACGTTCACCCGGAGGAAGGGCCCGGCCGGCAACACCGCCGAGCCGTCACCGAGATCGAACGGCACGGGGGCGGTGTTCAGCTCGAACGACGCGGTTCCGCCGGTATTGATCGTCAGCGTGAGGCCCGGCAGATTGAACGTCGGCACCAACCCGGTGACACGAGCCGCGACACCGAGCCGGTTCACCATCACGCTCGCCGCGGCCGCGTTCACCGTGACGAAGTCGGTCGTGCCGCTTCGCAGCCTGAGCTCGAAGTTCTGCACCGTGGTGCGCACCAGCCGGCCGGCCGAGTTCGTGATCTCTTCCACGGTGAAGCGGCTCGCGCTGACCTGCTGACCAGCGATGGCGAGCGTCACGCTCGTGGCTTCGATCTTGAGGCTGGTGGCGGCCAGACTGAGCGAGCCGCCATCGAAGATCGTCTGCGTCGTGGAGGTCGAGTTGAGCTGGACGGTGAAGGCCGCGGAGAACGTCACGTCGGGAATGTCGACCGTGACCGAGCCGGAGAAACGGCCGTAGAGACCGTCCTCGATCAGGATCAGCGTGCCGGTGCCGTGGGTGACGCGGACGAAGTCGCGCGTCCCGTCGCCGAGACCGAACTCGACCTCGCTGAAGGTGACGGTCACGGCCCGGTACTCGTTGCCGTTGCCCGGCGTTCCGTCCCGATCGACGGTGCGCTCCTCGAACGCGAAGTTGCCGGTCAGCGTCTGGCCCAGCACCTCCACGTGCACGCCGGTGCCGGAGACGCGCACGTAGTTGCCCGCCTCGATCTGGAACGGCACCGGCAGGCCTCCGACGAAGAACACCTCGTCGATGGCCTCATCCGTGTTGTTGATCTCGACCACGAGCGTGCCGCTCAGTGACACGCCCGGTACCCCGCGCAGGGCGACGCTGGCGCTGAGGCGCCCCGCGATTCCTCTGTTTCCACCGATCTCATCGACGATCAGGAACGTGCCGGTTCCGGACGAGACGGTCAGGATGCTGACCGATCCATCGCCGAGGCTCAGGCTGACCTGCGTCGCGGCGATGCGGAGCGCGTGGACGTCGTCGGCGGGGTCGAAGACGTTCGGGCCGGGCCCGAGCGTGATCTGCTCGAAGCTGAAATTGCCGCTGAGCGTCTGGCCCGCCACCACGAGACTCACGCCCTGGCCCGAGACCCTCAGGAACGGCCCGGCCGGGAGATCGAGGACCGTGGTATTGGCGCCGATCCTGAACGTCTGGCTGACGGCCTGGCTCGTCGTGTTGAACTCGAGCGCGAAGCTGCCGCGCAGCGAGACGCCGGTGTTCGCCGCGAGGCCGACGTCCGCGGTCAGACGCCCGGCGGTTCCGGACGGCAGGATCAGCAGGGCGCCGGCGCCATTGCGCACCACCAGGGTGCCGTTGGCCAAGCTCATCTCGACCCCGGAGGCCGCCACGCGCACGATGCGCTGATTCAGCGAGTTCGTGACCTCCTCGAAGACGAAGCGGCCGCTCAGCTGCTGACCGAGCGCGTTGAGCGTCACCGGGCTTCCGATGGCGCCGCCTTCGATTCTCACGTAGGGACCCGCGAGCAGTCCGTTGGCGGGCGTCGTGCTGGTGTTGACGAAGAGCGCAAAGGTGCCACTCAGTGAAACGCCCGGGACGTTCAGGGCGACGTTACCGCTGAGCTGGCCCGCGGTGCCCGTGCTGCTGACGACGAAGCTGCCGGCGCCGTCCGTCAGCTGCAGCACCGGCGTGCCGTTGCCGCCCAGACCCAGCGTCACGTTGTTGCCCTGCAGGCGGACGACCGGATGACCGCCGGCGTCCACCGTCCGCTCGAATGCGAAGTCGCCGCTCAGGGTCTGCCCGAGCAGGCTCACGCCGACGCCCGTCCCGGCCACGCGCACATACGGGCCGGCGGGCAATAGCACCTGCACCGGCACCACGCCGACGCGGAGCGTCTCCTGAACCGGCGTCCCACCGGTGTTGAACTGGACCTTGAACGTTCCGGTCAGGGAGATCGCCGGCACGGCGAGCGCGACGGTTCCCGTGATCTCGCCGAACACTCGTCCCGGCACGACGAAGATCGCGCCGGACCCGTTGCTCACCGTGAGCAGGTCGGCGGCACTGTCGCCCAGGGCCAGCGCGACGTTGGTGGCCCCGACGCGCACCACCTGGATATCGTCGCCGCCGCCCGGGAGCCCGTTCGCGCCGAGCGACGTGACCTGCTCGAAGGCGAAGTCGCCGCTCAGCGTCTGGCCGAGCGCAGTGAGGACGAGGCCGCGGCCCTCCACGCGCACGTAGGGGCCAGCCGGCAGATCGAGATCGAAGCTGTCCAGGCCGACGCTGAGCCGCGTGCTGACGGCTGCGTTCGTGTTGTTGGTGCGCAGGCTGAGGTTGCCGCTGAAGCTCACGCCGCTCGGCACGGTCAGCGCGATGGCGCCGCGGATCTCACCCGCCAACCCGGCGGCGGAGACGATGAACGCGCCCTCGCCGTTGGTCAGCGTCACGATGTCGGTGGTGTCCGCCCTCAGGCGGAACGTCACGCCAGTTGCCACCAGGGTCGTCACGCTCGTCTGATCAGCGAGCCTGGCGCGCTCGAAGGCGAAGTTCCCGGAGAGGGTCTGCCCCAGCACGCTCACCGTCGTGTTGACTCCGCTGATCCGGAGGAACGGCCCGGCCGGCAGGTCCAGGACGATCGTCTCGCCGCCCACGCTCAGCTGCGCCGTGACGGGAGCGGCCGTGGTGTTCACGGCGATGCTGAACACGCCACCGAAGCTCACGCCCGGAACGGTCACGAGGACCGTGCCGCTCAGCTGGCCCGCCACGCCGGCGTCCGTGAGCAGCAGCGCGCCCTGACCGGCGGTGAACCGCACCGGGCCGGCGGTGCCGCCGCTCAGGTCGAGGCTCACGTTGGACGCCGCGATGCGGACGTCGTCGGCGCTCGTGCCGTGGTCGAAGGCAAAGTTGCCGGTCAGCGTCTGACCGGCAAGGCTCAGCTGCGCGTTGAGCGCCTCGAAGGAGACCGCTTGATTGGCGCTGGTGAAGCGGACGACGACGCCCGGGCTCGTGCTGCCGGGGATGGTGAGGATCTCGTCGATCGCGAGGCCCGTCGTGTTGATGCTGACGTGGGCGGTGCCGGTGAGGACGACGCCCTCGATGCCGACGAGGCTCACGGTGCCGTCGGCGGCCAGGGCGTAGTTGTCGCCGACGCGAATCAGGCCGATCCGCCCGTTGGAGAGCAAGACTCCCTGGGCGAGCGGATTCGGATCACCGCTGGCGAGCTTCGGCGGCCCGCGTCCCATGAACGCCTGGATGCCCTCTCCGGCGAAAACGTCGGCGGTCGTCACGCCATCCGACAGCGTCCGCGTGGCGAAAGTGATGTTGCCTTCGAGCGTCACGAAGTCCGCGATGTTGAGGCTGAGGCCGGAGAACGAGATCTCGAATACGCCGCCCAGCACCGCGCTCTCGGCGGCGCCGAAGCGGATCGCGACGGTGCGTCCGGCGAGCTGGATGGTCTCGTCGACTGCCCCACCCGTGGTGTTGATCCTGAGCAGGATGCCGGCGCCGGCCTGGATGGGCCCGGCGGCGATGCTCGCCTTGCCGGAGAACACGCCGGCCACACCGCCGTTCAGAAGGACGAACCCACCCTCGCCCTGGGTCAGCGTCGCGCCATCCCCCTGAACAGTGACATTCACCTGGAGGTCTGAGACCGCAACGCGCGTGACGGCTGTGCCGTCCTCGCGGAGCGCCCGATCGAAGAAGAAGTTGCCGGAAAGGGCTGGGTGACCGGCCAGCGTCAGCTGGCCACCGAGAACCGCCACGCGCACGTACGGACCGGCGGGCAGGCTGAGCACCCTGGCTTGGCCGGCGATCTCGAAGGTCGCGGTCACGGCGGCGGGAACCGTGTTCAACTCGATCGCGATGGAGGTGCTCGAGAGCGTCAGGCTCGACGGCAGGACGAAGCTGGACGCGTTGACCTTGAGGCTGCCCGCGACGCCGCGCCGCGAGACGAGGAGCTGGCCCTCGGCATTCGTGACGTCGACGAACGTCGTGGTGTCATCACGGACCTGGAAGCGCAGGTTCTGCGCCGCGACCTTCACCACCGACTCGCCGGACGCGCCCGTGCTCTGCTGGAGCGTGAAGTCGCCGATGAGCGTCTGACCCGCGACCTGGAGACTCACGGCGGTGCCCGCCAGCCGGAGGAAGCGGTTCGCGGGATTCGTGGTGTCGACGGCGCCCGTGAGCGTGCCGGTCACCACGACGCCCGGCACGTTGACCGCGACGCTCCCGGAGAACGTGCCCGCGATTCCGGCGGTCGTGATCGTGAAGCTCGCGGCGGCGCCGGTCACGCGGACCAGACCGTCACCGAGATTCAGGCTGCCGTTGGCGACCGTGAGCTGAACGTCGGTGGCGCGCTCGGTGAACGAGACATCGGCGGTCAGCCTCTGACCGAGGACTTCGACGCCGATCCCGTTGCCGGCGAACCGCACGTACGGACCGGCCGGCAGACTGAGCAGAAGCTGGCTGCCGCCGACGCGCAGCACCTGGTTGATCACCTGCGACGTCTGGTTGACCTGAACCGTAACGTCGCCGACGACGGCGACACCGGGGATGTCCACGGCCACGCTGCCGCTGAGCTCGCCCGCCGTGCCGGCCGACGTGACGATGAAGGCGCCGCGGCCGTGGGTCAGCGAAAGGATGTTGCTGGCTCCGACGCCGATCGCGAACGCCACGTCGCCGGCTGCCACGCGAACCACCGTCCCGCCACTCTCGTCGACGGCCCTGTCGAAGGCGAAATTCCCGGTGAGCGACTGACCCGCGATGTTCAGCGCGACGCCCGTCGCCTCCACCCGCGCGTAGGGCCCGGCCGGCAGGTCGAGCGAGATCACCGTGGCGCCGATGGTGAACGTCTGTGCCACGGCCGAGGAGGTCGTGTTGACGGCGATGTCGACGGTCGACAGGGTGAACGCGGTCGTGTTCGTATTGACGTGAGCCGAGAGCTCGCCGGCGATCCCCGCCGCGCTGATGAACAGGCTTCCGCGGCCCTGATCGATCGTGAGGAACGTCGTCGTACCGTTGCCGATGCTCAGCGAGACCTGATCGGCCGCCAATCGCGTGATCTTCTCCCCGCCCGCGACCGTCAGCTGCTCGAAGACGAAGTTGCCGCCGAGCGTCTGCCCGAGGACGGTCAGCGTGGGGGGCGTGGCGCCGACCCCGGTCAGCTTGACGTACGGGCCCGCCGGCAGCCCGCCCGTGACGAAGGCGGTGCCGATCGCGACGCTCGTCGTGTTCAGGAGGAGCTCGAAGCTGCCGCTGAGCGACACGTCGGGCACGTTGGTGCCGATCGTGCCGCTGAGCTTGCCGGCCACGCCATTGCCGAGCAGCAGGAGCTCTCCGGCGCCTTCCGTGAGCCTGACGAACTCCGTGGTCCCGTCGCCGAAGGCAAAGCTCGCGTGACTGGCGGTGAGCTTGATCGCGCGCTGGTCATCGGTCCGATCCACCGGCGTGTTGTTGGGATCGAAGAAGACCTTCTCGAACCCGAAGTCGGCGGCGATCATCTGGCCCAGGACCGACAGCCGCAGTCCGAGCCCGCTGAACTTCACGAAGGGCCCGGAGGCGTCGGCCTTCTCGGTCGCGCTGAACTTCACGAAGACCTGATGGTCGGCGTCGATCGAGAGCGTCTCGTCGAGCGCCTTCGTGAAGCTGTTGAGCCGAACGCGGGCGGTGCCGACGACCGCGACGTCCGGGACGCCGACGATCTGGAGCGTGCCCGTCGCGTCGAGACCGAAGGCGTCGGCGCCGGAGTCGTGGACCAGGCCGATCCGGGCGTCCGAGAGCAGCAGCCCCCGCGCCAGCGGGTTGGTGTCGCCGTTGGCGAGCGTGTAGGGGCCGTCGCCGAAGAAGACGCGCAGGCCCTCGCCGGCGAAGGTCTGGGCCGTCGAGCCGTCGGACAGCGTCCGGGTGCTGAAGCTGACGCTGCCCTCGATGGTGAGCACGTTCGCGATGTTCAGCGACAGCGAGGTGACCGAGATCGCGAACACGTCGCCCTCGTCCTCGCGGAAGCGAATCACGAAGTTCGCGCCGTTGACGACGATGACCTCGTCGACGGCGTGGCCGGTCTTGTTCACCCGCAGGAGGACGCTGCCGCCGACCGAGATACCGGAGGATGCGAGGGCGGCCGTTCCGGAGAGGAAGCCGGCCACGCCGGTGGGCTTGATCACGAAGGCGCCGGTCCCCGCGGTCAGGACCGGGTCGCTGCTCCCCGACAGCCTGACCTTCACATCGCTCAGCACGATGCGCGTGACGACCTCGTTGTCGGCATTCACCGGGTCCGTGCTGTCGGTCAGATCGATCGCCCCGTCCGGCCCCGCCCGTGTCTGTTGATCGAAGGCGAACGTCCCGCTCAGCTTGTTGCCGGCGATGTCGATGGGGCTCGAGGCCGCGATCACGGCCACGACCCTGATGAATGGCCCGGCGGGCAGATTGAGGGTGAGGGTGTCACTGCCGATCGTGAGCGTGTCGTGAATGGCCGCTGCCCCGCTGTTGATCTCGACCTGCACCGACGGGCTGGAGATCGAGACGCCGGGCACGGTGAACGCCGCCGAGCCGGTGAAGCTCGCCCCCACGTTCGAAGCCGTGACCAGGACCAGCCCCTGGGTGATGGTCGCGTTCACGACACCGTTGCCGATGTTCAGCGTCGCGTTGCTGATCCCGATGCGATCGACTGCGTCGCCGGCTGCCGTCGCGACGCGCGTGACGGCGAAATTGCCCGTCAGCGCCTGGCCCGCCACGTTCAACGTAGCTCCGGTGCCGGTAATACTGACCAGCGGAGCGGTGAGGTCCCTGGCGTCGATCGCGAGCCTCAGGTTGCCGGACAGCGCCACGTTCGGCACATTGAAGCTCACCGCGATCGGAAGATCGAACGTCGCGGACCCCGTGAGGCCGGGTGTGCCCAGGACGGCGCCGGGGTTCGAGATGATCTCCTTCAGCGTGATGCGGCCATCGCCGTTCGGATCGTTCAACGTGATCGCGAGGGCGACATTGACGCTGGCGCTTCCGCCAGCGATCGCCACCTTGAGGACTCCGAAATCTCCCTGGGCGTTGATATTCGTCGCGGCAAAGTCCACCGTGCCGTTGAGGTGCGCGTCGCGGATGAAGAAGTTGTTCAGCAGGGACGACGTGCTGAAAGTGAGGTCTTTCAGGTCGACCCCCAGCGTCAGCTTGAGGCTCACCCCGACTTGTAGATGGGTGGCCGCGTTGGCGCGCAATGCCCCCAGCCCTTTGGCCATGTCGAAATCGAACCCCATGGTGGTGTTTTCATCGAAGGAGAAGCTCGTGTCGATGCCATAGGTGAGCTCTCCCTTCGCGCCGTCGTATGAGAAGGGCAAATCCTGCAGCGCGACGAGCGCATCACCGGCGGAGGGTAGTCTCTCGTCGTCCTCAGCGATGTCCGTCAGCGAAGAAACGAGGCCGGTCGTCAACTCCTGCGCGGACCGGAAGCGGGGAACCACGTTGCTTCCGCTCTCCGGGAGCGCCAGCTGGCTCAGGATGCGCTGGTCGAAAACATCGCCGAGCCGGACCAGCCCACCAATGCTTTGCTGCAGGAAGGGAATATTGTTGATCGACGTCGAGATCTCCCTGAGCCGTTCTTTCAACTCGCGGAACTGCGTCAGCATCTTCGCGGGATCGATCTTCAGGAAATTGAGGAAATTCGAGTCGTCCGCTCCTGCCTCATCGCGGAACTGGGAGCCGAAATTGTCGCTGGCGATGTCCTTCCAGGTCAGAGTGAAGTCCGTATCCGCGAGGCTGAACTCGTTGAGCCCTGGCACGACGGCAACCGCCGAGGCCTTGCCGGTGAGCTGGACGTCCGGGGTTGCGGGCGCCGTGTCGACCAGGCTGAAGGACACCAGATCAGTGATGTCTTCGGCCAGCTGCGGTAGCCGGATCGCACTTGCGGCGCCGGCGCCTGGCGAGTGGAGGTCGAACCGAAGCTGCACGCCGGGGTCTACGTGGAGCGCCAGGTCTGTCAGGTCAACACCGAGAAAACCGAAACGCCCGGACGCCGAGACTTTCCCGGAAATCGCCATGTTCCGTACCACGAATTCCGGCGCGGCGGCGTCCGGCGTGATGAAGAACCCTTGGTCGTCCACGCCAAACGTGAGGTTGACGCCGATGTCGGCGCTGATCTCTGCCGCGCCCTCGATCCGGACTGCGTCGTGGAGCGCATTGCTTAGCCCGAGCTGCGACATCAGCGCGTCGCCGGCCACGCGAAGATCCACCACCCCGCGCAGCTGCTTGGTCAACTGCAGATGGAAGACGACCCCTCCATCAAACGTGTCTGCCGAACCAATGGGCGTGAGCCCGTCGAGCTTCGTGGCACTGATGGTCGCCGCGGGGTCGATTCCCTGCAGCGCTTGCTCCAGGGCCAGTGGCCCACGCGTCAGGACCTCCGTGAGCCCACCCAGGTCGAAGGCGCCGCCCAGCACTCGTTGCAGCAGAGAACCGCCCAGGTCTGCTTGGGCGATGCCGTCGGCCGCGACCTGGGTAGTGGACTTGGGTTGCTTGGGGCGCGGCGGCAGCTCTTCGAGCAGCTCACGGTTGAGCGCGGCGGACAACGCGTCCGCATTCATGACGGCCAACCCGGTCCCGGCGGCGGTGTCGAACATTCGCCGCGACAGGTCCATGAGCTCTTCCAGCCCCCCCTTCATCTCCGACACGAAGGTATGGCCCAAGATGTTCCCAGGCGGCGGCGTAGCCGCGAGGTTGACGATGGGGATGTCTTCGACCTGGCTGACCTGGATGCGCACAACGCGCTCGGCACCGAAGGGATCGGTGTCCTTGAACTCGTAGCTGCCGACCAGTGAGAGCGCGTTCGCCGTCAACAGTGCCACCCTGGTGTTGGCGGGATTGGTGAACGTGATGACGTAGCGGGTCTCGTTCAGGTGGTCGGCGTCGAAATCGCCGGTGGTCCTGACCACGTTGACCGCGGTGATGCCGGGCAGGCGCTGGAGCTCTCTCGTCACGTCCGCCTCTGCAGCATCGAAGGCCAACGCTGGAGTCGTGTTACCGCCGAACGACAGCGTGAAGGTACCGCCAACGGCCTCGACGGTGACCTGTTGCACCTCGTTGTGTCCGCCACCCCCGCGCGTCGTTTCCTGGATGTCGACGCCAGCGCCCTTGCCCGCGTTCGGTCTATGGTCCGAGTCGTGAGCGTGATTCGCTACGCGGAGAACGTCCCCGGCGCTGCTTCCCGTGTCGAAGACCCTGATGCCACCGGGCAGGGAGACGGGTCCATGAGCGCCGTCGATGAGGACCGTGTCACCCGCGTCACGGCCGTCGATCTCGATCCGCGCGAGCGAAGACAGCTGAATGGTCGCGAGCGGCGCGGCCGCCAACACTCCCGTCGACCTGGACACGAACACATCCAAGAGCCACGGCCGGTCGGCCTCGCGTCGCAGAACGATCTGATCAGCGCGCGCCACGCCACCAGGACGGGCAGCACCCAGCACCCTCAAGAGGCTCTCCTGCTTGAGCGCTGCGTCGGCGTTGGGGATCGTCCACGCGCCGCGACCGAGAGTGCCGGCGAGAAGCAGCTTGTCGCGCGCATCGTAGCGCAAGTCCATGACGAGAACATTCGGCAATCCCTGGCCGAACTCGTTGTAGACGAGGGGCGGCGGCGGGCCCGCCGTCAGAGCGCGGAGGTCAAGCGTCGTCCGGAAGACACCGCCCAGACCTCCAACGAGCACAGAGACCTCGTCGTCAGTGGCGTTCGTGTTACCTCGCTTGTCGTTGACCACGACCTGGAGCGTGCGCAGGTCCCGCGACAGGTCAGGGAGGTTAGCGGTCAGCTCGGTCCACCGCGTGAACGTCGGTAACTGCGTCTTGGAGAACGGCGCGGATGTCGTCTGTCGCGCGTACCAGACGCGGCCCAGGCTATCGAGAACGAATACCTGCCGCCAGTCGTCGGGGTGGACGGCGATATCGACGGGATACGCGTTGCCGGCAGCGCTGGCGAAGGAGCTGTCCGTGAGTGCGGCGACGGTCACCGTCAACTGGGACACGTTCGTGTTCGCCGGGTCGTCGAATCTGACGGTGTAGCGGACCTCGTCCGCGCCGTCGCCGTCGAAATCGCTCACGCTGCGGGTCACGGCAACGTCCACGATCCCCGGCAAGGCCCTGAGCGCGGTCCGCACGTCGGCCTCCGACGCCGTGAGCTGGAGCGGACCTGTCGGGTGTCCGTTGAACGAAAGGGTGAAGGTCCCGCCGCTGGCGTGGAGGGTGATCCGCTGCACCTCGTTGACGCCCGGCCCTCCGTCGTCGCTCTGGACGTCCGCGTGAGCCTTCTCCGCCCGAACGAAGTTGAAACCGTCTTCGGCCGAGCCCAGGCGCATCCAGAGATCGCCGGTCAATCCTCCTTGCTTGGCCTCTTTGATCCATCCATTCGCGCTGAATGGCACGTCCCGGGCCGCGACGTACGCGATGTCGCCCAGGCCGACGCGCGCTCCCGCCGCATTGAACTCGAAGCCCCCGTAGACCATCGATTGCACGATCCCCACGCGAGCCGTTTCCGGCAGACGGCCGACCCCGAACAGAACGAGGTCCGCGTCGCCATTGCGGAGCGAGACGTCGGTTCCGCGGGTGGGAATCAGGAAGTCCGGGTCCTCCTCGTAGATCACCTCGGTGCCGATCAGATACTTGTAGGGATCCAGCGCGTTGATGGCGATGGGGTTGCCGAACCGGACCGTCGGGTCCACGTCCTTGATTTCGTCATCGTCGAAGAGGCCCGTTCCATTCACCTCCGGGTCGAGGATTTTCGTGTCGCGGTCCACGCCTGTGACGTCCACGATCCGCTTGAATGCCGCCAGCTCCTGGACGCTGGAATAGATCACGGTTGTCCCGCTCTGCCCCGCGCCCTGCGTCGCCGTCTCCACGAACTGGCCGTCGCCGCCGGTCTCGCTGAGCCAGCGGAGCGAACCGTCGGCGCTCTGGATCACAACACCGTTGTCCTGCGCCCCGCCGATGATGACGTTGTTGAAGGGGTCATAGGCCACGGACATGAACTCGAAGAGCCGCAGGTTGCCGTTCATGGAGGTCCACCGCCGACTGGCCCCGTTGGGGATCACTAACTTGACGATCCCGCCGTCGTCCACCTCGAGAAGGTCGTGCCCTGCGTCAAACGCCATGTTGCGGGAGTCGGGATGGGGCGCGGTGTCGTGGGCACCGTCGTTGACGACGGAGGCCCAGTCCGTGCCGTCGTAACGGAAGATCTGCCCCGTGAAGACTCCGCTGAAGAGCCCGCCGTGGGTCTCAGGCGTGGTGTCGCCTCCGACGAAAAGAACGTCCTCGTCGTCAGGGTCGGCGACGAACGAGAAGTGGCGGTCCGCCTGGCCGCCGTTGTGGATTCCACCCTTCTCGTCGTCACCGGGTAGCGAGATGGGCCTCCACGTCTTTCCAGCGTCGCCGGACCGATAGATCGCAGCCAGCCTGCCGCCGATGGTGGGTTGCGTCACGCGGGTGCCGGCGGGATGGACGTTCTTGATCTTGCTCGTCAGCTTAACGACGGTGAAGGCGGGATTGGAATGGTTGACCGAATCGACTGTGACCTGTTCACCCTGGATGTCGAGCGTGTCTTCGGCCTTAAACGGAATGAAGAAGGGACCATCGCGCTTGATCTTGATGACGTCGACGCCGACGATGGTGGCCTCAGACAGCGTGCCGCCGTTCTTGGCTACGGCCGCGTAGACCGTGTCATTGATGCTGACGGTCAAGCGGACCCTCAGGGAGTTGCTCAGGATCCCTTCGGGGATGTTCCCCGTCACATTCGTCCAGTGAAGCCCGCTGTCCACGCTGCGGAACACGCCCTGGCGGACGACGGCGGCGTAGAGCGTGAGCGGCGCAGCCGGCCCCGCCGGAGGCACCACCACGAGGTCTGAGACAGACGCAAAGGTCGGCAGGTTGAACTCGTTGCCGGAGAATTGAATCTCAAGCCGGAGACCCGTGCTGCCCGCAGCGCCGCCCGTCGGGCTGACGATCCGGTTTGCGACCCCCTGGTATTCGCCTGGGTCGGTGAGAGCGATCGCCGCGACCTTCCCAGTGCTGTCCACTGCCAGGACCTCGAACTGGGCCTGCCGATGGATCACGACGCCGCCGCCCGCGGGCACATTGGCCCCCAGGACATCGCCTACCGCGTAGCCGCGTCCACCGCGATCGAAGGTCCAGGTTCCGCCGCTCGTATAGGCCGTGTGGGCCGTGCCGTTTTCCCCGTTCAAGCTGAAGGAATTTGGATCGGGACCGGCGCCCGTCACGGTGAAGTCGCGGTCATTGAGCTGGGTCATTCCAACGATGCCAGCGATATGGACGCGGTCCCCGTTGGAAAGCCCGTGCGCCGCCGACGTGATGACGACTGGGTTGACCTGGGTCGCGCCCGTGATTTGCCCGGTCAAAGGTGCGGGCACAGCGGCGGAGAGTACGCCGACCTCGTCGAAGAGGCCGTCCCCGTCGTCGTCCTCCAGCCTCCAGGTCCCCGCGCTCGCGTACGCGGTGTGGCCCGTGCCATTCTCGCCGTTCAGGCTGAAGGAGTCGGGGTTGATGACGGTGACGACGAAGTCGCGGCCGTTGAGCTGGGTCATGCCGCCGACGCCCGTGATCCGGACGTGGTCGTCGGTGGAGAGGCGGTGTCCCGCCGACGTGACGACTACAGGGTTGGTTCGGGTCGCTCCCGTGACGATCCCCGTCTTGGTCGTGGTTGCGTCGTTCATGCTCAGGCGCGTGAAGTTGTCGCCGCCATCGGTGCTGCGATAGATGCCACCGGTGGTCGACGCCACGACGACATTCCCACGTGCCACGATGCCCGTCGCCGAGCTGGTCAGCGTCGATCGCCCGATGAGTTGCCAGGTGTCGCCGCCGTTGATGGATTTCAGCAGTCCCGTGACAGGCCCGCCTTCAAAGTTGAAGCTGCTGACGCGACCCGTGCCCGCGTAGACGATGTTGGGATCGTCGAGGTCGAAGGCAACGGCGGTGATGGATAGCGACGGGAACTGGTCGGTCACCGGTTGCCAACCCATCTCGTCGGGCTCGTCGCGCAAACCGTCGCCGTCGTTGTCTGCCCCGTCGGAGCCCTGCAGCGCCGTGGTCGTACGCCAGACGCCGCCGTTGACCGTGCCGACGAAGATGATGTTGCGGTTCGTGGGATGAGGGGCCACAGCCTGAATGGCGCCGACGACGTCGCCATCGCCGATGCGGGTGTAGCCCCCGACCGCTGGTCCGGGCCCCTGCTCCACCCACTGCGGCGTTCCCGTGTTGAAAACGACCGGGCCCGAGAATCCGGCCGCGTCCAGGGTCTTGGCAGTGACGACCGCGGCCTCTATCCCGGCGAGGTCCACCCGGGTGAAGGAGATGCGGTCGTAATAGACGTCGTTGTTGCTGGTCCCGTCGGGATTGTTCCCGGTACGGTTGGAGTTGTCCGCCCACACCATGTGCACGGTGTTGTTGAGGAAAACCAATCCGTTGTATTCCAAATAATTATTCGGAGCCACCCGGTGCCCGTTCGAAGCACCGTCGGAGATCTGAACGTTGGAAGGAAAGGTCCGGCCACTGTCGAAACTGACCGACGCCCAGCGCTGCACGTCGTCATTGGCGGTGCCGTTGGTATCCCCCGATCCTGCGCCGGTATCGTTGCGCGCGTCATACCAGGACACGGCGACGTTCCCACTTCGCTGGTCCACGTCCATCCAGGCATGGAACTGGCTGTTGATGCCGCCATCGTGATTCACGCGGACCGGTGCGGCCCCCAGGGCGTTCCAGGTGAGTCCGCGGTCGTCGGAGGCAATGACGAAGATGTCGGTGTTGTCGTGATCGGCCGCGTTCGCTGAACCGGGCGTCAAGTCCGCCTGATCGGCGAACGCGACGTAGATTCGGCCGTTGTGGGGACCGCCACTACGGTCCACGCCGCCCGAAAGCCCGAGGCCCACCAATCGATCCGGCTGGGCGGGGATGTGATATCTGCCGCCCGAGAAGGGGTCGTTGAATGGGTTGATGCTCCCGGTATGCGCGACGATGTCGCCGTTGGCTGGAGGGGCGTTCCTCCAGGTAGCGCCCCCGTCCAAAGAAACGTCGAACCGTATCAGGCATCGACCGGCTGTGTTGAAGTCCTCCCAGACGACGTAGATCTCGCCATTTGGGCCAACCATCGGAATGGAATCTATGCCGCCGCCTGCGTCGCTCACCCGTACCGGAGCCGTCCAGGCGACGCCGTCCGGCGACGTGGACACAAAGATGATGTTGTTGCTGTGATAGGCCATGACGAAGATGTCCCGAGCCAGGTTGGCGACATCAGGCCCGACTGCCAGGAATTCCTTGTCATCCGGGGCAGCGCCCGCGAATCCGCCGACCACCCCCGTCTGGGGCCATGTATCCCCGCCGTCCAAGGAAACAGCGGTAGCCATCGCCCGTCCCCCGCCCGGACGGGTAAGCATGTGGGAATAGACCGCGCGGGAGCCGTCCCGGCTGAAGACGATCGAGGGATCACCCCGGCTTTGACCCCCCGAGCCGGCCGTGAGCGGGATGAATCGCGAGCTCCAGGTAGCTCCGCCGTCTCTGGTGAACCACACGGCGTCTCGGCTGTTCACGGCGGATATATTGGGGATATCGTTCACGGCCATGATCATGTTCTGCGGGTTAACGGGATTGACCGCGAGAGTGGTCTCGGTCTGGTCGCCATCCGCCCGTGTGATGTTGATGTCCACACGTGGCGGTCGCAGCTCGGTAGAGGAGATGACAGTGTCCGTTAGCGTGAGGCTGTCCTGGCTCGAGAAACGCAGGCGATCGTCCGCGCCGCCCCCGCCGTTGAGCGTATAGACCACGCCGTCTGCGAGAGCGTTCACGACGATCTCGTCATCGCCGGCATCAGCGTTTATCGTCACCCTTCCGCTGAACCTTGTATCCAGGGCCTCCAGGGTGATGACGTCGTCGAGGTCACCGGCGTTGACGGTGAGCGTGGTGATGTTCTGCGCGTTTGTGAAGGTCACGCTTTCGAACGTGGTGCTCGCGACGATGAATTGGTTGTCCGCGACAGCTCCGACGTCCCGGAGGGTGATCCTGTCCGCACCGCCGGCCGGGGCGTTGACCACCCGGTTTCCACCCGCGGGATCGACCATCGGTTCGAAGCCCGAGTACGTGATCACATCACCGTCGCGCGCGATCGTCCCGGAGTCACGACCCGTTGCGGTGTAGGTCACGGTCTGAATGTAGACGCTGTTGAGGACGATGCTGTCGAACCCGCCGGCGCCGCCCTCGACCACACCGCTGATCGTTCCCGCCGTGTCGAAGACGAACGTGTCCTGGTTGCCCGCAGCGCCGCTGAGATTCTCGAAGCCGCCGAAACTCACACCATTGACCCGGCCGGCGTTCGCCCCGGTGATGTTCCAGGTGTTGTCGATCGGAGCATCCTGTGAGGCTTCTGTTGACAGCGTGTCCGCCCCGGCCCCGCCCTCGATGGTGCCGTCGACGCTCACGCCGTCCTCGAGCACGAACTCGTCGTCGGCCGAGCCGCCGGTCAGGCTCTCGATCCCGCTGAAGCCCTGTTGATTGAGCTTGCCGGCGTTGCGTGACGTGACCCGCCATGCGTTGCGCTGGTCGGGTCCGCGCAGACGGTCGAGCCCCAGTCCGCCGAGCAATGCGCCCGCCAGCAGGCCGGTGATGGTGACGACGAAGATGTCCTCGCTCGCGCCGCCCTGCGCCGTCTCGATCACCGAGAATGGCAGGCCATTGAGCGTGCCGGCATCCGGGCCGCTGACGGTCCAGGCGTTCGGGGAGTCGGAGGCGACCAGCACATCGTCGCCGTCGCCTCCGGAGATGCGCCCGGTGATCTTCCCCGATGGCCCCAAGACGAAGGTGTCGGACTCCGAGCCGCCGACGAGGCTCTCGATCCTCCGGAACGTCACCGTATTGACCGTGCCGGTGTCCGTGTCGGTGATGGTCCACGTATTGCCCGACGCCGGGCCGATGAGGGTGTCGCTCCCCGAGCCACCGACGACGGCGCCGATACCGAAGGTGCCCGCCGTGCCGGTCGCCGCTCCGGCGGTCAGGTCAACCGTCACGCCGAGAGCGTCAGCAGCGTAATCGAGCGTATTGAGGCCGCCGCCGCCGTCGATCCGACCGGTCACGCTGCCGCCGGCAAAGACGAAGCGATCGCTGTCCGCGCCGCCGACGAGGTTCTCGATGCCGGCGAAGGCCTGACCATTGAGCGTGCCGGCGCCGACGCCGGTGAGAGTCCAGGTGTTCGGGATGTCCGCGCCGACCAGGGTGTCGTTGCCGGGGCCGCCCGAAACGACGCCGCTGACACTCCCGCCGGCCATCCACCTGAAGGTATCTGTCGAAGCGCCGCCCGTGAGGTTCTCGACGCCAGCGAACGATTGACCGTTCAGCGTCCCGGCCTCGCTGCCGTCGATGACCCAGGTGTTGGGCGTGTCGGCGCCGACCAGCGTGTCGCTCCCCGCGCCACCGTTGACGACCCCGCTGACTCCGCCGTCGGGGGTCATCGCGAAGGTGTCGGAACTGTCCCCGCCGCTCAGGTTCTCGACTCCGGCGAAGGTCAGTGGGGTGAGCGACCCGGCCGTGAGGGTTCCGGCGTTCGCCCCGGTGATCGTCCAGAGATTGGTCAGACCCGGGCCCACCAGCGTGTCGTCTCCGGCGCCGCTGACGATCCCCTCGACTCCGCCGAATGTGCTGTTGTGCCCCGCGTCGGCGAGCGCGCCGGAGACGATCACGTCGCCGTCAGGAGCCAGGGCGAGCGTCAGGCTGCCGGTCTCGTCGGAGAGGTCGAGAATCGCGGGAGCGGAGTCGGCCGCGTCCACCGCCGTGGCGCTGCCGTCGATCGAAACCGTCGGCAGAAGAACGCGCCGCCCAGGCACCAGCACGTCGGCCATGGGCGCGATCGGGTCGTCATGGCGGAAGCCCAGCACATGCCCGATCTCGTGCTCGACGACGGTGAGAAGGTCCATTCGGCCGCGGGCGGGACTGCCGGGCTGTGCGGCGGAGAGCGTCGCGGTGTCAGTCGGCTCGAACTCGTCGCTGCTCGACGGGCTGGGATCGACGAACCATCGGTAGCCGGCCGCGGTCGCATCGAGCTGAATCGTCGTGCCGCTGGTACGGCCGAGCATCCGTCCAGGCAGATCCACGATGCGGAAGCTCAGCTGATCCAGCCGGTTCGTCGCAGCGTCGCTCTGGTTCGAGGCGAGCCAGCGCGAAATCGCGACGTCGACGACGGGCAAGACATCGCTGGCGCGGAGCGCACCGCGAGCGTCGGCTGGCCCCACGGACAGCAACGATGTTTCTTCGTCGGTGAAGAAAGACGCCGGCGGCCCACGCGCGTCGTGGGCGTCAGAAATGTGAGATGTCACAGGATTGGTCGCCGCAACGATCGTGCGAACCGTCTCGCCGCTGACCGTCGTCGTGAATGATGTCACCGTCGACGTCTGCGCGTCCGTGTTGTCTACGGGCATCGCTTCGACGGGCACCGTCGGCTCCGGGGTCGTGGGCGCGATCGGGGCCGGAGCGCTCGGCTGCTCGGCCGAGAGTACGTTGTGAGTGTCGCTGTCACCGTTCGTCATGACGCCGCCGCCCCAGTCGATGGCAGGCGACGGCGCGTTGACAGTGTCACTCACCGCGACCGCGGGCTCCTGGATCAGCGGTGGCTCGAGCGAATCTTTCAAGAGGTCCAGCGGATCGCCGGAGAGGAGCAGTCGCGGCTCGAGGGGCTCGACGCGGAACTTGCGTGCGGTCGGCGTGTCACGCACCGGGTTGTCCAGAGCGGTACTACCAAAGGGTGCAAACCATCTCATGACGGCGCGACCCATCTCATGTGAGGCCGCGAGACTAGTCCTTGGAGCGGCGGACTGTCAATGATGAAAATACAACTTCGACCAAGAACACCCTTCACGACGAAGGCTGCAATTGGTCACACCATTGATGACCGAGCTGAACAGAGGCCGGGCCGCCTCCTGTTTCTTGTGCTGAGACCGAACGCCGCGGCCGTCCCCGTCGCCGGGCACCGCCGTGACGACCGGTGTCACCACCGAGTGGGCCAGGCTGTCGCTGACCGACGATCGGACCGCGTGGAGGCCACCCTTTGCGTGGAGGCCATCCTTTATACATGGGTGTCAGGGCCAAGACCTTACCCGGACGCGAAGGCCGTCGCCCTCCTCATCCGCCGGTGGGACCACTACGGTGCCGCTGCCCCCAGAAGAGCGCGATCCTACGTCGGGAACGTCTGATTCGGTCCGGACAAGAGCCGCCGGCCCTCCGCGCGCGCCTGGTCCAGCACCTCGCGGACGGGCAGCGCCTTTTCCTTCGCGATGCGGGCGACATCGGCGAACTCCGGCGTCACCGTCACCACGCGGCCCTCGAGCCGCGAGACCTTGAACGGGATGGGTCCGTAACTGGTGGCGAGGGTAACGATCTCGCGTGGTAGCGCGGCGCGCCGCCATTCCGACCAGCGCACGCCGATCGTGGAGGACTCCTCGAAGATCACGCGGCTCAGGTCGCCCACCCGCTCCGGCGCGCAGAGCGCGGTGAGCACGGTGCCCGGCCGGCTGCGCTTCATCACCACCGGCGTGAGGAACACGTCGAGGGCGCCGACCTCGAACAGGCGGTCGACGAGGGGCTCGTAAAGCTGCGGCGACATGTCGTCGATCGTTGTCTCCACCTGCACGATCGTCTCGGTGGCGCCGCCGGCCTCCACGGTCTCGCCGACGAAGCAGCGCAGCACGTTCGGCGTGCCCGGCAGCTCCCGCGTCCCGGCGCCGTAGCCGATGCCGCTCAGCGTCATGGCGGGCGGGCGAAGGGCGGGACGCGCGAGGGTCGTCAGGATCGCCGCACCGGTCGGCGTCACCAGCTCGGCCCGCACGCCGGTGTCGACGACGGGAAACCCGCGCAGCAGCTCGGCGGTGCCCGGCCCGGGAATCGGCATCCGGCCGTGCGGACCGTCCGCGAAGCCGCCGCCGAGCGGCAGCGGCGAGACGTAGACCGTCTCGACGCCGAGCAGGTGGAGCCCGAGCACGCCGCCCGTGACGTCCACGATCGCGTCGACGGCGCCGACGTCGTGGAAATGGACGCGCTCGCGCGTCGTGCCGTGCACGCGCGCCTCGGCGTCGGCCAGCCGCTCGAAGATCCGTCGCGCGCGCTCGGCGACGGGCACGGGCAGGCGGCTGCGCTCGAGGATGGCGACGATGTCGCCGAGCGTACGGTGCGGATGGTGCGCGGCGGCGTCGATCTGGACGTCCACCTTTGTGGCGCGGAAGTCGCCCCGCCGCACCTCGTGGCGCACCAGGTCCCAGCCGGTGAGATCGAGGCCGTGCAGCCCGTCGCGCAGCGCCTCGAACGGCGCGCCCGCGTCGACGAGCGCGCCCATGATCATGTCCCCCGCCGCCCCGCTCGGGCAGTCGAAGTACGCGATGCGGGCCACCGGTTTACCTGACTTCCCCGGCCAGGCGCCGCCGACGACCGGCACGCGGCTCCGAGGAGCGAGCAGGACGAGGCGGCCGGTGGCGGGCGACCGAGGCGTACGCCGCGTACGCCGCAGGGAGACCGGCGGAGGCCAACGAAGTCATGCGACGTCAGCGGATCTTCGCGACCAGATGGTTGATCTGGCTGGCCTGGTGGGCAGCGCCGTAGCCGTTGTCGACGTTGACCACCGAGACGCCCGGCGCGCACGAGTTCAGCATGGCGAGCAGCGCGGCGAGCCCGTTGAGCGACGCGCCGTACCCGACGCTCGTCGGCACCGCGATGACGGGCCGGTCCACCAGTCCGCCGATCACGCTGGGCAAGGCGCCTTCCATCCCGGCCACGGCGATGATCGCGTTGGCCTCCGCGAGCAGCTCGCAATGCGCGAGCAGGCGGTGCAGGCCGGCCACGCCGCAGTCGGTCACGCGCTCCACACGGTTGCCGAGCGCCTCGGCCACCAGCGCGGCCTCTTCCGCCACGGGCAGGTCGGCGGTGCCCGCGGCGGCGACCACGACGAGGCCGACGCCCTCGCGCCGCTCGGGCCGGGCCACGACGAGCCGCGCCACCGCGTGCCAGACGTGGGGCAGCCCGGATGCGGCGACAGCCTCGACGACGGCGTCGTCGGCGCGCGTCGCGAGAACGTTGACGTGATCGACGACGAGGCGCTGGAGGATCGCCACCACCTGGGCCGGCGTCTTGCCCGGACAATAGATCGCCTCCGGTCCCCCCGCACGCAGCGCGCGGTGCAGATCGACCTTGGCGAAGCCCAGGTCGTCGTACGGGAGCCGCCGCAGCCGCGCGAACGCGTCGTCGGCGGATACGCGGCCCGCGGCGACGTCGTCGAGGAGCCGCTGCAGGCGCTCGCTATCCATGAGAGCGCCGCTTCAACAGGAGATTCGCGGAGCCGGACTGGAAGCCCGCGAGGTCGACGGCGACGTAGACGTAGCCCAGCTCGCGGAAGCGGGCGACGATCGCCTCGTGCCGCCCGTCCTCCCACAGCCGCGCCATCTCGTCGCGTCCGATCTCCAACCGCGCCAGCCGGTCGTGATGACGAACGCGGAACTGGCGGAAGCCGAGCGACCTCATGAAGGCCTCGGCGGCGTCGATCTGGCGCAGCTTCTCCGCGGTGATGCGGTCGCCGTACTGGAAGCGCGAGGACAGGCACGCGAACGAGGGCTTGTCCCAGGTCGGCAGCCCGAGCGCGCGCGAGAGATCGCGGATCTCCTGCTTCGTCAGGCCGGCCTCGATCATCGGCGCGCGGACGCCGCGCTGCGTGGCCGACTGCATGCCCGGCCGGTGGTCGCCGAGGTCGTCGACGTTCGCGCCGTACACGAGGGCCCGGCACGCCTCGCGCTCGGCGATCGGCGCCAGGTGCGTGAACAGCTCCTCCTTGCAGAAGAAGCAGCGGTTGGCGCCGTTCTTCGCGTACTCGGGATTGGCCAGCTCGTCCGTGCGCACGATAAGGTGCCGCAGGCCGATCAGCCCGGCAAGCCGCCGGGCCTCTTCCATCTCGCCGGCCGGGTACGTCTCTGAATCCGCTGTCACCAGCACCGCGCGGTCGCCGAGCGCGTCCTTGGCGGCGCGCGCGAGCAGCGTGGAGTCCACGCCGCCGGAGAAGGCGACGACGACGCTCTCGAGCTCCCGCAGCGCCTCGAGCAGCCGCGTGTACTTGGCGCCCAGCGCGGGGGTCATGCGAGCAGGGCTCCGGCCATGTCGGCCAGCAGCGCCACCGGGCGCGCGCCGACGTGCGAGATGACTTCGGCCGCCGCCAGCGAGCCGAGGCGACCACAGGTCGCCAGGCCCATCCCCCGGCTCAGGCCGAAGAGAAAGCCGGCCGCGTAGAGGTCGCCCGCGCCCGTCGTGTCGACCACCGCGTCGACGGGCTGGGCGTCGACGACGTGCACCTCGCCGCCGCCGACGACGACCGAGCCGCGCGCGCTGCGCGTGAGGGCGGCGATCTCGCAGTGACGGCGGACGCGCTGCAGCGCGGCGTCGAAGTCGCGCACCTGGTAGAGCGCGCAGATCTCGGCCTCGTTGGCGAGCAGGATGTCCACGTGGTGCTCGACGAGGTCGAGGAAGGCGGCGCGATGCCGGTCCACGCAGAACGGGTCCGACAGCGTCAGCGCAACCTTCCGCCCCGCCGCGTGCGCGACGCCCGCGGCCACGCGAAACGCCTCCTGGGCGGCGGGCGGATCGAACAGGTAGCCCTCCAGATAGAGGATGCGGCCCCGGGCGATGAGCCGCGCGTCGACGTCGGCCGGGCCGAGCTGGGTGGAGGCGCCGAGATAGGTGGTCATCGTCCGCTGCGCGTCCGGCGTCACCACGATGAGGCAGCGGCCGGTGGACGGCCCGCTCGTCGCCGTTGCTGTCGTGTAGCCCACGCCGGTCGCGCGAAGGTCGTGGCTGAAGACCTCGCCCAGCTGATCGTCACGCACCTTGCCCACGTAATGCGCGCGGCCGCCGAACGAGGCCACCCCGACGATCGTGTTGGCGGCGGAGCCGCCCGAGACCTCGACGGCAGGGCCCATGGCGTCGTAGAGCTGGCGCGCGCGCGCCTCGTCGACGAGATGCATGGTTCCCTTGACGAGGCCGTGGAGGTCGAGGAACGCCTCGCTCTCGTGGCAGAGGACGTCCACGAGCGCGTTGCCGATGCCGATGACGTCGAGCTCAGCCACTGCGCCTCGCCCCCCCTCTCGACTCCCCCAGCGGGAAGTACTTGCCGATCAGGAGGTCGAGCCGCCGCCGCGTCGCGTGCGGGAACGCCGCGGGGCTGGTGATCACCGCGTTCTTGAGCAGGCTCGGACACTCGCACGTGCGCGAGCCGCCGATCATCGGGATGACGCGCCGGAGCACGTCCTTGGCCGTCTCGACGTTCTTGCCGAGATTCGCGATGACGGCCTCGACGCTCACCGCCTCGTGGGTCTCGTGCCAGACGTCGTAGTCGGTCGCCAGGGCCAGGGTCGCATAGCAGAGCTCCGCCTCGCGGGCCAGCTTCGCCTCCGGCATGTTCGTCATGCCGATCACGTCGACCCCCCACGAGCGGTACACGCGCGACTCCGCGCGCGTCGAGAACTGCGGCCCCTCGATGCACACGTAGGTGCCGCCGCGATGCACGCGGGGTCCCGTCCCGCGCGCCGCCTTCTCGAGCAGGTCACCCAGGTGGCTGCACACGGGGTCGGCCATCCCGACGTGAGCGACGATCCCGTCGCCGAAGAACGACGACACGCGGCGCTTCGTCATGTCGAAGAACTGGCCGGGGATCACGAGATCGAGCGGTTGGATGTCTTCCTTCATGCTGCCCACGGCGGAGATCGACACGACCCACTCGACGCCGAGCGACTTCAGTCCCCAGACGTTGGCGCGGAAGTTCAGCTCGGTCGGCGTGAGCCGGTGGCCGCGGCCGTGGCGTGGCAGGAAGACGACACGGCGGCCCTCGAACTCACCGGTGCAGAACTCGTCGGAGGGATCGCCGAAGGGCGTGCGCACCCGGCGCCAGCGGACGTCCGTCAGTCCCTCCAGCTCGTAGAGCCCACTGCCCCCGATGACGCCGATGGCGGGGCCGTTCACTTGCGTGGCCCGCCCTGGGAATACGCGACCAGCTCTCCGCGCACGTCGGCGTCGACGGCGGCCACCCGCACCCGCGCGACCCGCCGCATCAGCGCGTCGGGCCCGTCGAAGACGATCTCGACGTAGTTGCCGGTGAGGCCGACGAGGCCGCCGGTGGCGCGATCGCGCGTCTCCAGCACCAGCACGTCTTCCGTCCGCCCTACCAGCGAGCGCCGGAACGCGCCGCCCTTGGCGGCGCCCAGCGCGCGAAGCCGGGCGGCGCGGCGCGTGATCGCCTTGCCGTCCACGTGGCCGGGCCGGAGGGCCGCTTCGGTCCCCTTCCGGTCGGAGTACGGAAACACGTGCAGGTAGGTGAACGGCAGCGCCTCGATCAGCGCCTCCGTCGCCGCGGCGTCCTCCTCGGTCTCGCCGGGGAAACCGGCGATCACGTCGGCGCCCAGGCCCAGCATCGGGATCGCGCGGGCGAGGCGCTCGACGACCGAGCGATACATCGCCGTGCTATAGGGCCGCCGCATCGCGCGCAGCACGCGGTCGCTCCCGCTCTGCAGCGGCACGTGGACGTGCGGCGCGATCGCCGGCGCGCCGGTCAGCACCTCGAGCACGTCGTCGGTGAAATAGGCCGGCAGCATCGACGACAGCCGCAGCCAGCGCAGCCCGTCGATCTCCACCAGCTCGCGCAGCAGCGCGGCGAGCGAGGTGGGCGGCGCGAGGTCGGCGCCGTAATGGCCGAGGTCGATGCCGGTCAGCGTGACCTCCGGGCGCCCGGCCTCGACGAGCAGGCGGACCTGGTCGGCCACGAGCTTCGGCTCCAGGCTGCGGCTGGCCCCCCGCGCGCGCGGCACGATGCAGAAGGCGCACCGGTGCTGGCAACCGTCCTGAATCTTGAGGAATGCGCGCGAGCGGCCGAGCGCCGGCGGACGCGGATCGACGGCGGCGAGCCGGGCGCCGCGCAGGTCGCCGACCTCGACGCGGGGCGCCGTCGGGCGGGGCGCGTCCAGGATCTCGTCCAGCAGCGCGGGCAGGCGCTCCTTGTCGGCGTTGCCGACCACGAGGTCCACGCCGGCCTCGCGCGCGACCTCGTCGGCGCTCGTCTGCGCCCAGCAGCCCGTGACGACGACGCGCGCGTCGGGATTGGCGCGGCGCGCGCGGCGGATCGCCTGCCGGTCGGAGACCTCGGCGCGCGCCGTCACCGTGCACGTGTTGACGACGACGAC
>Ga0137403_10000167_pt1 | contig 79696 bp, 133 predicted proteins | sample CZOMad2_1_16fung_FD_122057 | JGI IMG/M metagenome (GOLD analysis project Ga0137403, IMG submission 122057) | Vadose zone soil fungal communities from Angelo Coast Range Reserve, California, USA - CZOMad2_1_16fungal (Hybrid Assembly) | ecosystem: Environmental > Terrestrial > Soil > Vadose zone...
GCCCGTTGGACTCCAAGGAGACTGGAAAGTCCGAGCGGGCGGGCACTTTAGCGTTACGGCGCCTTCCGTCGCGCCATCGAATTTCGCGATTCGCTAACTTCGCGATGCGTTACTTCGCGACTCGTTACTTCGCGGCGGCACGAATGCTTACGAGGTTCTCGAGCAGACCCTCGAAGCCGTTGTTGACGGTCAACCGGTCGACCTTTTCAACCAGCTTCTCGAGCGTCTCGAGTTCCTTCAGGCGCACCAGGATGGGGTTGTCCTCCATCAGCTTCGCCGTGTTCAACAGCGAGCGCGTGGCGGCGGTCTCCTCGCGACGGCGGATCAGGTTGGCTTGCGCCTGCTTCTCCGCCGACACCACCTGGTTGAGGATGTCGCGCATCTCGCCGGGGAGGATGATGTCCTTGAGCGCGATCGATCCCACGCGCACGCCGATTTCGATCGAGGCGTGGATTTATCCCGGGACGCCCAACGGAGTGATCGCGACGCAGGCGTCCCTGATGAATGAACCGCCCTCGAACCTATGACGAATCGCGAGCCGCGACGTCTGGTGTGGTTTCCGGTCCTCGGGCTGCTCGTGGGCTGTGCGTACGCCCTTTGGGCTACAGTCGTCAACCGGCTGAGCCACGGAGCCGCGTTTGTTAGGCTCGGCGTAACATGGGGCCAACTCACGTCCCTCTACCTCCTTGCCGCTCCCCTCGGGGGTCTTCTCGTGGGCCTCGCGTGGCCTCTGCGTCGCTCCGTGATCGGTGGTTTTGTGCTCGGTGCGTTGGGAATCCTTCCGATGTACGTCGGCGCGGCGATCCTCGAGGTCCCCACGGCTCCCTGGTCTGAGCGGCTGCTGTTCACGCTCATTGCCAGTATGGTGATCGGGGGGTCAGTGGGTGTGGGCGCGTGGCTCGACGACCATCCGCGGGGAGAAGCACCGCGCTGGGTCGACGCGCTGCGTTTTCCCACCTGGGCCACGGTTGGGCGCATGTGGTTCGTAGCTGCCGGAGTTGCAGCCCTAGCCTGGTACGTGGGACTGCACTGGGCCGGCAGATGGCAAGCCGTCGCAGCACTACCTTTTTTTCTCGGGTCCCTCGGGGCTGCGCTGGGGATAACCGTCGTTGCCTTCCGCGGGCAATCGTCGCGGTCGTCCTGAGGCGCTGCCTAACCACCGCTTGCAGCTGACGGCTTGCGCAGGGCTCGGCCGCCGCTGGGAGCCCGGCTTCCGCTCGGCCGCTGTGGAGGTGTTGAATTGTGTGGCTGCGGGCCTGTGCCCGCAGCTGAAGCGCGGTTCCTTAGGCCGCTTCAGCGAGCTTCCAGGAGCTGCTCCAGCGTAAGGCCCACGTCACGGGCGATCTGACGGAGCAGAATCGGCGAGATGTCCCGGTTCCCGTGAAAAGGAACCGTCGTGGCTCGGCCGTCGGGATGGCGATACTGCCGGTGGGATCCTCGCTGGCGGGCCTCCCGAACGCCCAGCCGCTCAAGCAGACCCGACCACTTCGCGAGGCTTGAGGACCGGTGCCCGGCCCACGTTTAGGCGAGGCTGGCCCCTCCGTTCGACAATGAAAGGAAGAGTCCGCATGAGAATCGGAATCATCGGCGCAGGAAACATGGGAAGGGCGATTGCGCGCCACGTTGTCAGGCTCGGCCATAACGTCTCGATTGCGAACTCGAAGGGACCGGAAAGCCTGACCGCGTTGGCAGCCGAGATCGGCGCGGCGCCCGTTTCTGTTGTCGACGCCGCCAACGCAGGAGAAATCGTCATCATCGCGATCCCGACGAAGGCCATCCTCGATCTTCCGCGGACGCTATTTGCGAACGTGCCGAGTAGCGTCGTCGTGATCGATATCGGCAACTACCACCCGCAGCTTCGCGATGGCCGCATCGATACGATCGAGCGCGGCATGCTTGACAGCCAGTGGGTCGCGCAGCGGATCGGGCGTCCCGTGATCAAGGCGTTCAACAACATCCCAGCCAAGAGCCTTCTCGAGAAGGGCGTTCCGAGGGGAACGGCGGGGCGGATCGCTCTCTCGGTCGTCGGCGATTCGTCGGATGCCAAGGCAGCGGTGCTGCGCCTTGTCGACGATCTTGGCTTCGACCCTGTCGACGGCGGTGATCTGGACAACTCCTGGCGGCAGCAACCCGGAACGCCGGCATACTGCCGGGATCTTGGAGCCGATGCTCTCCGGCGCGCGCTCGCCGAAGCTGAGCCGAGCCGGATCGCAGAATACCGAGCCGAAGAGGAGGCTCGTATCAAGAGGTATATCGCAGCGCAGACAGCAAGAGGCTCAGCGCGTCATTGACGATTTCGTCCTCGCTCACATGGAAAGGTGGGAGACTAGAGATGATGCTGGAGAACAAAGTTGCGGTTGTCTACGGAGCCGGAGGCGCGATCGGCAGCGCTGTCGCACGCGCCTTTGCGTCTGAGGGGGCCAATCTTTTTCTCAGCGGGCGCCACCTGGCACCCGTCGAAGCGGTCGCCAAGGACATCGTTTCCGCCGGCGGATCCGCCGAGGCGGCGGAGGTCGACGCTCTCGACGAGCAGGCGGTGGACAAGCATCTACAGTCCGTGACCGATAAGGCGGGCCGCGTCGATATCTCGTTCAACGCGATCGGCATCCCGAATCCGAAGATTCGTGTGCCCCTGGTCGAGCTGGATGTCGAGCAGTTCTCCCTGCCGATCGCGACCTACACGAGGTCGTACTTTGTGACCGCACGCCTGGCCGCCAGGCGGATGGTCGCGAACCGATCGGGGGTGATCATGACCGTCACCGCAACCATCTCGCGGACGGGCATCCCGTTGGTGGGAGGCGGCGGTCCGGCGATGGCCGCCGTGGAGGCACTCACTCGAGAGCTATCCGCCGAGCTCGCACCTCAGGGTATTCGCGTGGTCGGTCTGCGACCACAGGGCATCCCGGAGACAGGCAGGATCAAGGAAGGCTTCGAGCTTTACGCCAAGGCATCGGGAATGACCTGGGAACAGTTCCACGAGTTGCTCGCAAGCAGGACCCACACCCGACGGCTTTCGACGCTCGCGGAGATGGCCAACGTGGCGGTCTTCATGGCTTCCGATAAGGCGAGCGGGATGACTGGAACGGTCGTCAACTTGAGCATGGGGAGCCTGGACGACTAGCCGCTAAGCGACCGAGGCTCTGCTAAAGAGCGAGCGCGCGTCCGCGCCCGACGAGCGACGCGACGACCGTCCAGGTTCGCGACGGCAAGGTCCGGATCTCTGACGGCCCGTTTGCTGAGCCAGTGCGGTCTGCCGTGGCGGCCAGCGCACCAAGAATTCGGAGCGGCGGGCATTCCGCCCGCAGCTGAAGCGCGGTTCCTTAGGCCGCTGGAGGCAATTCGTGTATGCGATGGACTCCGATCCTCTTTGATGTCGCCGCCGCGATCGTCGTTTGGACGGCCGTCCTTGCGCTAGAGCGCCGCTTACGCGCGCGAATGACTGCAGATCCTTCTCCTCGCAACGTGCAGAGCTACCATCTAGACCGGGCAGGGCTCATCTCCGCTACAGCCGGATTCACATTCTTCCTCGCCTGGCTCGTTACTGACACTGCCGGGCCTGGCTGGCTACACGCGCTGTCGCGGCCTGCCGCAGGTATCCTCATTGCCGTTGCCGCTGCGTTGTCGGGATGGGCCTCTTGGGTCAGGGCGCGCTAGCCGTGCGCCAGGCAGTCGGGCAGTCCGCCGCCTCTAACCACCGCTTTCAGCTGACGGGCCGGCGTCGGGTTCGGCCGCCGGCGCGACCTCGGCCTCCGCTCGGCCGCCGTGAAGGCGGTTAATTGTGCGGGCGCCGGCTGGTGCCCGCAGCTGAAGCGCGGTTCCCGCCCAAACAGCAATCGTTCCGAGGACCAACACAATTAGGAGGGTGCCGATGAAGTACGTGATCAGCTGGTTCGAACGCCCGCAGGGTTCGCCAATCGAGTACGAGAATGCCCAGAAGCGAATCCTTGAGGTTTTCGGTCAATGGAAGGCGCCCGCCAATTTCAAGATCGACTTCTTCGTGATACGAGTCGGCGAGTGGGGTGGGCATATGCTCGTAGATTGCGACGATCCGGTGACCATTCACAAGTTTTGTTCGATGCTTCCTGCTTTTGTATTCGAGGCGCGACCCGTCATTACGGTCGAGGAAGCCGTCCGCGGCGAACTCGAGGTAATTGCCTGGCGAGATGGACTGAAACGCAACTGACTGCCGGGACGATTGCCCGCAGCTGAAGCGCGGTTCGTTAGGCGGCATCAAGGATGCTGCTCCAGCTACGCCGGGAGCGACAATGGCTATCCGCATCGTTCGGCTCGGTACGGTACGGCACCGCAGCGAGGGCCTACGGATTGGAACGGTACGGCGCCCACCGCGCGGTGTCGCCAAGAGCCAATACGCCAAGCAGAACTGGTTCGACGTGTGGTTCCCTGCACTGGCGCCGAGCGCTTGGATCGTCAAGCTGGCACAAACCGCGCGGACCGACCGCCAGTGGGCAGTCTTCGTGAGGCGCTATCGAGCCGAGATGGCGACGCCGGACAAGAGCCGACTGCTCAAGCTGCTTGCGGCCATGTCGAAGGAGACCAACTTCTCCGTCGGTTGCTATTGCGCAGACGAGGCCCGTTGCCATCGTTCCGTGCTACGGGGGCTCCTCAAGGACCACGGGGCCCTCCTCGCCTGAGTCGACGATGCCGATCATGCCGCCTAACCACCGCTGCACCTGACGGGCCTGCGGGGGGCTCGGTTGACGATGTAACTCGGCCGCCGTGTGGCCGCTGTGGAGGCGTTCAATTGTGTGGGCGCCGGCTGGTGCCCGCAGCTGAAGCGGGGTTGGTTAGGGCGACACGAAAGGCTCGAGCTCATGACCCATCAGATGGTCCGAGCAGATCCAGCGCTCCGGCGGCTCGCCATCTGGCTCGTGTTCGGGGCAACCGTACTCGGGACGCTAGGACTGGCGGCTGCCTCCACGTACCTGCGCCAGGTTACCTCACCCGCCACCATGCGCTGGTGGCTGTGGGGTGCTCTTGGGCTAGCGAGCGGCGGCGGCCTGGCCTTCGGGTGCTATCTGGCCCGGATGGGGTACCACGTGCTGCGGGTCGGGCAGTCCCCGGTTCCGGGGCAGCGCGTGGTCCGGGACACGCCGGTCCGACAAGGACGGGCGGCACGCCAGATCGCCTGGTTGGCCGTGGGCGCCGCCGTTCTCATGTGGGTGGTTAGCTTGGCGCTGCCGCTACTGCTCTGGAACCTGCTCCGATCGATGGGCGACTAGGCGGGCAGAGATCGGTCTGGCGCGCGCCGCCGTGTTCCGTGTCAAAGCCGAGGTCACGTGTCGCACACTGCCTTACCGCCAGATCTCCCCGGCAGCCTCGACGCGGTCCATCTCCGCATTCGCGATGCGTTCAGTCGGCGCGACTTGGCAGCCTACGGGCGGCACGTCGCGGAGGACCTCACGTATGTCGACCCCAGAGGTCGCGTCCAGAACCGCCCGCAGCTGCTGCGCTCCGTGCGGCGCCAGCTCGCCCGCCTGGTCAGCTTCTTCAGCCATTTTGAGCGCGAGTCCCTCATACTGGAGAACGCTGACGCGGTGGAGACGGGTACGCAGACCGCGGCCATCGCGATTCGGGTGTTTGCGGTGTTCGAGGTCCGCTGGCGAGTGACGAGGCACGGCCGATACACCTGGCGCCGCGATACCGAGGCCGCGTGGGTGCTGCGGCACGTGCTCCTAGATCAGGAGCAGGTCCGACGCGACGGCGTCGGTCTGGCCGGCCGAGCCTCATATGGCCAGCCGCCGGATCACGGCGCGGCCTAACCACCGCTTGCAGCTGACGGGCCGGCGGGGGCTCGGCCGCCGATGAGTCCTCGGCTTCCGTGCGGCCGCGGTGGAGGCATTGAATTGTGAACGCGCGGGCTTATGCCCGCAGCTGCGGCGCGGTTCGTTAGGTGGACGCCAGCGTGGATTGGTGAATGCGCGAATCAACTGTTCTCGGTATCGGCGTCGCGGTGGTAAGCATGCTCGTGCTCCTCAGCGCCGTGCACGTGTACTGGGCACTTGGTGGGCAGTTGGGCAAGGGTGCTGTGCTGCCGGAACGCAATGGTCAGCCCGTGTGCCAACCGGGCGCCGCGGCTACGGTCGTGGTCGCCATCGCCTTGCTGGGCGCTGCCGTCGTGCTTGCGTTGCGGCTGGCGTGCTCAGCTATCTCATCGGCGGGCCGGCCGTGCACTGGGCTAGCTGGATGGTCGCCGCAGCTTTTCTCCTGCGAAGCATCGGGGACTTCCGGTGGGTGGGTTTCTTTCGCCGGGAACGGGGAACTCGCTTCGCCTACTGGGATGCCCGGCTTTACACGCCATTGGCTTTCGCCTTGGGGCTTGGTGCCGGGGCCATCGCGTGGGGCGCCACCTAACCCGCAAAAATGCAGCCGACAGGCCGACCAGCGCGGGGCTCCCCATGGGCGGCACCATCACTGGTTGCGATAAGGAAACGTTAATTTGTGCAGGCACGAGCTATATAGGCCCTGCAGCTGATTTGCAGAGTCGTTGGGTGGATGCCGAATGGTATGGAGGCCAGCGACGTGACGACAACAACCTCACCGAGTTCCGTTCCACCAGGCATGGCGCGGCTAGCGGTCACCGACTCCGTCGCGGCCGCGGTCGCGCGCTTGGAAGCCGCGCTCACCGCCCGCGAACTCCGAGTCTTCGCCCGGATCGACTTCGCCGCCGACGCGGCGGCCGCGGGCTTGGCCATGCCGCCGGCGCAGCTTCTGGTGTTCGGTCAACCGCGGGCGGGCACGCCGCTCATGGTCGCGGCACCCACGGTGGCCTTGGACCTCCCCCTCAAGATCGTGGTGTACGAGGACAGCAGGGGAGCGGTTTGGGTGGGCTACAACACGCCCGAGTATCTAGCCGAGCGCCACAACGTACCAGCTGACCTGCTCGCGAACATCGGTGCCGTGCGCGGATTGGCTGGTATCGCGGCCGGCACCGCCTGACCACCGCTTGCAGGCTGATGGGCCGCATTGCCCCGGGCTCTGCTCGGGCGCTGCGCGCCGATTGTGGGGGGGCGGGCTCGGGCCCGCAGCTGAAGCGCGGTTTGTCAGGCCGCACCCATAGGAGCTCCCATGCTCATCCAACACCTCGTATCCGCGCCTCCCATGTCTCAGTGCCAGGCGTTACGAGTCGCTCCGTCTCTCTTCGTCGCGACGATGCTCGTCGCCGCCTGCGGCAAGGAAGAGTCCAGACCCGCCGCGCCGCCACCGACTGCCATCACCACCACGGCCAGTGCCGCGCTCGGGCCCGGCGAAGGGTTGCTTCCGGTTCGCGGCGGGCGCATCTGGTACAAGATGTCCGGCACCGGGAAAGGAACGCCGATGGTTCTCCTACACGGCGGCCCCGGGGCGGGGAGTTACTACCTCAAGCCCTTCGAGGATATCGGTGACGATCGGCCCGTCGTTCGCTATGACCAGCTGGGCGCAGGGAAGTCGGATCGGCTCACCGACACGACGATCATGAGCATTCCGCGCTTCGTCGAGGAACTCGACTCGCTCCGACGCGCGCTCAAGATCGAGAAGTGGTTTGTCAACGGTCATTCGTGGGGGACGGTACTCGCACTCGAGTATTACAAGGCGCATCCCGAGCACGTTGCGGGCATCGTCTTCGGCGGGTCGGTCTTCGACTGGCGCGCCTATGCGCGCGAAACCGAGGCGTGGACGAAACAGATGACCGATTCGTCGCAGCGCGCGATCGCCGCCTGGAAGCAGGGGGGAAGCCCCGATGCGCCGAGCTTCAAGGCGGCGACAGACGAGTTCTATGCGAAATTTGTGTGGCGGCGACCGGTGAAGGCGGATCTCGACTCGACCATGGCAGGGTTTGGCAGCGAGCAGTATAACTACATGCAGGGGGCGTACGAATACGTCGTCACCGGCACACTGAAGAACTACGATGCACGCGCGGATCTTCCCAAGATCAAGGTCCCGGTACTCTCAACGACCGGCGAGTTCGACGAGGTCGGGCCGAAGACGGTCGAGGCGCACGCGAAGCTGATTCCGGGCGCGAGGTTCGCCCTCTACAAAGACGCCGGCCATGTTACCTCGTGGGATGCGCGCGACGCGAACGTGAGGGACGTGCGGGAGTTCCTGCGGAGCGTGGACCAGCGATGATGCGCGTCTGTTGCGTAGCTGCCATGGAATAAAGACCGTCGCCACAATCGGTCACTCTAACCAGGGAGCCAATATGCCGATTGTTGCCTTCAGCAGCTTCACCGACGGTCTCGATTCGAATCGAAGGAGCCGGGAACATTTTGTTGCCGAGATTGACACTGAGGACGATCGCCTGTGGGTTCCCTACGCAGAAGGCGTATGGATCCAGCCCTGCCAGTTCAACGTGACCTCCGGAGGGTTTAGCGTCGTTCTCAAGGGCCTTCCAGGCGCTGAATTGGGAGTTCATTACCACGTTGGCACCGTGCGTGGCTATACGCTGCGTGGCCACTGGCGGTACCTGGAGCACGACTGGGTTGCAAAGCCTGGAACCTTTATCTATGAACCCGCCGGCGAAGCTCACACGCTCGTTATCACGAAGGACTCGCCAGAACCAGCGTTGATCATGTTTGTGGTCGAGGGTGGTCTTATCTATCTCGACAAGCCGGTCAACGGTACCTTCGCCGCCTTTGAGGATGGATTCACGCTGCTCGAGCACTGTCGCCAGCATTATCGCAAGGCAGGTCTCGATTTGCGCGTGCTGGATCTGCGCGTTCGCTGATCGGGAAAGCGGCCTAACCAGCGCCTGCAGCTGAAGCGCGGTTCGTTAGGCCCCAGGAGGATCGTATGTCTCAGGCGAAGATCGTCGCCGGTGTGGTTGTTACGTGCCTCCTAAGCCTGCTAGCCAGCTGGGGCTTCCAGGTCTACTCTGTCCCAGACCCGTGGAAGCCGTACACCCGCGCGGTGCGCGGGTATCTCGGGGCCGGGCTCCACGGCGACTCCGCTGCCCTGGCCGCGCGTGCCGCGGCCCGGCAGCCAGCGGTCTGGGTACAAGACGCTATTCGGCGGCACCCGGCGACGGTCGCAGCGTGGGCCCAGCAACTCAACACCGTGACTGGCTTCAGACGAGGGGAGACGGTCACGGTTGCCCTAGCCTCTGCTGTAGAGGGCTGTTCCCACCTCAGCAGCGTGACCGCGCAGCTCCTCAATCATTCAGCGATGCCGCGCGTGCTCACCCTATCCTCGCCGTGCACTCGCAGCGACCTGCCGGCGCTGCTGCCCTACCAGCGCCGGTGGTAACCAGTCGGAGCCGTGTATGGCCATGAAGGCGCTCGGCTGTTGCCTCGGGCTGATACTCCTGTGCCCGATGCTGCTTCACGGCCAGGATCTCGATAGCGCGGACGTACACATCACCCTTGAAGCCGCCCTCCCCCTCGCCCTCGAAACGGCGGCCAAAGCGTTTCCGGATCTGTCGCGCTATCTGCTCTACTCGATTCACCCGCGGGTCTTGAAGGGTGATCCGGGAGGGTTACACTGGGAGGTGGAATGGCAGGAACGAGCCTTTCCCCACCGACGATGGCTCTTGGTGCGAGTCTATATGAGCGACGGCCACGCGATACCGCACCGACGGGTGGACGCGGAGCGTTCGGGCACCGATAGCACCCCTCGCAAGTGATCACGACCAGCCGCGTGATCCCTGACCTTCGGGATACGATCCTCGACACCTGGCGGACCAGCAATCGGGTCACGGTGTTCCTGGTTGAGCACCTGCCGCCTGGGCTGTGGGCGGCTGCTGTCCTTGGGGCACCCCGTCGTACGATTCGCATGATCGCGGGCCACATGCACAATGCCCGGTGCACGTGGATCAAGACCTTGGGCCAGGAACTGGGGGTCCCAGTGCCCCGCACCGTCGACCGACGGCGGGTCGGGCGCAGGGAACTGGTACCGGCCCTGCAGCGGAGTAGTCAGGGTATCCTGCGGCTACTCACCCTCGGCTGTGAAGAGGGTGGCAGGATCCCGATGGCTTCGACTTACACCTGGCGCAATCTTCCGCTCGACGTAGGGCACGTGCTGGCCTATTTCGTGGCTCACGAGGCGCACCACCGCGGCCAGATCGTGCTGGTCGCGCGGGCCTTGGGCCACCGACTCCCGTTGGCGGTCACGGGCGGGCTGTGGCAGTGGACGAAGCGTGCGGCGGAGGCGAAGCCCGAGCGGCGCTGACTCCTAGCCCGCGCATGGTGAAGGGCGGACCCACTTTGGCTGACGGCGTGTTGCCGGGCTGGGAAGCCTGTCGACTGGCTCTCAGTCCGATCTGGCCGTATGAAGGCGTTGACCACCGCTTGCAGGTGAACGTTGATTGTGCGGGCGCGGGCTGATGCCCGCAGCTGACGCGTCGCTCGTTAGGCAGAACCGACAAGGATCGCGGCAGATGGAAATCCGATCGGTAGAACAGTTCTTGGAGTACTGGGGCAGCCTGCGGGGGCGCACTCGCCGAGTGGTGACGTGCATTCCCCCCGACCGGCTCGAATGGACCTATCGAGCCGGCGCCTTCACCCTTGGCGATCTGGTGCGGCACTTGGCGACCATCGAGCGCTACATGTACGCAGAAACGGTGGCCGGGCGCCCCAGTCGCTACCCTGGGTGCGGTCGTGAACTCGCAGACGGGTACGACGCCGTGCTCGCATACCTTGACCGACTTGACGCCGATGCGAAGGCCATCATCGGCGCGCTGAGCGATGCCGACCTCGAGCGGAAGTGCCAGACACCCGCAGGCGCCGCCATCACGACCTGGAAATGGCTGCGGGCCATGGTGGAGCACGAGGCGCACCACCGGGGCCAGATCTACCTGATGCTCAACATGCTCGAGGTGCCCACGCCACCGCTCTATGGCTTGACGTCCGAAGAGGTCCGGATGCGGTCTGCCTGACCACCGCTTGCAGCTGGCGGGCCCGGGCCCGCGGCTGAAGCGCGGTTCGTTAGGCTGCTGCATTCAGAGGGAGGGAGCATGGCTTCCATCATCGAATCCATCGCTGGCGAGTACAAGCGCTATAAGGCGCTTGCGGAGGGCGCTCTCTCCCAGCTCACCGACGACCAGCTGGTCGTGCCGGGGCCCAGCGGGGGCAATTCGATCGCTACGATCTGTTGGCACATGGGCGGCAACCTGCGCTCCCGCTTCACCGATTTTCTCACGAGCGACGGCGAAAAGCCGTGGCGCAGGCGCGAGGACGAGTTCCAGCCGCGGTCAGTCACCATGCCTGAGTTGCTGGCCCATTGGGAGTCCGGCTGGGGTGCCCTGTTTGCAACGCTTGCGGCACTGACTGACGCCGATCTGAACCGAACCGTCACCATTCGTGGCCAAGCCATTCGGGTGGACGAGGCCTTACACAGGTCACTAGCGCACACGACCTATCATGTGGGCCAGGTCGTCTATGCCGCGCGCGCCCTGTGTGGCGCCGAGTGGCGCTTCTTGAGCATACCGCCGGGGCAGTCGGAGGCCTTCAATGCTGCCCCACAACTACAGCGGCCGGCCGAGCATGCCGCGTGGGTGCGCCGGAGCGGCGCCTAGATTGAGCCGGGGGCTGGTCCCGGCAGCTGAGGCGCGGTTCGGTAGGCCGCACACAGTCGCTTGGGCATGGTCGCCTTTCTGCACGCGCGCTGACTGGGTGGGACGATGCTTGCGATCGTGCTCCTGGGTCTCCTCGTCTTTCTGCTCGCGGCGACGCCGTGGCGCCGGCTGCCCGCTGGAGGCCGGCTCTGGGCCCTGGCGGCATGTCTCAACACCCTCATCTTCTTCAGCCTGCCCACAACAGCGGCCACCTCGCTGTGGCGACCAGTTGTGGGCCGAGTGCTCGCGGCAGGTGCCGGCTTGAGCCTCGCACTGTTAGTGCTGGGCCTGGTGCTCTGGCGACGCAACGCAGCGGTGCCCGGAGCAGGCGCGGTCTGGGTCGCGCCGCTGATCATCGGGGCAGTGCCCAGTGTGTTCTACGCGTTCTTCTGGGTCATCGGACCGCTCTATTGAGGGGCAAGCTACCTAGCCACCGCTTGCAGCTGACGGGCCGGCGCCGGGCCCGGCCGCCAATGTAACGTCGGTTACCGCTCGGCCGCTGTAGAGGCGTTTAATTGAATGGGCGCGGGCTCATGCCCGCAGCTGAAGCGGGGTTCGCTAGGCAGCCGTGAGCAGTGCAGGACCACCGACGGAGCACAATGACTGCTGCCGCTGTCGTCCAGGCCTTCATCGAGCGGATCAACGCCCACGACGTCGACCGCATTGCGGCCGCCCTCACCGCCGATCACCGGTTTATCGACTCCCTCGGCGCCGTGTTCACGGGTCGCGAGACCCTGCGCCAAGGGTGGCGAGGTTACTTCGCGCTGGTCGCGGAGTACCACATCACCGTGCACGAGCAGGTCGAAGCTCCATCGGGTGTCTTGCTCGTCGGGGAAGCGGCCGGGCGGTCGGGCGGCGTGAGCTGGCGCGTGCCGGCCGCGTGGCGCGCGGTGGTACGCGAGGGTGAAGTGGCCGAATGGCAGATGTACGCGGACAATGAGCCCCTTCGTGCCTCACTGCGAGGGACACCGCTTGGCGGATCGGCTGCCTAGCCACCGCTCGCAGCTGCCCGGCCAGCAGAGGGGTCGGCCGCCGGTGTGATCTCGGCCGCTCGGCCGCCGTGGAGGCGTTTCAATTGTGGGGGTGCGGGATGGTGGCCGCACCTGAAGCGAGGTTCGTTAAGCGGCAGAAGGCTGCCCTAGCGAAAGGTGTACAGCATGGAACTCGGGGCCTTTTCGATCAGCCTGGCGGTCAAGGATCTGGAAGCGTCAAGGCGGTTCTATGAGACGCTTGGCTTCAAACCCGATCCTCGTCGATCAGCATGTGTGAGCCGGAAATGACGCCGGGGCGATCCCAGGGCGACTTGGGGCCTAACCACCGATTGCAGTTGACGGGCCGGCGTCGGGCTTGGCCGCCTAAACGAGGAGGGCCACATGGACCCTGGTGTGTTTCTGGTCCCAGTCGGATCGTTCGTGGCCATTATCGCGGCCATTTACGTCGCGGTCGCCAAGATCATTCGGCTGCGTGCCAGTCTTCCGGAATCCCCATCAGCCGAGGTCACTGCGCGACTCGAGGCACTTGAACGTGGTGTCGAGGGCCTCCAACAGGAGCTGGCGGAAACACAGGAGCGGCTCGATTTCGCAGAGCGTTTGCTCAGCAAGCCACCGGAAGAGCGGCGCATTGGCAACTAGAGTTGGGGCGATGCGATGCACGTGAGGGCCGCCGAAGCAGGCGAGATCGATCATCTGGCAAAGGTCTGGTACGATGGTTGGCATGATGCTCATGCGCAGATTGTGCCCGCGGAACTAGCCCGACTCCGAACGCTCGAGAGTCTTCGACACAGGCTTGAGGGAGCGCTTCCGAACATCCGAGTGGTAGGCCCGTCTGGTTCCCCCGTTGGATTCTGCATCGTGAGAGGCGCCGAACTCTACCAACTCTTCGTCTCGGCCCAGTCCCGTGGTTCGGGCACCGCGACGGCGTTGATTGCCGATGCGGAGGCTCGGCTGGCCGAGAGCGGCATCGAAACTGCCTGGCTCGCGTGCGCGATCGGCAATGAGCGAGCCGCACGATTCTACGAAAAGTGCGGATGGCATCGGGTTGGGATCATGGTCAACCATGCGGAGACTGCAGACGGAACGTTTCCGCTGGAAGTGTGGCGTTATGAAAAATCTTTGAGGGGCCCGGGACCACCAGGAGACGGAGAGAACATGCGGTGAGCGCTCTGGTCGTTAGGTGTAGGTTTCGATCAGCCCCTGCGGGGAGAACCCCATGCCCACCCTCACTGACGTGATCCACAGTGACCCCGACATTCTGGGGGGCACGCCCGTCTTTGTCGGCACCCGGGTGCCCGCCCAAAGCCTGATCGACTATCTGGCAGCCGGCGATACCCTCGATCAGTTTCTCGACGCGTTTCCCTCGGTCTCGCGGGAACAAGCGGTCGCCGCGCTCGAATGGGCGCGCGATGCTCTCCTAACGAGTGCGCGTTCTCGTCGATGAGTCGGTGCCGCGGCAGCTCGCTCCAGAGCTGCGTGGACACGAGGTGCGCACGGTTGTTGAGGCGGGCTGGGCGGGTCTCCAGAATGGCGAGCTCCTGCGCCGTGCGGGAGAGGCGGGGTTTGCAGCCTTCATCACGATGGACCGCGACCTCCAATATCAGCAGAATATCGGGCGCCTCGCCTTGGGTATCGTGCTCCTGTGGGCACCCAACAACCGAGTGGAGGCGGTGCTGCCGCTGATCCCGGCGGTCCTCATGGTCCTGCGCCAGTTGCGCCCGGGAACCGTTGTGCAGCTGGGTGCCTGACCCCGCCTTGCTAGGCGGCGATCTGCGCGGTCGGCGGAGTCTGGATCTGGTCTTCGGCCTGCTGCTCACCAGCGGCGTGACCGTTGGTGCTTACTCTCTCTTGCCCCTCGGTGATTGGATCCACCCCCAGGGGGAGGGGGCCATGGGGATCATCGGCGTCGGCGTGTTTTCATTCATACCCAGCGTGCTGGCGTGGTTGGCCGGCGGCGCCCATTCATTCATGGCGGGCACTTGGCATGGTGGCTCGTCGTGATCGGGGAATCGTCACAGGTGGCGGCCTAACCACCGCTCGCGGTTGACGGCCCAGCCGCATCCCTACCTACCCGAGGGAGGGCAAGCATTCGTGGAGCTCACGCCCGCACTCGTTCAAGCGCTCGTCGCGCGGCTGTTCAAACCCGAGGTTCGTGCCGAGGCTGCCGACGTACTCGCCCAATACGGCGCGCGAGCCCACGAGCGCGAGGAGATCCGCGTGCGGGTGGCGGCGCTGAAGCTCAGCGAGGGGTCCCTGGACCGTCTCCGCGACCTGATGGCCCAGGCAAAGCGAGACTATCGCGATGTCCTCGCCTGGGCCGAGTATCCCGAGGAGCTGCGCAGCCCCACCTGGCGCCTGCCCGTGGCGGAGCAGGCCCGGATTCGCACGGCCGACCGGGAACAGTACCTGGCCTGGCTGGCGGCACATGGGGACGGTGAATGAGCCATGAATCAACACTCTAGCCTTACCAAGGAGCACCAAGCTACTCTACTTGCCCTGCTTGGCCTCGTAATCTTCACCCCACTGCTCTTGCGGGCCGCAACTTCAGTGTCCTGGCTTCCGTATTGGCTGGCAACCGACCGGCGAGGTCGCCGCCGACACCATTGAGCGTCAGTCCCAGCTTCCGTGCCTTCGCGCTGGAGCAGCTCCAGCGGACCATCGCCGGCGTGCGAGCCCGCAACATGTTCGGCGGGGTCGGCATCTATGCCGGGCGGCTGTTCTTCGCACTCATCGCGGACGACACGCTCTACTTCAAGGTCGACGGGTCGACCCGGGCCGACTTCGAAGCTCGAGGCATGGGCCCCTTCCGCCCCTACGGCGAGGACGGTGAAGTCATGCAGTACTACCAGGTGCCGGAGGAGCTGCTGGAGGATCCGGAGACGCTGCGGCCATGGGCGGAGAGGGCGATTGCCGTCGCCCGGCGTGCGAAGGACCGCCGAGCACGCCGGTAGGTTCGCTCGGCCGCCGTGGAGGCGTTTAATTGTGAGGACGGTGCCCGCAGCTGAGGCGCGGTTCGTAGGCACACTCGACAGGATCTCGCCATGACCTTCAAGCCCGCCATTTGGTACCCGATCGCCGTCGTGCTGAGCGTCGGCAACTTGGCCGGAGTCGGGTTCGCGGCCGCGGCAGCCGAGCCGTGGCATGCCACGCTTCACGCTACGCTCGCTGTAGCATTCGGGTTATGGGCCCACCGCCTGCGGCGGAGCCGCCCCGGAGGGAGTGACCTCCAGGCTCGACTCGACGCGCTCGAAGCCGAGGTGAGCAGGCTGGGACAGGAGCTGAGCGAGACACAGGAGCGGTTGGACTTCACCGAACGGGTGCTGGCGCAGGCGCCGGAAACGCGCCAAATGGGCCCCCAGCGCTAGGGTCCTCCCAGGGGAGCAATGCTGGATAGCATTCGCGCCTTCGTGACGCAAAGGATTCTTCGGCCCGCCTCGGCGCCGAACGCTTCAGGCCCCGAACGCGTCCAGCTGGCGGCCTGCGCCTTGTTGCTCGAGCTCGCCTATGCCGATGGGGAGTTCAGCCCACCGGAGCGACGGCAGATCGAGGGCGCCCTCGAGCGCCATTTCAGTCTCGATGAGGCCACCGCCCGGGAGCTCATTACGCTGGCCGACGCGGCACGGGCTCAGGCGGTCGATCAGTTTCAGTTCACCAAACTCATCACCGAGCAGTACGATCTCGGTCAGCGGATGGTCCTGGCGGAAGTGATGTGGGGCGTGATCCTGGCCGACGGGCAGATCGCCGATCATGAAGCCTATCTGGTACGCAAGTTGGCGCACTTGCTCCAATTGGAGCCGGCATACCTCGCGCAGGCACGCCGTGCGGCGAGCCCGCCCTCCTGAAGGAGACCTTGTCGCATGCGCGGTCTGCATATCCTCCTTCTTTCCCTAGGCGCCAACCTCGCGTGTGGCACCGAGCCGCGCGACCTCTTTACCGTGCAGGCGGTTGTCCTGGGCTCGGTCCGAGACGCCGCCGGAACGCCTGTCGCCGGCGCGACCATTCGGCTGTTGGCCCAGCTACCGAGCACCCAGCTCGACGATATCGAAACCACACAGACTGATGCCAACGGGCAATTCGCTTTGCGCACCGGGTTTCTGAATCAACCCGAAGGCGCGGCGTTCGTCCGGGTCACGGTGATGCCACCGGGCGCCGCGGCGTTGACCGCGTTTGATACTACTGGTCTGACGGTGCCGGTATCGCGCCAGGAGCCGCCCCCGGACACGCTCCGGCTTGCTCTCGTGCTCCGGCGCCCTTAGTTCAGGCCACCGTAGCCCAAGTACCCCCGAACCAAACACCCATGCCTACAGCTGAAACGCTCGAACGATTCATAGCCCGAGTCGAACAGAACGCCCATGCCGAAGCCATTGAAGAGTTCTACGCCGTGAATGCTTCAATGCAGGAGAACAAGTCGCCGCCGCGTGTGGGGCGCGATGCTCACGTTGCGAACGAACATCGCGTTCTATCAAGGGCCAAAACAGTGGTGTCCAAGTGCGTCAGACCGGTATTCGTGACCGGCGACCGGGTGGTAATTCGCTGGATATTCCACTTCGAATGGCTGGATGGGACGGTAACCGATATGGAGGAGCTCGCCTACCAGCGATGGGAGGGCGAACGCGTCGCGGAGGAGACGTTCTTCTATGACCCAGCGCAGCGGGTACCCCAGAGGCCGGCTCGGCTGTGAGGACCCCGCGGGCGGCGCGTGCACCGCGTCACCGGCGACCAGGCCGAGCAGTCGGCACCAGGGGGGCGGCGATCATGAGCACGCCGATTTCGTCATGATTGTGCGCGCCTGGCGAGGCTACGCCGCACCAGCGAACGCCGAGGCCTACCCGCGCCACCTCCTGCAGACCGTCCGCCCAAGACTCGAGCAGGTTTCCGGCTTCCGTGGCCTCTACCTGCTTCGACGATCCGGTCCCACCGAGGTAGAGTACCAGGTCCTTACGCTCTGGGATTCGATGGAGGCCGTCACCGCGTTCGCCGGGACGACGCCCGACCGCGCTGTCGTCGAGCCGGAGGCGCAGGCGGCCCTGGTTCGCTACGATGCGGTCGTACAGCATTATGTGGTTGTCGCGGGCCCGGGATAGCGCCGGCTGACTTGGACGCGAGGTGCACCATATGGTCTGGCGGAGGCTCGGCTATGGCTTCTGGCTTCTGCTGGGTCTGCCAGCCCGGTCGAGCGCGCAGAGCCCGGCCGAATGGCAGGCGGCCGCGAAGCAGATCGTGCGTCGCTCGCCGGCCGCCTTTCCCGAGCTCCCGGTCGCGGTGCGCCAGGAGCTCGAGCGCCGGGGCTGCCGGATCCCGCAAGTCGGCCCCGGGTTCGGGTCCAGCCGCTCCAATGTGGTGAGCGGGCACTTTGCTCGGAGAGGACAGCGCGATTGGGCAGTGCTGTGCTCCCGAGCCGACACCTCGCGGGTGCTCCTCTTTTGGGGCGGCCACCCGAACCGCGTGAAGGCGTGGGAAGGCAGTGCCGACGCCGACTGGCTCCAGGGTATGGGATCGGCCGGCATTCAGTACTCGCAATACCTGGCCGTCGCCGACTCGACGTCCATTGTCACCCACGCACGAGAGTATGGCGGCCCATTGCCGCCCGGGCCGGTGACCCATGACGGTCTGGAAGTGGGCTTTGCCGGGAAGGCTTCGGCCATCCGCTACCTGATGCGCGAACGCTGGTATGACCTCCAGGGCGCAGATTAGTGTGCCAATGCCTGACTCACCCAGCTCACCCCGATCGCTCGCCCTCGCGGTCGTCAGCGGCCTCCTCGCCTGCCACGCGGGGCCGTCGGGTCCGGCGACGCCACCGGCCGCGACCACGAGTGCGCTGGTCGAGGTCGCCCGCGGCCACGCGCGGCTCAGCATACCTCTTGGACGACCCGCCACCGGGCCGTGGCGCTGGTATGAGCCGGACACCAAGGACAACTACCTCGAGTTTGAGTGGGCCATCCAGATTGAGGCTGACACTGGTGCCTATCACGTGGGGTTCAAGATCTTCAAGCTGCCCGGCAGCCGGCCGAGGACCGGCACGCTCGCCCAGCTGATAGAAGACGGGCAGATCGACATTGCCCTCGAGGCGGTACGCCAGGGCCGGCGCTCTGTGGAGGTCACGGGCTATCCACTGACCGGTCATATCGAGGGCAACGTGTTCGTCTTTGAGATCTCAGATTCGGCGGCCACCCAGGCAGTGTTCGGCGGCCGACCCCGGACCGGCGTCGTCTGGCGCTATCTCAACGGCAAACGCACGCCGCCACTCGAGGCGCGGATTACTTACCCTCTATGACCTACTCGATCGTTGCCCGCGACCCGGCGACCGGTGAACTCGGTACACTCGTAGCCGGCCTGGCCGCAGCAGATCAAAGTTGCTCCGACGCACCATCATTCTACCTGAGAGCGCCTGATGCCTTATCCGGACTTCGAGCTGGCACAAGTCAATATCGGGCGGGCCCATGGGGCTCCGGACCAGCCCATCATGGCGGGGTTCATGGCCGAGCTCGCCGCCATAAACGCGCTGGCCGACGGCAGCCCGGGGTTCGTCTGGCGACTTCAGACCGAGGATGGCGACGCCACCGCCGTGCGGCCCTACGCTGATGATCGCATCCTGATCAACCTCTCGGTCTGGGAGGACCTGGCGGCGCTGCAGGCGTTTGTGTTCCGGAGCGCTCATACCGACGTCATGCGCCGTCGCCGGGAATGGTTCGAGCGCTTCCCCGAGGCCTACGTCGCATTGTGGTGGCTACGGGCCGGCCATCGCCCGGCGGTTGCGGAGGCCGTGGATCGTCTTGCGCATCTCCAATCCCACGGGCCCACCGGGTACGCGTTCAGCTTTCGCGAGGCCTTCGATCCCTGGGGACAGGTGCTCGGCCAGGGCTCGCCGGCCGACGAGTGCCCCGCCACCTGACCCTAGTAGCTGACCCGCACAGGAGAAATACAAGATGGAAAAGATCAGCCCATTTCTGTGGTTCGACACGCAAGCGGAAGAGGCGGCGAGGTTTTATGTCTCGATCTTCAAGAATTCGAAGATTCTGTCAATCAGCCGCTACGGTGAAGGAGGCCCCGGCCCCAGCGGCAGCGCGATGACCGTCGCCTTTGAGCTCGAGGGGCGGCACTTCATTGCGCTGAACGGGGGACCCCACTTCAAGTTTACCGAAGCCATCTCGTTCTCGGTCGACTGCGAGACGCAGCAGGAAGTAGACGACTTCTGGGAAAAGTTGTCCGCCGGCGGCGAACAAGGGCCGTGCGGCTGGCTGAAGGACAAGTACGGGTTGTCATGGCAGATCAATCCGAGGGCCTTGGGCCAGATGCTGAGCGATCCCGATCCTGCCAAGTCGAAACGAGTCATGCAAGCCATGCTTCAGATGAAGAAGATCGACATTGCAGGGCTGAAGAGGGCCTACGACCAACGGTGACGGTGATCGATGCTGACCCGGATTCTCGTTGCACTTACCTGGCTCGGACTCGGCGTTTCGAGTCATGGATCGAGGACCCAAGACGCCCTGAAGGACACCTTGGTGAGCCTTGAACGGCAGTCATGGCAGGCCTGGCAGCGACGCGACGGTGCTTTCTTCGAAGCCTTCCTCTCAGACGATCACGTGGAGGTTGGCTTTCGGGGCGTCAGCCGCAAAGCAGCCGTCGTCGCAGGCGTAACCAGTCCGGCGTGTGTCGTGCACAGCTTCGCCATCGACTCGTTCCAGCTCACGAAATTGAGTCCGACCACGGCTCTGCTGACCTATCATGCGGCCCAACAAGCCCTGTGCAACGGTCACGCTGTGCCGAGTCCCGTGTGGGCCAGTTCACTATATGTTCGACGCGGGAGCCGGTGGCTCAATGCGATGTATCAGCAGAGCCAGGAGGCGAGTACGCGATGAGCCAACCCAAGAGGCCCAATCTCGCCCCTGATGGCTGGCATACCGTGACTCCGCGAATCGTGGTTTCCGGAGCGCAACAGCTGGTGCAGTTCGTCAAGCAGGTATTCGATGCCACCGGGGATTATCGGCCGGATCGACCAACCGTGATCAACCTCGGCGACTCGGTGCTCATGATCAGCGACGCCGGCATCCGCAATCCGACGCCGGCGTTTCTCTATGTGTACGTCGAGGACGCCGACGAAACATATCGGCGGGCTCTCGAGGCTGGTGCAAGTTCGCTCGAGGAGCCGTCGGACCTGCCCTATGGGGATCGTCGTGGCATGGTGGCGGATCGATGGGGTAATACCTGGCAGATCGCCACGCACCATTCTGCGCTCAAGGCGACTGAATGAGCCCGCCGACATCTCTCGGCTCTTGCTGGGATCGTGCGTCGGCGCCGAAGAGCAACTGCAGATTCTTCTTGATGTGGTCAACCTGCCAGTAGCCGACGGGCCCCGTTATCCCCTGGTTGTGCCCGTGGGCATCCAGCCCTATTTCCTGGTCTCCCAAGGGAGAAACGCCATGAAGTTCATGCTCATGATCTACAACGACCCCACGCTGCTCGACGCTCTGCCGGCCGCCCAGGCCGATGGCATGATGCGGGACTGCCTCGCGCACGCCGACGAGCTCCGGCAGGAGGGCCACCTGATCGAGTCGCAAATGCTCGAGGGCACCGGCACGGCGAAGTCCGTGCGTATCCGAAACGGCCGGCCGAAAGTGACCGACGGGCCGTTCAGCGAGGCCAAGGAAGTTCTCGGCGGCTTCAACCTGATCGAGGCCCGAGACATGGACCACGCCATCGAGATCGCGGCTCAGTTTCCCTGGGCCGCCACCGGCTGCGTCGAGGTTCGTCCGGTGCGCGACATCGGAGACGTTCGGCGCCGGGTCAATGCGGGCCGGCGAAACTCTCCGGAGGAGGCAGGTCGAGGTCGGACACCGGATTGAGGTCCGCCAGACCGCACCAGTTGAGGAAGCCCGATAGATCGGCTGCGTGCTCTATTGAATCCACCATCACTTCGGTGCGTCCGTTGGTCACCAGCGGAATCATGTCGAGGTGGTTGCGACCTGGCCGGGGCAGCGGGCGTCCGCCCGGCCGCCATGGCCCCTCGGCCGCCGATATCTCGACGCCCTGCTCCTTCACGCGCTCGGCAAGCACGTAAGCAGCGGTGGGCTGGTACCGGCGCCGTTGCGGACGCTTCGACCGACGGATGTGCTCTTGGACGGGCATTGTGACCTCGGTAGCGTTGGCGACTGTACCGGCCGTTCCGAAGGCCTGCCTCTGTTGGCAGGGGTCACTATCAGGCTAGGGTATCGCGGGAGATAGTGGCGGTGAGCGCAGTCACAGGGACCGCGGCGGGCGGCTGCTTTGCCGGACGATCCACCGGCGGAGGGCCACCATGAGCAAGCTCGATGCTGGCGCCTGACCACTCTTGCCTCCGCAGCCGGGCCGATGCACAATAGGGCATGGGCGAACGATCCCCGCCCAACCTCGTCGGCCCTGCCCCAGCAAGGGTCCTCGTGAGGCAAAGGGGGGAATACTCCCGGATCCGTCTGGTTGGAGCCTTTGGGACGCCGCGGGCGTCGTCGCTGGGGGGCGTGTCGCCTGTGGCCTGACCAAAGGGACCGCACCGATGCCTACCAACAAGGACTTCAAGCGCCTGGTTCGCGGGCGCATGCAGAAGACGGGCGAATCCTACACCACGGCCCGGGCCCACTTCCTCAAGCAGAAACCAGCTGCTGCCGTCGCCCCCGCCCGGGTCGACTATGCGAAGCTCGCCGGTAAGAGCGACGCTACCATCAAGGCGAAGACCGGGTGTACCTGGGAGCGCTGGGTCAAGGCGCTCGACTACGCCAAGGCGCACACCTGGCCGCACCGGGATATCGCAGCGTACGTGCACCAGAAGTACCAGGTGCCCGGCTGGTGGGCCCAGACAGTCACAGTGGGCTACGAGCGCATCAAGGGGCTGCGGGCGATCGGGCAACGCCAGGACGGCTCATTCGAAGCCAGCAAGAGCAAGACGTTCGCGGTGCCGCTCGCCCGGCTGTACCGCGCGTTCAACGACGCGCGCACCCGGGCGCGCTGGCTGCCCGGCGTGGACCTCACGGTCCGGACGGCGACGCGCGACAAGTCGATGCGGATCACCTGGTCGGACCGCACGTCGGTCGAGGTGGGCTTCTCGCGCCGAGGGACGGCAAAGAGCCAGGTCCAGCTCGCGCACGGGAAGCTGCCCGATCCGGCGGCGGCGATGCGGGTGAAGCAATTCTGGGCTGAACGGCTCGGCGCGTTGGAGGACGTGTTAGCGGCCGACTAGCAGTGCCGACCCAGCGGTCCTTCTTGACTGCGGCCTGGCGGCATCTCGCGATGCTCAACTACGAGGTGCCGCCTGGCCTGCTTCAGCCGCTCGTGCCGGCCGGCACCGAGCTGGACCAGTTCGACGGTGCAACGCTGGCGAGCATGGTGGGGTTTCGCTTCCTCGATACCCGCATCCTCGGCATTCCGATCCCGGGCCACCGCGACTTCGACGAAGTGAACCTCCGGTTCTATGTCCGCCGCCGGGTAGAGGACGGCAGCTGGCGGCGGGCTGTAGTATTCGTCCGCGAGCTGGTTCCCCGCCGCGCCATCGCGCTGATGGCGCGGTGGTGCTACAACGAGCCCTACACCGCCGTGCCCATGCGGCACGAATTGACCCTCGAGCGCGCGGTCGACGGAGCACCGGGGCGAGCGGCATACCTGTGGCAGGTCGCCGGCGGCTGGCACCGGCTCGAAGTCCGCACTACCGGGCCGCCCGCTCTGCCGCTGCCGGGATCGGAGGCTGAATTCGTGACCGAGCACTACTGGGGGTACACCCGGCAGCGCGATGCTGGATCCATGGAATACCAGGTGACTCATTCGCCCTGGCGCGTATGGGAAACGGCCGGCGCCGCGCTCGAGTGCGATGTGCCCAGCGTCTATGGCGCAGCGTTCGCCGAGTCGCTGACCGGAGCCCCGCGCTCGGCATTTCTGGCTGAGGGCTCCGCCGTTACCGTGTATCGTGGCCGCCGCCTGCGCCTGACCCGCCGGGAGAACCTGGGTTCACCGGCCGCGGTCTGATCCGATGGGCAGGGCCGGGCCCATGCACGAGGTTTCGAGATCTGGAGGCATCTTGTACGAACACCGATCGCATCGGCTCGCCCCGCGTCATCACTTCGTGCTGCGGGTGCTCCGCCATCTGCTGATCTCGGCGGCGATCATTGCGGTCTCGCTGGTGGGTGGGATCCTCGGATACGAGCACTATGAGAGCCTGGGCCTGCGGGACGCGTTTCTCAATGCCGCGATGCTGCTGGGCGGCATGGGCCCGATCAAGACGGACCTGAGCGAAGCCGGCAAGGTCTTCGCCGGCTTCTACGCCCTATACTCGGGCCTGGTTTTCATTGTGGCGGCGGGGGTGCTGCTGGCACCGGTGGTGCACCGGCTTCTGCACAGCGTTCACTGTGATCTCGACGACAGGCGCCCGTGAACGTCCACATCGAGACCTTCAGACCCGAGCACGAGCAAGCCTTCGCCACGCTCAACCGCGCATGGCTGGTCCAGCACGGGCTGCTCGAACCACCGGATGAGGATCAGCTCGCCAATCCCCAGGGAACGATCCTCGCACCCGGCGGGCAGATCTTCGTGGCGGTCCGCGACGAGGACGTGCTCGGCACGTGCGCGGTCATCCCCCACGGCGCCGGGGTGGTCGAGCTAGCCAAGCTGACCGTCGCGCCCGCGGCCCAAGGCCAGGGGCTCGGGCGTCGCCTGGTGGAGGCCTGCCTGGCCTTTGCCCGCGAGCACGACATTCGGCGTGTCGTCCTGGTCTCGAGCTCACGGCTGCCGGCCGCGCTTCGCCTGTATGAGGCCATGGGCTTCCGGCACCGTCCGCTACCGGCCGACGTGGCGTATGCGACGGCCGATGTGTACATGGAGCTCGATCTCAGCGTACCTGCGGTCTGACTACTGGTCAGCCCCCGGAGTCGGGTGGCCGCCGGGGGTCCACTCCTGGCGCGGGATGCCGGTCGCGGTGGAGAGGCGCCAGCGGAAACGCAGCCCCTCGCCCTTGCCGCCCGACGGGTCTTGTGGCTCGGGGGTCAATTCCAGTACTTCGGCATACTGGCCGGACAGCCGCTGAATGAGGCTCTGTTGCTCCGGCGTCAGCGGAACCTTAATGGGCTCTGGCCCTTCGCTCATACCAACTCCGACCGGTGATCGGGATATTTTCGGATGCGCACCCCTGCATCAGCTCACGACGGCGGCAGTGATAAGCAGTCTAGTGAACGTGCGCGGCCACGACCGTCGCGGCAAGCATTCCCCGCGTGTCGTGAACCGATCGTTACACCGCCGTGATGTACCCGCGTCGGCACCGCGCCCGGCCTGACCCGCCGAGAGACTGAAACGAAAAACCTAGAGTCTGAAGGAGGACTACATATGCCCCCCGCCACCAAGACCGCCGCACCCACCGTGCGCGCAGCTCTTCTGGTTCGCTTGGAAGCGAAGCCCGGCAAGGAAGCCGCGGTCGCAAGCTTTCTCCAAGGCGGGCTCCCGATCGTTGAAGAGGAGCCGGCCACGATCACCTGGTACGCCCTCAGGCTCGGGCCATCCACCTTCGGCATCTTCGACACCTTCCCGGATGACAGCGGGCGCCAGGCGCATCTCGCGGGGCAGGTAGCGGCGGCGCTGATGGCACAGGCGCCCGAGCTACTGGCAAGCCCGCCCTCGATCGAGAAGGTCGAGGTCCTGGCCGCGAAACTCCCCCGGTGACGGCGGCCGCCGCCATGAGCCGATCCGCGGGCCCGGACGGCCGGCCGGTTCGTCGCTTGGAATCTCGAGCCGACTGGGAGACGTGGCTCGACGCCAACCACGCGGTCTCGACCGGGGTCTGGATCAACTTTGGGAAGAAGGCGACCGGGGTCGCCTCGGTGTCACATTCCGAAGCGCTCGATGTCGCGCTCTGCTATGGCTGGATCGATGGGCAAGCCACGGGGCTCGACGACGGCTGGTGGCTGCAGCGCTTCACCCGACGCAGGCCCGGGAGCAAGTGGTCCCAGATCAACTGCCAGAAGGCGATCGATCTCATTGCGGAGGGGAAGATGCGGCCGGCCGGACTTGCGGAGGTCGAGGCGGCCAAGCGGGATGGCCGCTGGGACGCGGCATACGCTCCGCAACGCTCCATCGCCGTGCCGGCCGACTTACAGCAGAAGCTGGATGCCTCTCCGCGCGCCCGGGACTTCTTTGCTCGGCTGGATAGCAAGAACCGGTATGCGATCCTGTACCGGCTGCATGATGCGAAGAAGCCCGAGACGCGCGCCCGCCGACTCGAGAAGTTCGTGGCCATGCTCGAGGACGGCAAGAAAATCCACTGACCCCGGCACCCCGGACGCCCGTGAAACTCACAGCCTGTATCATCCTCGGCGCGGTATCACTGGCCGCGCGACAAGACGAGTGGCTGATCCTCCCTCTGGCACGGCTCGATGCAGCGGTCGATAGCGTGGTTGCCGCGGGACTGACCCTGACTCCCGGGTCGAAGGCGCTGGAGATCGTCGTAGGGTTCGACAACTCGTGCCAGGCAAAGGTGAGCGCGACTTACCAGGCCCACGGCGCGGTCGTGAAGATCCGCCTCACCGGGCCGCCACCGGTCCGCCAGTGCCCCGCGGTCTATCGCCCCGAGGCGTATCAAGCGCGGGTGGGCGGGCTCAAGCCCAAGCGATATCAGGTAATCGTCTACACCAAAGACAAGCGGGGGCAGTGGCGTCCCTGGAAAGCCGCGGTCACCGAGGTTTTGTGAAAACGCCGCCGAGCCCGGCTAGCGCATGTGGGTGCGGAAGACCTCGAAGAAGTACAGCGCGGGCGCCCGCCTCTCGGCACGGGCGTTGGAGGGCGGCGCCAGGTCCTGCAGGAACCGGCTCAGCCCCGGCCACGAGGGCGGCAGCGCCAGATCAATCTGCTCGAACCCCATGGTCCAGTCCGGGAACAGCCGTTCCGCCACGCGGAGCTCGAGCAGCGAGGTAAACTGCCGATGGCGCGGGTCTCGCTCGATCCGGCCGATCAGCGTCCGGACTCCTTCCGGCGGGCCCTCGACCACCTGGAGGAAGTTCCCGCCACGGTGGAGCAGGAGTCCGGAGATCCCGAGCTGGTCGTTGTGCTCCCGGCTATGGGTCAGAAGCTCGGCCAGCGCCGGCGCGTCGAAGGGCTGGGTCGCGGCGCTGGCGTACGTGAACTGAAGAAGCGATGACATGGCCGAAGTATCGGTTCAAGGCCTCTCGATCTGAAGTGATTGGCCCCCACCGGCGGTCGGCGGCTCGCCGAGGTTCACGCCAACCCTTATCGTTACGCAGCATTACAGTTTGCCGCGGAGGGCGCGATGCGACGAGTGCTCTACAGCGTGGCCATGAGCCTCGACGGCTACATCGCGCGCCCCGGCGGCGAGTTCGACTGGATTCCGATGGATCCGGCAATCGACTGGGGCGCATTCATGAGCCGCTTTGATACCGTGCTCGTGGGTCGGCGGACATTCGAGATCGCGGTGCAAGGTGGCTCGGGTGCCAGCCTCCCCGATATGCGGACCTACGTCTTCTCACGCACCCTCCGCACAGCCGACCACCCGGACGTGACCATCGTGGCGGACGATGCGGCCATCGTGGTGCGGCGGCTCCGCGAGGAGACCGGCAAGGACATCTGGCTCATGGGCGGCGGCGTGCTCTTTCAGGCCTTGCTGCACGCCGATCTGGTGGACGGCGTCGAGGTGGGGATCGTCCCGATCCTGCTCGGCGAGGGGCTGCCACTCCTCCCCGCGGGGCAGGCATCAGCCCGCCTCAGGCTCACCCACAGTCAGGTCTATCCCAGCGGGATCGTGCTGCTCACCTATGACGTTGTGGGTGATGCCGCCTGACCACGGCCAGGCCGGCGGACTCCGAGCGAGACACCGATGACACCAGCCGCGAAATACAGCTTCCTCAGCATCGGGGTCATGCTGGCGGCGTTCGCCGGCGGGGCTGCCCTGTTCGCCGCCGTGCCGCACCGCCGGGAGGTCGCCATCATCGGCTTCGTCGCGCTCTTTATGGCAGCGATCGTGGCAACCAAGCGCCTGGTGCCGCGATGTCCCTACTGCGGCGCGAGGGCTCTCTCGCAGGTCGGCCGCCGAAGCTTCGTAGTCAACGAATGTCCCCAATGCGACCAGCCGTTGCAGGGTCCCCGGCTGTCGGACGCAGAGCTCGAGCGGAAACGTTCGGCGCGTGCCGGCCGCCCCGCCTCCTGAGGATACCCGTGCCCTCGCTGCATCCAGGCTGGCGGATCATTGGTTTTCTCGCCGCGATCCTGTTCTTTGGATTGGCGGCCGGCGGCATTATGCAGGGCAGGTTCCAGGATCCCGAGACCGGCACGCTCGACCGGGCAGGGCATCCCCTCCTGTTCTGGCTGAGCACGCTCGGGTTGGTCCTGATGGGCTCCTACCTGCTGGCGATCGCGCTCGGCATGGCGCCCGCGTGGCTCACCGGGCCCGCTTCGAGTGCAGCACCGCCCTGAGGCAGCGAGCGGCATGGACCTGTCCGCACGAATCGTCGATATCACCACCCTCGAGGTCGACGCGATCGTCAACGCGGCGAATGAGCAACTGGCGCCCGGCGGTGGCGTGTGTGGCGCCATTCATCGAGCCGCAGGCCCGGAGCTCGCGCGCGCCTGCGTCGCCGTAGCGCCCTGCCCTACCGGTGACGCCCGCCTCACACCGGGATTCCGCCTGCCGGCCCGGTTCGTCGTGCATGCAGTCGGCCCGGTGTGGCACGGCGGGAACGCCGGCGAGCCGGAGCTCCTGGCCGGCGCCTATCGTGCAGCGCTGCGGCTCGCGAACACCCATGGGTTACGCAGCATCGCATTCCCCGCTATCAGCACCGGCATCTACGGCTATCCCCTCGAGCCGGCGACCGAGGTGGCGGTGCACGCCGTGCGGAGCGAGCTCGCGGCGGGGTCCACGCTCCAGCAAGTCGTCTTCGCCTGCTTTGGTCCCGAAGTCCTCGCAGCCTACAGCCACGCCGGGGTTGCCGCCTGAAGCGATGGTCCGTATTCGGCCGGTGGAACCCGCTGACAGCGCGCAGTGGCTCGCGCTCCGGGCCGCGCTCTGGCCCGACGAAAATGCGGCGGAGCTCGCGGTCGAGGTTGCGCGATTCTTCGCCGAGCCGAGCGCACAGCCCGGAGCGATGCTGGAGGCGGTCCTGGTTGCGGTCGATTCGGATGAACCGGCGGCGGGCCTGATCGGCTTCGCCGAGTTGTCGCGCCGCCCCTATGCGGATGGTTGCGCCACGAGTCCGGTGGGGTACCTGGAGGGATGGTACGTTCGGCCCGAGCAGCGGGGCCGGGGCGTGGGCCGCGCGCTGGTGGCTGCGGCCGAGGCGTGGGCTCGAGCCCAAGGTTGCCACGAGCTCGCCTCCGACACGGAGCTGGAAAACACCAGAAGCGCGGCGGCGCATCGCGCCCTCGGCTTCGAGGAGGTGACGGTCCTCCGCTGCTTCCGCAAGGCGCTCGCCCCCGAGGGCACATGACCGCTCAGGAATTCCGCCGCATCGCGCTGAGTTTTCCCGAGGCCGCCGAGGCCACGCATATAGGCCACCCTGACTACCGCGTGGGCGGCCGGATTTTCGCCACACTGGGATATCCTCGTCCCGGATGGGGCATGGTCAAGCTCACTCCGGAGCAGCAGGAGTGGCTCGTCCGGGCACAGCCCGGGAGCTTCACGCCGGTGACGGGCGCCTGGGGACGCGCCGGGAACACGAGCGTGCGGCTGCAGAAGGCGCCGAAGGGCGCCGTCCGCGAGGCATTGATGCTCGCCTGGCGCAACCGGGCGCCGAAACGCCTCGCCGCCCAGGTGCCCCTGGAGTAGCGCGGCGACCAGGCACTGTGCCCACCATACTTCCCGACCTGGTCGAGCCGGCGCTTCGGGCGAGCGCCGATCCGCTCGCGGCAGAACTGCTGGCACGGTTGCGTGCTGACGGAGAGGAACTGCTGCGCGCGCGAGCGACCCGTCCCTTCTCCCAGCGCGAGGCGTTGCGAATTTATCGGCACAAAGCCGCGAAGGGCGACCGCCCCGGCGTTCGCACCGACGGCTATCCGACCCTCCTCGCTGCTCTGGGTGAAGCCCCGAGCGAGGTCATCGTCCACGGCGTGACATTCGCCGACATGGTTTATCTCGTATTCACCGATCCCGACCGGACCCATTGCGTCGGGATATTGCGCAAGGTCCGGCTCGATCGTGGCGAGTGACGGAAAATGACGGCTCGCGACGACCACTCGCCCAGCTCCCGCCCGGACTGGCACGCCCTGCTGCCCGCCTGTCCGCCCGTCCGCCTTCCCGCCCTCGCCAGGAGAGCCTCGGTGGCCGGTTCGAGCCGGATGGCACCTTTCGAGGCACTCGCTGGCGCACCGTGGGGCTGGAGCCTCCGGAAGGGGAAGAGCCGGCGTGGGACTCGACCGCGGCGGAGCCCAGTGCGGACGACGTCAGTGCGCTCCGGGAGCTGGTGTCCGAGCTGGTGCGGCGGCCGCCGCCGGGACAGTAGCGCGGGCGGGGTGGACGTGTTCCATTTGCCCCGGAAAGGGACCGTATCCACCTCAGGAGGATGGTGTCGTGCCAGGTCGCATCGTGCAGCTTCACCTCAAACCCAAAGAAGGCCGCGCACGCGGGCTACCCAAGCGATCCGTGCCCCGTCTCACCATTACGCCGGACGGCGTGGCGGGCGACTTCAATCATTGGCGGACCGAAAAAGCGAACGGAGATCCGGACCAGGCGGTGCTCCTCCTCAATGATGAGATCCTGGCTGAGCTGCGGGCCGAAGGCTGGCCGGTCCAGCCCGGCGAGCTAGGGGAGAACCTGACGGTGGCAGACCTCCCGCAGGACGCCTTGCGGCCGGGGGCGCGCCTGTCCCTGGGCGAAGTCGTCCTCGAAGTGAGCAAGCCCTGCGATCCCTGTACGGTCCTCTATTCACTTCCGTATGTGGGCGTTGACCGGGGGCCCGCCTTCCTGCGGACGCTCCAGGGCCGGCGAGGATGGTTTGCCCGAGTCGTGCACGGCGGAACCGTCGCCCCGGATATGCCGGTCGAGGTGAGCTGGAGCGACGCCCACGAGCATCCCTGACCAGCTGCGCGCGCTGATCCAATCAATGGGAGACCGGCGCCGCACCGCGCGTGCGGCGGCTGAGCTCATCCGCACCGCCGGCCCCTACCGTTGGGTCGGCCTCTACGACGTCACCCCGACGACCATCACAGCGATCGCCTGGACCGGGTCTGAAGCTCCGGCTTTCCCGAGCTTCCCCATCACCCAGGGCCTCAACGGGGCCGCGGTAGCTACGCGGGCACCGGTCATCGTGCAGGATATAACCCGTGATTCGCGGTAGGCCCATCCTGTGGCAACGGCTCGATGTGCCGGGCCACGACGCTGCCACCCTGCGAGAGACCGAGAGCGGCGCGGAGCTTCGTGGGATGGCAACGTTCCAGGACGAGGGCGGTCCGACCGCGCTTCACTACACGGTGCGCTGCGACGCCGAGTGGCAGACTACTGAAGCCGCCATCGAAGGCTGGTGCGGCGCCCGACCGGTGGAGCTCAGGCTTCGGCGCGATCATGCCGGGCGTTGGACCCTGAACGGGGTGCCGTGTCCCGCGGTCGCGGGATGCGCCGATCTCGATCTCAGCTTCACGCCGGCCACCAACCTGTTGCCGCTGCGGCGGCTGGATCTGACCGTGGGGCAGGCTGCCGAGGTGCGCTCCGCATGGCTCGAGTGGCCGGCGGCGTCCTCGGACTGCTCGTCCAGCGCTACGCCCGCCGGTCCGTTATGGAGTATGACTATGAGGCCGACTTGCCTGGAGCCGCCAGGTTCGCGGGGCTGCTCCGGGTCGAACCGGGTGGATGGGTGCTCGACTACGCGGGCCTGTGGCGAGCCGAAGAAGTCGTGCGCTAGGCCACTCGCGGCCGCTCGTCGGGATGGGCGGCCAGCCATCGCTGCGCGAAGGGACAGGTCGCGATGACGGCGAAGCCCCGCTCCCGGGCGTAGGCGAGCGCCGCGCGGATCAGCTCGTCGGTCACGCCCTGGCCCCGTCCTGCGGCCGGGACCTCCGTATGTTCCAGGTTCAGCACGGTGTCGGTTAAATAGCTATAGATCAGCTCGGCCTCGCCGCCGGGGACGACGCCGACGAAGCGGTGGTGCTCGAGGTCATGATGAACGGACACGCAATCTCCTGGGTCGGGTTCCAGTGAGTAACCCGCGAGAGCGGCGAGCGGTTCTGGCCGGGCCCTTGACGCCGCCACAGACGGCATAGAACCGTTCACACCTGCCCGCGCTCGGGCGGGGGCGCCGGAACACGACAGAGGGAAAACGATCATGTGCCGAAACATCAAGCGCCTTCGGCGCCCGAACGAGGGGCCGACGGACCAGGAGCTGCATGATGCCGCGTTGCAGTTCGTCCGCAAGATCAGCGGCTTCAACGCTCCGTCCAAGACCAACGAGCAGGCGTTCAATGCCGCGGTCCGGAATGTGGCTCGCGCGGGCCGGGAGTTGTTCGACGCCCTGGAGGTTCGGGGCGACGCGCGGGCAGCCGTCTGACTATCGCGACACGGGCCCTGGCCGTTGCGATGGCTGCGTGGAGCGCGTTCGCCTGCGCACCGGTGCGGCGGCCGACGTTGCTGGAGGCGGTACCGTCGGACTCGCGGGTGCGAGTCACCGCGCGCGACCTGCCGCCGGGTTGGCACCCGGGGCGGCTGGTCTACACCGCCGAGCACTGCCGGGTCGTTACCGTCGCCACCGCCCGGCAGCGCGAGCCGATCAGCCTTCTCAACATGGGCCAGATCAGTCATCTCCAGCTCAGTCGGGCGAATCCGCCGCCCGACTGGTGGACCGAGCCCGAGGACGCAGAAGGTTGGGTCGAGGTCGAGCCGGCACGCCTGCGCGCCGAGGATGACCGGTGTCGCAGCCACTATCCCGCCGGTTAGACCTGGACAGCCGCGCAGACACCCACATGCACGAGGACCCTCATGCCGCTGGTCAACATCTCCATTGTGAAAGGCAAGCCGCCCGGATACGCCAAAGCCATCGCCGACGGGGTGAATTCCGCCGTGATCGAGACGATGGGCTTCCCCGAGGATGACCGCTATCAGATCATCACCGAGCACGAGCCGCACACCCTCGAATACCAGGCGCGCACGGCCGAGCGGGTCATGATGTTCCTGATCATGCGCAGCGGACGAGCCCCGGAAGCGAAGAAGGCCTTCTATCGCAAGGTGGTCGAGAACCTGGCGCGCGATCCCGGCATCGAGCCGGCCAACGTGCTGATCACGATCGTGGAAAACCGCGACGTCGATTGGTCGTTCCGGGATGGTATCGCCCAGTTCGCGCCGTAGTACCCGGCGCGTGGTCGGTGAGGTCCGCCCTCCGACCCGGGCGGAAGTCTCGGCCGCGGCCGGCAAGACGGTCCCCGACCTGATTCGCCCCCGGCTCGAGATCCTGTTCTGTGGCATCAACCCGGGTCTCTACTCGGCTGCGACCGGCCACCACTTTGCTCGCCCGGGCAACCGGTTCTGGCGCGCGCTGCACGCCGCCGGGTTCACTGAGCGGGTGCTGAGCCCCTGGGAGGAACAGCTCCTCCTCGAGCGGGGCTGCGGGATCACGAACCTGGTGCGGCGGGCGACGGCCTCGGCAGCGGAGCTCGCGCCCGCTGAATTGGGAGCCGGGCACCGGCGCCTCGAACGCACCGCTCGCCGGTACGCCCCGCGCTGGGTCGCCGTGCTTGGAATCGGTGCGTACCGGCAGGCCTTCGGGCGCCCGGCGGCCGGGATCGGGCGCCAGCCGGAGCGCTTGGGACCAAGCGGGCTCTGGGTCCTGCCCAACCCGAGCGGGGTGAATGCCAACCACCAGCCGGCCGATCTCGCGCGGGCCTTTCGGCTGCTACGGGCAGCGGCCTGGGGCGTGCGGCGCTGCTAGATTCACGATGCTCCTCCGGGCAATCGCGGTTTGGTTCGGCATCCTGGTGCTCGCGGGCTCGCCCTGACCCTGGCCTTCGAGTTCCTTGCGGGTCACTACCTCCTTGACAAACCTTGGGCGATACTGCTCGCCGACTACGACATCCGGCGGGGTCGCTTATGGGTGCTGGTCCTGGTCACGACGCTCCTGGTGCCTCCGTGGTTCGCGCGCGCCCACGGATTGCTGCCGACCGCACCCTGATTCTCTACTCCAACCGTCGAAGAAGCCCATGCCGACAGCGAAAAGCCTCGTCGACCCGTCGACCCGTATTGCGATTACACCTTTCGGGTGAAATGGGACGGCCAGGTCGTCGCCGGCGTGAGCCGAGTCAGCCCCCTCAGACGGACGACCGAAGTCGTCGAGTACCGGGAAGGTGGCGGCGACGGCACCACTCTCAGGACGCCCGGGCGCACCCGGTATGAGCCGATCACGCTGGAGCGAGGGATGTCGCACGACCCAGCCTTCGAGTTGTGGGCCAGCCAGGTGACGGGGAACGAGGCTCCGGCACCCGGGTTTCGGAAAGAGGTCCGGATCGAGCTATACGACCCCGCTGGGCGATTGATGCTCGCCTACAACGCCCATCGTTGCTGGCCCTCGGAGTATGTGGCGCTGAGCGGCCTCGAAGCGGGCTCGCCCTGCTGCCTTTTCCAGTCCTTGACCCTCCAGAACGAAGGGTGGGAGCGGGACGCCTCGGTCAAGGAGCCCGGTCACGGCCGGCGCTCGTCCCGGTGATCGTGCCGAACCTCTTCGCTCGCACAATCGTCCCGGCGCTGCTCCTCTGCCTGGCAGCGACGCCGGCGGCGCTGGCCACGCAAGATCGTGGATCGCCTGCGCAACCGCCGAGCCCGAGCCGAGTTGCCGGGATCCTGTCGCCCGCGCTCCGGGCGCCGCGGGAAGCGGCGCCTCTGGACTCAGAGCGGGCCGCGATTCGCGCCGCGGTGCGGCGGACCCGTTGGCGTGAGGGTCTGATCGCGGGCGCCGTCGTCTTCGCGATCGTCGGCGGGTACGTGGCCGGTGGCTTCTGTGCCGCGGACGACGGCGCCACTGGCGCTTCGTCCAACGGTTGCACGGAAGAGATCCTGGGCGGTGGATTGGCGGGTGCCGCGGTCGGTGGCCTGATCGGGGGACTGATCGGCTCCCGGATCCACCGGGGCCCGCCGCAGCAGTAACCCGCATGGGCGGCTAGTTTGGGGCATGTCTGCGGAGCCCGTGGGTCGGCACCTCGCCACCCCGAGAGCGCTTCCGCGGTACCTACGGTGGAGTCCTCCTTGCCCAAACGCAACTACGGATATGAAAAGCGCCAGAAGGAACTGAACAAGCAGCGCAAGAAGGAGGAGAAGCGCCAGCGCAAGCTCGAACGGGCCCAGGCGCCGCCTGAAGAGGCGCAGGCCGACGAGGCCCCGTCGCTCGACCCGCCCACTCCGGACTAACGCTCCCGGCGATCATCCTTTGGGCATGGCGTTCAAAGGCGGGGTCCCGGGACCAGGCTGCACCCACCAGCTCAGCCACGAGCGCCGGCCCACTGCCGCTCGCAGCTGAGGCGATGTTCGTTCGGACCCGCGGACGATGTTCTCATCGCTCGGAGGTCTCCCCATGAACAGTCCAACCACTATCGCGCTCTTTCGGCTGGTCCACATCGTCGCGGGCGTGTTCTGGGTCGGTGGCGTGCTCTTCCTGGCGGGCTTTCTCCTGCCGACGCTGCGGGCCGTAGGGCCGCCGGGCGGGGCGGTCGTGGCGCAGCTCTCCCAGGTGCGGCGGATGCCCCTCTACCTGATGGGCGCGACCATTCTCACCATCCTTTCCGGCATCGGGCTCTACTGGCGCGACTCGGCCGGGGGCGCATGGAGCCGGTCCGGGCCGGGTTTTGTCTTCGGTCTCGGCGGCGTCCTCGGCATCCTCGGAGCCGGGATCGGCATGGCGGTCAATTCCCCCGCTGGAAAGCGACTTGGCGCGCTGGGGGCGGCTGCGCAGGCGCGCGGCGGTCCGCCCTCGCCCGATGAGCTGGCCGAGATACAGCGCCTGCAAGCCCGGCTGGCGGGGTCGAGCCGCTGGGTCGCCGTGCTGCTGCTGCTGGCGACGGCAGCGATGGCGGTTGCGCGCTACGTTCCCTGAACCGGGTGCCCCGGAGGAAGGAACTCACGTATGTGTTCGACCTCCAGGGGCTCAGCCGAACCTATCACTGATCAGAATGGACGCCACCCACGCTGCCATCGAAGAGCTGGTCCACCGCGAGACCCGGGCGTGGGATACCCAGGACGCGGAGCTCCTCCTCTCGGTGCTGCATACCGACATGGTCTGGCCATGGCCACCCCACCCCGCAGCGCACGATCCGCTCGAGTGGGTCCTCGTGTGGGGCAGGTATGATCGCGAGCGTTGGCGCCGCGGCTGGCAGGCGCTGTTCGACACCCACGAGCTGGTCCACAACCAGCGGGTGATCCGCCGCATCGCGGTGACGCCCGAGGGCGACGGCGGTTTCGCGGTCGTGGACGTGGACACCTTATGGCGCCGCCGCAGCGATCAGGTGCCCCAACACTGGCTGGGACGGGCTTGCAAGCTGTACACCCGACTCGCCGGCGGCGACTGGCGCATGATCGCACAGACCGGTTTGCTCGACTACGAAGGCCTGGCCAGGTAGCGGCCGTCGCGGACCCCTTCCAGTAAATCGTCATGACGCGGGCGCCATCCCAGCGTGGTGCGCGCCCGGGTTGCCCGCACCCGGCTGTTCGAAGCCAACGAGAACTCTGCCGCTCCCGCTCCCAGCCGCTCGACGGCGGTCTCCATGCTCATGGACCGGGCGCCGTCAGGTAGGCCGAGCCCGGCGGCGATCGCCTCGGCGAGGTCCCGCAACCTCACTTCCCCGTTTTCGGCAAAGCAGAAGGTCCCCCCGGGCGCGTGATGCACGGCGAGCAGACACAATTGCATCAGATCCTCGATGTGCACGTTGGACCAGACATTGAGCCCCGGTCCGAGGTAGACGCCGCGCCCCTCAGCCGAGGCGAGGCGTTGGAGCGTCGGTACCTGCACCGAATCGAGCCGCTCCCCCAGCCCTCGCCCATAGACCATCGAGGGGCAGATTACGATGGAGCGCAGACCCTGTTCGCCGGCCTCGAGAATCGCTCGGTCGATCGCCCACCTCCCCCGCTTCTCCAGCCTCGGCACCAGCGAGTCCGTGTCATGCCACACGACCTCGCTCGCCGCGCCTCGGGCCCGGTCGCCGACGATGCTGGAGCCGCTGATGTGGAGCAGGGTTTTCCCGGTTCCTTGCAGTGCCTCGAGCAGGTCTGCCACCACATACGCGTTGTCGGAATCCGCCGCGTTGAGCACCGCGTCCACCGGCTCGACCGCGGCGCGGATCGCGGCCGTGCTGAAGAGGGTGCCGATCACGGGCGTAATCCCCCGCGAGCTCAGGCCGCGAGCCTTCTCCTCGGAGCGAGCCAGGCCCACGACGTCGTGACCCTGCTGCACCAGGGTCGCCGCCAGCGATCCACCGATGTACCCGGTTGCCCCCGTGATGAAGAGCTTCATCTCACCCGCCTCCGCGCTTAGGATGCAAGCAGCTTCCGACGGCGCAACCTGTCCTGCCCCAGCCCCCGGTTTCAAGCCACTGGATTGCGGAGCCGGCCGCGATGCCCAAGCGATCGCCCGTGACGTTCGAGACCGTCCGCCGACTGGCCCTGGCCTTCCCCGCGGTCGAAGAGGGGACTTCGTACGGGACGCCGGCGTTTCGCGTCCGCGGTAAGTTCCTCGCCAGGCTGCGCGAGGACGGCGAGGCCCTGGTCGTCAAGTGCGGCTACGAAGAGCGGGACTTTCGGATGCAGGCCGATCCGAAGACCTTCTTCATCACGGATCATTACCGCGGCTATCCCACGGTGCTCGTTCGGCTGGCGACGGTTGACCCGGCCGACTTGCGCGACGTGCTGGAGCAGGCCTGGCGGCTGCACGCCCCCAAGCGCCTCGTCGCGGAGTATGATCAGCATCCCTGAAGACGGAGGGGCGCCCTATGCCACCTGCATTGGTCTTCGAGCCGGATGATCCCAACGAACTGCTGCGCGGATGGCTGCTCCACGCCCACAAGGGCCGGGATCGCCACGACCTGGCCGCCCGCCGCTGCGACCAGCGGCGCTACTTCCTCGGCATACCCGCGACGATCATCTCCGCAATCGTGGGCACCGCCACATTCGCCGCCTTGCAGGAATCGCCGAATCGCGGCGTGCAGCTGGTCGTCGGGGTCCTCGCAATTCTCGCGGCCATGCTGACGAGCGTGCAGGCGTTCCTGGACCTCGGGGCCAGAGCGGAGCGGCACCGCATGGCGGCGGTCCGCTACAAGGCGGTCATCCGGCAGTTGGAGCAGTCGGGCATCGGGACGATCAAGAACGTAGCGCTCGATGCCTCCGCGTTCAGCGAGCTGCGCCAGCGGCTCGATGCCCTGGAAGAGGAGATGCCGGTGGTCCCGCCGAGCATCTACGACCGCGTCGAGCTGAGGTACCAGAACCCGGTATTCGCGGACTCTGTCGTGCGCCGGCCGGGCGCGGCCGGGAGTCCGAGTTAGCCGCCGCCGCGCCGGTCGCGCCCTTACCTTTGGCGGGTACCCACCCGCTGAGACCGTGCCATGGATCGGGATGAGCAAGCGATTCGTTCCCTGGTCGCCACCTGGATGGAGGCGACTGCCGCCGGCGATCTCGCCCGCGTGCTCGAGTTGATGGCTGACGACGTGGTGTTCCTCGGCCCCGGCCGCCCGCCCATGCGGGGGAAGGACGGCTTCGGCACCGACTGCTGGAATCACATTACCATCGCCGTCTATCCGGTCGGCGGCGGTCTCCCCACGCATCGGGCGGGTCCGGCCTTGTCCGTCCTCCGGAGAAAGCCCGATGGCGCTTGGGTCATCTTCCGAGACGCCAACATGGTCGCACCGGCGCCCCAACCCTCGACCTGATCGGGACATTCCCTCATGCGAACAGCCTTGCGCATCCTCGCCGTGCTGGCAGCGATCCCCCTTCTCAGGGCTCCGTCCGGCGCGGCGGCGCAGATGCCGGCCGCCGATTCCGCCGACGTGCGCACGATCGAAGGCATCGTCAACGCTTACTACGACGTGATCAACGGCCCGCCGGGTGCTCCCCGGCAATGGCGGCGGGACAGCACCCTCTACATGCCCGCCGCGACTTTCGTCAGCATGGGGGAGCGCGACGGGAAGCCGGTCGTCTCGGTGATGACCCCCGAGGAGTACCGCCGGGCGACCAACGCCTCGTTCGTAGAAAAGGGATTCTTCGAGACCGAGATCGGCCACCGGATCGAGCGCTTCGGCAATGTTGCCCAGGTACGCAGCGTGTACGAGACGCGGCATGTGGCCAAGGGGCCGCTGCTGGGTCGCGGGGTGAACTATCTGATGCTGTATTGGGACGGCGCTCGCTGGTGGATTTCCGGGGCGGTCTGGGATGACGAACGGCCGGGGACCCGGCTCCCCGCTTCCTGGGTCGGGCGGAACGAGCGCGCGCCCTGATGGGACCCGGCGGCGTGGGAGAGCCCCTGAGCTCCACGCGGCGCTGGGCGGCTCCGGTCCTGCTCGCGATGGCCATTCCGGGGTGCCACGCGCCGAGCGGCGGGCAAGCCCGCGCTGGTGACTTGACGGTGAGCCATGCGGTCGCGACGACGGCTCCCGGGCCCGGCTCCCAGGCCTCGGCGTTCCTGGTCGTCGATAACCGTGGCGAAACGACGGTGACCCTCGTTGGGGTCCGCTCCCCGGCAGCCCGGACGGCCCAGCTTCACGCCATCACCGGCGGCCGAATGCAGCCGGTCTCCCAGATCGCCGTGCCGGCGCGGGGCCGGCTCCTGCTGGTTCCGGGCCGGTATCACCTGATGCTCGACAGTCTGATTCGCCCGCTGGCCCTGGGCGACAGCGTGCCGCTCGAATTGCAGTTCCAGCCCGCCGCGACCCTGAGCGTCCGGGCACCCGTCCTCCGCTACGGCGATGCCGTGAAGGATCTCCCCCAATGAGCTTCCGCAGTCTCGTGATACTCCTCGCGATCATCGGCGGCCTGCTCTGGTACTTCGGCAAGCCGCAGCAATGGTGGGAGTCGATGCAGCGGGCGGCCGGCCAGGTCCATGCGGCGCCCGCGGACTCGACTCCGTAAGCCGGCGCCGGCCCGCACGCATGACCTGAAGGATGTCACTCGCTGGGGAGCTGCTGGTGGCCGCCGCCGTCCTGGGTCTGGGCGTTCCGTTCGCCCTCTCCGTTCTGCGCTTTCGGGCGGCATGGCAGGCCGTTGCTGCACACTATCCCTCCACCGATCGCCAGTCCCCCCTCAAACCCTCCGACCGGGTGCCCAACACCTACTGCGAGGTGCACATCGGCGCGCGCACGGCTGCCGCGCCGGGCTTCACGGTCGACGGTACGCCCGGCGGGTTCGCCCTGGCGCCTGGCCGGTGGCACGGCCCGCTGCCTACCTTGTGGATCCCATGGCCGGCGGTGACGCAGTGCGAGCTCAGTACCCGCACGGTGGGTCGCTTGATCGTGCATTGCGTCCGATTGCGGTTGGCGGAGGACGAAGAGTGGTTCCTGGTCGATTCGCCGGCAGGGGAGCGGCTCTACCGCTTCTGGCGCTCCGCCGGGACCGACGGGCCACGCAGACCACACCAGGAGAAATCGCCATGATCACCGGCGCTCACTTCCTGCTCTACAGCAAGGACCCGGACGCGGACCGGGAGTTCTTTCGGGATGTGCTGGGCTTTCGCACTGTCGATGCGGGCGGAGGATGGCTGATTTTTGCCCTGCCTCCATCGGAGCTCGGCGTGCACCCGGCCACCGAGAGCTTCATACAACGCCACGCCGAGCACGATCTCCTGGGTACGGTGCTGTATCTGATGTGCGACGATCTCCCGGCGACCGTAAAGACACTCGAGGCCAGGAGCATTCGCTGCACCGAGATTCTGAAGGCGGAATGGGGAATCACCACGACCGTTCGCTTGCCGAGCGGCGGACAGATCGGTCTTTACCAGCCAGGTCACCCGACCGCACTGGAGCTCCCCCGAACGCCCCTCAAACCGTGATCGAGTCCTAGAGGCACCCCATGCTCCGTTTCGTGTCGCGAGCCGAACAGCTCGTCGTCCGCGTGCTCATGGTGCTGCTCCTGATCGCCATCGTGCTCGGCACATTCGCGCTCGGCCGGGTGCTGTTTCTCGAGATCATCGAGCCCCCGCTATTGCTGCTCGAGGTCGACAAACTGTTCGAGGCGTTCGGCCTGTTTGTCGTCGTGCTGATCGGCCTCGAGCTGCTGAAGTCGATGGCGCTGTTCATCATCGAGGAGCGAGTCGAGCCGAGGCTGGTGGTCGAGGTGGCGATCATCGCGCTGTGCAACAAGGTGATCACGCTCGACCTGAAGCACACCGACGGCGTCTCTCTGGTGGGGATCGCCGCAATATTTGTCGGCCTGGCGGCGACCTATTTCGTGGTCCAGCGAGCCGACCGCACGATCGCGGAATACGAGCAGCGACGCACCGCCGAATGGCGGGCCACCCAAGCCGCGAAGAAACCCGGCTCCTGACGCCCGCCGAGACCGCCCTGTGCCGTCCGCCTTCTCCCACGCTGTCGCCGCCCTTGGCATCGGGGCCTGCTTCTACCGGCCCGAAGTTCCCAAACGGGTGTGGGTATTGGGGGCCGCGTGCGCCGCGCTCCCGGACCTCGACGTGATCGGGTTTCGATTTGGCATCGCGTACGGCGACATGCTGGGCCACCGCGGACTCAGCCACTCCTTGGCATTTGCCGCCGCGCTCGCCGCTGCCGTGGTCGGGCTCGGCTTTCGCCGCGGCGTGCCCGGACTGCGGGCCCGGACGCTCTGGGCGTATTTCTTTCTGGCCACCGCATCCCACGGGTTTCTCGACGCGTTCACCGATGGAGGGATGGGCGTAGCCTTCTTCGCCCCGATCGACAACACCCGTTACTTCTTTCCGATCCGCCCGATCCACGTGTCGCCACTCATGCCCCGCTACTTTCTGAGCGCGCGCGGCTGGGCCGCGCTCAGGAGCGAGCTCCCCTGGGTCTGGCTGCCGTCGGCGGTCCTGGCCATGCTTGCCTTCGCATGGCGCCGAATCCGCCGGCCGGGGCTGAGCGGCGCGTGAGTGCCCCATTTTGCCATTGCACCGTCCCATCTCTAGATTTCCGGGAACGTCGTCGCGAGCTATCCGATGAAGGGCAAGATCTCCACTCGACTGGAACTGATTCTGAGGGACGAAGACGCCCGGTCCCAGCTGCGCAAGCAGCTCATTCTGGGACGGGACGGCGAGATCCGGGTCAATGGCCGGGTCTTTCGCCTTCGGCTCGACAATGCGACGCCAACCAGGAAGGGTGCTCTCCCGAGGATGATCGCGTGAAGTAGGGCCGATGAACTTTGCGTTCCCGGCTCTCCTCGCGTTTCTCCTGCTCCTCCCCGGAATCATTCTCCGCTACACCTACGCTCGCGGCGCGTGGGGCTGGGCCAGCCCGACCTCTCTGCGGCGCATCACTGACGAGCTGGCCTACGGCGTCATCTTTTCCATCCCACTGCACACCGGCTGGCTCGAGCTCGCGGCGGCCCTCGGGTTTCCGGCCGACGTCCGCGCTCCGCTCGCGCTGCTGGCGGGCAATTTCGGACAGGGTAACTCCCTCCTCGCGCCGAGCCTCCGGGCGATCTCTGAGCACTACCCATCAGTCGCCGCTTATTTCATCTCTCTGTACGGCGCCTCCGCCGTTCTGGGCAACCTTGCCCACCGGACCGTCCGGAAGCTCAGACTCGACCACCGGACCAAGACCTTTCGCTTCGACAACTACTGGTACTACATGCTCACCGGCGAGGTCCTCCGGTTCCGTGAGAACGCCGAGGGTGAGGAGCCCGACGGCGTGTACCTCTCCGCCGTGGTTGCCCATTCGGGCGTGAGCTATCTGTATCGCGGCATCGTGACCGATTTCACCTTTGATGGCGACGGAGCGCTCGACACGGTCGTGCTCAGCGACGCCCACCGGCGCGCGCTGTCGGACGATCGCGCGGCGTCAGAGGAGCCGGTCCCGTCCTACCAGGAAGACCCCCGCTATTACAACGTGCGCGGCGACTTCCTCATCCTGCGCTACGCCGAGATGCAGACGCTCAACCTGGATTATTTCTGGCTGGGCGAAGCCGACGGGGAGGCTGCGCCCGAACCGGCCCAGGAATGAACCGACTCGATGCGCTGCGCCGGGTCCTCGCGGCGGAGCTTCCGGTGACCCAGCACCTCGGGATCGTGGTCGAGAGCGAGGACGAGCATGGGCTGGTGTTGGGCCTGCCACTCGGACCCAACCGGAATCACCAGGGTGGGATTTTCGCGGGCAGCCTCAACGCCGCGGCGACGCTCACGGGTTGGGCCGTCCTCTGGCTGGCGCTGCGTCGGACTGACATGGAGGCGGTCGTGGTGATCCAGGACAGCACGATCGAGTACCTGAGGCCGGTCGCGGAGGATTGCCAGGCCCGCTGCGACTGGCCCGAAGCGAACGCGCTCGACCGGTTTCTGGAGACCCTGAAGCGCCATCACCGGGCGCGCTTGTCCCTGGTCGTGGAAGTCGTGGCCGCCGGCCGCCTGGTCGCCAGCTTCGCCGGTCGCTATGTCGCCCTCCGCCCGCGACCGGCGCCCTCCTGATGCAAGTCGAGCTGCTCCTCGTTCCCTACGACTCGGCCCGCCGGGGCGAGCGCCTGGGCGCGGGACCCGAGCACCTGCTTGCCGGTGGGCTGGGTGCTGAGCTGGCGCGGGCGGGCCATCCCGTCGTCCGCACGGTTCTGGTCGAGCCGCCTCCGGGTTGGGTAGCCGAGATTCGCACCGCCTTCGGGTTGATCAGCGCGCTCGCGGTTGCCGTGCGGACCGCTCGCGCGGCCGGACATTTCCCGCTGGTCCTGGCCGGTAACTGCAACACCTGCGTCGGAACTGTCGCCGGGCTTGGCGGCGGCGGGCGGACCGGCGTCCTGTGGTTCGACGCGCACGGCGACTTCAACACACCTGAGACGACCACGAGCGGGTTTCTGGACGGAATGGGCCTGGCCACGCTCACCGGCCGGTGCTGGAACGCGATGGCGCGCGCGGTGCCCGGCTTCATCCCGGTCCCCGAATCGGCGGCCTGCCTGCTCGGCGCGCGGGATATCGATCCGTTGGAAGCTGAGGAGATTGCCCGCTCCGAGTTAAGCACGCTTGCGCCGGCGAGGATCGCGTCGGACCTCCCCGCCGTGTTGGGAGCGATGCGCGCTCAGGTCACACGGGCGTACCTGCACCTCGATCTTGATGTGCTGGACCCGGGCGAAGGCCGCGCCAACGAGCTCGCGGTGGACGGCGGCCTTTCTCTCCCGGCGCTCCAGCAGGCGATCGGCGACATCGGCCGAGCGCTACCGATCGAGGCGGCCGCGATCACGGCTTACGACCCGGCGTTCGATGGCGACGGCCGGATCCGGGCAGCCGCGATTGCGCTCGCGCAGACCATCGTCAGCGCAGCCGCCCGGCAGCCCAGTCAGGCGCCCGGTTTGTTGTAGTAGAACTGCTCGTGGACGATCTTCCCGTCCTTCACCGTGTACAGCGCCATTTCGGTCATCTGGAACCGCTGCCCGGTGGGCTTGAACGTCGTGTCGTAGCTGTAGTGCACCGCAAACTGGCCGCCCTCCCCGACGAACGGGCCGTTCACCTCGGCAGCATGCACCTCGTTGTTCTCGAACCACCACTCGTTCTTGCCCTTGATGGCGTCGATGCCGTTCATCTCGGCCGGCATGCTCTCGTCGCCTACCGGTTCGATACTGACGATTTTAGGCGAATAGAGCCGGCTGATGGCGTCGAGGTTCCGCCCGGCGCGACATAGCGCGACGAGCTCCTGTGCGAGAGCGGCGGTGGTTGCAGGGGCGGCGGTAGCCATACGTATCTCCTTGGTTGGGTAGCCTGCTTCATATTAGCGCGGCCTCCCCGATATGCCACGCCACACTTTGGTAACGGGAGCCGGTGCAGCGCCCTCATGGAGGTCTCGATTCGCAACTACGGAGCGTGGCACCGGCTCTCCGAGCAGGTGCAGCGGATCCTGATGCCGACCGATTGGCCGGCCCGCCTCGCGGTCGCGCTCGGCGCACGCACCGACGTCCAAGTGGAGCGCCACGACCTCACCCTGAGCGATCCGCTGGGGGATGGGTCCACGCTCCGCATCGCCTTCGCCGCCGACTTCCACGCCGGACCGACCACGTCCTCTGAGGTGCTGCGGAGCGCGGCGCGGGCATTGGAGGCGGAAGCGGCGGATCTGCTCCTGCTGGGGGGCGACTTCGTGTCCCTGCGCCCCGAGCACGTGGACCGGGTAGCTCCCCTGCTGGCCGGGATCCCCGCTCCACTGGGCCGCTATGCCGTTCTGGGCAATCATGATTACTGGGCAGGCGCCGACCGGGTCGCCAACGGCTTGAGCGCCGCCGGCATCGAGGTACTCACCAATCGCTGCGTCCGCCTGCCGGCTCCGTTCGGCGGGGTGAGCCTGTGCGGGCTGGATGATCACGGTTCGGGTCGGCCCGACGCCGCCGCCGCGCTCTCGGGCGCCGGCCCGGTGAAGCTGGTCCTGATGCACGCTCCCTCGAGCTTGCTCGACCTCGGCCCGCGGCCCTTCTCGGTCGCCTTCTGCGGCCACACTCACGGCGGACAGATCGCACTGCCCGGCGGGCGCCCCCTCGTCGTCGCCCATGGCGCCCTTTCCCGTCGCTACAGTCAAGGGCGACACGATCTTGCGCCAGGCAGGACTCTGCTGGTGAGCCGCGGAATCGGCTGCACGGCGATTCCCCTTCGGCTCAACTCGCCCTCCGCCATCCTCGTGTGCACCTTGCGGGGCGCGATCGCCGGCGGCAAGGGTGCGTAGCCCGACCACACTGCTGGTGACCGGTGGCCAGTGTCGGCCGCTCTGGCATCCGCCGCCAGGCGCTCCGATATTTGCCTTTCCTGCTCGCGGCTCGGAGGAAGTGATGCGCCTCACCAAGGTCCTGGGTGTTTTATGCGTTGCCGCCGCGCTCGCGTTCACCGCAGCGGACGCCCCGGCGCTGATTCAGGATCCGAGCGGCGCGTCGCTTCAGCAACCCGCTATCGAACGCAGCTCGCCCGAGCACGGGCCCACCCCGTGGCGCGACCTGATCGGGCTCCCCGTCGCCGCGGCGCTGGGCGCGGCGCTCGCCTTCCGACCGGTGCGCCGGGGAACGCCGGCCCGCGACCCTGCCGTGATTCAAACCCAGATCGTGCTGGCGGTGGTCGGTGCGTTGATCATGATGGTGGTCGGCGCCAGCCTCGCGAGAGCGTTCGGCATTCTCGGCGCAGCCAACCTGGTCCGCTATCGAGCCAAGATCGGCGATCCGAAGGATGCCGCCGTCATGCTGGTCGCCCTGGCGGTCGGCCTCGCGTCGGGCATCGGCCTGTATTACCCCGCCGCGGTGGCCACGGCGTTCATCCTGCTTCTTCTGTGGGCGCTCGAGTCGATCGAGCCGGCCCCGGTCAAGATCTTCGAGCTGAAGGTCAAGGGCGACGCGGTCGCCGACATCCGGTCCCGGGTCGAACAGCTGCTGCGCGACCAGCATCTCAGCTACGACCTTCGCACGACGGGCCAGGAGGAGCTGAGCTATCAGATCACCTTCCCGGCCCGGCGACGGACCAATCGGCTCGCAGCCGCCGTTCTCGCGCTCGACCCGGATCGCCAGGTCACGGTCGAGCTCGACCCGGTGAAGAAAAAGAAGTCGTAGGAACTGGGCGGAGCCGTGCCGCTGAACCCGCGCCGGGAATTACCCCGGCCCGCGATCTACCTCGACTCATCCGTGATCCGGAGTGCCGTGTCGGGTGACATGCGCCCGCGCGATCGGGCAGCCGTGTGCCGGCTCGCCGCGATGGTGAGCGAGAACCTGATGACGTTCTATGCGGCGGCTGGTGCGAGGGATGAGATCGATCGGATCCCGCCGCGGTGCCGGGCGGAATATCCCCGGGAGTACGCCGCGCTCCAGATCTTTGGGGCGGCGCCGTCCGGGTGGTTGGACGCCGAGCTGGTTGCGCCCCTGGGCGAGAGCCCGGAGTATGTCACCCTGCGGCGCATTCTGGGCGAGGGGTGCGATGCCCCGTCGCTGTTCCGCGCGCGAGTGGCAGGGGTGCGCGACGTAGTCGCGGCCGAGTCGAGCATAGTGCTCGAGCGGGCCCGCGAGCTCGGCGCACAGCTGGAGCTCCGGGTGTTCCGCCCCGCCGACTATCTCTCACGCTGGTCAACCCAATTGCAGCTGCCCGGCTGAGCCCCCGGGGGGCGGGGCTGGGACCCACTAGTGCTGCGGCATGCGCAGCACGCCAGTGGGCCCCCGCCGTCGTGACTAGTGCTTTTTGCTGGTGTCTGCTGGGTTGGCGCCCTGCATCTTGGTCGTGTCCATTGGCGCCATTTGTGGGGTCGCGGCGCTATCCGCGCTCGCCTTGGAGCCGGTTTCCACATCGGCGCCGCCGGGGGCTCCCGCGGTCCGCCGCTGACACGCTGCCATTACCATGACCAGTGCAAGGCCTGCTACGAGCATCCTCATACGAACCTCCGGGTCTGGGCCCAGTACGCTCTGCCAGAGCTCGGTCAGAAGTCAAAAAAACACCGCGCATGCCCCCCAATCGTCGGGGTTGAGGTAACCACGGTGCGGTGACGCGTCTCACGCGGCGCCGTCTCTGGGCGGATCCTTAACCCAGGGACGCCCTTCCCATAGGCCCCAGGTCATAGCCTGGCTCCGACGCCGCCTCCAGAAACCGCAAGAGGGTGGATTCTTCCTGGCTCATCCCGGGTTTGCGCCGTCCCTCGGCGCTCCTGGTCCACAGGTCGCGCAACACCGGGTCCTGGTAGGCGCCCAGCACTGCCGGGTGGATGTAGGACTTCCGGCAGACGGCAACGGTGTTGCCCAGCTCACGGGCGACCAGCTCGATGGCGGCCACGACCGCCGACTTGCCCGCCCGCTTCGCCTTGGCGGCGTGCGCCTGGGTCAGGCCACGCACCGCGACCAGCGTTCCGCCCCAGGTGCGGAAATCCTTCGCCGTGAAGTCATCGTCCGACGTGCGCCGCAGATACTGGTTGACGTCCGCCGATTCGATCGGCTGCGGCTCGTCCTGGTCGTCCAGGTATTGGAACAGCTCCTGGCCCGGGAGATCCCGGCATCGCTTCACCATGCGAGCCAGTCGCCGATCGGTCACCTGGATCGCGTGGACCTTCCCCCCTTTGCCCCGGAAGTTGAGCCGGACCCTCGCACCCTCGATCTCGACGTGCCGCCCCCGCAGCGTGGTGAGCCCGAAGGAGCCGTTGGCTCGAGCGTATTCCTCGTTGCCTACCCGAATGAACGTGGTTTCCAGCAGGCGGACGATCATGGCCAGCAGCTTGTCGCGGGGCAGGCCCGCAAGCGCGAGGTCGTCCTTGACGCGAGCCCGAATCCGGGGCAACGTGCTGCCGAACAGGACCATTCGACCGTACTTGTTTTCGTCGCGAACCTCGCGCCACCGGCGGTGGTACCGGTACTGCTTCCGCCCCCGGGCATCGCGCCCGGTCGCCTGGAGATGACCGGCGGCGAGCGGGCTGATCCAGACGTCGGTCCATGCCGGAGGGACAGCGAGTGCCCGTATTCGGGTGAGAGTGGGACGGTCCCGGACCCACTGGCCGTCGGGCCCGAGATAGGCGAAACCCTGGCCGGCGCGGCGCCGCCGAATGCCTGGCCGGGCGTCGCTCACGTATCGAAGCGATGCGGCCTTGGCGGCCTCGGACGGCTCCGAGTAGCGTCCGATCGTGTTTGCCCTGCTGGTTCGTCGCTTCCTCGTGACCGTTGCCATGGCGATATGTCCACCGCTCCTCTGCCACATGGGATCTTGCGAGCCTGAGCCTGATGCGTGAACAACTGGTCTTCGCCGGAATCGGCCTCCTGTCGGTGGTGGTCGGCGCGCCCCTGGTGGGCCGACGCATTCCGCGGAACCGCTGGTATGGCTTACGGATACCGGCGACGCTCGCGGACGACCAGGTATGGTACGAGGCCAACGCGGCCACCGGCCGTGATCTGATCGTGGTTGGCGGCGTGCTCCTGGTCGTGGCCCTCGCGCTGCCCCGCATGGGATTTACCGACCCCCCAACGTATAGCGCTGTGTGCGGAGTGGTGTTTGCCGCCGGCTCCATCGTCGCGACGGTACGGGGTTGGCGACTGGCCAATCGCCTGCTGCGGGAGCGTCGATCGGCCGGGAGCGGCCACTGAGCCCGCTCCTTGCTCGCCTGACGCTGCCCTTGCGCCAGGCCCCTGACGGCGCAACTTAGGCGTCCTCCACTGCGGAGACCTGCTTGGCGAACGAGGTGGTCGCGCGCTACATCGACGGTCGCCTGGTCAAGGGCACCTGTCTGGATGTGGACCCCGGCCGTCCGACCTGTCACATCAAGCCGGCGGCACCGGGCAAGATGGTCGAGGTGAAGCTGGCTGACCTCAAGGCGCTCTTCTTCGTCAAGGACTTCGCCGGCGACTCGGCCCACAAGGAGGGCAACGCCGTCGACCCCGGAGACGACCGCACGCTCGGCTTTGCCGCCATCGAGCTTCAGTTCAAGGATGGCGAGAAGATCGTCGGGCTGACGGCCCGGTTTCCCCCGGTCCGGCCGTTCTTCTTCGTGCTCCCGGCCGACTCCGCCAGCAATAACATCCGGATCCTGGTCAACCGGGCCGCGGTGGTCAGTCTCAGCCAGCCCCGGTGACCCGGTCACGCATCTACTCGAAGCAGTTCGCGGTGCCGGTCGACGCGATCGACGTCAACGGGCACGTGAACAATCTCGCCTACGTGGAGTGGATGCAGCAGATTGCGATCGAGCACTCGGCGGCCGCCGGGTGGCCGATGGCGCGATATCTCGAGCTCGGCGTGGGCTGGGTGGTCCGGTCGCACTTCATCGAGTATCTGCGGCCTGCGTTCGAGGGCGAGCTGCTGAGCGTACACACCTGGGTACCGCGGTTCGACCAGCGCGCCACGCCGAGGCGATACCTCTTCGTACGCGACGCCGACCGGCGCATCCTGGCTCAGGCCGAGACCCACTGGGTCTTCGTGGATCTCGGAAGCGGTCGGCGCAGACCCCTTCCACCGGAGTTGATCGCGGGCTTCGACGTGGTCGCCGATGACGCCGAAGTTCGCCGAGCGCTCGGCCTCGGGGCGTGAGTGTCCCGCGCCGGCGCCCCTCTTCTGCTCTACCCGTTCCGCTGGCATTTTAGTCCGAGCCGCTTCTGGAGGGGTGCCGGGATGACTCTGATCGATCTTCGTACCGTCGCGGTGTTTCACCGTGTCGAAGTCGAACCCGCCCCTGCCGGGGTGACCCCGGCCGACGGCTCGCTGGTTCGTTGGCTGCTTGAGCAGCTGCGGCGCAGAGCCGACTTTCAGGTCGACGAACCGGTTCACGTGGAACGAGGCGCGTTCATCCCGGTGCGCCACGGTCGGGCCGAATATCGTTTGAGCGTGGTCAAAGAAGAGCCACCCAGCTCCGCCTGGGTGCTGGAGGTCCAGGATCCTCCCCGCTTTCTCGCCGGCCGCTGGGAGCGTCGCGAGCCTCAAGCCCATCGCGAATTGATCGAGCTGGTCCATGACGCGTTGCGCGGCGGCACCGGCATTCGCGACCTCGCCTGGCACTACCGGCCCGCGTACGAACGCGGCGACCCCTCGACCAGCGCCCCCACGCCGGCCGGACAGGGGGCCGCAGCAGCACATCCCCACTAATAGCGCATCCCAGGGAGGCCGCATGGGATCTTCAGTTGATAGCGCGGGCAGTCCCCAGTTGCAGTGGATCAAGACCGGTCTGAAAGCCGCCGAGACTCACGTGCGCCGCCTCCGCAAGGCGGATACGTGGGCCATCGTCGTCGGCACGGGCGCGAGCTCGATGGCGGCATTCATTGCCGGCGTGACTGCGGTGCAACAGCGCCCTCTGGTCACCGGCACCTGGGCGTCCACCTGCGCTGTGGCGGCCGGGCTGAGCCTCGCGGCAGCCCTGTCAACCGGGTTGCACAAGGGGCTGGGCATCTCCGACCGGTTGACGAAGGCTTCCGCCTGCACCGGCAAGCTGCGGGCGCTGGACATCGCCGCGACGATGGGCGGCCGGGCGCCCCCGAACCTCGCCCGCGAGTGCGAGCAGGTTGCCGCTGAGTATCCCGACTTTCTGACGACCTGACCGACCGCGGACGCGATGCGACCCACCCCTCGACCGATGGGCGCGGCTGCCCTGCTCCTGCTGCTCGGGCTCTGGGGCCGACCGGCATCGGCACAGCGGGCGGCCTTGCCGGACGACTTCCTCGGGCTGACCCGGTGCGAGGCGGGGCGCCCCGTGACGCGGCTGCGGCCCGACGTGCAGGACTCCCTGCTGCGGGAGCAGCTCGAGGTGCACGAAGCGGTCCATCGGCGGCAGTCGGACCAGTTCGGCAGCTGCGAGGCGTTCATGGCGAGCCTCGGCTCCGCCCGACGGATCATCGAAGTCGAGCTACCGGCCTACTGCGCGCAATGGCGAGTCGCGGTCCGACAAGGCGCCGACTCCTCGGCCACGCGGCGGGACTTTGCCTGGCGCATCGCCGCCCAATCCGGCGCGATGGAAAATCGCCTCGAGATCCTGCAGCGGCTGGAGCGCGAGTGCCCGGTGCGCCCTGATCAGCCGCCGCCGTGAAAAGCAGCGCGAACCGCCTCAGCCCTCCGGCGGACTGGTCGTCGGGCTGCGGGGAGGCGCGTACGCCCCACTATCCGACGACGGCGGCGCGTAGGTTCCGCTGTCCGACCGCGGCGGCGCGTAGCTGCCACTGTCCGGCGGAGCGTACATCCCGCTGTCCGAGCGCGGGGGAGCGTAGCTGCTGGTGGTGTCGGCCGGCATCACCTGGCCGCTCTCGATGCCGCCGGATGTGTCGGCAGCGGTAGAGCTATCCTTCTGCCTGGACACCGCTCCTGTGTCGCTGGCGGTCGGACTGGGCTGCTGCTGGGCCCGGACCACCTGCGTCGCACTCAGGGCCAGGAGGCCGAGGGCGACGCCGACAATCGCGGGTCGAGTATTGATGCGCATGATTGGTAGCCTCCTTGGGAATTCGACGAGACGCGCGGTCATTCGCGAGACACGAGACATCGGTCCGTTGCTTCCTTAGCCTAGGGGGCGCGACAGGGGGCCGCTGTGACCCGACACTGGTCGACACCCCGAACTGGCTCACATGATCCCCGCGCGCTGGAATTGATCACTCTGCTGGGGCTCGCCCCGCATCCGGAGGGGGGCTATTTCCGGGAGGTCTTTCGAGCGCGGGCAACGGTCGAGCCGGCCGACGGCCGCGGCAGCCGGTCGGCTCTGACCGCGATCTATTTTCTGCTGCCCGGCGGTGCGGTGAGCCGCTGGCACCGGGTCCGTTCGGATGAAGTGTGGCACCATTCGGAGGGCGCCCCATTGGAGCTGCTCCAGCTGTCCGCCGACGGAGCTCGGCTGGATCGGATGCGACTGGGTCCCTATCAGCCGGACCAGAAGCCGGCTCACTGCGTCCCTGCCGGGATCTGGCAAGCCGCGCGATCGCTCGGCCGGTACACACTGGTCGTCTGTACCGTGGGACCGGGCTTCGAGTACGCTGATTTCGAGCTGCTGGCCGACCGGCCGGACCTCGCCGGCCGGCTCAGCCGGATCCACCCCGACGTGCGCGCGTTTCTGTGAGAATCCTGTCCTGGCTCGCGCGAGCTCTGAGCTTGGGGGCAAGCGTCGGCCTAGGCGCCTGCGTAGACAATCTCGCGATCTGCGTAGACTCCGGCTCGGAAGCCGCTATCGTGGTGCAGATCAGCGATGCGATCACTGGTGCACCGCTCGGCGCCGGTGCGCGGGGGGTGATCACCGACGGCGGCTATGTCGATTCCCTCCGGCCGCAGAGCCCTGATGCGTCCGGTCGCGCTCCCGCGCTCGTGGCCGGCGTGGGCCGGCCCGGAACCTACGATGTGACGGTATTCCACTCCGGATACCGGAGCTGGCGGGCAACCAATGTCGTGGTGGGCACCAACAGCTGTGGCCTGGCCGGCAGGATCCTGCACGCCAACCTCGAGGCGCAGCCCTGAATCGCGTCGCCTCAGGTCGCCGAACGGCACACGGCTCTTTTCAACCTTCGCCGCCTTACCCAGCTTGTCGGATCGACGTCTCGCAGGGAGGCAAACCCATGTCTACCGGCGCCGGCCGCAAACCCGAGCAGCGGCCCGAAGCTTGAACCCGGACCCGCGGAGGCTCGCGGCCATGCGAGAACCGGCAGAGCACACGGCCGAAGACGCCACCCCCGGCGAGCTCTGGCGGGCGAGTCTCCGGCTGCTGCTCATGCTCGCCGCGCTGGCGCTCCTGGTGGTACCGGTGATTCGCGACCTTCCGCTGGGCCAGACCACGCGAACCGGCATGCTGGCCTGGCTGCTCGTGGCACTATCGCTGTACTGGCTATGGGGCGGAATGGGATACCGGCCGCTGCTTCTGCTTCAGTTGCTGGTCTTCTCGGGCGCCGCCGCGCTGCTCAGCCTGAAGCTGCTGCTCGTCGTCGTGGACGTGCACCGGTTGAGCGTGTTGCAGCGGGTAGCGCGCGCGCTCATCCTGGTTGGCGCCGCGTTCGCCGGGCTCAACCTGAGTGCGATGCTGGTTGCGTTGCTTCGACGATGGAGCCGACGGTCTGCCCAGCGGCAATGATGAGCCAGCCTGATGCCCAAAGCCGCTGCGGGACTCCTGCTCTATCGCCGTCGCCCGGCCGGGCTCGAGGTTCTGCTGGCCCATCCGGGAGGCCCGTTCTGGTCCCGTAAGGATCTCGGCGCATGGTCGATCCCGAAAGGCGAGATCGACCCGGGCGAGGATCCGGTCGCCGCCGCCCGGCGGGAATTCCGGGAGGAGATCGGGCTCGACGTCACCGGGCCGCTCCACCCGCTGGGACAGCGCAAGCAGGCCAGCGGAAAGCTGGTTCAGATCTGGGCCGCCGAGGGAGACTTCGATCCGGCCCAGTTGCAAAGCAACCTGTTCGAGCTGGAATGGCCTAAGAGCTCCGGTCGGATCCAGGCGTTCCCCGAGGTGGATCGGGCCGCGTGGTTCGAGCTGGATGAGGCCCGGCGCCGGATTCTCCCGGGCCAGGCGCCGTTTCTGGACGCGTTGGCCGCCTTCGTGGATCAGCCGTAGATTGCACGGCGAACGGCCTTTGTGTGGGAGGTGGCCCTATGATCCGGAAACTCTCCACCGGCGAATATCGGCTTTACTCGAGGAAGAAGGATCCCAAGACCGGACGCCGGAGGAATCTCGGCACGTTCAGGAGCCGGCGGGCCGCCGAGCAGCACGAGCGAGCCGTGCAGTTATTCAAGCAGCGCGGCTGAGCGGCCCGGCGATGGAGCGGATCGGACGAGTCGAAGCCGGGACGGCAATCTGCGCCTTGTGCCACGAAGCCATTCAGCCGGGCGCGGACGCAGTCGTGACGCCCGACTTCCTCGCCGACGAGGCCGACCCGTTCTTTCCCTTCTCAGACGCCAGCATGCATCGCGCCTGCTTTGACCTGTGGGACCAGCGGAAGATGTTCGTGGCTCACTTCAACCACATCGCGCGGTTCTTCCGCGCCGAAGACGGGACCTATCTGCAGATGACCGCCGAGGGCGAGCTGGTCCAGCGTCAGGGCGATGCGCCGGCACGGGGCGACGGCCCCGCGCTGGCGTGAGCCCGGCATGAGAGGCGTCGGAGGCACGCCGGGAGGCCTCCCCCCTTTTCTCGCCGGGGCCGCCATGGTCGTCGCCGGGGGCTACCTGCTGCTCGTCCGGGTTACCGTGACCAGCGGCTACTGGGCCTTCTGGGGCTACAATGCGTTTGGCCTGTCCCTGGTGCCTCTCCTCGCCGGGATCGGCGTGCTGTTCTTCAACGGCCGGTCGCTGCTCGGCTGGACCCTCACCGCCGCGGGCGCCCTGATCATTCTGGCCGGCATCGTCGCCAACCTCCACATCTATTTCCAACCGACCTCCCTCTTCGACACCCTCCTCATGCTCGGCCTCCTGGCAGGCGGACTCGGCCTGGTGGCGCGCTCGCTCCGGCCGCAGGGTCCCGACGTGGCCCGCGACGATTCCTGGACCGCCTGAGGACGCGGGTTGAAACGCTCCTCGCGGGGATTGCGTTGTCATCGCGCGAAGTGAACCATGGAGCAGCCGGCCGGAGCCCACGCTCTGTGATCTGTGCCGCGCCCGCGGACCAACGCTGCACCAGGAGAGCTCGTCCTTATGTCGCCCAAAGTCAGCCCGATTCCTCCGGGCCGCCCCCAGCTCAACCCCTATCTCATCGTCAAGAGCGCCGCTGACGCTATCGAGTTCTATCGCAAGGCGTTCGGCGCGACCGAACTGACCCGCTTCGTCGATACCGGCGGCAGGATTGGACACGCCGAGCTCGAGATCGGCGATTCCCGCGTCATGCTGTCGGACGAGTATCCCGAGATGGGCATCCTGAGCCCCCTCAGTCTGGGCGGCTCGCCGGTTTTCATCCATCTCTACGTAGACAACGTGGACACGGTCGCGCGGCAGGCCATCGCCGGCGGCGCCATCGTTGTGCGCCCGGTCGAGAACCAGTTTTACGGTGACCGCGGCGGCAAGCTGCAGGACCCTTTCGGTCACATCTGGTGGATTGCCAGCCGGGTCGAGGAGGTCTCGCCGGAAGAATCCCAGCGGCGGGCCGCCGCGCTGTGAGGGAGGTCCCCGCATGCTCGAGGTCATCATCAAGCGCTTCGAACAGCCGGACGAGGTTCGGGAGATGGAGAAGGGCCGCTTCGAGCTGGTGCAGGTCGGCGGCCTGACCATCGGGCGGGCGACCTACGAACCCGGTTGGCGCTGGTCGGAGCATGTGGGGCCCCTGGTCGGCGCGGATCGCTGCACCGTCGAGCACGTGGGCCTGGTCCTGGAAGGCACGGTGGCCGTGTCGTTCGACGACCGGGTCATTGCCCTCCGCGCGGGCGAGCTGTTTCACATCCCTGCCGTGCCGCATGACAGCTGGGTGGTCGGGCGCGAGCCATACGTCTCGCTCCATTTCATGGGCGCGGAGCGCTACGCGACCACGACCGCATGAGCTGTCTGATCTTCGACCTCGACGGCACCCTGATCGATACGGTGTATGCCCACGTCTTTGCCTGGCAGCAGGCGCTGTCGGAGGCCGGGCTCGCCATCGACGGCTGGCGGATTCACCGGCGCATCGGGATGAGCGGCGGCCTCTTTACCCGCGCCGTGGCCCGCGAGCTCGGACGGAGCCTCACCCCGGACGAGGCCGAAGCCCTGCAGCGGCGACATGGCGAGCTGTTCCGGGAGCTGCTGCCGGTGCGCCGCCCGCTGCCCGGGGCCAAGGAGCTGCTCCAGGATCTGCGCGAGCGCCACATCACCCACGGCATCGCCACGTCGGGCCGTCGCCCCGAGATCGACGCCTCCCTCGCCGCCCTCGGCGTGACCGCCGACACCGTCGTGGTCGATCGGGGGGATGTGTTGCGTGCAAAGCCCGCCCCGGACCTGTTCCTGGAGTGTCAACACCGGCTCGGCGGCGCGCCGGGCGACTGCTACGTGGTAGGTGACGCGGTGTGGGATCTCCTCGCCGCGCGCAGAGCCGGCATGCTCAGCGTCGGGCTGCTCAGCGGCGGCTATGGCGAGGACGAGCTGGTGCGGGCTGGCGCGTTCCGGGTGTACCAGGACCCGGCCGACCTTCGCGCGTCCCTCGACGAATTAGGCGTCCTTCCGTGACCAACCGGGAGACCGTCCGACGCCCACCCTGGACGCGCCAGCCGGCCGGTCCTACGTTCTGAACCGGGGGCCTCACTTTTGATTTCGGCCAGGAGGCGGTTCACATGCCCGTATACCAATATCATTGCCGCAGCTGCGGTCACGATTTCCAGCACAGCGAGCCCATTCGCGAACATGGTCACAGCCGCACCCGGTGTACCAAGTGTAAGAGCACGCAGGTGGAGCAGGTGCTGAGCCGGTTTTTCGCGAAGACGGCGCGCAAGGCCTGACCTATGCACATGACCCTCACGGATCATGAGACCGACGTCCTGCGGGATCTGCTGCACGACTACCTGCCCGATCTCAGGCGGGAGGTCGCGCGCACCGATCAGCACGAGATGCGGCACCTGTACGAGGAGCGGCAGGATCTGGTGGAGCGGCTGATCGAAAAACTCGAGCCGGCCGCCCCGCAAGACAGCCGACCGGCTACCCGGTAACCTCGATCACTGTCACGAGGTTGGCCCGGTTCGCACCTTGGGAACGAATGGCCCAGCCCAAGGAGGCGTTATGGCCAAGAAGCGCGCGTCCAAGCGCGGCTCGAAGCGGAAATACAGCCCAGCCGCCGGCAAGAGCGTGGCGAGTGCGGTCCGGCGGCAGAAAAAAGGGACGCTCCGAAGCGGAAGGCGCGGCCGCGCCGGCCGGGTGAAGAGCCGGAAGCAAGCCATCGCGATAGGCCTGTCGGAAGCCAGGAAGAAGGGGGCCAAGGTCCCGGCCCGGCGCAAAAAGTCGAGCTCCCGAAAGCGCTCGCGGAGCTGACCGTCCGCTCGGAACGCCGGAACGGGGGCCTCGAACTGCGGGGGGTGAGATGGTCAGCACGTATGGGTTGACTCATATCGCTCTCGCAGTGCGAGACGCCGAGCGGGCGTTCCGGTTTTACCAGCGCGTGTTCGGCGCCGTCGCCGTGTACCGCCAGCCCGGATTCATTCAAGCGCAGACGCCGGGCAGCCGGGACGTGCTGGTGTTCGAGGAAAAGAGCTCGCTCGCGTCCGGGACGGGGGGAATCGCGCACTTCGGCTTTCGGCTGATCGACCCCGCCGACATAGGCAGCGCCGTGACGGCCGTGGAGCAGGCCGGCGGCAAGATCGTCGATCAGGGCGAGTTCTGCCCCGGCGAGCCGTACTTGTTCTTCACCGATCCCGACGGCTACCAGGTCGAGATCTGGCATGAGTTGGCCACGCCGGTCGACCCCGCGCCGGCGTGACCCGTTCACTGGTACCGGCCATGGGCTCGTGGTGTACGGTCCCGCTCGTCTGCCTTGTCGCGCTCGCCGGGCTGAGCGGCGCCGCGCGCCTCGACGCCCAGACAGTCATCCGCGACAGCGCCCCACCAATCCGAAGCGACAGCGGCGCGCGGGCCCGAACCGACACCGCCGCCAGGGCGGGAGGCACTGACAGCGCGGCCAAGCCTGCCCCGGCCCCGGCTCCGGCTCCGTCGCCGCCGGCGAGCCCACTCCCCAAGGGCGCGTGCTCCGAGGCCGACGCGGGCGGCCCCGCGACCGACCTGTTGCTGGTCACGTTCCGCTCCCGCTCCGCTCCAGCCGAGCGCGAAGCCGCGCTCAAGACGGTGAAGGGAACGCTGGTCACACCCGACCCCTCTGACGCCGCAGCGTGGTTCGTCCGAGTGCCAAGCGACGGAAACGAGTTCGTCCTCCGCGGCATCGCCGACCGCCTGATTCGCGCACCGGTCGTGAAGGAAGTCGGGCCGGTGCAATGCCCGGCTCGACCGTGACCCGCACGCTCGAGCTCGCGTCCGCCGCCGCCGAGCGTACCACTGCCGCGACCGATGCCCTGCTGGCACTTACCGTGTCGGGCGGGCTGATCCAGCTTCGGCGCGCGACACCCGCAAGCTGGCGCCGGACCGTCTGGATGGCGGCGCTCGCGACCTTCGCGGCGTCGGCTCTGCTCGGCACCGTGGTGCACGGCGTCGCCTTCCCACCCCAGGTCAGCGATGCCCTCTGGCAGCCGCTCTATCTCCTGCTCGGCGTCGCGGTCGCCCTGTTCGCTACCGGTGCGCTGGCCGACTGGCGAGGCGAGCGGGCTGGCCGCGCCAGTCTCCCTGCCCTGATTGCGTTGGCAGGCGGCTTCTATTTCGCCGCCCGGTTGAGCGGCGGAGACTTCCGCGTGTTCCTCCTGTTCGAGGCGGCCGCGCTACTCTTCGCGCTGTGCGTCTACGGACGGCTCGCCCGGCTGGAACGACCCGGGGCCGGGACCATGGCCGTGGCGCTCGCGGTGAGCCTGGCGGCTGGAGCAGTTCAGGCGGCCGAGGGGCTCTCGATCCAGGTGATCTGGGTTTTCGACCACAACGGCTTGTTCCATCTGGTGCAGCTCGCGGGGGTGGTCCTGCTGGTTCGCGGGCTCATGCTGAGCTTGCAACCGGTCCGCACCTGAAGGTTGCAGCGACGGTGGGTCCGGCCGACTCTGGGGCGGAATGACGCCACTCATCCAGGTACCGGCGGACACCGGCGTAAGCGCCGTAGCGCACGTCATCCAGTTGTCCGTCGCGCCCGTGTTCCTGCTCTCGGGCGTGGGTACGATACTCGTCGTCCTGACCAATCGGCTGGCCCGCATCGTGGATCGCACCCGGGTTCTCGAGCACGCGGTCGCGGACCCGGCGAACCCGGACTCAACGGTCGAGCAGAACCTCGAGCGGCTGCATCAGCGGGCCCACCTGATCAACTGGGCGCTGACCCTCGCCACGTTCTGCGCGCTGCTCATCTGCGGAGTCATCGGCGCGCTGTTCGTGGGTGCGTTTCTGCGAGTCAATGTCGCCCGGGTGGTCGCGATCGCGTTCGTGATCGCGATGGCGGCGCTGGTCGGCGCGCTGCTCAACTTCCTGCGCGAGATCTTTCTGGCCACCAGCGGGCTCCGCCGGGCGCGCCTGTGATCCGCGCCGGCCGATCGGACGACCTGCCCGCCCTGCTGGCTCTAGCCGGTCGCCTCGCGGAATTTGCCATTCCACCCTGGCGTACCGGAGCGCAGGTGATCGAGGCCGAGCGCCGCACGCTTGCCCGCGCCCTGCAGGCCGCCTCTCCTCACGCTCCGGTGTTCGTCGCGGAAGACGGTGCGGGCCTCCCGCTCGGCTTTATGTACCTGGAAACGATGGTCGATTATTTCACCGGCCGCCCCCATGCGCACGTCTCGATCCTGGTGGTCGCGGCGGCGGCCGAGGGTCGCGGCGTCGGTCGAGCGTTGCTGGGGGCCGCGGACGACTGGGCCCGGGAGCGCGGCCATCCATTCGTCACGCTCAACGTCTTCGCCCAGAACGCCCGGGCCCGGGCCGTGTACGAACGGCTGGGTTACGGCGCTGAGACGCTGCGCTACGTCAAGCCGCTGGATCCGCAATCGGGTCCTCCACCGGTTGGAACGGATCGATCGGGGGCCTCGTAGAGGGCATGATGCCTTTTGCCCTGAACGAAGCGATTCCCGTTCTCCGCCGGACCCCCGGTGCGCTCCGCGCCCTGCTGGCCGACCTGCCGGAATCCTGGCTGTACGGCGCCGAAGGGCCCGACACCTGGAGCCCCTTCGACGTGCTCGGGCATCTGATCGACGGCGAGGAGACCGACTGGATCCCGCGGTCCCGGATCATTCTTGCAGGAGGGCCCAACCCGGCGTTCGAGCCGTTCGATCGATTCCGCCACTTCCGGCTCAACCGGGGCAAGCCGTTGATCGACCTGCTCGACCGGTTCGCTCGGCTCCGCGGGGAGAATGTGGCGACGTTGGAGGGATTCCGGCTCAGCGACGCCGACCTTGCGCGCGAGGGGCTTCACCCCGAGCTCGGCCGGGTGACGTTGCGCCAGCTGCTCGCGACCTGGGTGGCGCACGACCTGGGGCACGTGGCCCAGGTCGCGCGGGTGATGGCCAAGCAGTATGCGGAAGAGGTGGGACCCTGGCGCGCGTACCTGCCGGTACTGACGCGCTGACGGCAGTGCGGTGGGGCGCTAGCGCCGGAGCTTTCTCAGGAGCCTGAGCATCTCCAGGTACAACCAGACCAGCGTCACGACCAGCCCGAACGCCGCGTACCACTCCATGTAAGCCGGCGCACGCCCCGCGCCCTGCTCGATCAGGTCGAAATCGAGAATCAGGTTGAACGCGGCGAGCCCGGTGACGAAGAGGCTGAAGCCGATCCCGATCGGTCCGCCCTCGTGGAGAAACGGGATGTAGAGGCCGAACATCGCCATCACCAGCGCGATCGCATAAAATGCCGCGATGGCAAAGGTGCAGGAGATGACGACGGTCTTGAACCGTTCCGTCGCGCGGATGACGCCGACCCGGTAGGCCACCAGCATCACGCCGAGGGTCGCCACCGTGAGCATCACCGCCTGCATCGGCAGGCCGCGATACCGGAGATTGAGCATCGCCGAGAGCGCGCCCAGCAACAGGCCTTCGAGAGCGGCATAGATCGGCGCGGTGACCGGGGCGTGCTGAGGGCGAAAGACCGTGTAAAGTGCCACACCGAAGCCGCCCACGATCCCGACCAGAAACAGGGTGCCGAGCTTGTCGGGCTCGGCCAGGCCGGCGCCCGTCTGCAACCAGGCGAACGTAGCGGTGACCGTCAGAATCCCCAGCAACACCAATGTCTTGCCGATCGTCCCGCTCACCGTCATCGGGGCTGCGCCGGTCTCGGCCACCGTCGCGAAGTTCGCGCGGGAGAGGACCGGATTCGACGTCGTGGCCATCGAGGCTCCTTGCTGGTCTGGAAGGCGGCGGCCGGGGAAGCTGCAGAAACGATGCCCGCGCGTCAACGGTTGCGCGGGATCGCCGCCGGTGCAAAGCGTTGCAGAGCCTGGATCGCGGACGGCGAGCTAGTCGGCGATGCTGCGTATCGCCACGGCCGGGACGATGATGCCGTCCTCGGCGGCCAGCGCGAGAAGCTCGCGACGGACGCTTGCGGCGGTGGCGAGCACCCGCGCAGGATACCGCGCGCAGCGCGGCGTCACGGTCCCGCGGACGCAGCCATTATAGCGGCGCAGCGCGACTCGCAGCGACGGGCTTCGCACCACGTAGAGGCGCAGGAGCCGCGCGCCGTGGCAGATATTGGTATCGAGCTCCCTGAGCTCCGTATGGGCGCAGCCGTAGCTGCCGGCGTGGATCGGCATGACCTGCATCAGCCCCACGGCCCCCTGGCTGCTCACCGCGGCGGTATCCAGCGCGCGGTTCTCGATCAGGAGCACTGCCGCGAGCAGGCTGGGGCTCAGGTTGAGCCGCCGGCTCTCCCGAATCACCGCGATAGCGGCCCGCTCCGCCACCTCCGGCCGTCGGGTCCGCCGCGCCAGCACTGCCGCGAGCGGCCGGTGGCCCAGGCGAGTCGTGACCGCGCGCTCGAGCAGCGTGCTGTCCGCCCAGCGAATCCGGGGGCGCGGCGCCGGCCGAGGGCGCGGTGTGGCCTTCACCACCGCGACAGAGGAGTCCGCGGGAGTCGCAGCCTCAGCGGGCGCCGGCCCAAGCCTGGGCTCGACGCCCGGCGAGCGGTCGGCCGCGGGTCCGCCCGACGAGCAGGCGGATGCGGCGAGCACCAGCACCACGGCATACGGATTGAGCGTCCGGCTGTACCTCAGTCGGTCGGCCACGAGTCCTCCCTGTGCGAGCGAGTCGCCCTGTTCGAGCGTGCCGCGCAGTATCGGGACCGGCCCGAGGCTGTCTCAAGTGTTCCGAAACTGGTGGTGAGCGAAAACCGGACGAATGCGCCGGTCCGAGCGAGGTGGGCGTCGCCTGCAAGTCGGGCCCGGGAAAGTGGTCGCGCGCCCCGGCGGGCCCATACTGCAACTCTTGGCGCGGCCGGTGAGCCGGCCGCATTGTTACATTCCCTCGGCCCCGACCCCACCGGCCGTGCTACGGTCCCGGTGCGGCTTCCGGCCTCCAGTCTCTCTTCTCGCGAGGGTCCCCGATGCGCCTCGGTCGCTGGCTAACCCCTGCTCTGGCCCTTCTGTCTGCCGCGGCCCCAGCCGGCGCGCAGGATCCGCCCCCAGATCGGGCCGCGGTGCTCGCGGTGGTACAGCGCCTGTTCGACGGCATGCGCGCCGGGGACAGCGGGGCCGTGCGCGCGACGTTTCACCCCCAGGCGTTGCTCGCCACGACCGTGAGCCGGGACGGCGCCGCGACCGTCCGGATCGACACCGTTGACGCGTTCGTACGCGCGGTCGGCACGCCCCACCCCGAGATGTGGGATGAGCGGGTCGGGAAGACCCGGGTGGAGCTGGACGGTCCCCTGGCGTCGGTGTGGGCCGAGTATTCCTTTTATGCCGGGGCCAAGTTCAGCCACTGCGGTATCGATGCGTTTCAGATTGCGCGCGACGGTAATGCGTGGCGCATCGTCGCCCTCATGGATACCCGTCGCCGCGACGGGTGCCCCGACCGGTAGCCGATCGATGTACCGGATCGTCTGGCAGTTCGACGTCGAGCCGGCTCGGGTCGCGGAGTTCGAGCGGGAGTACGGAGTGGAGGGAGGCTGGGTCCGTTTCTTTCGTGGCGGCGAAGGCTATCTCGGAACCGACCTGTTCCGAAGCCATCACGAGCCGATGCGCTATCTCACCGTGGACCGCTGGACCTCGCGTGCCGCGTACGACGCGTTTCGCGCGGCTCGTCGGCAGGAATACGCCGCGCTGGACACCCAATGCGCCGCGTTCACCCGAGCGGAGCAGCTCGTCGCTCAGGGAGAGGAGCCGTGAGGTGAGCGCCTGGACTCCAAAGGCAAAGGCGTTCTGGTCGCTGCTCGCGGTGCTGGTACTCGCCGATTGCAGTACCAAGCGCCTCGCAGTGGCCCACCTGTCGCCGCCCTACATCCCGCACGAAGTCGTGGGGGACTGGTTCCGCTTCACGCTGGCGTACAACCCCGGCGCGGCGATGGGCCTCTTTCTGGGCGCCTACTCGCGGGTGGGCCTGGCCGTGGTGGCGGTCGTGGCGCTCGCGGTCCTGGGCACTCTCTATCGCCGCAGTCCTTCGGGCGACGGCTGGCGGGCGGCCGCCCTGGCGCTGGTCGCCGGCGGCGCGGTCGGCAATCTGCTCGACCGGCTTCGCTCGGCCCGAGGCGTCGTAGACTTCATCGACGTCGGCATCGGCGACGTCCGGTTCTGGACTTTCAACATGGCGGATCTCGGCATCACCTGCGGAGCCCTGCTCCTTGCGCTCCTGCTCGCCCAGCAGCAGCCGGGGGAGCAGCCGACGGTGACCGACGAACCGAAGGAGACCTCATGATCTCACGCCGCGAGTTTCTCGCGGGGACCGCCGGCCTGGCCGCGGTGAGTGCCGCTGCCCGGCCCCTCCTCGCCCTCTCGGCAGGCTCCGTCGTCACGGTCTACAAGACCGCCAGCTGTGAGTGTTGCGCGCACTGGGTCGAGCACTTGAAGCTCAATGGCTTCCGCCCCGAGACCCACGATCTGGATTCGGTCGATCCGATGAAGGATCGCTATGGCGTGCCGAAGCCGCTCCGTTCGTGTCACACGGCGCTGGTGGACGGCTACGTGATCGAGGGTCACGTTCCGGCCGACGATATTCAGAGCCTGCTCGAGGACCGGCCCAAGGTCGTCGGCCTCGCGGTGCCGGGCATGCCGGCGAGCGCGCCGGGGATGTATCAGCCCGGCGACGCGAAGGTCCCATACCAGGTGCTCGCGTTCCAGAAGTCCGGCGCCACCACCACCTACGCGAAGCACTAAACCCTCGAAGCGCTAAACTCTCCGGCGGCGGGTCGGCTCGGCCCGGAGCGGGTCGTCGGGCCAGTAGTGCTTCGGGTAGCGCCCCTTCAGGTCCTTCCGCACGTCGAAGTACGTCGTCCGCCAGAAGCTCGCCAGGTCGCGCGTTACTTGAACCGGTCGCTGCGCCGGCGAGAGCAGGTGCAGGGTAAGCGGCACTGCGCCGCCGCCCACTCGCGGGGTTTCCGCCCAACCGAACACTTCCTGCAGCCGCACCGCGAGCGCCGGAGCATCGGGGTCGCTGTAGTCCACGGCGATCCTCGAGCCGCTCGGCACCTCGATATGGGTGGGGGCGAGCCGGTCCAGCGCGGCCCGCTGCTCGCCAGACAAAAGCCCGAGCAGCAGCTGGCCCAGGTCCAGCCGTCGCAGGCCGTCTCGCTTCGTGATGCCGCCCAGCGCGGGGCCCAGCCACTCGGCCAGAGAGCCGAGCAGCGCCGCGTCCGAGACATCGGGCCAGCGGGAGTCGAGCCGATGTCCGAACCCGATCCTGGCCCGCGTCCGCAAAGCTCCCTCGGTCCACGGCAGGCCGCCCGGCCCGTCGCGCCGCAGCCGGTCGAGCAGAGCGGCGGTGACCGCGCCCGGGTCGGGGTCGCGGATTGTCAGCTCGCGCAGCACGATGGCCCCCAGTCTCTCGTGCCGCCGCGCGACCACGGCGTCCGCGCCATCGTCCCACGCGACACTCTCCTCGCGGACGACCTGGTCCCCCAGCTCCCGCTCCAGATCGTCGAGCGCGAGCGGCGCCCCCAGATAGATCCGGCTCTCCTGCGGCTTGCCGTCGAGCTCGGCGGCGACCACATAGTCCTCCCGGCCGAGCGGATCGCTCGGGTCCACGAAGGCACCGGCTCCATTTCGGAGCAGAAAGCGCGTGCTCCCCTGACGCCGCTGGCCGATCCGATCCGGGTACGCCAGCGCCAGCAGCAGTCCCACCTCCGACGGCGCGGGATCGCGTTCGGACTGGTCGGCCACGCCCAGGCGCCGGCGGATGAGCCGGGCCTCGGCCTGGATCCGACGCAGCGCGGCCGGGCTCGCTGACGGATGCCCTCGGCGCAGCGCATCGAGGCGGAGCGAAAGGTCGGCCCCGGTCTCACCTTCGCCGCGAAAGGGGTCGCGCTCGCTGAGTAGCGCGGCGAGATCCGCCGCCGGTCCCGAGAGCCCCAGACTCCCCGCCCGGAGCAGCATGTGCGCGAGGCGAGGGTGAATGGCGAGCTGCGCCATGCGGCGGCCATGGGCGGTGACTCTGCCGGTTCCATCGAGCGCACCGAGCTCGCCGAGCAGCTCCCGGGCCTGCTGAAGCGCGGCGGCCGGCGGGGCATCCAGCCACCTGAGCTCGCCTGGATCGGTCACACCGGCGTCCGCGAGATCGAGCGCGAGCGGCGCGAGGTCGGCCCCGAGAATCTCCGGGGTATCGAACGGCCGCAGCTCCGTCATCGCGGCCTCCGGCCAGAGGCGCCAACAGATACCCGGCCCGGTACGGCCGGCGCGGCCCCGCCGCTGGTCCGCCGCCGCCCGAGACACCCGGACCGTTTCGAGTCGGGTCATGCCCGTGCGGGGTGAAAAGCGCGGCACCCGGGCGAGGCCGGCGTCGATCACGACCCGAACGCCTTCGATTGTGAGGCTGGTTTCCGCGATCGAAGTCGCGAGCACGACCTTGCGGCTACCCGCGGGACTCGGCGCGATCGCTGCCTCCTGCGCTTCGGGGCCGAGATCGCCGTACAGCGGGTGCACTCGGATCGTCGGGTCGAGCCCCCCGGTTGCCAGCAAGGTCGCGGTGCGTCGGATCTCGCCCGCGCCAGGCAGAAACACCAGCACGTCGCCGGGCTCCGCCTGCAGCGCGTCGTGCACCGCAGCGGCCGCCGCGACGTGGACTGGAGCATCCGCACGGGCCCGCACATAGCGGGTTTCGATCGGGTATTGGCGTCCTTCGGTCGTCACGATCGGCGCCCCGTCGAGCAGAGCCGCTACCCGCTCGCCCTCGAGCGTCGCCGACATGACCAGTATCCGAAGGTCCTCGCGCATAAGCCCGCGGCTATGCAGCGTGAGGGCCAGGCCGAGATCGCCGTGAAGGCTCCGCTCGTGGAACTCGTCGAAGATGACGAGTCCGATGCCCTCGAGGCCCGGATCCGCCGAGAGCAGTCGGGTCAGGACGCCCTCGGTGACGACCTCGATCCGGGTGGCCGGCCCTACCCGGGTATCGCGGCGAATCCGGTAGCCCACGGTGGCCCCAACCGGTTGCTGGAGCAGGCGAGCCATCCAACCCGCCGCGGCCCGAGCTGCCAGCCGGCGCGGCTCCAGCATCACGATACGCCCGCTCAGCCAGGGCTCGTCGAGCAGCGCGAGCGGCACCCGGGTGGTCTTACCCGAGCCGGGAGGCGCCTGCAACACCGCTGCCCGCCGCTCGCGAAGCGCGCCGCGGAGCGCGGGCAGCGCGCCGTCGATAGGAAGAGGGGCCGCCGTCATCGCCCGAAACTTACCGCCGCGCTCTACCGTCTTCGGGTGAGACGCGATAGTCTATAGCGCACTCTATGTCACCCGCCGACCTGCTCGACCTTTTCGCGTGGGATGCCTGGGCCAACCGCGAGACGCTGCATTCCGTGCGTCCGGCTGCTGCCGACGCACCCAGAACCGTCAAGCTGCTGGCCCACATAGCCGCCACCGAGATCCTGTGGCTGTCACGCATCCATGCGAGGCCGTCGCCGGTCGCGGTCTGGCCCGACCTCCCGATCGAGGAGTGTACCCGGTTGTTGGTCGACGCGGCCGACCAGTGGCTCGCCTGCCTCCAGGGCCTCGGCCCCGAAGATGGGTCCCGGCCGGTGGCCTACGTCAATTCCAAGGGGGAGTCGTTTCGAAGCTCGGTCATCGATATCGCCACCCACGTCGTGTTCCACTCGCATTACCACCGGGGCCAGATCGCCGCCCTGGTCCGCGCCGCCGGCCACGAGCCGGCCTACACCGACCTGATCCACGCAATCCGCACCAACGCTGTGGCACCCAAGGAGGTCGTCCGTGACCGAGACTGAGTTCGACGTGCGGCGCCGCGCCGCCGCACGGGCGAAGCAGGTGCTGGAAGGGACCCTCAGCCCCGAGGCTCTCCGGGCAGAGTTCGCCGACGTGGAGGACCGTGCCGTCGCCTCGCTGCTCGACCTGCTGGAGCATGCGCCGGTGCACGGAGTGCTGGGCGGGGGCGAGGGAGCCTGGCAGAACTACCAGCAGTCGCTGCGGGACGTCATCGCAGGCCTAACGACCTGACCATGTCGGGCCGGTTCACCGTCGAGCAGGCCGTCAGCGCGCTTCCCGAGCCCCCTGCCGAGCAATACGCCGAGCTGTTCCAGCACGGGACCCTGCGGGTCGGCCTCTATGCCCCGCGAGATCACGATCCACAGGAGCCGCACACTCAGGACGAGGTCTACCTGGTGTTGGCGGGCGCCGGCTGGTTCGTGAACGGGCCGGCCCGCGATCGCTTCGGCCCTGGCGATCTGCTCTTCGTTCCGGCGGGCACCCTCCATCGCTTCGAGGATTTTACCGACGATTTTCGGGTGTGGGTGATCTTCTACGGTCCACCCGGGGGCGAGCGGCCGGTGCGCGATGGCTGACGCGCGGGGGGAGATGGGGCGCCAGCTGCTGCGCATGATCGCGCTGGTGGCGGCGGTTGACGCGGTCGCGATCGCGGCGTGGTTCCTCGCCGGCATCCGCGGCCGGAGCGAGGGCGTGCAGGTGCTGTATGCGATCGGGTGGACCCTGGCGACGCTGGGGGTGGTGGTTGTCTCTATGCGGAAGATCAGAGACGCCAGAAAAAGCGTGAAAAGTGAAAAATGAAAAGTGAAAAGGGGCGCCGATCACGCACGGAGCCCCCTTTTCACTGTTCACTGTTCACTTTTCACTTTCACTTTCACTTTTCACGCAGTTTCAGTCTTGGCCCCCGTGGCGCTGGTGATCGCCGGCGTCTCCCCGGTCGGCTGGTCCACCGCGTCGATTCGCACCACAATGGCCGTGATGTTGTCGAGGCCGCCCCGACGGTTCGCTTCGGTGATCATCTTGTCCACCCACGCCTGCGGGTCCCCCTCCGACGACAGGATCTTGACCAGCAGCTCGTCTTCCAGCATTCCCGTGAGCCCGTCCGACCCCAGCAGCACGATGTCGCCTGTCTTGAGCGAGCCGAAGTAGAGATCCGGCACCACGTCCACGCTGGCCCCGACGCAGCGGGTGATGACGTTGCTGTAGGGATGGACCCGTGCCTGCTCAGCCGTGAGCAGCCCGGCGTCCACCTGCTCCTGCACGTAGGAATGATCTTTGGTGAGTTGGGTGAAGTAGCCGTCCCGGAGCAGGTAGGCCCGACTGTCTCCCACCTGGCCGATCAGGTACCGCCCCCGCATGAGCACCAGCACGGTGGCGGTGGTCCCCATACCCCGCTTGTCGTGTTCGGCCAGCGTGCGCTCGAAGATCGCGTCGTTGGCCTCCCGGATCGAGGCCCGGACCCGCTCGGCAACCTGCTGCTCGGTCAGCCCGCGCAGCGAGCCGATCTCGCGCGAGGCGATGCGGACCGCCATCTCACTGGCCACCTCGCCGGCCGCATGCCCGCCCATCCCATCCGCGACGATGAAAATGCCGCGATCGGAGAGCATGAGGTAGTTGTCTTCGTTGCCCGACCGGACGACACCCACGTCGGTGCGGGCTGCACAGGTGAAGTGCACGGGGCTCCGTTTATTTCAACAGCATGAACGCGATGACGCCTGCGACCACGAGAACGGCGGCTACGATCAGCCACCGCGGCAGTCCCTGAGGCTCGGGTGCAGCGGCGCGGACCGGCCTCCGCGGGGAAGCGGCTTCCCGTTCGGGCGGCGTGCGCAGCCCTTCGACCATGCGGGTTCCCACCCGCTGCTGGATGCCGGTCGTATCATCCGTCGATTCGAACAGCGTCGCGACCTCGCCGAATCGAATGGTGGCACCGGGTCCGAGCGGAGTCTCCTCCGTGAGTCGCTCGCCGTCCACGAAGGTTCCGTTGGTAGACCCCAGATCGGTCAACACCCAGATCCCTTCGCGCCGCTGCAGCTTCGCGTGCGACGCGCTCACGCTCGGCTCCGGGATCACCAGGTCGTTGTAGTCGCCCCGGCCGATGTTCACCACCGGGTTCCGCACCGTGAGCCGTTTCCCCTTGAGACTGCCACTCCGCACCAGCAGTGACGCAATCGGGGCCTCGACGGCCGTGATCGGCGTGACCGGCCCCGCCAGCGGTGGGCCGGGCGGACCGCCGAACATGGTGTCGAACAGGCGTTGCTGCGCCCCGGTCGGCGGCGGCTCGGCACCGGTCGCGGCGACCGCGGGGGCCGGCGGCGGGGTCGGCGCGCTACCGGCTTCGCCGTAGAACCGGAATTCATCCGCGCCGACCCGGATGACATCGGCCCGGTGCAGCACGCGGGAGCCCTCCACCCGGTGCCCGTTCACGAAGGTGCCGTTGGTGCTGGTGTCCACCAGCACGAAACCCTGCTCCGTCGCGACGATCTGCGCGTGCCGTCGCGACACCTCGTTTCCCGGGACCACGACGTCCGCGCTCGCGTCCCGCCCGATGACCACCGCGGCTCCCACCTGGTATTCGCGCCCGTCGGTGAGACACACCAGCCGCCCACCGGTAACCACGGCCGGTGGCGGCGGCTTGGAGCCGCTGGACGGCGTGAACTTTTCGAAGGCGGACGAATCGAAGAACTTGGTGTGGCCTCCCCGGCTGGGATCGACCACCAGGAGCTCGTGCGGACCGATCCTGATCTTGTCGCCGTGCAGCACCGGGGTCGGATCGTCGCCCTGCCGAACCCCGTTCACCAGGATCTCGGCCCCCGGCGAGCCTCGGCGGATGGCGGCCGATCCGTCCGGCAGCCCCTGCACGACGGCATGACGCGGCTGAACACCCTCCCCGCTGAGGGGCAGAGCGCAATCGGCGTCGGATCCGACCACCGTTTCGCCGGCGGCGATGGGGTATCGCAAGCCGCCGACTTCAAGTTGCATCATGGAGCCTGGTGCAGGGTGGGTCATGGAGTGCCAGACAACCTACCCGTGGGGTCCTAACCACGCAAGCCAGCGTGGGTTACCGCGCTGGCCGACTCCGGCGGGGCTTGCCCGCGAAGCTGCAGCTGATAAAGCCGCTCATACAGCCCGTGCTGGGTCAGCAGCTCGCGGTGGCTCCCGCGCTCCCGGATCTCTCCGTGATGCACGACGAGGATCTCGTCGGCGTGAAGGATCGTGCTCAGTCGATGGGCCACTACCAGGCTCGTTCGGCCGGCCATCAGCTCCTCGATCGCGCGCTGAATCTGCGCTTCCGTCTCTGCGTCCACCGAACTGGTCGCTTCGTCCAGCACCAGGATTTTGGGGTCGCGCGCCAACGCGCGAGCAAAGCTCAATAGCTGCCGCTCGCCCACGCTCAGGTTCCGCCCCCGCTCGCCCAGAACGTGGCTATAGCCCTGCGGCAACCGATCGACGAACCGGTCGGCCCCCACTCGCCGCGCCGCCTCGTGCGCCCCCGCCGGGGGGATGGGGGCATCCAGCGTGAGATTGTGCAGGATGTCCCCAGTGAAGAGGAAGAGATCCTGTTGTACGAACCCGATGAGTCCCCGAAGTTCAGCCACCGTCAGCTCGCGGATGTCGACGCCATCGATCGTGATGCGGCCGCGCTGGGGATCATAGAAGCGAAGCAGCAGGCTCACGACGGTGGTCTTCCCGGCGCCGGTGTGCCCCACCAGCGCCACCGTCTCCCCCGGGCGGGCGGTGAACGACACGTCCTCGAGCACCCACGGACCGCTCTCCGAGTACCGGAACCAGACGCCCTCGAAGGCGACCTCGCCCCGTACCGGCTCCGGCAGCTGCCGCGGCGCCGTCGCCTCCGGCACCGTGACCGGCTCGTCCAGCAGGCGGAACACCCGCTCCGACGATGCCATCGCGCTCTGGAGCAGATTGAACTTCTCGGAGAGGTCCTGCAGTGGCTGGAAGAAGCGCCGGGTGAGCTGGATGAATGCCGCCAGGACGCCTACCGTGAGCGTGCCCCCCAGGGTCCGCAGGCCCCCGTACCAGAGCAGCAACGCGAGCGCGACCGCGGTGAGCACCTCCACCACCGGGAAGAAGATCGCGTAGATCGTGATCGAGCGCAGATGGGCCTCGAGGTGCTCGGCATTGATCCGTTGGAACTCGCCCGATGCCGCCCGCTCCCGGCTGAACAGCTGCACCACCCGCATCCCGGACAGGTGCTCCTGGAGGTAGGCGTTGAGCCGCGCCAACCGCACCCGGATGTCTCGAAATGCTTCCCGCACGCTCCGGCGGAATAGCGTCACGGTCAGCCACACCAGCGGGATGACCGCGAATGCCACCAGCGCAAGCCGCCAGTCGGTGGCCAGCATCAGTACCATGATCGCGCCCAGCGTAAACACGTCGCCGAACACGGTCACCACGCCGGAGGAGAACAGCTCGTTCAGGGTCTCGACATCCGAGGTCACCCGGGTCATCAGCCGGCCAACCGGATGGCGATCGAAGTAAGGAATGCTCAGCCGTTGGAGGTGGCCGAAGATCTGGAGCCGCAGATCGTACATGACGCGCTGGCCGACGTAGGTCGTGAGCAGGGTCTGGCCGTACTCGAACCCGAACTCGAGCGCCAGCGCGGCCAGATACAGCACGGCCAGGCTCCCCAGGAGCGCCGTGTCGCGGTGGGGGATGGCGATGTCGAGCGCCCGCTGAGTCAGGATCGGGCCCACCAGGGTGAGCCCGGCGCCACCCAGGAGCAGAAGCACTGCGGCGCCGACCGGCAGCCGGTACGGTCGCAGGTAGACTAGCAACCGCTTGAGCAACCCCGGGTCATACCCCCGAGCGAGCGGTTCTTCGGTCTCGGCGGGCGCAGTCATGTCGCCGCTTCCGGCAGGGCCTCGCTGTCGATCGACTTGAGGCCGCGCCGGACCCAACCGGAGAAGACCAGGAAGCCGAACCCGATGGTCAGGTAGGCCAGGATGAAACGCCAGACCAGCGTGTAGACCGGGATGAGCCCCCGCGGCACGTACGCCGACATCACCGCCGCGCTCAGTAGCTCGGCGATGCCGGACGCGCCCGGCGTCGGGGCGAAGTAGAGCAGGAACATCACCAGAGTTTGAACCAGCAGGACATCCACGAAGTTCGCGTGGATGCCCAGCGTGCGGAGGGCCACGTAACCCGCGAGCAGCTTGTTCGCGTGAGAGGGACCCGACAGGATCCAGGCCAGGCCCAGCGCGGCCCAGCCACGCGGACTGTTGAAGGCGACGACGCTCCCGTGTGCCTCCTCGATGCCGACCGTCAGACGATCGAGGCGGTCCGCCACCCGCCGGCTGCGCCGACCCGCCAACAGCGCCAGCCGGTGGATCACATTCGCGATGAACCGTGGGAACACGACGATCGTGATGAGCACGGCGCCGATCGCAGCGACCACGCCAAGGCTGCCGCGGAAGAGATCGTACAGCGAAAGCCCCAGCAGGTTGCCCTTCGTGCCCAGCGAGCGGCCGGCACCGAACGCGATCGCGAGCGGCCCCGCGATCCCGAAGAAGGCGATCGTGGCGATGAAGCTCATGAGGGTGGCGGTAACCGCCACTGGAAGCGGGATGCCGTAGCGCCGCATGGTGTACATCGTCATCGGCCCCGCGCCGGAGTTGAGCGGGGTGACGTACGCGCCCCACGCCCCCATGCCGCCGGCGAGAATGCACCCCTTGAGCGGCGGGTGGGGGACCACATGGCGGGCAAGCACCCACAGCCGAAGACCCCCGCCGATCCAGTCCATCGATGCCAGGCACACGCCGACGAGCAGCCAGCTCCAGTTCAGCCGCCCGAGCATCGCGACCGAGGCCGAGGCGTCCTTGCCGTACAGAAAAGTGAGACCGTACCCCAGCAGGGAAGCGACCAGAAAGATCTCGAAGCCCCGGAGCAGGAGCTTGGGAGTCAGCAGGCGGGCCATTGGCCGGGAAAGATAGGGGGGAGACGGGAGCGGACGGGAGCGGGCCGGAGCGGGGACCGCCCGCCCCGTTATTTTCCCTGCACATGCCCGAGTCCGTCATCCGCATCGTCAACGCCCGCCAGCATAATCTCCGGGGCGTCACGGTCGATCTTCCCCATCGTTCGTTGATCGTGATCACCGGACCGTCCGGCTCGGGCAAGTCCTCCCTCGCCTTCGATACCCTCTACGCCGAGGGGCAGCGGCGCTACATCGAGTCGCTCTCCACTTATGCCAAGCAGTTTCTCGAGCGCATGCCCAAGCCGGCGGTCGACCGGCTGGAAGGGCTGGCGCCCGCGGTGGCGATCGAGCAGCGGAACCCGACGGTCTCGAGCCGCTCGACCGTGGGCACCGCGACCGAGGTCTACGACTATATGCGCCTGCTCTGGGCCCGCCTGGGAAAGACCTGGTGCCGGGCCTGCGGTGCGCCGGTGCGCCGCGATACGCCTCAGTCGGCTACCGATGACGTCCTCGCGACCCTCCCGGCGGGTACCCGGCTCCAGATCGCGTTTCCCCTACCGCTGAGCGCACGGGTGACCCACCAGGCGGTGGTCGACAACCTGCGTGCGCTTGGGTTCGTGCGCCTGGTGGCCGACGACGTGCCGCACCACCTCGACGAGCTCCCCCCCAAGCTCGACCTCACCGCTGCCACCCAGCTCCTGGTCGTCGTCGATCGAATCGTGGCTGGGCCGGAGCAGGGGTCCCGGCTGGCCGAGGCGTTCGGCACCGCCTTCGCCGAAGGCGAAGGCGTCGGCCTGGCGGTGCACGAGGCGGGCCGGTTGCGCTTCACCGAGTTCCCTGCCTGCAGCCGCTGCGACACTCCGGCGGCGACGGTCACGCCGGCGCTCTTCTCCTTCAACAATCCTCGCGGCGCCTGTTCGGCCTGCAACGGCTTCGGGGCCACCCTCGAGTATGACGAATCGCTGATCGTCCCCGATCCGGCACGCAGCCTCGCCCAGGGCGCGATCGATCCCTGGACCAAGCCCCGGTACGAGGGCCGGCGCCGGATCCTGGTCGAGCGGGCCCGCCAGCTCGACATTGATCCGGCAACGCCGTGGGCCAGGCTCCGGGCCGCGCAGAAGCGGGAGTTGCTCTACGGAAAAAAGGGGCGGTACCTCGGGATCTTCCCCTTCCTCAAGGGCCTCGAAGAGAAGCGGTACAAGCAGTACATCAGGGTGTTCCTGAGGCAGTACCAGCTCGCTCGCACCTGCGAGGCCTGCCACGGCACCCGGCTGAACCCGGACGCGCTCGGCGTCCGGATCGGCGACGACACCATCGCGGCCGTAGCGGCCCGCTCGGTGGACGATATTCACGCCTGGGTCCGCAGCCTGCCGCTTACCCCGTTCGAGCGCCAGATCGGTCAGCTCATCGTCGATCAGCTGGATGGCCGGCTCGGTTTTCTTCGCGACGTGGGCTTGGGCTATCTCACGCTGGAGCGGCAGACCCGCACGCTCTCCGGCGGCGAAGCTCAGCGCATCTCGCTGGCCAATGCGCTGGGCTCCAATCTGGTCGATTCGCTGTACGTGCTGGACGAGCCTTCGATCGGTCTCCACCCCCGCGACACCGATCGGCTGCTCGCGCTCCTGCGCCGGCTGCGCGACAACGGCAACACAGTGGTCGTGGTCGAGCACGACCTCGCGGCCATTCAGCAGGCCGACTTCATGCTGGAGCTGGGACCCGGGTCGGGCGAGCGGGGCGGCCGGGTGGTGCACGCGGGGCCCGTGGCCGCGGCCAGCGCCTCGCTCACCGGGCAGTATCTAACCGGCGCCAAGCGGATTGCGGTGCCCAGCGTGCGGCGCCACCCGGGACCGGAGTGGCTGCGCATCCGGGGGGCGGAGCTGCACAACCTGAAGGCGGTGGACGCGGACATTCCACTCGGCGCCTTCACCGCCGTGACCGGCGTGTCCGGCTCCGGCAAGAGCACGCTGGTGTACGACGTCCTCTACCGGAACCTCGAGGCGCGGCTCCACGGCGGCCACTCCGCAAAGTCGCATCTGGGAGAGGCAGTGGGCATGGTGCGCGGACTCACCGGCTGGGAGCACTTGGAGGACGTGCTCCTGGTAGACCAGTCCCCCATCGGCCGCTCACCCCGGTCCAACCCGGTCACCTACATCAAGGCGTTCGACGAGATCCGCGAGTTGTTCGCCCAGCAGCCGCTCGCCCGGCAGCGGCGCTACACCGCCGCGACCTTTTCCTTCAACCTCCCGGGCGGCCGCTGCGAGGCGTGCGAAGGCGCCGGACACGTCCAGGTGGAGATGGTGTTCCTGGCCGACGTGTTCGTGCCCTGCGAGATGTGCGGGGGCAGTCGCTTCAAGTCCGAAGTGCTCGAAGTCCGGATCCACGGGCACTCGATCCACGACGTCCTTCAGTGGACGGTGGACGAAGCGATCGCCCGTTTCCGCCACCAGGCAAAGCTCGGCGCCTCGCTGTGGCATCTGCAACAGGTCGGCCTGGGCTACCTCCGGCTGGGCCAGCCGGCCACCACGCTCTCCGGAGGCGAGGCGCAGCGGCTCAAGATCGCGCGCGAGCTCTCGGGCTCCGCCAAACGCGACGGCCGCAAGCTCTATCTGCTGGATGAGCCGACCACCGGACTCCACCTCGACGACGTGCGGGTGCTCATCCAGGTGCTCGACCGTCTGGTGGACGCGGGCCACACGGTCGTGATCATCGAGCACCACCTGGACGTGATCAAGCGGGCCGACTGGATCATCGATCTCGGACCCGAAGCGGGCGACGGCGGCGGCCAGGTGGTCGTTCAGGGAACCCCGGAAGACGTCGCGGCGGTCGAGGCCTCCCATACCGGCCGCTATCTCCGTCCCTTGCTTCTGCCGGCCGCACCAGCGCTCGCCGGATGACGCGCCGGCAGGGGATCGCCGCGCTGATCTTCATCGCAATTGTCTGGGGCTGCTGCTTTACCCTCATCAAGCAGACCCTCACGTTCGTCTCTCCCCTCGTCTTCCTCGCGATCCGTTTCCTGCTCGCCTCGGTCTTCGTGCTGCCCTGGCTCCGGGGCCTCTCCCGCCGGGAGCTCGTCGGTGGCGTGGTCCTCGGCGCGTTGTTCTGGGCCGGGTTCGTCTTTCAGACGGTTGGACTCCAGTACACGACGCCCAGCCGCTCCGGGTTCATCACCGGCCTGAGCACGCCGCTGGTGCCTATCGCGTATTTCGCGGTCTACCGCCGGCGGGCAACGCTCACCACTACCCTCGCCGTGATCGTGACCGGCATTGGCATGTATCTCCTCACCCGGCCTGGCGGGATGAGCGCGGGCATCAATCTGGGCGACGTCCTCACCCTCGGCTGTGCCGTGCTCTTTGCGTTCCAGATCGTCGCCGCGGGTCACTACACGCGGATCGCCCGGCCGGAACGGTTGCTGGCGATCGAGCTGGCGATGACGGGCCTGTTGTCGGCCCTGGTCGCCCCGGTGCTCGAGTCGCCCCGGCTCGCCCTGGTCCCGTCGGTCGCGCTCGCCATCGCGTTCCTGAGCCTGACCGCGGCGGTGACGTTCTACCTGCAGCTGGGAGCCCAAAAGGTGGTGAGCCCGGCGCTCACGGCGATCATCTTCACGCTCGAGGCGCTGGCGGCCGCCGCTACCAGCTGGATCGTCCTGGGCGAGACACTGACCGTCGGCCAGTGGATCGGTGGCACGCTCATTCTGGGCGGCGCAGCCCTGCCGTTTGTGCGAACGCCCGGTTGGCGCGCATCAGCGGCGTTCCCGGGCGCGAAGGTCGAGTCCGAGCGATAACGCTCAGCTACCTGTCTAACGTGACCTTGTCAAAGTGCTGAGCGGTTGACTGGACGCGACCTCGGTCGTGTCGGTCAAGGCCCGCAGGAACGCAATCAAGGCGCCCTTTTCCTTGGCTGAGAGATGCAGCGAGTCGGAAGGCAGGGTCTGGTTGGGCAGATCGAGACCGCTGCCAACCGCACCACCGCGATCGTAGAAGTAACGGATTCGCTACGGCTCTCGCGTTGCGTGAGCCGCGTCACGAACTAACCGCCAAGCGTCCTCCACCTGCGCCCGCTCGGTACAGCGTTGGCCGATCGCGAGCCGGATGGCGTACTGGCCGCCCAACGTCGTGTGGGTCAGAAAGACCCGGCCGCTGGCGTTGACCCGCGCAAGCAGCTCACGGTTCAGCTGCGTGAGCCGCGGATCATCCGCCGAGACCGCTGGTGGACGGCAACGGAAGCAGACCAGGCCGAGCGGGGCCGGCGCCATCAGCTCGAACCCCGGCGTCGCCTCGATCCATCCCGCCAGCTCCTGGCCCAGCCCCACGTGTCGCCGGAGCATTGCCCGCAGCCCGTCGACGCCGTAGCTCCGGATCACGAACCAGAGCTTGAGCGCGCGAAATCGCCGGCCCAGCTGGATGCCCCAGTCGCGGAAGTTGACGACGTCGGAGTCGTGAGCGGTCCGGAGATACTCCGGCGTGATGGTGAACGTCCGAAGCAGTGTGGCCACGTCGCGCACGAAATAGGCGCTGCAGTCGAAGTTGACCAGCAGCCACTTGTGCGGATTGAACACCAGGCTGTCCGCCTGTTCCACGCCGTCCAGGATCCACCGTAGCTCCGGCAGGATGGCCGCCGACCCCGCCCAGGCCGCGTCCACGTGGAGCCAGGCGCCGTGCCGGCGGCAGAGTTTTGCGATCGCCGGGACTGGGTCGATCGCCGTGGACGACGTAGTGCCGACCGTGGCGACCACACACGCAGGCACCAGCCCCGCCGCCGCATCGCGGGCCATCGCGTCCTCCAGCAGGTCGGCTCGAAGCACATAACGCTCGTCCACCGGGATCGATCGCAGGGCCTCTGCACCGTAGCCGGCCAGCTTGACCCCCTTGAGCACCGACGAATGCGCCTCCGCCGACGCGTACACCCGGAGTCGCTGGCCCGACTCGGCACCCAGCCGCTCGCCCGCGAAGCCGCTGGCCCGCTCCCGGGCTGACAGCAGCGCGACCAGCGTCGCCGTCGATGCGGTGTCCTGGATGACCCCGGTAAATCCCTCCGGCAGCGCGAGCATCTGCGCCAGCCACGCCATGGTCACCTGTTCCAGCTCGGTGGCCGCCGGCGACGTCTGCCAGGACATGCATTGAGCGGCCAGGGTCGCGGTGAGCATTTCCGCCAGAATCGACGGCGGGCTGTTGTTCGCCGCGAAGTAGGCGAACCAGCCGGGATGACTCCAGTGGCTCATGCCCGGCACGATCAGCTGCTCGAAATCGGCGACGATGCGTTCGAACGGCTCGCCCTCGTCCGGCGGCCCCGGCGGAAGCGAGCGCCGGACGTCGCCCGGCTTCACCTCGGGCACGATCCGCCGCCCGCCGACGTCGCGGAGATAGTCGGCCATCCAGTCCACGAGCCTATGCCCGTGGGCGCGGAATTCTTCGGGAGTCATGGAACGGGAAGATAAGACGGCGGGAAGAACAGCGTGAACGGTAAACGGTGAACGGTGAACGGGGGAATCCGACGGTCAGCAGACGCCCCTGTTTACTGTTTATTGTTGACTGTTTACCGTTGGGTCTTTCTGGGGACTCGGGACGCTGTGAAAGCCACCACGACGGCGCGGCGGGACGGGCTGTGTTTTGACCCCCTCGAAGCCGTGCGCTACCTCGTCGCCGCGGACTCCCGCCTCCGCGGGATCGTCGAAGGCTCGGGGCCGTTCGACTTTCGACCGGAGCGGACCCAGAGCCTGTTCGCCGCGCTGCTCGAGGCCATCGTGTACCAGCAGCTGACCGGCAAGGCGGCGGAGACGATTCTCGGCCGCGTCCTCGCCCTGTTCAGGCCGCGTCGCTACCCAACACCCAACGACCTCCTGCTTCTGCCCGAAGCTCGCCTCCGCTCGGCCGGCCTGTCGCGGAACAAGACTCTGGCCCTCCAGGACCTCGCCCGCCGCGTGCTCGACGGCACGGTTCCGTCCCTCGCGGCCGCGCGCCGGATGAGCGACGAGGAGCTGATACAGCGGCTCACGGCGGTGCGCGGGGTCGGTCGGTGGACGGTCGAGATGCTGCTGATCTTCCGGCTGGGCCGCGCCGACGTGCTGCCGGTCAGCGATCTCGGCATACGCAAGGGGTTCCAGAAAACGTTCGGCATGCGCCGGCTGCCGGCTGCCGTCACCATGACCCGTCGGGCCGAGCGCTGGCGTCCGTACCGCAGCGTGGCGAGCTGGTTTCTTTGGCGGGCGGCGGAGCTGGACTAGGCTAGCCCGGGCTGGCTAGGAGTCGCCGCGCCTGCGCGATCGCGTCGTGGCTCCCCGACAACGCCAGAAGATCGCCCTCCAGCAGTAAGGTCTCTGCCGTCGGCAGCACGATGGCCTGGTCGCCCCCCCGCGAGAGCGCCACCGCGGTGGCGCCGGTCCGCCCCCGCAGGTTCAGCTCGGCCAGGGTCGCGCCCGCCGCCGCGCTCCCCGCGTCCACCCGCACCGCGACGAGTGTCCCCAGGCCGGGCAGCAGATGCTGGACCTGCTCCAACGTTTCCGACTCGGCGCCCCGGTGCCTGGGACCCAACGCCTCCGCCATCATCTCCGCACCAGCCCGCATGTGCCCCTGGAGATTGGTCGCGGTCCGCCAGAATACCATGCCCAGTACGGCCAGGGCCACCACCACCAGGATGGCCCCCTGATACAGGGGCAGGAACGGTTGGGTCACGGCCACCAGCGGTATTCCCACCATCAACACGACCGCGATCTGCAGCACCACCACAAAGGCCCGTCTCGGAGCGTCCGCCGGGTCCATCTTGCTGGTGCCCCGGCTCGGCAGCGCCAGATCGGCAAGCGCGTTGCCCAGTCGGCGCGACGACCGGACCATCCCGACGGCAAACGGCGCCGCGCACACGGCAGCCGCGGCTACGACCACC